>Ga0209143_1000074_pt1 | contig 46357 bp, 45 predicted proteins | sample FaiFalFF_MnMetaG_3_FD_184739 | JGI IMG/M metagenome (GOLD analysis project Ga0209143, IMG submission 184739) | Freshwater microbial communities from Yellowstone National Park, Wyoming, USA - Fairy Falls B (FF_Mn_B) MetaG (SPAdes) (version 3) | ecosystem: Environmental > Aquatic > Freshwater >...
GGTCCATGGGCTCCTCCCCTGCCTCCCACCGGGAGCGCCGCGCGCTTGCCGCGCGGATGATGCGGAACGCCCTTTTCCAGCGTAACCTCCGTGCGCGCAACGCGCATCCGGTTTTCCCCCGAACCCGGTCGGGGATCGCCCCGGGGTTTTCGAGTTGAGGGCGTTCTGATGCAGGGGTTGCGCCTGCCCCCTCATCCACGGGATGTCGAATCCCGATATTTCCTGACCCCTTTCATTCGATGAGCACGCCGGATGCGCTGGCCTCGATATCCGTCTCCTCAAATCCGATCTCTTCGCTGTAGGGTCGCCGGCAGATCAGCCATGGGCGACGGGAAGGCGGACGCTCTGCGATGTAAAACCAGTCCAACCCCTTCCGTTGGCTGTGGGCCAGCCACCAGAGAGGAACCGGCGTGAGGAACTCCAGCGGTGAGGTGTCGGGCTGGAGCCGGGCCCAGATCTCATGGGGAATCACATCGATTGTGGGTTGCTCGATACGCCGGGGCTGGTAGCGACGCCCGTGCTCTTCATCGAATCGCACTTCGGAGGGATCCGGCCCGAAGAGGGTGCATTCCATGAACAGCTCGGGGAGCCGGGCCATTCCCCCTTCCAGATCGGCATAGACCTCGTTCGCCCACTGATGGAGATCTCCATAAGAGACCGGGCCCTCGCGGAGAAGCTCCCAGCTGCGGGACAGGCGTTCCCCATCGTAGGGATGGGGGACGTCGACCGGGAAAACGATCAGAAGGCCGTGAGGGAGCTCACCTCCCCGGTTCACCCGCCCGCCCCGCTGGGCCAGAGCATCGAGCGGCGCGATCTCCGAGAGGATCCGATCCGCGCTGATATCCAGGCTGACCTCGATGATCTGAGTGGTCACCAGGACGAAGGGCGTGCGGTCGGCCTTCGGGCGCTTCAGACGCTCGATCACCTGCCGCTCTTTCGCCCGGCGGTGGGCGTAGGCAAACCGGCTGTGGAGACAGAGACAGTCCTCCGGCGGCAGGAAAGCGCGAAGCTGCCGGTAAAGGGCCTGCGCCTTGCGCACCGTGTTCACGATGAGGAACTGAACCGCCCCGTTGCGATACCCGTCCAGCACCTCTTCGATCACTTCTTCGTTCACGATCAGGCGAGCGTTCTCGTTCCGGATCAGCGGTTGCGCTCGCTTCAGGACCTGGAAGGGGCGTCGGATCATTCCCGCCGCGTCTTCGATCAAGGGGTAATCTTCCAGGCGACCGGCCTGGATCAGGGGGTCGGGAAGGGTGGCGCTCATCACCAGATGGGGAACCCCCATCCCGCGCAGCAAGGCCATGGCCTCCCGCAGCTCGGCCTGCATCTGATCGTCGTAGGCATGCACCTCGTCGAACACCACCGCGGCTCCCTGGAGCATCCCCAGAGCGAAATCGGCCTGAGGGAAGCCGTGCACGAACGAATACAGCAGGTGATCCGCGGTGGTGACCACCAGGGGATAAGCCAGGACCTCACTCCAGAAATTCGCCTCGCGGGCCCATTCCAGCTCAAGGGCCGGATCTGGATCCAGGGGGGCGGGTCCTTCTGGGCCCTGCTGCAATCGGGCCCGGATCCGTTCGCGATGCTCCAGGCTGGAGCGTCCATGATAGAGGCCAACCCGTTCCTCCCCGAACATGCGGGCCAGCCGCTCGCGCATGGCGTTGGAGGTCACCTGCGTCGGGAGCGTCCAGATCAAACGGTCCAGGCCTTCGAGCTTCCGACGCCGCAAAAACCAGAGGAGAGCGGCTTCGGTCTTCCCCCGGCCGCATGGCGCTCGCACCAGCCCCCACCGGAACGAAGCCTCCTGCAATTTCTTTTGATAGTCGAACCAGTCCCCTCCGGGGGGCAGGGTGCTTCGCAGTCCCTCTTCGGCATCCGATGGCCAGTCGGGGAGGATGGATTCCAGCTCAGCCTCCGGGAGCGGGAAGGGGAGCAGCGGGCCGTTCTCCCCCGGGCGGGCTTGCTCGGCGAAGACGCGGCTGGCCGCTTTATCTGCTGCCTTGAGGTAGGCGAGGAGCGCCACGTAACGGGCGCGGAAGCGCGCCTGCTCTTCCATTGACATCCCGGCGACTTGCTGGGTGATCCTCTCTCGTATCCTCAGCAACGCTTTGGACAGCTCGCCCAGCGTGCGCCGCGAGAGCTCATCCAGCGGCAGGTCCGGAAACGCAGCGGCCCAACCCCAGATCGGAGCAGTCTCCTCGTAGAGGCGACGCAGGATCTCCTGGAGCGCGGGGAGGAAGCTGAGCCGTTTGTGGGGTTCCGGAAGGTTCTGGTAGAGATCCCGATGTAGCTCCGTGTGGTGGGCGGCGACCGCGAGCACCTCAAGGATGGGGGCTTCTTCCAGCAGCGTGGGAAAAGAGGCCTTCCGCCAGGCCATGTCCATCAGCGGCAAAGCCGCCAGGGCGTGGGGGAAATTCCAGGAGGTTCGATCGGCCTCCAGCGCTTCCTGGAAGGGGGCGGTGCCTTTGCCCGCATCGTGAAAGAGGACGACCAGCCCAACGATCTGGCGGAAACGATGGGCATCAAGTCCATGGCGGCGGCAGAACCCGATAAGGCCGGGCCTCCGGGTGAGGGCTTCCGCGATGGCCAAGCTGTCCCGGATATGTCCGTAGAGGGTCTGCCATCGCTCGCCGTCACGCTTCCCCCACAACGCCATGGTGCGCTTCCCTGGGCGTTGTCCATTGACCTCGATCGAAGCGGCATGCCCGAAGGCGACGGCCTCGCCCTGCGAGGCTCAAACAGGGAGCAGGATCACGCCCTCGGATTCGAAAAACGCCAGAGGCTGGGGCTCGGGGAGCTGGAAGGGAAAGCGGCGCGGCAGCGCGAGCAGGGGCGGCGGCGCCAGATCGCGCCCGCTCCGGAAAGCCAGCGGCAGGCGGATCAGCTCGCAGCCTTCGTAAATGCCGGGCAGCAACCCCCAGACCTCTCGACCCTCGGCTTGCTTCACTTCGCCTATCCAGCGAAGGTTCACGATCACCATGTCGTCGGATCCACCCAGATACAGTGGACGGGCGGGGCGTCGCAGGGCCTCTCCGAGCTCCTGGACGATCGTCTGGGACCCCGAAGCCAGATAAACCCGATAGGCAGGCCGGACGAGGAAAGATTTGCGCACCGGGGAGGAGGGGAAATCCACCGGGCGTTTCCCCTCCTCTTTTCGGCCTTCCCCGACCAGCTTGAGGAGCTTCGCCAGCTCCCGCTGGGGCCGCCCGGGGGACTCCAGCGGCCGGAGGTTGAATCGCAGCGCTTCCTGCAGGCGTTGCCGTTCCGTTTCGTAGTGGGCGTGGTGAACCCCCAGGGCGTTGAGCAGCATGCCGAGGATCGTGGTGAAAGGTGGAACCGGGTAGGTGAGGACCACGCTGGTGGCCGCCACCTGGCGGAAGCAGGCGAAATACGGGCTCTCCAGATCCACGGTCAGCCCATATTTCGTCATGGGCTCACACCCCCAGGGCGGCCTTCGCTCGTGCGATCGCCTCCCGCGGCGTGACGACCTCGATCCCGTGCCGGGCCAGGGTCTCCCGGACCGCCTCCCCGTTCGCGATCACGCCTTCCAGCATCCCGGCGAAAACCGCTGGCCGTTCATCTGCCTTTGCCACATCCTCTTGAAGCTCCCGAAGCACCTGATCGAGCCGTGCCGTATCAAGGATAGCGGCGCCATCCCATCGGATCTCCAGGGCCTTCTGGAGGCGATGGGAATAGTTGGCCTGGAGTGCGACGAGCAGGAGATCGGGGGTGAAGTCTGTGAGCAGCCGGGCCTGTTTGGAATAATCACTGAAGTCCTGCACCGCGCTCAGCAGCAGACCGATGCGCCGCCGGCGCTCCGCCTCATCAACGTAATCCTTCAGGGTCACCCCCCTCACCGTCTGGGCCTTCTTCCCGCGGCCCTTCTCGATCTCCACCAGCTCCTCCTCGCGGCCTACCCGGCGCACATCCACCGCCAGGCCTGCCTTGTAAAGATTGACAGCCATCTCCACGTTCACGATGTCCCCACGGATGGTCCCGGCCTCCTCCTGGACCGCACCGCGGTGGCGTCGGGTGAGGAAGTCCACGGTCATGGTTTCCTCCAGGGGGATCAGGCCCAGGGCCGGGGAGACCTTGACGGGAGACACCCGGACGACGGCCCCCACATCGGGCAGGGTGGTCATGAAGCCGAAGAGATCGCAGAGCACACACTCGGCGATGCGCCCGCATGTTTCTCCATGTTCATCGGCCACACAGGCCTCCTCCGGACGCACCTCGCGGCGGATGGCCTCCTTCAGGTAGAAGCGCATGGCCTGGCCGCTGACGTAAGGATACTCGCGCCCGGCCCAGCGGTATTTTTTCAGATCCACCAGATTGCTGCCGCCCTCGCCCGCGTTCAGGTTGGTCAGCCCGGTGCGGGAGAGCCATACCATAGAGATCGCTTTCACATCCATCGCTCTCCTCCTCTTGAGTTGGGGTTCGCATCGCGGTTTGCAACGGAAATCCGAAGAAACGGAAAAGATGACGCCGAGCGCTTCATGTCCTCAGGAGGACGCTGAAGGGCATCCTGCGGGCCTTTGAATGTTTTGAGCCTCAGCGGGCGGTCGCCTCGGCGGTCTGCCCCCGGATCACCCCTGCGTATTCCAGCCCGGCGTAGATGAAGAGCGTGTGCTTCATGTCGGCGAACCGGCGGGCGTCGTCTCCTGCGGCGTGGATCAGGGCGGTGAGCCGGTCGAGGGCTTCCAGGGAAAGATACTGATCCCGCATCTCCTGGGCCTCCATCCCCACCAAGCGATGCACCACGTCGCTCAACACGCCCAGCAGATCGGAGGGGGTGCGGGCCCGTTCCATCTCGTAAAGGATCGTAGCCCGGCGTTGAGCGCCCGCGATGCGGCCGATCGTCCGCCCCGCTCGTCGCACCAGCTCCAGCTCCTGCTCGTTCATCGTCTTCCGCTCCTCCAGCCAGATTTGGATCCATTGGTGAAGGCCCTGAACAGCTTCGCTGTAGAACCCCAGCATCTGTCGACGTCGAACCCCGAAGCCTGCGGCGAATCCCCCGAAATCGTTCTGCAGGAAAGCGGCCGCGCGCTCCTCTCGCCATGCGGCGGTTTCCTCATCAATGCGCCGTCCTTCCAGCGTCAGCCATATCCCCGTGAGGATGCCCTGATAGGGGAGGACGTCCGCTTCGATCATGGAGCGCAGGACGCGCAGGATGGCGTCCTCCATGAACCAGTCGGTCGCCGTGATGTCCTTCATCCGACCCTGGGGGATGCGGAGGAGGATCCAGCCATCCGGGATCACTCCGCGCAGGGCGGTCAGCTCGAAGAGGCCCTCCTCGCCGTCTCCCTGGATCTCCCTCAGCACCCGGCTCAGGGCGGCCTCATAGAAGGCCAGAAGCATGGTGAACGCCTGGGGAGGCCAGTCTTCCCGCTCCCGGTTCCCCCAGCGAACCACCACCTGGACGTTGCTGCGGCGGTGGGCGGGGTTCAGGGCGCGGCGATAACGTTGCTTTTGGGTGTGCAGACGGCGCAAGTCGAGGGGCTGCGGCCATGGGAGGGCCAGGAGCGCTGTCCCCTGAGGACCATCGATGTCGCACCGGTAGAGCAGGGCGGTGTCGGACCAGGCCAGCATGCCCAGGAAGGCGCAGACGGCGCAGATCGGCCCGTATTCGTTCAGGCCGCGGAACCCGGCCTCTTCCCACACCGCCTGCCCGCCGAGGGCTTTCGTCTTAGTCACGAAGGGATACAGGGAGAGCGTGCGCTTCTCCGTGGCCGGTGCCCCACAGAACGGACACGTGAAGCGGGATCGGCGGTTGGAAGGTTGCGAGATCTCTGCCAGGAGCTCCTGAACGAACGCCTCAATCGCCTCCTTCCCCCGGTAAAGTTCAGGATGCTGCTTCGGAGGCTGCTGATTGAAGCCGACGAACGGTTTCAACACCTTGCGTCCGGGCTCCGGGATGTAATAAGCGTTTTCGACCTGGAGCGCGATTTGATGGCTCAGGAGGTGGGCGAAGCGCTGGAGCTGCTGGATCTCCAGGCGCAGCCCGTCGGGCTCCAGGCGGACACTCAGGACGGCCGGGTGTTGGCGGGCGATCGCCTCGGCCATCCCGGCCAGGACCTCCAGGCCGTTATCCAGCCAGGGATCGTGGCGGATGGGCAGATTCCACATCGTTGTCATTCAACGCCCCCTCGTATTCACTCCCCACCTGGGTCCCACAACAGGGGACCTGCGCTTGGCGTTTCTGATTCTGATCGAAAGGAGCCCGGGCCGCATCGGGGATAGACCGGAATGGATTCCGGGGCCGGCCGGATAGGGCTCAGGGCCTCTCGAAGGGGATCACCTCCCGTTCGATCCAGTCCTCTTCCTCGGCGAGTTGCTCGAGGGTGCGGTTCTGGCTCCGTGCCTCCTCCAGGACCTGGAGATAGGGCCGGATCAGATCCCACTGCGGCCCCGGCCGATAACCCTCTTCGGTTCCCTGAATGAGCCGCGCTTTCCACAGCGGCGTGAGGTGATCCCGCCGCAGGGTCTCGGATGAATCCAGGCCCCGGCTCAGATCCCAGTATTCGTTTCGAAGGCGGGCGTAAAGGTCTTCCAGGGGAAGGGGGCCGTGTGCCGTCAGAACCTCGAGGATGGCCCGGCGCAGCCGTCCCAGGCCCAGGGGGAGGATGGGCAGATCCACCCAGTAGCCGTCCTCGGCGGTGAAGCGGAGGCATTTCTCCGCCCGCTCATCGGCGGCCTGGACGTAGTAAAGACGGGCCACATCTCCGGAGAGGATGGCGGCCAGCTCCAGGGCGAAGTTCATGACGTTGTTGCCGCCGGTCAGGTTGACCCAGATCTCCTTCCCCTGGCCTCCGGTTCCGGCCAGGGCGGCCACCACGCGGGCGACGCGCTCATAGGTCGTGCGGATATCCCGGCGGTCCACCTCGCACCAGAACACCACGCCCTCCCGGCGCCCGCCGCCGATAGCCGGCCACTCCCGGCGCAGGTGCGCGCGCAGCACCTCTTTCATCGGCCCGCCTTTCTGCAGCGGTCCATGCGCGACGCGGCCGGGCGGGTTCTCGATGTAATCGAAGGAGGGGAGGTCGCCTTGGAGGATCTCGCGGGTGGTGAAGAGCACGAGGGCCTGCACATCTCCTGCGCTCTGACCCGTCTGGCGCAGGGCGGCCTCGCCGGATCCGGCGAAGAAGGCCTGATCCTCGGGTTCCCATCGCGAGTAGCGGTGGGCCAGGTAGGTCAGCGGCCCGATCACCGTGCCCGGGGAACGCCCCAGGCCCATCAGATGGTAGACTCCCATCGCCTATCCCTCCCGGCGACGGATGTAGCGTTCCACATACCGGCGGGCGGTCTCCAGCTGGCCCGGGGTGGTGGCGGTGGTGACGAGCCGGAGGCGGAACAAGATATCGATGTGCAATCGGACCCCTGCGATCAGTGCATTCGGCGGCTGAGCCCGAACGCCCGGTCCTCCCTTGCGCCACTCTTCTCCTATCAGCGCACTTCCTTATCGATCCAGCGCTCGATTTCCTGGCGGGCGCGCTCCAATTGACCGGGAGTTTGTGCAGTGGTGGTGAGTCGAAAGCCGATCCCGCGGAGCCTTCGTCCTGGCAAGAAGACAACGAGCGTGTTCGGCGGTTCCACCCTGACTTTGGGTTGCCCTTCCCGCCAGCCGATGTCTTCAATGCGTTCGATAAACAGGAAGCGGTTAGCTAGGCGATTCGCCCACTCTTCCGTCTCCCGAGCCTCCCGGGGCTCCTTCTTTGCCAGGCTCAACTGGCAGCCCCCCTGTCGGGGCTCGGGTAAGGTTTCCACGCTCTCCAGCACTTGCAAGACCATCTGCCCCAGGGGAGTCGGGGTGCCGGCAACAAGCAAGCCGTTTTGCTCAAGAAGTTCCTTGACCTCAGAACGCACCGGTTGGCCCTTCAGCCCGGAAATGATGTCCCCTAAAAGTGGGAAAAGCCCAATGAATGGCAAATTCACTAGCTTGATTTGCTTGACGGGTGGATGAAGCACGCGCCTTTGATCTTGCGGGTTCATGTTCCGGAGCTTGAGAATATGCCCCTCTTCCTCCAGCACCGGGTCTTCGACGAGCACGTGGAAGAGGCGCCGGGCACCGTAGAACTGGACGGCCAATGCCAGTAGCGCTGACATCGCCTTGCGCCCGCCGGCGATGCAGGCATAAACCTCCCAGCCCATCTTGCGGTAGCTTCGGAGCGCAGAACAGGTTTGCTCCATGAACTCTACGGCTGCCTCATCGGAATCGACATCATAGAATCTGTCCAGTATTCGGACGTCGTAAACCGCCACTGCGCCGCCATAGTAGTCCCGCAGATGCTTGCTTAAAAGGTCCGCAGTATCCCGGGCATATGTGTCCTTCGTAGTAAGGAGCACCACGTAGTCCACGTTCACGCCATCTTCCCGAAGCCGGTCAATGGCTTCGGTGACGACCGCCGGACTCTCTCCGAGGGTGGCGAGGAGAACCTTTTTCATGACCGCCTCCTTTCTTGAGACGGTTCATAAGACGGTTTCATGACTTGTAAGCCCGTGATCCACTCAAAGTCTTTCTGATTAAACGTATAGAGAGATAAACCATTTAACAATGCCGTAGCAGCGATGAACATATCACATATAAGAGCTTCCATACGGCAACGTTCTTGAGGGGGAGTATAGTGCAAGCAATAGTCTCTAAATAACTCATAAGCCTTCTTTGCAATTCTTTTGTTGACCGGAAGTATTCTGTATATCTTCTTATCGCGCATCATGCTCTCAACTCTTTCGTCTAATTCTTGAAGTACACGACTTCTTGGTCCGTGTGAGTTTGCAACTTTCTTGTATAGTTCCATTAGGGATATAGCAGAAATATACATTTTGCATCCATTTAACACGTAATTTTCCCACCATGATATGCATTCTTCATGAGAGCGTTCGTAGTCCATCAAAATCATACTATCCAGCAGGAATTTACTCGATAGTTGTTGCTGCCCTGGCAACAATGGCTTGCCGCGCATAGCCGAGTACCTCAGCGAGCTCCTTGTCCGGAAGAATTTTTAACTTCCCACGAAACAAAGAGATTACTTGATAAATCGTGCGGTATGACTGTTTTGGACCCGGTCTTATACAAACTGAACGTTGCATAACCTGGGCAAACTGAATTCCTCTCTCCAACCCGTGCTCTGTCACATACGAACACCATTTGGACCACTCGGACAAAGTAATCCCTACAAGCTTTCCTGCTATTTTCTGCCCGAGCTCTACCTTCTCGTCCGTCGTCATCAGTACACCTCCCTCGGACATGGTTCATTTTGTGGCTGGAATCCGTGTCTGAGAACTTCCCACGACTTTGAATGCAGAAGCCTGCTCTCTCGACATTTCTGCAGACAGCGGGACAAAAAAGGAAGCGCTTCCTCCCCCGTCGCTATCTGAGGCGTGAGCAGTCCTCCCCAATTGCCGCCCCAGAGGCGCAGTCCGATAGGATTAAACTGTACCGATCCAAAGCAGCGGGGTTTAGCACCGCCTATCTTGGGGGCAAAGGCTACGGTGAACCGCTCGCCCTCCACTGCCCAGCCCAAGGCATGAAAGAGCAGCCCGAGTTCTGCTTCGCTCAGATTCTCGAACATGAGAGTTCCTTGAAACTTCGTTTGCTTGCACACAGCCTCTACGAATCGGAATCCAGACTGCGGTCGTGAGTACCTTACAGGTTGAAAAATCTTTCGTTTATAAAAACGGCGCTTTGTAGAATCATATCGCCCGGGCTCCCAGAGCTCTCCGATTTTCACGATCTCCAGGTTTACTGCGGATTCAGGCAAAAAGTCTGAAAAATGCACCCGTCCTCGGTAGCCTGTAGTCCCAAAGAGTCGGCAAGCAGGGCAGAGTGGGCTGTTTTCGTCCCTGAATCGACAGGGTTGGTGGGCATTTGAGCGTACCTGCTCTTTGGGGCGTCGAATTTGCGATACGCATGAATTGGAGATTGCTTCAACGATGGCACGAATGGCCCCTTTGAGGCTGGTGCCCGGCACGCAGATTTGACCGTTTCGGCGGTAGAAGGTGTACCACACATCGGGTCGCCGATTCCCATGGTTCGGGTCGAATTCATATGCCCCGGAACCTACGAAGAGATACTCCGAGACCACCGTGAAGGAGAGCTCCAGCCGCCCGGTAAGCCCAGCGAACTTCTCGTGCGTTGCCACCGGTCGGCGGTCTGGTTCCTCCTTGGGGATCTCTACCAACACGAAGGGCTTTGGCTCAGCGTTCGGATTCCTGGACATCGGTCTTCACCTCCCGTGGGCTCACAAACGTTGCGAGCTTGTCCCGATAGAACACCCGGCACACAAGCTGGACTTCCGGCGCGTTTGCTACCGGGTACCGCTCAAACTGCGGGGCAAAACGCTTGTCCTCCAGGTTGAGCAGCCGGGTCTCACACTCCGAGATCTCCCAGTCGCCATCGATGGGCTTGAGGGCATCGGGCAGGTCGTTGCGCTCACTATCGCTCAGGACCCAAACCCGATAGCACCTTTCGGCGACCTTCTCCCAGCGAATTTCCGCCTCACGGTTAAAAGCACATCCGGCATCCCGCAGCTCCGCGCTGTTCGGGAAATCCAGACGCGCAAGCTCCCAGCTCAGGAGCACACGCCCGGGAAGCCGCTCGATGAGCTGCGCGAGCTCTTCCGTGCCGAGCTCGCCCGAATAGACCCAGCCCCGCTTCATGCCGCCTCCAAGGTCTGTGCGATGGATGCGATCGCCTTCTCCGCGATCTGCTTCCAGGCTTCCTGGCTATAGGTGCGCCGGAGGAAGACCGCAAGATCTGTCTCGGTGCCCTCGGGTAGATCCTCCATCCGGTCCGTATCCTGAAGTCCATAAGCCCGGCGTTCTTCATCACCCACATAAGCGCCCACGCCCCAGATGGCGTTTCGGAGGAGCCCCGGCTTTTTCGCCATCTCCACAACAGCTTGTTCTACGTTCATCGAGACCTCGCCAAAACCGCGGTTTTTGCCGAAGCCTAGCTTGACAAGTCCATCGTTGATCGCTTGAAGCGTTAGCGCCAGAAGCCCCACCTGCCACACTTCAAAGTTCTCCAGCACAAGCGCGGTGCGGAAGCGCCCTTGCACGAGCACCTCGATATCAAAGGGTCCTACGGCCACTGCATTTGTCAGCCGGGAGATCGCCACGCCGTAGCGGGTTTCGGTTTTGACCGTCCCCTCGGGAAAGGCATCTGTGAAGGAGAGCCGACCTTTCAGACGAGTGTTTCCGTAGATCTTGCAGGCGCGGCAGGACTTTTGATAGACCTTCGCCGGATCCTCTTCGTCCGCCAATCGACGTCCGCAGTACCACGGATTGGAGGGAAAGGGATCGCAGGCACCGTCGGATCTTACGGTTCGCAGCACCTTCTCCGTGAAGCTCCGGAAGGTGCCCTTGAGGGACGAGCCGGGGATGAAGACCGTCTCGCCCTGGGGTGTCATCGTACGCACGAACTGCATGTCAGGAAGAGAAGGGTTCGGCGAAGTCAGCCCTGATTTGATGAGCAGCGGGGCTCGGGGCTCGATCACAAGTTCCAGCTTCAGGGCGTTCCAACGGCGCTTATGCATGGCTCCCTCCTTGCTGCATGGCAGTTACGAGTTTCTGCAGGAGCTCCGAATACGAAATCTGGGCATGCTGTCCCGTGCCCGTGAGGTAGCTCAGGAGATTTTCCTTGCCAATCTTCTGGATTTTGAGGTCGACGATCTCCCCCCAACCTGGACCGCGTGTGGTCTTGCCGCCCACGGGCAGTTCGCTCTTTCGCATCGCTTCCAGCGCCAGGAGCAACAGCCCCACCTCCCATTCGTCGGCATTTTCTACCACGATAGTAATGCCGAACTCCGCTCCCGCGGGCACAGTCTCGAAGTCGTATTTGATGCTGCTTTTTGCTGAGCCCAGATCGCGGTCAATCCCCACGCCGTCGCGGATTTCGGTGAGCCGGAGCAGGCTGTCCCGATTCGAGAGCATAGCATCCTGAAATGAGACCCGCGACGCCAGCCAGGGAGAGCCGAAGAGCCGGCAGGCGGTGCAGGAGCGCTGCCAGATCTCCTGTGTGAGCTTTTTGTCGTCAAGCCGGTTATTCTGCGTTGCGCGTTTGACCATACAGTTCTTGCACCGGCTGCAATCGCGACAGCAATTCCCCTTACAGTTTTCGCAATGCTCGCAGCATTTCGCGATGACGCAGCGCTCCCTCTCATCCAGGGGGTCACACGCCCAGAGTCGTTCACCCTGACGGGTCTGCTTGAGCTCGTCCATCGTGCGCAGGAGCCGCTCTGTGTAAGCACGCACCACACCCTTGAGCGAAGAGCCCGGGATGAAGGGAATGCCCTCCGGGGTCTTGATGACAGGAAGATCAGATCCCGTAGGCATGAGCGAGGCCCGGGCACCTACAGAAAGGGCGGTCTTCATCCGCAGGGTCGCGGTAATCAACCAGCGGTTCTCAAAGTGCCAAAAGGAGTGCATGGTTTACTCCTCCTCGATGGCCTCTACTTCTTCTTCACCGCCTTTCAGAGCGACGAACCACCGGCTCAGAAAGCCGCAATACAATCGAATCAGCCATAAATGCACGGCTTTAGTATTACTTTCGCCAGACTCACGTGCAATTTGCTCCGCCCATTTGCCTAGCTGGTTAAAGTCTTCGATCACCTTAAGTCCAAATGAGTAAGCACTATCGCCTTTGTAACGCCAGCCTTTGCCTTCCTTTCGCCCCATTTGATAGCGGATGAATAGCTCCAGTGCTTTAACCGAATCGCTAGAGTTTGCCAAATTTTGAAGATTTGAGAGCTGAGCACGCTGTAGTATGTCGGAAGTTTTGGCTCGGCATTCTGGACATTGTTTTTCCAAAGTCCAGTGGTCATCCTTGCACTGCTTTCCATAGACCTTAGAAGACCGCATAGTTTGTTCTGCCAGCTCTACCACGCGATCCAGCCATTGTTGTTGAATAACCTGGAGAGCTTTGACATTCGGCATCATACCGGCATTACCTCCTGGTGAAATGGATGGCACACCAAAATTTCGCCTAGGCCTTCATCGGTGCGAATCCCGACGCCCCGGGCTTCCAGGTTTTCCAGGAAGGGCAGGAGCTCCTCCTGGGAAGCTTCTGTTCGAAACACATACACGCTTCCCATTGCCGCTCCCAGGTACGTGGGCTTGGGCAGTCCCCAGGCTGTGGAGAAGCCGCCCACGAAGGTCGGCTGCGTCGCCCAGAAGATGGGCTCCCGCCATTGTCCGTCGAGGTCGAGAAAGAGCTTCAGGGTGGGCAACCCGTGCGGGTCCCGGAGAACGGCGGGTGCCAGCAGATCCACGCTGAAGTATGTCCCCGAGGGCTCATCGGGCACGGAACTACCCACCTGGCGGACAAGCGCCGCCAGCTCCCTCCAAACCTCGCGGAGCTTTTCATTGAAGTTCCGCAAACGCTCGGCGATAGGTTCCAGATGGGGCTCGGTTTCCTTCAGATGAGCTTTGCCAAACCCTCGAGTTGTAAGAGCGCCGACACCTACTTCTTCCGCCGCCCGTTTGAGATCTTCGATGACCGCTTCATCCTCGACCCAGAGCCGTCCTACGAAGCAGTCTTTCGGGCGCATGCCGATCACCCGATAGAGCATCCCTTCTTGGGCAGCCCGGCGGTGGCGACTCAGGGCAACCTTGGTCTGGAGTGCCTTTTCAATCTTCATTACCCTCCAACCTTCAGGCAGAGCCGCATAAAAGCCACTGACTCGCTCCATGCGTCCGCCGCACTTCTCCCCTTTAGTTTCATGGGTGCAGCGCAGGAGCATGGGCACCGGAAAGCGGGCACCTTGCCGTTCCAGCTCTGCATACGCCAGGGCGATGAGCAGACTATCCCGGATGCCGTGTCCGGGTTTTTCCCCGGAGCGCCTGGGGACGTTGAGGAAGCCCCCGTGAAGCTTGCACTCCAGCGCTGTCATCGGGAAGGGCAAAGCCCATACAGACTCTGAAGCGCTGGGAAAGAAATTCCCAAAGCGCACCTTTTGCACTGTCGGGACGATCTGGCTTGCTTTCCCATGTAGCTTGAGCCATTCGGCCAGCGCGCCCCGGAGGACGCTGCCGGGCAGGTAGTCCCGCGTGTCGAGATAATCTCCCCGGGGCTTGAGCGTGCCCGTACGCAGGGGCTTTTCGGGCGTGAGGCAGACGAAGTATTCCGTCATGCGGGACCCTCCGTCCGGGATACGAGCGCTTTGCTCTGTGCTATAAGGTCTTCGTCGAGGAGCTTCTCGCCGTCCACGCTCGCTGTAAAATCCACAAGCTCGAGCCAGCCCAACCCCCGAGAGCGCGCTGCCCCGATGGCAAAGCCGGCTTTCGCCGCCAGATACAGAAGAGCCGCTGCCTTTCGGGCTTCTGCTTGTGAATCGAACCAGCCCTCGATGCGTGCCGTAAGCGCCTTCTGCCAGATGACCTCGGTGGAGAAAAGCCGCTCCTCATACGCGGTTTTGCGATGGCGGCTGAGCGAGACATTCATGCGCACATCCGCCATGCCCTCACGAAGCTCGGCATCCGAGAAGCGCAAGGGAGAGCGCCTGCGGGGTGATCCAAAGACCTTGCAAATCAAGCACGCGTTGCACATCTCTCCGGGGCGAGAGCCATCGCAGGCTGGTAACCCGAGCCCGCGGAGCAGGCGCTCAGCACTCTCCCGAAGCCAGCCTTTGATCGTGGTCGCAGGAACAATGGGAACTTTGCCGTCGCGCCAGTCCACTACCAGAGCTCTGTCCGTCCAGAGCTTGCCCTGCTCCCCGGTGATGTGCAAACCGGAGACGAAGCCGAACTTTGTCTCAATCTGTAGCCGATGGGGCATAATGTTCCTCCCGTGGGATGTCCAGCACAGTGCTCAGCTCGATGAGTTCCAGCGCGTCCAGAAGCGCCGTCTTCCAGCCCTCGTCCGTCTGGCGCCAGAACCAGAAGCCGTCTTTCGCAGGCCCCAGGAGGTTGCCCAGCTCTTGAAACGCCTCGCGAAGCTGTGCGCCGCGCTCCTTTTGCCGGGCTGCCTGATATAGGGCATAGTTCAGCGAAACATGCACGCCTTTTTCGAGGGCTTCTGCCAGCGAGTGTCGCTGAGCCTTAGGAAGTCCTTCTAAACTGCGGGCCAGCTCCGCGAGCTTCCGAGCCTGCTCAGCCGTGTAGGGACGCGCCGTGAGGACCATCATCTGTCGCTCATACAGGGCACTCAACAGCGCACCTGCTCGTTCTGAAATCACCGGTGCCCGCAGCCAGAGGTGGCAGAGCGTGCTGGTGTGGACCTCTCGTGCCAGCTTCTTTGCTTCCTTGAGGAGCCCTTCGGCAAGGGAAAAGAGAAAGCTCACCGGATACTTCACATCGGCAATCGCCAGCCCAGCGGAGAGACTGAGCGAAACGGGACGGCGCATAGCGCTTCCCACTCGCTCCTGAAGCTCTTTTTGAAGTTTCTCGATGCCGGGGTGGTGCTCAAAGGCCTCAAGGACCTTGACTGCCAGCGCCCAGCCGTAGCGTGCAGGCACGATGACCAGAATGTCGTCCCCGCCGAGGGCGATGATCTCGAAGGGCAGCAGTTTCTCGCGGTCCTTCAGGCGCTCTTCGCCGAACACCGTCCAGAGTGCTGAGAAAAGCGCATCCCGAGTGGCATCTTCCAGCACCCGCGAAAAATGACGATAAGAAGCGGGCGAAGACATCAATTGTAGAAGATCGCCCATGTTGTTGCCGTCGGCGTAGAGCAGGGCAATGCGACCGTCTGAGCCGGCAAGCGTGTCCAGGTCTTCGGAGAAACGTGGCTTTCCGTCGGGCTTCTTTTCAGGAATCTCGACACGCTTGCTATCGCGTACCCACCGGACAAACTCCTTTACGAACTCTCGGCGCTCACTCCTTCCATGCCTCCGTTTTCGGGAACAGATTGCACAAATCCATTCATCCCGCACATCGTCGTGCGCTTCTGCTGCACGTTTCCCGCAGGACTCGCACCGCCGGTGAATGGGTAAGGTCTCCAAGAACGGAGCTGTAGTCTTTGCCCGCTTCTCTTGCTGAAGCCTACCGGTGAGCGCTGACACTAACTCGCCGAAGTTTTTGCGTTTTGTCCGGTCCTTCAGAAGAGCCTCAAAGTGGCTATAGAGCAAATCGACGGAAACACCACTTCCGGAAAGCGCCCGAATCTGCGCATCGTCGTAGGGCGCAAGCCCCCGCCCAATGTCGGCATAGCCAATCGGGTCCGAATACACAACTGTAATAGTGGCAACACCGGTTTTCTGTAGGTAGAGTTGCTCGATCTTTTCCTTTATCCCCTTTGCCTGACCCGCAGGAACGATGGCAAGGAAGCCGCCCCCGCCACAGTAAATCAGGGCTTCTTCGGCAATCTTCTCCGTAAAAAGCTCGCGAACTTTTGCCTCCAGCTCCAGAAGGATTTCGCTTGCCCCGCGGATCTCGGGAAGCGTGCTCGTCTCGTATACGTAGCTTTTGATGGCATCCGTATCGCCCAGAAGTAGGCAAATGGGCTTGTCGGTGCCAAAGAGCTCTTGTTCCATGCGGAGAGTCTCTTCTGCAAGTCGCTGGAATTCAGTCGCCGTAGAGGCTCGCGCCAGCTCGGGACGATCCCCAGCGGAGGCGTAGCTATCGGCCAGGCAGACCAGTTTCTCCAGGATCGTCCGCGGTCCATCTCGTAGGTGGTGGCGCGCCACTACGCCCAGGATGATCTCCTGGAGATGCTCCTCCACACCCTTTGCAGCAAGCCATTCCCGGGCATATTCCACACTTCTCTGGACATGGAATCGGTACTCCGTTTCGCCGATTCGTGCTTTCCCCAGGTCGTGCAAGAGCCCACACAGGCGGGCAAGGGCGCACAGTTCGGAGGGTGAAAGCTCTAGCCCGCATATCTCCACTGCCACCCTGCCACGTTGAAGAAGTTCCTGGGCAAGGGCGGCAGCAAATCCAGCCGTGAGCATCAAGTGGTCATAGAGTGACACCCAGGGAATACGGGTGTCCGCAAGGAGATAATCTGCTCTGTATAGCTTTTCCGAAAACTCTGATTTAAACGAATGTATTAAATCTGAGATCATCGCAAACTCCAGATTATGATCTTTATCGAGATGCTTGGAGGCACACAAAATGCCCAAGAACTCGAGCGTCATGGGGAGGGGTGTTCTCCGATTGCTCCCGGGCCACAGCCACCATCCCGAAGCCGCTGGCGGTGTGTTCGCCGAGGCCGGCCTCGTAGGCCAGGCGCAGCAGCCGCGGATCCCCCTCCAGCGTCAGCCGCAGCATCCACCCCCGAATGTCGGTGTCGTGGATCCGCACGAGCTTGGAGCGATAGGGCGGTTGCGGTCGGATGACGACCTCCCCCCGGATCTCCTGCCCGTAAAAAGCCGCCGCCTTCCGCCGCAGGTTCTCCGCTAACGCCGACGCGAAGCCCGGCTCCTCCGGCGAAAGATACCGCTTGACCAGCCGCCCGTCCGCCCGCCGCTCGCCTGTGGAGACCGTGATGGGCGACAGGGTGACGCAGGTCATCGACCCCTCCAGCGCAGGCGCCGGGACCACCTCAATGCGCTCCACCTGCACCGGATGCGGCCCCAGCGCCACCTCCGGCTCCAGCAGCAGCCCCAGGGCCAGCGCCTCGACCACCGCTTCGATCGGCGAGGAGACCCACCAGGTGACCGCCCCCTCCGCCCATAGCCCGCTCCCATCCGGCCGCAGGCCATGCAACCACGAGTAGGTAAGGGGCTTGTAGGCGCGTCCCTCCGGGCCCTGCCACCCCTCCTCGTGAAGCCGATGGGCCACCTGAGGCAACCCCCGCCGCATCGCCGTATACGCCAGGCCCCGCAACCACTCCGGATAGCCCCAGGGCAACCGGCCCGGACGCACGAAGCGCAGCGCGATCTTAAGACGCATCGCTCCCCCTCCCTTCCGACGCCCCCCGCCGGGCACGCGCGGCCTCCCGCACGGCCTGCAGGGAGATGATCTCCGCCACCTCAAATCGGGGCGGAACAGCCTCCGGAACCGGCCGCATCCGGATGATCGATGGGAAATAGCCCATGCGGCCGTGAAGCTCCGCCAGCAGCACCCCGGCGCTGTAGTTCAACGAGGGCAACAGGATCAGGATGGGTCGGGTCTGCCACTCCTCGGGGGAGAACCCCACCCGATCCACCATGGACACCACTTGCGGGACCAGGGGACGGGCCGGATCGATCTGGGCATCGATGGCGATGACCTGTTCCACCGGCTGCCCCGCAAGGGCCTCGATCTGCCGCTGCTGTTCCGGTGTGAGTGGGTGCGCAAAGTTTAAAACGACCATGCCGCCTCCTTTGCCCCCAAATGTAGCCGAGCCCGGGAGGCCGGACATCGGGGAAAGACCGGACGCGCATCCGGAGACGACCGGATGCAGGGGCTGGCCGTTCTTCTACGATTAGAAGCCAGGAGGGGCCCCGCTGACCCTGGGGGGCATCAGAGCGGAGCCCCACGGGGAGGGCGGTTTCCGGTCCCGGCTCTCATCGGGTTGTGGAAAGGTCCATGAGCGGCGCGAAGGGGCGGAACCATTCCCGCAGATCCCGATAGGAGAGACGATGGTCAGGGGACAGACCCCACGTCTCGCGGCAGAGCGCCTTGATCGCTTCGAGGTGGGAGTCCACGGTCTTGGGCGACAGGCCCAGGGCCTCCGCGACCTGCGCCAGCCGTTCGCAGCGCACGACCTCCGCCAGCACGCGGCGCTGGGCCGCCGTCAGCCGTTCCCAGACCTGCCGGCAACGCCCGATCCGATCCGCCGGCGACTCGATCTGCCCCAGCTGCAGGGAGGTCAGCTGTCGGAAGGCGGGGAAGTCCGCCCCCCAGCGGGGGAAGGGCACCTCGATCAGGCGCACGCCATCCTCAGGCCGCGCGTGCATCCGTTGGCCGTCCCGCGCCACCTCCAGGAAGGCGCGAGGGGTATACAGGTGCCACACCCGGTCCGCGTAATCCAGATGCACCACCGCGGTGAGGAAGAGCATCAGGGCGAGCAGGCGTCGTCCCCCCGCCAGCACGACATGGAGGGGACGGCCCTGCGCCTTCTCCGCTTGAAGGATCTCCATCATCTGCATCCGGACCACATCGGCGGCGTGCTCATCGGTGATATCCGGCATGGGGCCCCGGAGATCCTTCAGCATGACCCGACGCAGGCGGATGGGGCGGCGGGCATGGGCGTAGAAGCCGTTGGGGAACTCGCGATCCAGGCGTTCCAGGGCGTGACGGGTTCGGGGATCCTGGGGAGCGAGGTGCAACACCACCACCTCAACGATCTGCTCGCCGCGGCCCAGCAAGGCGTCCAGGGCAAAGGTGATCACCTGCGGCTGCCCACCCAGCGTGGCGATCATCGTGCTGGCCGGTCTGTGTTCCATGGCCCACCTCCCGCAGACCGAATCTCCCGGGATACGGAGGATCCCGATGGAGCTGTTCCCCGCTGTGCTGATCGGAGGGCCGCCGAACTCTGGTAAATCCGTTCTAACATATAGTCTATCACAATCCTTGCGGAAGCGTGGCGTGGCCCATTATGTGTTGCGGGCGGCGCCGGATGGGGAGGGGGATTGGTTTCACGAGGCGGAGCCCCGGCTGGCCCGGCAGCTCCGGATCAAGGGGGCCTTCGATGAACGCTGGGTGGATCGGATCGTCCAGGACATCCGGCGTCGCCACCTGCCGCTGCTGGTGGATGTGGGGGGGATGCCGACCCCGGAGCAAGAGCGGATCCTGGGCGTGGTCACCCACGCGATCCTCCTCATCCGGGATCCCGCGGCCCGCCCGGTCTGGCAGGAGCGCGTCCGGCGTTACGGCCTGCATTTGATCGCGGATCTGGATTCCCGCCTGGAAGGCTCCTCGGAGATCCTGGAGGAGACACCGGTGTTGCGCGGGGTGATCACCGGCCTGGAGCGGGGTCGCATGGCGGAGGGGCCGGTCTTCGAGGCGCTGGCCGAGCGGATCGCGGCCCTCTTCCGCTACGACCCGGAGGAGCTGCGCCGCTATCATCTGGCGATGGCCCCCGACGTCGACTGGGTGATCGACCTGGACGAGCTGGCCCGCATGCTGGAGGTCCGTCGGGAAGGGGAGGCCCCGCGCTGGGCCCCGGAGGATCTGCCCCGGATGCTGGATTTCCTCCCCGAGGGCAAGCCCCTGGCCCTTTACGGCCGCGGCCCCGCCTGGCTCTACGCAGCCCTCGCCGTCCACGCCCTCCCGGCCCCGTTCTTCCAGTTCGACGTCCGGCTGGGCTGGGTGGAACCCCCGCGCTTCCGATGGGCGACGGAGGGCGAGGAACAGACAGCGGACCGTTCATCTCCGCTGGCGTTCACGGTCGAGCGCGCGCCCGGGGGATGGCGGCTCCGGGCTGCCCTCCGCCATCCCTATGTGGAGCGGGAGGAAACAGAGGGCCTGTTGTTGCCCTCGATCCCGGAGGAAGGGCTCCTCATCCTGAACGGGAAGCTGCCCCTCTGGCTGTTCACCGCCCTGGCCCGCGCCTGCGCCGGCCGACCGGCCCTTGCGGTCTTTGAGCCCCGGGGGAATCAGGCGGTGGTCATCGCCTCCCGGGACCCCGCGTTCCCGGTCGGGACGGTGTGGAGGATCGAGGATCCCGGGCCTCCGGGGTGAGATCGTGCCGGATCATCCAGTCGATCCGTGACATGGGGCTCCGGCCTGCGGCTACACCGGATGTCCACAACGCGGGCAGCGGGTCGCTTCCGGTTCCAGCTCCGCCCCACAGGTTTCGCACACATACGTGAAGGCGGCCCCGCAGACCGGACAGGCGCGGGCGTCCTCGGCCACCGCCGATCCGCATTCCGGGCACAGGGCCTGCCCGCAGGCCGGGCAGGCGTCGGCCTCTTCCGGGAGCTCCGCCCCGCAACGGGGGCAGCGTCCCGAAAGGTCCAGGCCGCAGTAGGGGCAACGTTCGGTCCTTTCGGAGACGCGGGCGTTGCAGCGCGGGCAGACGAAGGCGAGCTCGGCCCCGCAGATCGGACACGCGGAAGCTCCGAGGGGGATGATCGCCTGGCAATCGGGGCAGCGCGCGCCGGTTTCCGCCCCGCACCGCGGGCAGATGAGCTCATCCGGCCAGAGCCGGGCACGGCACCGGGGGCAGAGCCACTGGCCGCAGGACGGGCACGGCCCCTCCGATGGGCGAAAGAGCGTCCGGCAGTTGGGGCAAACCGTCAGGGCGGCGGTTTCAGAAGGGCGGAGGGAAGCCGGACGGTCCTCCACGGGAGGAGGCGCGGGGATCGGGGCTCCGCACGATGGACAGCGCTCCGGCGCGCCGAAGAGGGGCTTCTCGCAGGACGGGCAACGCCGGGGGAAAACCCGCCCGCAGTCCGGGCATTCCGACGCCGTGCTCAGCAGAACGGCCCCGCAACCCGGGCAGGCGAAGGCCAGCTCGAAGCCGCACCATCGGCATCGCGTCTCCGCCGTGAGGGGCTCTTCGGGTCCGGGCTCCCCGCACATCGGGCACCAGATCGCGCCGCACGCGGGGCACAGACCCGACTCCGGCGCCACGGGCTGGCCGCAGCGCGGGCAGGTGGGCTCCCCGGCCGGCGCGCCGCAGGCCGGGCAGCGGGTCGCGCCCTCCGGCAACGCAGCCCCGCACTGCGCGCACATCTCCCCCAGGGGCAACCCGCACGCCGGGCACGCGGAGGCGTCCGCCGGCACCCACGCGCCGCAATCGGGGCAGGGCTCGGCGCCGCAGCCCGGGCACGGCTCGTCGGGCGGCACCATCGTCCCGCAGCGGCCGCAAGGCCGGGGCCGCAGGGGCGCGCCGCACGACGGACAGGTCTCCGCTTCCGGCGGGACGGGCGCGTCACAGTGGCTGCAGAACCAGGCCCAGACCGTTCCACAAGCGGGGCAGCGATCCGCATCCTCCGGCATGGGGGATCGGCACGCCGGGCAGAAAGCGGCCCCACAGTGGGGGCAAACGCCCTCCTCCGCGAAGATCTCCCGGCCGCAAGCCGGGCAGGGGATGAGCTCGATCATGCCGTGGGCGCTCCGTTGTCTGGCTTCGCGCTCCCCCCGGGCCGACCGGTTCAGCCTTCGGCCCGCTGGGCCAGGGCTTCGGCGCGCTTCCGCCAGTAGCGCAGGTATCCGGCGACCACGCTCTCGTAGCTCACGGCCACATCGTAGAACGCCGGGTCGGCACCGGCGGCTTGCAGCTCGGCGTCCGCTCGGGTTCGCAGCGCCTCCAGGATCTCGGACTCCGTCCGGTTCTCCTCCATCATCTCCCGGATCCACCGCCCCCAGTCCCACAGCCGGCGCTCCAGGTCCTCCCAGTGCCACTCGATGTCCTCCCGGAAAGCCCCGAAGTGGGTCAGGCACAGGGCCTGGGCCTTCAGGGCGCGCAGCCGGGCGATGCTGGCCGACCAGGCCTCCAGGTCCAGCTCCGGCGGCGGGGTGGGCGGGCGGACGTAGCGCACGCCGGGCAGGCGCACCCCTGCGATGTCCCCGGTGAAGAGAAGACCGGTGGTCTCGTCGAGGAAGGCGTGATGGTGGCGGGCGTGGCCGGGGGTCTCGAAGGCCACCAGGGTGTGGCCGGCCACGCGCAGGCGTTCCCCATCCGGAACGACCTGCACGCGGTCGGCGGGGACAGGGATCACCTTCCCCCACAGCGGCTCCAGCATGTCCCCGTAGATCCGGGCGGCGCTGGCGATCAGCCGGGAGGGATCGATCAGATGGGGGGCGCCCACCGGATGAACGTAGATCTTCGCCCCGGGCAGGCGCTGGGCCAGGAACCCGGATGCCCCCGCGTGGTCCAGGTGGATGTGGGTGACGATCAGGTGGCGCAGGGCCTCCAGGGGCACGCCGGCCGCCTGGATCCCCTCCAGCAGGTGCTCCGCGCTGGAGGTCGGCCCGGTCTCCACCAGGGCGGCCTCCCGGCCGTCGTAGATCAAATAGGCCGCGATGACCTGCGGACGGCCGTGGAAATGGAGATCGATGGCCGTGACCCCTTCGGCGATGGGATGCAGGGCGTAGGGCATCGTCCTCGCCTCCTCGGAGCTTGCGACGGGCTCTGGGTCCTCCCGCCGATCTTACCTCGAACCGGGGGGCTCTCCCAAATCCTCGCCCCCAGCCGGGCGGGCCTCAGAGCCCCGGATCCGCCAGCTCCTCCTCGAACGTGACCTCTTCCTTCCCCTGGAGCTTCTCGATCACTTTCTCCACGATCAGGCGGAGGTGACGGGGATGCTGCACGAAATCCAGGCGGTCCGCCGGGATGGTGAGCACAGGGCAGAGATCGAACCGCCGGATCCAGTCCTCATAGAGCCGGTTCAGGCGCTCCAGGTATTCCGGGGGGATCTCCCGCTCGAAGGCTCGCCCGCGCAGCGCGATGCGGTGTTGTAGCGTGGGGACGGAGGCCCGCAGGTAGATCACCAGATCCGGCGGCGGGAGGAACATGAGCAGGGTCTCGTAGAGCTCCCGGTAGACCCGCCAGTCCCGTTCGCTCAGATCCCCCTGCTCATAGAGGTTTCTGGCGAAGACCTCGGCGTCTTCATAGATTGTGCGGTCCTGGATCACCGAGTGGGGACGCTGGAGCAGCAGCACGTGGTGCCGGAGCCGGCGGCTCAGGAAGAAAATCTGGGAATGGAAGCCCCAGCGGGCCATGTCCTGATAGAAATCGGCGAGGTAAGGGTTATCGTCCACCGCCTCGAAGAAAGGCTCCCACCCCAGCGCCCGGGCCAGCCGCTCGGTCAGGGCCGACTTCCCCACCCCGATGTTCCCGGCGATGGCGATGAACTTCTTCCCGGAAAGCCCATGATCGGTCAAGGGGGTCTCCTGAAAGGGATTTCAAGCGTCATCCTTTTTGCGAAGGGTTCGCGCGGGCGGATGTCAGGCGTTCCCGGTGATGTTCCCACACAAAGCGATGGCCCACCGCCCGGAAGACTCCCCAGCCGCGCCACGGCAGGTCCAGGGATTCCAGGCGCCGCGCGATCTCAGGGAGGGTTTCCGGTGGGACCCAGCGGAAGGCGGCGATCTGCTCCCCGAGGTCGGCGGGTCGGGGCTCCCCCTCCGTGCGAACGTAGAACACAAAAGAGACGAAGGGCGTCCCCAGGTCCCGGCGGTCTGCGGAGGGATACAGGGTGTAGGTGATGAGCCCCCACCATTCGGCGGCCTGCACCGGCAGGCCGGTCTCCTCGGCCATCTCCCGATGCAGCGCCTCCCAGGCGGTCTCCCCCCAGCCGATGCCGCCGGTGGGGAGGCGATAGGCTTCCGGAGGGTAGAACGCTTTGGTGTGGACCAGGATCTCGCCTCCCGGGCGCTGGATCACCAGGAGCACCTCCCCGCGTCGCCGATCCAGGCTGCGACGCACTTCATCCCACCAGCCGTCGCCGATCACCTCGGCGTGGTGATGGGGCTGAGGGCCGAAGCGGGCGGTCAGCGTCTCCAGCTCGGACGGAGCGATCAGGGGTCGGTTCACGGGAGCACCTCCCGAACGGCTTCCTCCAGCATCCGGCGATCCCGCAGCCGCAGGGCGCCCAGGCGGATCACGCCGTGCAGGGCGCCGAACACGGGCCGTAGCTCGGCGTGGGGCCCCTGCAGCGGAATGATCAGCAGGTCGGCGCGGGGGAAGAAAAAGGCGGTGTGGATCTGAACCGGCGGGTCATAGCGAACCCAAAGGACCAGAGACTGTGGTCCGTGGCGATACTCGGCCAGGGTGGCTTCGGAGAGGCCGATTTGGGGCTCATACCCTTCGAGATTGAAGCCCGAGAGCGCCTGGTTCAGGGCGGCGTTCAACCGGTCGTATCCCGGGGTTCCGGGGACGAACACCACCTCGCGGCCGCCTGTGGTGATCCGGATCTCGGCGGCCTGGGCGTTCAACCAGGGCCAGAACCAGAGGGGATCCCGGTTGGTCATCGCGTTAACCCCCCAGATCAAGGCCATGGCGAGGGCGGCGAGCACGATCAGCGGATCCCGCAGGCGCGGCGTCCGGGGCTCTTCCATCCGGCGATCTCCTCACTCGCAGCGGGAAGGATCCAGGGGAAATTTTCCTCATGCGGATCCATCCGGCAAGCCTGGGCCGTATCGTTGCGCGGGAAGAGGGGGCGGCCCGACGGCTCATCCCGGGAAGACCCCGGCGGTCTCCAGCGGCTGCACGGCCCGCTCCCGAAGCGGCGTGTGAAAGCGATCCGGATGGAGGAGGGCAGTTAGGAGCTCGATCCCATCGATGGTGCGAGGGCCCGGGCGGCTGAAGTAGGCCGAGGCCTCGAGGGCATAGACCTGCCCGTTGCGCACCGCCGGGATCTGCGGCCAGAAGGACAGGCGGGTGAGGAGGGGATAGGATTCAACCGCGTCGGCCAGGCGATACCCGCATGGGATCAGGCCGATGACGTCCGGCGCGGCCGCGAGGACTTCCTCCCATCGGATGCGACGGGAGGGCTCCCCCGGGCGCCCCAGGACCTCCTGCCCCCCGGCGATCTCCACCATCTCGGGGACCCAGTGGCCGCAGCAGAAGGGAGGATCCAGCCACTCGAGGAGCAGGAGGCGCGGTCGGGGGGCGCCGGCCACGGCGTCCGCCACGCGGGCCAGCCGGCGCCGCCACGCCCGGAGGAGATCCTCCGCGCGCTCGGGCACCCCGGCGGCCTCGGCGATCTGTTGCAGGCACGCAAACAGATCCGTCAGGCGGTAGGTGTTGACGGCGATCACCCGGGGCGGCCGGCGGAGCCGACCTGAGGCCCGGAGAGCCTGGCCCATGGGGACGGCGCAGACTTCACACAGGGCCTGGGTGAGGATCAGGTCGGGCTCCAGCGCGGCCAGCTGGGCTTCATCGATGACGTAGAGGGGCTCGCCCCGCCGGGCCTTCTCCCGGACCGCCGCGTCGATGGCGGCAGGGTCGGACAGCCCCTCCGGCAGCGTGCTGCGGGTGAGGCGGGGAAGACCGGCCACCACCTCCGGGGGAAAATCGCATTCGTGGGAGACCCCGACCAGGTGCTCCGCCAGCCCCAGGGCGCAGACCAGCTCGGTGGCTCCGGGAAGCAGGGAGACGATGCGCATCCTTCAGCCCTCCGTGGACAGGACGGGGGCGGCGACGGCGCGGGCGGGCCGCCGCTTTTCCCAGAGCCGGCAGAAGGCGCAGATCCCGGGCGCGGAGGTCGGCTGCCCGCACTTCTCACAGGCGTGCAGCTCCGCCTCGTCGGTCGCGAAGCGGATCTGCCCCTCCTCCCGGGCCTTGAGGAAGCCCAGGTAGAAGCGGAGCTTCGTGCCGGGGCGCTCCTCCTCCAGCTTCGCCAGCCACTCTTTGTAGGCGATGCTCGTGGAGCCCTCGGCGTAGGGGCATTCGTCGTAGATGTAGTCGATGCCCCGCAGCAGCGCGTAGGCGGCGGTCTCCCGCTCGTAGAAGCGGCAGAACGGTTTCACCTTGCGGGCGAAGCCGGGGCGGGAGGCGGGCAGCACCGGGCCCTGGCGGGCCAGGTAGCCGACCTGCCAGTTCATCACGTTGCCGAACAACACCGCCACCTCATCGTCCAGGTTGTGGCCGGTGGCCAGGGCGGCGTAGCCCCCGTCGTAGGCTACGCGGTTCATGATGTAGCGCTTGATCAGCCCGCAGACCGCGCACGGCTTGTCCCGGCCGCGCAGGGTCCGGGCGGCGACCTCCGGGATGGTCTCCCCGTAGACCTCTTTCACATCCACCACGATCAGGCGGGCGCCGGGCCAGCGCTCGGTCACAAAGCGGCGGCACTTCTCATAGGATTGATCGGAGTAGCGGATGCCGCCGTCGATGCCCAGGCCGATGTAAAGGCCGTCGGCCTGGTAGCCCAGGCGCAGCAGCACATCCCACAGGCTCAGGGAGTCCTTGCCCCCTGAGACCGCCACCAGCACGCGCTCCGAGCGGTCGAACATCCGGAACATCCGGATGGTGCGCTCGGTCTGTTCCACGAACCAATCCAGGTAATGTTCCTCGCAGAGGGCCAGCCGATGCTGGCGCATCATGATGGCCGCCTCGCGGCCGCACTTCCGACACCGGATCGCCATGGACGCAGATCCCTCCTCGTGCCCTGTCAGGAGTCCAGCGCCATTCTAAACAGGACAGGTCTTTTTGTCGAACATCTCGCTGTCTCGTCCCATCCCCGGACGTCCGGCGGAGGGTTTGCAGTTCAAGGATCAGAGGGGAGGCGAGAGATTTGGATTGCGACAACAAGCGTTGGCATCTATCGACAATCGGAAGCACTGGCGTTATTCTGCCTGCTGAAAGCAGTGCGGTGGGAGATTCGGAGAGCAGAGGATGACCCCTCAGATGATCGAAGCGTTGCTTCGAGATCCTGAGTTTCGCATGAAGTTTTTGGAGCTCCTGGATCGGGATCCGGCGTTTCGGGAGGAGGTGCGCCGCAAGCTGCTCATCGATGAGCTCCTCGCCCTCCCGGAGCGCGTGGAGCGCCTGGAGATCCCATAAGGAGTTCCGCCACATTCGGAGGCAATTTAAGAGAATAGCCAGCGGGTTGCCGCGTGGAGGGAGCAAGCAAAGATGGCAGAGGAGCCAACCGCGGCACTTCCTCAACAGGTTCAGGAGAACAGCCACCAGATCGCGGAGCTCAGGGATGAGATACGGGAGCTGCGGCGAAGCGTGATCCGTATGGAGCAGCGCTGGGGGCTGGATCATGAGAACATGGCCGCGGATCTGATGCCCCGGTTCCTGGCTTCGAAGGGCCTCCAGGTGCAGCGAATCGCAATGGTGCCGCTCGAAGGTGAAGTGGATCTGGTTCTGGAGATAGAGGAGACAGAGGGCCGCTGGATGACATGGGTTGTGAGGGTGAAGGGGCGGGTGTGGGGTCCTCGCCCGTTCGAGCAGGTGCTGGAGCGGATCCAGGATGCCGCGTTCCGGAGCTGGTTGCAGCGGGAGGGGTTCCCGGAGCCGGTGATCCCGGCGGTCTTCGGGTTGGCGATCTATGCGGGGGCGGAGGCGATGGCGCAGAAGCTGGGGGTGGGGCTCTATGAGGCCCGGCGCGGGGAGGTCGTCGCCCCCCGCATCCCTTCGGCGCCGGGGGCATCCCCATCTTTGCCCGAAACATCGGGATGACGGACGCCGTCCTGAAACCGAAGGGGCCTCGTTCGACAGACCCGCTCAATAGGCCCCCCGTTTTCGGATCACAGCCGGGATGGTCTGGGCCAGGATGGCCAGATCCAGCCACAGGCTGTAGTTGCGGATGTAGAAGAGGTCCAGGCGCACCCGCTCGCTGTAAGGCAGATCCGCCCGTCCCGACACCTGCCACAGCCCGGTGATACCGGGCTTGACGGTCAGCAGGTTCAGCGCCCAGCGCCCATAGCGGGAGATCTCCTCCGGCGTCAGCATCCGGGGGCCCACCAGGCTCATCTCCCCCCGCAGCACGTTGAAGAGCTGGGGCAGCTCATCCAGGCTCCATCGGCGCAGGATCCGCCCCACCCGCGTCACCCGCGGATCGTCCCGCAGCTTGTAGTTTTGCCGGAAAGCTTCCTTTAACGCCGGGTTCTGCTCCAGGAGGGCTTCCGCGTTCACCACCATGGTGCGGAACTTAAAGGCGTCGAAGAGCTTCCCGCCCAGCCCCACCACGCGCCGCCGATAGAACACCGGGCCGGGGGAATCCAGCCGGATGGCCAGGGCGATCAGGAGCATCAGGGGAGCGAGGAGGATCAACGCCCCAGCGGCCAGGGTGTAGTCCATCACCGCTTTCAGGATCTGTTCCAGGGGTGAGAGCCGGAGCCGTCGCCAGTAGAGCAAGGGAACGCCCATCACCTCCCGCACCTCGGTTCCCGTAGCCAGGAGCTCATAGAGGCCCGAGGAAAGGCGCAGGTTGACCTGGGGATGGAAGGCGAAGGTGCGGAACAGCTCCACCAGCGCCTCCCGGGGTAGCGCGCTGGCGGAGACAATGACCTCCCGGATCCCCAGCTGCTCCACGAGACGGGGGAGATCCGCCGGTGTGCCCAGCACCGGCAGGCCGGGCAGCACCTCCTTCCCGCGTGGGAGGTGGGGATCGAGGACGCCGATCAGGTTCATCCCGGAGATCGGGGACGATCGAAGCTGCTCGGCGACCATGCGCCCCTCTTCGTCCGCCCCGATGATCAGCGCGGGGACCTGGAGCCGGCCTCGGGCCCGCAGGGCGTAGACAACCCGCCGGGCCAGAAAGCGTTCCCATCCCACCAGGACGATGGAGAGGATCCAGGAAAGCAGCAGCCAGCCTCGCGCGATCACCAGGGCGGGCTCCATAAAGCTGGCGACGATGGCCGCCATCATCCCCACGCTGGCCGCCTGGATCACCCGCATGTATTCCGATGTTCCATGGAAAAGATGATCGGGCGCGTAAAGGCGGTGAGCGGCGAAGATCAGCAGCCACACGGGGATCAGGGCAGCCATCAGCAGGCCGTAATACCGAACCGGCGGGCTCTCCGGCTGATAGAAGATGGGCAGCCGGGTCTCAAAGCGGATCCAGTAGGAGCAGAAGAAGGCCAGCAGCAGGGCGAAGCTGTCAGCCAGGACCAGGCCGGCCCGCAGCCCCACCCATTCCAGCTCCTGGGCTTCTTCCCACGATCTCACGCGGATCAGTTCGGAAGGCAAGACATCCGGACGCATCCTCAAGCTCCCCTTGTCTCATTCTCGATTTCCGGGCAGAGCCGCTTACAGGGATCCCCCCTCCAGATGTCGCGTGATCTCCTCGGCCGAGCGGCGTGCGTGTCGGGTGAGGGATTCCCCGTTGGTCAGAGCCGGGTAGATCTGGGTCAGGTTGACCAGGAAGAGCCCCTCCACCGGGGTGACGAGAGGGGGGATCCGCCGCCACTGGCCCCGGTGGAAGAGGGGCTCCACGTAGCGCTCCCGATGGACCCGGGCGTGGCGCACCCAGCTCGGATGGAACGAGGGGAACATTCGTTGGAGATGCTCCAGCCATGCCTCCAGGATCTCGGAGTCGCTCCGCTGCAGCCACGGGGAATCCCAGGCCACATACTTGGGCAGGTAGACCAGGTGATGGCCCCCTACATCCCCCGGATCGATGTAATGCGTGGTTTCGATCACCCCTGTGAAGGGCACGGACTCATCAGTGATGTAAACCGTCCAGTAATCCGTCAGGGGGCGGTCCAGGGCCAGGAGCACGCAGATCACCCCCAGGTAGCGCCAGGCGCGCAGATCTTCCACCCACGATCCCTGAACGTCCGGGAGGAGGGGAGGGACGAGGGGAGGATGTAGCGTGATCGCGGCGGCCTCGAAAGGCTCCACCACCCCATCGATCCGGACGCCACGGACTCGGTTCTCCTCCACCCGCACTTCCCGCACGGGGGTTCGAAGGCGGATCTCTCCGCCGGCGGCCTCGATCGCCCGGATCATCGCCCGGATCATGGTCATGTGGCCGCCGACCAGGTAGCCGGCCATCTCCCGCTGGGAGACCCCCCGGCGGGTGGAGCGGGTGCGGATCAGGCGGGCCCAGATGTAGGTGGCGGGGAGATCCTCAAAGCGCCCGTCGAACTTGGCGCGCAGCATCGGCCGCCAGAGATGGTGAAACGCCCGCCGGCCGCCCCAGCGGACCAGCCACTCCTCCACGCTGATCTCCTCCAGACGGCGCCAATCCCGGTGAAGGTAGGCCGCGAGGATCGTCAGCCCCAGGCGGATCCGATCCGCCGTCCGCAGGAGGGGGAAAGCCATGAAATCCCGCAGGGTCGTCATCGGATAGAGCCGGCCCTCGTGGAAGAAAGCGGATCCGGTGGGGCGGAACCGCAGCCGGTCGGCGATCCCGAGCTCCGCTGCCAGCGCCTGCATATGGGTGTCGCTGGAGAGGATCGTGTGATAAAAGCGATCCACCTCCACATCGCCCAGCCGGATGGTCCCGGCCAGGCCGCCGGGCTGGTCGCTGGCTTCATACAGGACCACCCGATGCCCGGCCCGGCTCAGGAAGTAGGCCAGGCTCACTCCCACGATCCCGCCTCCGATCACCGCGATGCGCATTTTCCCTCCGGGCCGGGTTATCTGAAGATCGCCCTCACGCGCTGCGCGCCACCAGGCTGACCCCCAGGGCGATGAGCAGCACGCCGATCACTCGCATGGGGTTCAGGGGTTCCCCGAACAGCAGATACGAGGCGATGACGATCAGCACGTAGTTGAGCCCTGCGAAAGGGTAAGCCAGGCTCAGCTCGATCCGCGACAGCGCGGTCAGCCAGAACAGGCTTCCTCCCAGATACAGGCTCATCCCCACCACCACCCAGGGGTTGGTGGCCAGGCGGAGGATCAGCGCCGGGAGCCCGGACGGGCTCAGGGTCACGGGCCCCATCTCCCGCATGCCCTGTTTCAGCAGGAGCTGACCGATGACGGCGCACACAATGCTGACCAGCAGATATCCCAGCGCTCCCCTCATCGAAGACCTCCGGATTCTTTGTCCGCCATCTGGAGAGGACCGGTGGGAAGGGAGGGCGCAGTCCTCACCGGGAGGACCAGGCGGGCCATCAAGCGGAGGTGGGCCAGGATGGTGCGCAGGATCTTCATTTTCGAACGCCCGAAGCGGCGAACCCGCAGGGTGGTCGGATATTCCGCCACGCGGAACCCCCGTCGGATGGCCTTGGCCATGATCTCCGCCACCGCGACATAGCCGTCTGTCTCAATGGAGATCGCCTCCAGGACGCGGCGGCGGTAGGCGCGGAAGAGGGCGGTGTAGGTGCGCACCGGAGAGCGCAGGATCATCCGGTAGAGGAACGAAGCGCCGAAGCTGAACAGCTGGCGCCAGGGGGGCACGCCCTCGATCCCTCCGCCGGGGGCATACGGCGAGGCGGTCACCAGATCCACGTTCTCCCGTAGATGCCGCAGCAGCGTGAGGATCTCTTCGAAGGGATAGGTCCCATCGCTGTCGGTCGTGATCACGATCTCCCCCCGGGCCGCCTGGAATCCGGTCCGCAAGGCAGCCCCCAGGCCCCGGTTGTGGGGATGGCTCAGGATCCGCACGAAGGGCCAGCCCGCGAAGATCGCTCGCAGGAGATCCCCGGTGCCATCGGTGCTCCCGTCGTCCACGAAGAGCACCTCCACCCCGCCGTCGCCCTTCAGCTGCTCGATCACCGGCCGGAGGGCCTCCCGGAGGTGGGGGATGGTCTCCGCCTCGTTGTAGCAGGGGATGATCAGGGTGTATCGGATCTCGCCAGGCAAGGTGCATCCCTCCCGTGCCGGTCTCAGGGGGTCTGTTCGGACAACGGGCTCCGGATCCCGCGAGGGGCAGCGCCGCCGTTCAACCGGATCGCCTCCCAGCGCTCCAGCTCCGCCAGCAGCGCGCGAAGACGGAGCCCTTCCTCATCTTCCCCGTTCCGGATCAGATGGGCGATCTCCATCCGCAACGCCTGTAAGTGTCTCTCAACCTCTGCACGCTCCATCGTGTTTCGCTCCTTCCGATAGGATCTTCCTCCCGCATCCCATCCGCTCATCGCGATACGGGGGCGCGCCACATCGCCTCGATGGCCTGAAGGAAACCTGCGCCGTCGCATCGGGTCAGGCCGGGCTCCCGTTGCACGCGCAGGGCGCCGTGGGGGACCAGGACGGCGGGGCAGTCGATGTGGCGGATCCAGTAAAGGCCGGCCGGCAGGGCGTTATAAGGGGGGAGCTCCGGGAGGGGCTCGTTGAAGGCCAGCCGGATCATGTAGTAGGGCATGTTGCAACCCGCCCGCGTGTAGAAATACGTGGTGGTGAAGAAGCGGCCGGCGTTGATCTCGGTGGGGAACAGGTTGCCCCGCTCGTCTTCCATCAGGTCCACGCTGAAGACGCCGGTCGCCTGCGGATCCACCGCCAGCACACATCGCGTGGCGACCTCGTTGACCCGCTCGTCATGCACGGTCACCGTCACCGCGCTGGTCCCCGTGCGGCCGGAGGGCGCCAGGTGGGGGTAGATGTATTCGATCCGCTGTCGTCCCTGGGAGACGATGAGCCGCCCGTCCTTCCAGAGGGATTGCCAGGCGAACTCCCGGCCGGAGAAGTAGGGCTGGGCGATGAACTCCCAGCGCACGCCCCGGGATCGCCAGTAGGCGATCCAGTGGATGCCGGTCTCGATGCGCTCCACCAGGGTGGCGCCCCGCGCCCCTGCCCCCTCTCGGGCGCGCAACCAGAGGGGGAGCCCGATGATCTCCACCGCCCGCTCCAGATCCTCCGGGGTTTCCACCGGCACCGTGGGGAACGTGTGGATCCCGGCCTGACGCCAGCGCTCCGCCGAAGCCTGTTTGTCCTGCAGCAGCCGGACGGTCTCCTTCCGCGGAAGGAACACGCGGGCCGGGAACCGCTCTCGGTTCTCCGAGAGGGCGCGGACCTCCACGTCGGGCTGGGCGTGGATCAGGTCGATCTCCTCGCGCTCGACGATCTCCGCGATCGCATCCAGGTAATCCGGGTGATCGACCGGTGGGACCAGATAGACCCGGTCGGCGGGCACCCATTCCAGATGGAAGGGGTTCATATCGGTTCCCACGATGTAAAAGGGCTCAGGGGCTTCCCGCCAGGAGCGGATCACGTTGATCCCCGGTGGTCCCCCTGCGCCCAGCAACAGGATGCGCTTCGGACGTTTCTTCATTGGAGCCATCCCTCATAGGAAGTTGGAACGTCGACTACCCATGTCTGGTGGGAGGAGAGGGCTTCGATCAGGACGTCCGCCAGGATGTCCACGCTGTCCACGGTGATGCCCCTCGCACCAAAGGCGGCGGCCAGGGTCGGCAGGTCCGGGTTCCCCAGCGTGGTGCCCACAGCATCTCCGAAGCGCGCCATCTGCATCCGGTGGATCAACCCCAGGGCGTTGTCCCGCAGCACCAGGGCGATCACCGGGAGCCCGTGGCGGGCGCTGGTTTCCAGCTCCTGGACGTTCATCAGGAACCCGCCGTCGCCGCTGACCGCCACGATGGGCTCCTCGGGGCAGGCCAGGCGAGCGCCCAGGGCGGCGGGGAGCGCGAACCCCATCGCTGAAAGCCCGTTGGAGAAGAGGATCCGCTGGCTTCCCCGGATGCGATAGGTCAGGCCCATGGCATACTTGTTGAGCCCGACGTCCACGGTGATCACACCGCGATCCGGAAGCACACGGGACAGCGTCCGGGTGATCGCAGCAGGGGAGAGCGGCGCGGTTTCCGCCAGCGGCCGTTGCAGGGGCCGTTGCATCGCTTCCCGCACGGCGGTCACCTCCAGCCAGGGCTGGCGGTCGGCCGGGGCGAGGGCCGTCAGCTCTTCCAGGATCGCCGCCACATCCCCGGCGAGGGTGAGGTCGGCGGAGAGCAGCGGGCTCTCCCCCTCCATCACGCTGTCCATGCAGACCACGCGCTTGTGGTTCCCGACCATCCACAGGCTGGGCTTGACACCCTCCACCTCGTCGTAGCCGATGGTGAGGATAAGATCACATGCGGTGAACAGGCCCACGAGCTCCCCCCGGGCGTGACGGCTGATCACCCCCAGACAGAGGGGATGGTCCTCGGGCAGGGCTCCCTTGCCCATATAAGTGGTCAGGGTTGGGATCTGATAGGCTTCGATGAAACGGCGCAGGGCCTCCAGAAACCCTGCGCGCAGAGGGAGATTGCCCACGAGCAGGACCGGGGCCCGGGCCTCGCGAAGCCACGCGGCCATCTGTTGCAGCGCCCGGGGGTCCGGGCGACCGCCCCGGGAGAGCGGACGCTCCGGAAGCTCGCTGCCCAGTTGGAACAGGAAGCACTCCCGCTCCAGCACGTTCACCGGAAGGGTGAGGTGCACCGGTCCGGGCCGTTCCGCCCGGGCAACCCGGAAGGCGTATTCCAGGGTGGGGGGGATGAGCTCCGGGTCGCGGATCACAGCGCTCCATTTGGTGATCGGCCCGAACATGGACACAAGGTCGATATACTGATGAACTCCGGGTCGCATCTGGTCCGTGGGGACCTGATCAGAAAGGGCCACCACGGGGGAGCGGTCCAGCAAGGCGTTGGCCAGGCCGGTGGCCAGGTTGGTGGCCCCAGGCCCCAGGGTGGAGAAACAGACCCCTGGGCGCCCGGTCAGCCGGCCGTAGGCATCCGCCATGAAGGCGGCAGCCTGTTCATGGCGCACGGTGATGAACCGGATGGGGCTGCCCCGGAGCGCCTCGAAGAACGCGACTTCATCGCCCGGCAGACCGAAGATCACCGAGACGCCCTGTTGCTGCAGGCTTTCCACCAGAAGCGCGGCTCCGTTCATGGCTGACTCCTTTCCCTGCCTGGGAACCTTTCCACGATGTCCCTGGCCATCCCTGGATCCCTGGGGCGCTTCAGCCGGATCCCCAACCCGGGGAAGGGATCAGGGAAAGTTCTCGTTCCTCGAGCGGCCGCAGCCGTATTTGATCCGGCCGGCGGTAGTGCTGGCCGAAGCGCGGAGGGCTCTGGCGGAGCACCGCGGCGATCCGCTCCGCTGCGTGGCCATCCCCGAACAGCGGCGGACGGGGGCCGCGGGGCCGGAAGGACCGCCATGCCTCTACGATGCGGCGGGGATCCGTCCCAACCAGGAGGTTCCATCCCACTTCCACGGTCTCCATCAGCTCGGTCTCCTCCCGCAGGGTGAGGCAGGGGATGCCGAGGAAATACGCCTCCCGCTGGACCCCGCCGGAGTCCGTTAGAATCATTCGGGCGTGGGCCTCCAGGGCGAGCATGTCCAGGTAGCCCACCGGCTCGATCAGACGGACATGATCCGCTGCTTGCAGGCCATAGCGCTCCAGGGCCTGACGGGTTCGGGGATGAACCGGGAACAGGATGGGCTCCGGGATGGCGTTCAGGGCGGAGAGGATCCCGGCGAGACGGTGAGGGGAGTCGGTGTTGCCGGCCCGGTGGACGGTGACCAGCAAGTATCCGCCGGGCGAAAGGTCGAGCTGCTCCAGCAGGGCGGGCGCTCGTTCCAGCGCGCGGGGCAGGTAGATCCGCACTGCGTCCAGCATCACATCCCCGACGAAGAAAACCCCTTCGGTGATCCCCTCCCGGGCCAGATGCTGCACCGCGCGTCGGGTGATGCAGAAGTGGAGATCAGCCAGGCGGTCGGCCACCAGCCGGTTGATCTCTTCCGGCATCCGTTTGTTGAAGCTGCGCTCGCCGGCCTCGATGTGGGCCAGCGGGATGTGCAGCTTCGCTGCCGCCAGAGCCCCGGCCAGGGTGGAGTTGGTGTCCCCCCGCACGATGACCAGGTCCGGCTGTTCCCGGAACAGGACCTCCTCCAGGCGGGCCATCATCTCGCCGGTCTGGCGGCCGTGAGGCCCGGAGCCCACCCCCAGGTTGTAATCCGGCTGTGGCAGATCCAGGTCCTCGAAGAAGATGCGGGACATGCGGTCGTCATAGTGCTGGCCGGTGTGGACCAGCACCTCATGGTGTTCTTGCCGCAAGGCCCGGCTGACCGGCGCGGCCTGGATGAACTCGGGGCGGGCTCCCACCACGGACACGATCTTCAACGTTCGACCTCCGAAAGCTGGGGATTCGCCCCGACGGGGGCGGCGAGGGATGGAAAGCGGAGCGCCACGGCCGCTCCCTGATACAGAAGCGTTCGGATCCGTTCCGCCAGCTGGATGACCCGCAGGCCATCCTGCGCGGAGACCTGAGGCGTCTTCCCGGTTCGCACGCAGTCTACGAAGTGCTGGAGCTCCAGAGCCAGGGGCTCCGCCATGGGGATCCCGATCCGTTCCATCCACCCTTCCTGGCGGTATTTCACCGGCTGGTTGTCGTTGGTGTAGATCGGGATCGTGTAGCGGTAAACCGTGATCCCCTTGTTCAGGAGATCGGCTTCGATGTAAGCCTCGGCCGCGGTGATCTCAATGGCGCGGACTTTCTGCTCGGTCACCCGGGAGGCGAAGAGGGTGGCCAGCTCCCCGCCCGGGAACTCCATGGTCAGGATGGCGTAGTCCACTGCTTCGGAGAACACCTGGCGTCCCACCGGGTAGATGCGGGCCGGCGGGGCGCCGATCAGATCGATGGCCAGATCCAGGTCGTGGACCATGAGATCCAGGATCACATCGGCGTCGTGGTTGCTGACCGCGTAGGGGCTCAGACGCCGGAAGGTCAGGCTGATCAGCCGCATCGCGCCCAGGATGGCCTTAAGCTCGGTGTAGACGGGGTTGAAGCGCTCGATGTGGCCGACCTGGACCGGGACGCAACGGCGGCGGGCGGCTTCGCAGATGGCCATGGCCTCGATGGTGGAGGTGGCCATGGGTTTCTCGATCATGACCGCCACATCTCGTTCGATCAGCTCCAGGGCGATCTCCGCATGGGTGGGCGTGGGGGTGGCGATGGTGGCAGCCTCCACCGCGGCGGCCAGATCCTCCAGGCGGGCGAACGCCCGGGTCTCATAGCGGGCAGCGACCTCCAGCGCCCGCTCACCACAGCGGTCATAAACGCCCACCAGCTCCACCCCACGCAGGGATCCCAGCACCCGGCAGTGCCGCTCCCCCATGGAGCCCACTCCGACCACCCCCACACGCACCGGTTTCATCTCAACCTCCTGTCAGCTCGTCCATCAACGTGTTCACGGTCTCAATGACATACAGGATCTCCTCCTCGCGGAGGGCGGGATGGATGGGAAGGGAGAGCACCTCCTGCGTGGCGCGCTCCGCGACCGGGAGGGAGTCGTTGTAGCCCAGACGCTGATAAAGCGGCTGACGATAGAGGGGGATCGGGTAATGGACGCCGGTCTCGATCCCGGCCTCCTCCAGGCGCTGGCGGAGCACATCCCGGAGCCCGGCCGGGACACGGATGGTGTAGAGATGATAAACGGGAGTGCTCCGGGGGGTGATGGCCAGCTTGTCGACCCCTCGAAGGCGAGCATCGTAAATGGCGGCGAGAGCCCGACGTCGGGCGTTCCAGCTGTCGATATGGATCAGCTGGCCGATCCCGATGGCCGCCTGGAGCTCCGTCATGCGGAAGTTCAATCCGAGGATCTCGTGGACGTATTTGGCGGATTGGCCGTGATCCCGCAGCATCCGCAGACGGCGGGCCAGGCGGGGATCGCCGGTGGTGATCATGCCGCCTTCCCCGGTGGTTATGTTCTTGGTGGCATAGAACGAGAAGCATCCGATGCCGAAGGATCCCACCGGCTTTCCCTGATACAGCGCGCCGGGCGCATGGGCGGCATCCTCAATCAGGGCCAGGCCGTAACGCTCCGCCAGCTCCTGAAACGCTTCCATCTCGCACGGGTTGCCATACAGATGGACCAGAAGGATGGCCCGGGTGCGGGCGGTGATCCGTCGCTCCACCGCCTCGGGATCCAGGTTCAGCGTCATCGGGTCGATGTCGGCGAACACCGGGCGGGCTCCTACGAACAGGACCACGTTGGCGGTGGCGGCGAAGGTGAGGGGCGTGGTGATCACCTCATCGCCCGGGCCGACCCCGAGGGCCATCAGCGCGAGGAGCAACGCCGCGGTCCCGCTGGACACGGCGATGGCGAAAGGCACCTCGTTCCACTCCGCGAAGCGTTCCTCGAACTCCAGCACGCGGGGGCCCTGGGCCAAGCGCCCCGATTCCAGCACCTCCAGGACGGCCTGGCGGGTTTCCTCGTCGATCAGCGGACGCGCCATCGGGATTTTCATGGCAACCCTCGAGGGAACCGGGATCCCACGCACCTGCGGAACGGTTTCATTCATCACGATCGATCGCTCCCGTGAACAAGAATGGGGCGCCGAAGGCGTGCCCTTCGTCCTGGCCTCACTGTAAAAGCGGGGGGTTGGGAGGCTGTATCGAGGGGGTTAGAAGGCGGTAAGCCTTCGGCAACGGGCGACGCCCTTATATCCCGGGGATTGGCCCAAGCCTCGGTTTGGGAGCTTGGCGCGTGTTTCTAACCCGTTTGTGCTGGGATTCTAACCGGACGGCTGTATAAAAGTTCCGATGACAGGTGAGCGGGAGGAAGGAGCAGGATGCGCATCCTGATGGTGCTCCCGTATCCGCCTTCGCCGATTCGGATCCGGCCCTTTGGGTTCGTGCAAGCCCTGGCCCGGCGAGGTCATCGGATCCGGGTGCTGGCGGTTCAGCCTCCGGAGGATCGCGAGGCGGCGTCGGAGGCCTTGAAATCGCTCGGGGTCGATGTGCGCGGTTTCCCGCTCTCCCGAGGGCGCACGCTCTGGAATGCCGTGCGAGCCTGGGCGCGGGGGGAGCCGTTGCAGGCCGGTTACGCGGATCATCCGGGCCTGCGGGAGGCCCTGCGTCAGAGCCTTCGGGAGGGCTGGGAGGTGATCCATGTGGAGCATCTGCGCGGGGCGCTCTTCGCCCAAGAGGTCCCTCCCGAGCGTCTGGTCTTCGACGCGGTGGACAGCATCACCCGCCTGTTCGCTCAGGCGCAAGCCCTGGCTCCCACCGCCCGGGTCCGTTATCTGGCCCGTCTGGAGCTGGAACGGACGCGGCGGTTCGAGGCGGGATGGCTATCGCGGTTCCCCCGCATCCTGATCTCCTCCCCCGAGGACGCGGCGGCGTTGCGTGCCCTGGCCCCGGATGGCCGGGCCTCCCTGATGGTCATTCCGAACGGGGTGGACCTGGAGTTCTTCCGCCCTCAGGCGGTCCCCCGGGATCCGGCCACGCTGATCTTCACGGGGAAGATGAGCTATCACGCCAACCTTGCGGCGGCCCTGGATCTGATCCGCGACATCATGCCACGGATCTGGGCCCATCGCCCGGAGGTCCGCGTGCAGATCGTCGGCCGGAACCCCCCAGCGTGGCTGCGTCGGGCGGCTCGCGATCCCCGGGTGGAGATCGTAGGGACGGTTCCGGATCTCCGGCCGTATCTGGCCCGGGCCACGCTGGCCGTGTGCCCCTTGCGGTATGCGGTGGGGATCCAGAACAAGGTGCTGGAGGCGCTGGCAATGGGCACGCCGGTCGTCGCCACACCGCCCGTTCAGGGAGGCTTAAGCGCGGTCCCTGGACGGGATCTGGTGATCGCGGAAGGCGGGGAAGCTTTCGCAGCCGCCGTGTTGCGGTTGCTGGACAGCCCGGGGGAGCGAGCGGCCCTGGGGGCTGCCGGGCGAGCCTATGTAGAAGCTCATCATCGCTGGGAAGCGCTGGCGGAACGCCTGGAGGCTGTGTATATAAGAGGCTGAAAGGACGACCCGCCGGATCGCCCCTTTTCGAGGCGCTCCACGAGTCATTCGCGTGGTGCCATGATGGGCCGGGGGGGACTCGAACCCCCACGGGTTGCCCCACGTGGTCCTAAGCCACGCGCGTCTGCCAGTTCCGCCACCGGCCCGTTCCGCAACCCCTTTCAATTATAGCCTGATCGCCGGAATGGGATCGCCCGAGGTGGGCTCCCCTGCTCCCCTTGTGATCCATCCGTCTTCCGGGATAGAATCCCTCCGGAATTCGCACCCTGAGGCAGGTCCATGCCCGTCGCGCTGTTGCTGGACATCGATGATGTGCTGGTGCTCCCCGTGGGCTACAAGCAGGGGATCCCGGCGACCCTGGGCACCTTCGCCCGACGTCTGGGATGGGAGATCCCGCTTCCGACCGAGATGGATATCGAATGGTTCGAGGCCTCCGGGGTGACCAGCGAGTGGGATTCCACGGCCATCTGCCTGGCAGGCCTCCTGCTGGAGGCGGCCCGCCTGGATGGGCAGTGGATCGTCCCGGATTTCGAGGAGGCGATGGTCCGCCTGGCGGATCGCGCCCTGGACAGCGGACAGATCCGCCCGGATTATGTGACCTGGGTTCGGCGGGCCGGTGAGGCCGCTCAGCCCGGGGAACGGCCCTCCCAGGCGGCCCTTCGCCTCTGGCGGCGGGAGGCGCTGCCCTCATTGCCCCGCTCGGAGGCCCTGGAGACGTTGCTGCTCGATCTGCTGGCGGACACCCATCGGCTCTCATGTCCCACGACCGCCGTTTTCCAGGCCTGGATGGTGGGAAGCCGGACCTACGCGGAGACCTATGGCCGTCCGGCACCGGTGGAGGTCCCTCAAGGGCTTCTGGAGCGGGATCAGCCGTTGCTGACCCGGGAGGGCGCCTGTGCCTTGCTGGACCTCTGGTATGAAGGCCGTCTGGCCCCTGCGTTCTATACCTCCCGTCCCTCTCAACCGCCTGACGGGGAGCTGGCGCCGCCGCTCCCGGTTTACTCACCGGAGGCGGAGCTGGCAGCGCGATTGGTGGGGCTGGAGGACTGGCGGCCGGTCGGCCTCGGGCGTCTGTTCTGGCTGGTCGAGCGGGTCGGGCTGGAGGAGAATCCCACCAAACCCCATCTCCTTCACAGCCTGGCCGCCTTCGCCGTGGCCGTCGCCTCTTCGGATGGGATCGAGGAGATCCCCGCGCTGGAGGCCGCTTACGAAACGCTGATCTTCAATGCCCTGATGGGGCCTCTGGTGAAATGGGCCAAACTTCCCTGGCACGTGGTGCTGGTGGAGGATTCGGTGAAGGGGATTCAGGGGGTCTTCCGGATGGTCCGTCGCCTGTATGAGCTGGGCATGTCGATCCGGCTCACCGTCTTTGGGGTCGCTCCCCACCCCGGCCCAAAGGCGGAGGTCCTGGAGGCCTACGCGGATCGCATGGTTCCTTCCGTGAACGATGCCATTGAGGAGATCGCACGGCTGTGTCGGAACGGATGAGGGAGATGGATCTCGAATCGCCGCCTCGCGAACCCGGGGAGGGGGTGGAGTTCCTGACCGTGTGGCCGGATGACGACTGGGCTTCCCTCCGGTTCCGCATCGCCCTCGCAGCCGCCCCGCGGGTGGTCCTGGAGGTCCCGGAGGAGCATCCGGCCATGGGCCCGGTGCTTCTGCGTCGCCTCCAGCATCTCGCCGAGGGGCTCGGGAAGTCCATCGCCCTGGTCACGCCCTCCCGGGAGGGACGGGAAACCGCCCGGGAGCTGGGGATCCCCGCCTTTCCCCATCGCGAGGCCGCCCTGCGAGCGCCATGGGCGGGTCCGGAGGATGTGGAGCCTGCTCCGCCGATCCGGGGCCTTACGGAGCCCCTGCGAAACTGGGCGGAATCGAAACGGCGCCCTCTTCCCCGCTGGGCCCTCTCTCTCAGCCGGGCGGTGGGGGCGCTGGGGTTGCTCGCCCTCCTGACGATGGCGGTCTTCCTGATCCCTTCGGCGGAGATCACCCTGCACCCCCAGGCCCAGGCCATCGGGGTCACCGGCACCCTGGAGGCAGATCCCCGCCTCTCCGCCCGAGATCTCGCCCGTGGGGCGATCCCCGCCTATCCGGTTGCCGTCGTCGTAGAGGGTCGGGCGGAGATCCAGGCTACGGGCCGTCAGGAGAAACCGGCCGGTTACGCGGAAGGAAGGGTCGTCCTCGTCAACCAGCTGAACCAGCCGGTGGAAGTCCCGGCGGGGACCATCGTTCGGGCGGCCAGCGGGGGCATTGCGGTCCGTTTCGTGATCAGCCCGTCGGTGACGGTGCCGGCCGGGTTCGGCGCGACCGCGGAAGCTCGGGTGCGGGCCCTGGAGCCGGGGCCGGTGGGCAACGTGGGGCCGAACCAGATCAATCTGGTAGAAGGGCCGCTGGCCTTCGCCCTGCGGGTGAGCAATCCGGAGCCGCTCTCAGGGGGGAAAATGGAGACGGTGCCCGTGGTCACCGCGGAGGACCAGAAACGCGTGCGGGAGACCCTTCTGGACCAGCTTCGGCAACAGGGCTACGCGCAGATGCGGGCCGGCCTGGATCCGCAAGATTGCGTTCTCCCCTCTACGCTTCAGGTGCGGGTGCTGTTGGAGAGCTACGATCGCCTGATCGGAGAGCAAGCGGACAGCCTGCGAGGGGAGATCCGGGCTCAGGTGACCGGCTACAAGGTGGTCCAGAGCGACGTGGGGGCGATGGCGCTGATCGCCCTCAGCCGCCGTGTTCCTCCCGACTCCGAGCTGGCGGCGGAGGGGTTCACGTTCTCCGGTTGCGATCAGCTGCAGGCGAAGGTGGAAACGGGCCCCGAGGGAACCCCGCGCATTCTCCTCACCTTTGAGGCCCAGGGCCGCGCGGTCCCGCGCCTGTCGATCCCGCAGATCCGCCACGCGCTGCGGGGGCGCTCTCCGGGCGGCGCGCTCCAACGGTTGCAGGCCCTTCCCCTCGCCCGGCCGCCGGAGATCCGGATATGGCCCCCCGGCTGGCCGTGGCTTCCGCTCCTCGAATCCCGGATCCGAGTGCGCATCCAGCCGTGACCCTGCTGGCCGTTGTGATGGTGACCTGGAACGTCCGGGAGTGGGCCTTGCGGGCCCTGCACGCCCTGGAGGCCGCTCTGGATCGCTCCGGCCTCCCCGCTCGGATCTGGGTGGTGGATAACGCCTCGATCGACGGGACCGTGGAGGCCATCCGTCGCGCCTTTCCCTCCGTGGAGCTCATCGCCAACGACGTCAACCGGGGGTTCGCGGCCGCCAACAATCAGGCGTTGCGCGCCATGGGTTTCCCCGAAGATCCGGGAGCTCCGCGCTACGTCTGGTTGCTGAACCCTGACACCGAAGTCCAGGGGGAGGCTCCTGCGGTGCTGGTGCGTTTTATGGAGCAGACGCCCCGGGCAGGGGTTTGCGGGCCCCGGCTGATCCATCCCGATGGCGGCTTCCAGCACAGCGCCTTTGAGTTCCCGGGGCTGGCCCAGCTGTTCCTCGATCTCTTCCCCCTTCACCCGCGGCTGCTGGAGAGCCGGCTGAACGGCCGTTATCCCCGCTCCCGGTATGCGCGGGGGGAGCCTTTCCCCATCGGCCATCCTCTGGGGGCGGCCATGCTGGTGCGCGGGGAGGCCATCCGCTCCGTGGGGTTGCTCGATGAGGGATACTGGATCTATGCGGAGGAGGTGGACTGGTGCTGGCGGATGGCCCGGGCGGGATGGGCGCGCTACTGCGTGCCCGCGGCGGTGGTCGTGCACGCAGGCGGCGCGAGCGCCCGTCAGGTGCGCCCGGAGATGGTCCGGGCCCTCTGGGCCAGCCGGCTGCGGCTGTATCGTCGGCACTATCCCGCGTGGAAGTTCCGATTGGCCTGCAACCTGCTGGCCTGGGGGGCCGGGCGGCGGGCCCAGGCCCTCGCCCGATCGCCGGATCCTCAGGCGCCGGCGCTGCGCGCCGCTTACGAGGCGGTGCAGCGCATGGCTCGCGAAGCCTTGCGAAGCCCCTCGCTCCCGTGAGGCGGGGATGCTGGCGGTCGTCATCCTCACCCGGAACGAATCGGCCTTCATCGAGGCGTGCATCGAGAGCGTGCGCTGGGCGGATCGCATCGTCGTCTTCGACTCGTTCAGCGAGGACGACACGGTGGCGCGCGCGCGGGCCTGCGGGGCGGAGGTGCTCCAGCATCCGTTTGAGAACTACGCGGCGCAACGGAATGCGGCGCTGGAACAGGTGGAGGCGGACTGGATCTTCTTCGTGGATGCCGATGAGCGGGCCACACCGGAACTCGGCGAGGAGGTGCGAGAGGCCATCCGGGATCCCCGTTATGTGGGGTGGTGGGTTCCCCGGCGGAATTATCTTTTCGGGCGGCTCACGCGGGGAGGAGGCTGGTGGCCGGATTATCAGCTGCGGGTGCTCCGGCGGGGCTACGCGCGCTATGAGCGCCCGGTCCATGAGATCGTGGTCCTTCAGGGGGAGGCGGGTTATCTCCGCAACCCCCTGATCCATCACAACTACGACTCTCCGGCGGAGTTCCGGGCGAAGCAGCGAGCCTACGCCCGGCTGGAGGCTCAGGCCCTGCGCCAGGCCGGCGTCCGCCCTAAACCCTACACCCCGTGGACGATGATGGTCCGGGAGTTCTGGCGGCGGTTCGTCCGGCTGCGGGGCTACATCGACGGCCTGCACGGGCTGCGCCTGGCGTGGTGGATGGCCCGGGCGACCTGGGAGACGTATCGCCTGCTGCAGGATGCGGCGCGCGTCGACGACGGATGAGCCGGACGTCGGCCCGGTCTCAACCGGCCGTGGCCTCGTCCAGGACCTCTATCACGTGCTGGACCGGGATGGAGAGACCGTTGCGGCGCAGGCCCATGGCCAGCTGAAGCAGGCAGCCCGCGTTGGCGGTCACCACTCGCTCGGGGTTCAGCCGGCGGATTTGCGTCACTTTCTCTTCGAGCAGCGCGTCGGCGATCTCCGGATGGGTGATGTTGTAAATCCCCGCGCTGCCGCAGCACAGATCCCCGTCGGGGAGCTCCAGCACGGTCAACCCCACCGCCCGCAGCAAGCGCCGGGGCTGGGCGCGGATCCCCTGGCCGTGGGCCAGATGACAGGGGTCCTGGTAAACGGCCCGCCCGGCGATGCGGCGCAGCGGCGGCCGCAGTCCGACGGCGTCCAGGAACTCCGTCACATCCCGAACCTTCGCGCTGAAGGCCCGCGCCGCCTCCGCCCAGTGGGGATCATCCTTCAGAAGATCCCCATATTCCTTCATCGCCACGCCGCAGCCCGCGGCGTTGACCAGGATGGCGTCGACCTCCTCGCGCGTGAAAGCGGCCAGGTTCCGTCGGGCCAGCGCCTGGGCCCGCCGTCGCTCTCCGGCGTGCACGTGCAGCGCCCCACAGCAAACCTGGCCTCGCGGGATCACCACCTCGAATCCCTGACGGGTGAGGACCCGGACCGTGGCCTCCTGGATGGGGGCCAGCAAGGTGCGCATGACACATCCGGCCAGCAGGGCGACTCGTCCGCGCCGCTCCCCCACCGCCGGATAGATCCTTCCCGTGGGAAGGAAGCGGGAGGGGAGGCGATCCGGGAGCATCTCCTCCATGTTCCGCAGCGCGGGGGGCAGGCGGGTGATCAGCCCGTTCCGCCGGATCAGGGCGCGGACCCCGCTGGCCTGGTAAAGCCACAGCCCGCGGGAGAGCAGGGCCAGGAGGCTCGGATGGGCAAGGATCCCCCCGAAGACGACGGCGCGGATCAGGCGCTCTGGGGGTGAGAGCGGGAGCGTCTGGAGGACCTGCCAGCGGGCGGCTTCGACCAGGCGTCCGAAGGACAGGGTGGCGGGGCAGGCGGTCTGGCACGCGCGGCAGGCCAGGCAGACCTCCATATGCTCCCGGAAGTCCGGGTTGATCTCCAGACGGCCCTCCGCCACCGCCCGCATCAGGTAGATGCGCCCCCGGGGCGAATCCGGCTCCCACCCCAGCACCCGGAAGGTCGGGCACTGGTTCAGGCAGAGCCCGCAGTGGGTGCAGCGGAGGATCTCCCCGTAATCCGGCGGGTGATCCGCCGTGAACCCCCGCACCTCCATCCCCTCTCGGACCCTCTCCTGCGCCGCCATATGGGTCCCTCCCGCTGGAGCTCAAGGGCCGGCATTCAACTCACAAGCATCTGACCTTCAGAGAGAAGTTCGGACACCCACCCAAATGGGGTCAGGTCAACCCCGAATGGAAGCCCCTCGAATGGCCCGAAGCCACCATCGGAAGCCCGCCGAGGTGGGCTGTAGCGGGTCCCAATAATGGCGTGTCCGAACTGCATTCGCTTGTCGAATTGCGGCTACCAGCGTTATAGTGCTCAGAGATCCCCGTTGACCGGGAGCCTTTTCATGCACATAGAATGGCGTGGACGGATTGTGGTGGATCCTGAGCTGCACCATGGCGAGCCCTGCATCCGCGGGACTCGCATTCCTGTTTCCGTTATTGTAAGCAGCTTGGCCGATGGCATAAGTGAAGAAGAGTT
>Ga0209143_1000079_pt1 | contig 44529 bp, 40 predicted proteins | sample FaiFalFF_MnMetaG_3_FD_184739 | JGI IMG/M metagenome (GOLD analysis project Ga0209143, IMG submission 184739) | Freshwater microbial communities from Yellowstone National Park, Wyoming, USA - Fairy Falls B (FF_Mn_B) MetaG (SPAdes) (version 3) | ecosystem: Environmental > Aquatic > Freshwater >...
GGAGGTGGAATCGGGGCGGGAGGCGCCCGCGGTCCCGCTGGAGGAGGCCACCCGGCCCCTGGCAGGCCGGGTGAGGGGAGGGAGGTTCCTGCGGGGCGACCTCCACTGCCACAGCGTCCACTCCGATGGCCTCAACACCGTAGAAGAGCTGGTCCACAACGCCCTACAACGGGGGCTGGACTTCCTGGCGGTGACGGACCACAACACCTACACCCACCACCGCGACCTAGCTGCCCTCTCCCACCTCCCCATTGTCCTCATCCCCGGGGAGGAGGTGACCACCTATTGGGGCCATGCCAACACCTGGGGCCTATGGCAGTTCGTGGACTTCCGGTGCACCGACGCCGAGTCTATGCGCACCCTCCTGCGCTTCGTAGAAGAGCGGGGAGGGCTCATGTCCATCAACCACCCCAAAAGCGTTGGGCCCCCCTGGCTTCTGGACCTGTGGGAAGGGTTCAGCTTTATGGAGGTGTGGCAGGCCCCATGGCGCTTTTATAACTGGGAGTCCCTGGAGAGGTGGGACCTCCTGCTTTCGCGAGGCCAACGCGTGGTGGGGGTGGGGGGGAGCGATGTGCACTCCATACCCCCTGCCCCTCCCCTCCATCCCCATGGCCTGGGCAACCCCACCACCTGGGTATACGTGCCCACCCCCTGGGCCACTGCCCAGGACGTTCTGGCCGCCCTGCGCCGCGGCCACGTCTTCATCTCTGCCGAGCCCGCGGGCCCCCGCCTCGTCCTGCGGGCAGACGCCGACGGCGATGGTCGCTACGAGACCCTCATGGGGGATACGGTGACGCTAGACGCCGACGCCTCCCTGGAGGTGCTGGTGGAGGTGGAAGGAGGAACAGGCCGTCGCCTCTGGCTGGTGAGCGACGGCCTGCCCATGGTCATCGTCCCCCTCGAGGAGGAGAGAAGCGCATACCGCGTCCGTGTGCCTGTGGCCGCTCGCCGTTACCTGCGGGCGGAGCTGCGGGGTCCCCGCGGCCATCCGCGGCGGGGAGAGGTAGTATGGGCCCTTACCAACCCCATCTGGTTTCGTAGCCCATGAAGCCCTGGGTACTGATGGTCATTCCTCACACCCATTGGGACCGCGAGTGGTATGAGCCCTTTGAGGCCATGCGTGCTCGTCTGGTGCGCACCATGGACCGGCTCCTGGACGTCCTGGACGCCCACCCTGATATCCCCTGCTTCCTATTAGACGGGCAGACCATTTGCCTGGACGATTACCTGGAGGTGCGGCCTGAGCGGCGCCCGGACTTGGAGAGGCTGGTGCGGGCGGGGCGTCTGGTGGTAGGCCCTAACTACGTGCTCCCCGACGAGTTCCTCATCGGACTGGAGTCCCATGTGCGCAACCTCATGTTGGGGATCCGCAGCGCCCGCGCCATGGGCAGGTCCATGATGGTGGGCTACTATCCCGATAGCTTCGGCCACATCACCCACCTGCCGGCCATTCTGCGAGGCTTCGGCATCGATGCCGTGGTCATCTGGCGCGGTGTGGGAGAGGAGGCCACCACCTCCGAGTTCCGCTGGGCCTCGCCTGACGGCTCCCAGGTCCTGGCCATCCACCTACCCTATGGCTACGCCCTGGGGGTAGACCTGCCGGACGAGCCCAGCAAGTTAAGGGAACGTCTGCAATACGTATGGCAGCAACTCACCCCTCTGGCCACCACCCGCTATCTTCTGCTGCCCAACGGCGATGACCACCGTGGCCTGCAGGAGGACATTGGCCGGGTGGTGGCCCTGGCCAAAGAGGTGATGCCCCAGGTGGACGTAGTCATAGGCGATTATGGCCAGGCAGTGGATGCCATCAAGGCCGAAGTGGGTGAGCGCATCCTGGAGCTCCCACTGCTGGAGGGCGAATTCCGCTCGCCCCACCGTTCCCACGTACTACCCGGCGTCCTCTCCTCCCGCATGTGGATCAAGCAGCGCTATCAGGAGTGCGAAGACCTTCTCTGCCGTTGGGCGGAGCCCTTGGTGGTCTGGGCCCGCCTCTTGGATGCCGAAAACCCCCGGTCATGGCCATCGGAGCGGAGATTGCTGGCCCATGCCTGGCGACTCCTCCTTCAGAACGCCCCCCACGACTCCATCTGCGGCTGTTCCATCGATGAAGTCCACCAAGAGATGGAGGTGCGGTTTTCCCGCTGCCGCCAAACGGCTGAGGCCGTCTTAGAGCAGGCCCTGGGCCGGGTGGCGGCGGCCGCCTGTCCCCCTGGGGCCCCCCACCTGGTGGTGTTTAACTCCGAGGGTGGGCCGCGCACGGACATAGCTTTGGCCCAGGTCCCCCTCCGCGATGGCCTCCTGCCTCTTTTGGCAGAGGCGGAGGACGGCACCACCGCACCCCTTCAGCTGCTGGAGGTGGACGAGGCAGGAATCGCCACGGTGGCCATGGTAGCCTCTCAGGTGCCAGGCCATGGCCTGCGCGCCTTCCGCATCCACTACGGGCCTTCCCGTCCCCATGGGCACCGAAGCAGACGCCGCATCGAGAACCGCTTTTTCATGGTAGCGGCCGACCCCCGCGATGGCACCATCGTCCTGCTCGATAAGCGCACGGGGCGCCGTTGGGAGGGTCTCCACCGCTTGGTGGACGGTGGCGATAGCGGCGATGAGTACAACTACGCCCCGCCCCAGGAGGACCACTTGGTCATATCTCCCGCCCGACCCCCTCGCATCCGGGTGGTGGCGGAAGGGCCCGCCATCTGGACTTTGGAGATATCCATGGTCTACATGCTGCCCGCCTCCCTCACCGCCGACGACCGTGCCCGATCCCCCCAGAGGGTGCCCTGCCCCATCACCACCCGCATACACTTATACGCCGACGTCCCCCGTGTCGATTTCGAGACGGAGGTGGAAAACCACGCCCGCGACCACCGCCTGCGGGTCCTGTTCCCCACAGGCCTACGGTCGCCACACGTCCTGGCCGAACAACACCTGGGGCCGGTGCACAGGCCCCCAGACCCCCGTCCCTTCTCCCCCTTAGACTTCGAGATGCCCGTGGCTACCCAGCCCCAGAAGGCCTTCTGCGCCGTGGAGGAGGAAGGCACGGGCATCCTTTTGGCCAACCGGGGCCTGCCCGAGTATGAGGCGTTGCGGGAGCCCGACGGCACCATCACTCTGGCCCTCACCCTATTGCGGTGCGTGGGGTGGCTATCCCGTCCCGAGCTCTATCCCTGGCGCCGCGGCCCGGCAGGCCCCCTCCTGCCCACCCCAGGTGCCCAGATGCTGGGTCGGTGGCGGTTCCATTACTCCCTTGTCCCCTATCAGGGCTCCTGGGAGGACGCCATGGCCCAGGCCTACTACTTCCTGCGCCCCTTGCGGGCCATCCCCATACAGCGGGGGGACGGGGTGTTGCCACCCTCGGCCTCCCTCCTGGAAGTGGAGCCGGCCCAGGTGATGGTCTCGGCCATAAAGCCGGCGGAGGACGATGAGGGCATCGTCGTCAGGATATACAATCCTACCCACCGCTCCCTACCGGCCCGCCTTCGCCTGGCGGCCCGTCCCAGGTGGGCCCTGGAGGTCAACCTCAATGAGGAGGCCCAAGGGGCCAAGGTGGAGCTGGGGGATGGGTGGCTAGAGACACTCCTGCCCCCCCAAGGGGTGCGCACCTTCAAGTTCTTCTTGTAGGAGGTGGTCGATGGACCTGAACCGCCTGCCCCGCTATGACGAGCTGCCCCTGCGCCCTCACGCCCCTAAGGGCGCTGCCTGGGGCGTCTTCGGCGACGACGACCAACTGGGCACTGTCAACTTCCTCACCCCCCAGAAGGTGTTGGAAGCCGCCCGCCTAGTGCGCCAGGGGAAGGTCTTTGCCCTGAACCTCCCCCTCCATCTCCCCGACCCGCCCTTGTATGGGCGTCAGCGCTTACGCCATCACCTGCTGGACCTGGGAGGGGTGGGACGTGACGATTACCTCGAGAGCTTCTGGCTCCAGGCATCCAGCCAGTGGGACGGCCTGCGGCACATCCGCCATCCTCGCTATGGCTTCTACAACGGCGTCTCCGCCGAGGAGGTGGTGCCCGGAGGCGGCCCATTGGGCATCGAGCACTGGGCACGCCGGGGCATCGTGGGCAGAGGTGTGCTGTTGGACGTGGCCCGCCACCTGGAGGCCCGGGGCCGCCCCCTAGACCCTAGGAGCGCGACCCTCATCACCCCCGCCCATCTGGAGGCCTGCGCCCATGCCCAGGGGGTGGAGCTCCGCCCGGCCGACATACTACTGGTGCGCACGGGCTGGCTGGGGTGGTACCTGCAGCTCTCCCAGGAGGAACGGGAGGCGTTGGCCCATGGGGAGGGGCAAGGGCCACCCTCGCCAGGCTTGGGCCCTGCCGAGGAGATGGCCCGCTTCCTTTGGGACCGGCGGATAGCGGCGGTGGCCGCCGACAACCCCGCTCTGGAGGCCTGGCCCCCTAAACAGGAGACGGGCTTCCTCCATTACTTCCTCATCCCCTATCTGGGGATGCCCATCGGGGAGCTGTGGTACTTGGAGGAGTTGGCCGCCGACTGTGCCCAGGACGGCATCTACGAGTTCCTCCTCACCTCCGCCCCCCTCCACCTGGTGGGCGGGGTGGGATCGCCGCCCAACGCTTTGGCCATCAAGTGAGGTCATGGCCGTGTCTCGGTTCCTGGCCGACGTGGCCGTAGTGGGCGCTGGCCCCGCAGGCTCCCGCACCGCCCGCCAGTTGGCCCGCTACGGCCTGCGGGTCCTCCTCATCGAGGAGCACCGGCAGGTGGGCATCCCCTCCCATTGCTCAGGCCTTATCTCCCCCCGCACCTGGGAGATGGGGGAGGTGGAGGACCAAGGGCTGGTGTGCAACCGCCTCAGGGGCGCCATCCTTCAGGTGGAGGACGGCACTTCCCTGGCTTTGGGCAGCCAAGAGGTGCGGGCCCTGGCCATCGACCGTGTGGCCTGGGACCGGGCCTTGGCCCATCAGGCCTATGAGGCGGGCGCAGAGCCCGTGCGGGCCCGCTTTCTGGCTGCCGAGCCCATCCGCGGCGGCCTCCGCCTCCATCTACAGAGGGACAGCCATCTTATGCGGGCCGACGTCCGCCTGTTGGTGGGTGCCGATGGCGTCCACTCTCGTGTGGCCAGGTCCTTGGGTCTGCCGCGCCCTCGGGAGAAGGTGTTGGCCTTGGGGGTGGAGGCCCGTATCCACCTGCCTAGGGAGGATTATGTATACGTGTTCGTCGGCCCCCGTTTGGCCCCGGGCTGGTTCGCCTGGGCCATCCCCAGCGGCCCTGGGCTGGCCCGCTTAGGCATCGGCTGCCTGGCGGGGCAGGGGACGCCCATGGAGCTCTACCGGGCCTTTAAGGAGGGGCCCCTGGCCCCCTTCGGGCCGGTGCGGGAGGTGCGGTTCTACGGTGGGGCCATACCCCTCACCCCCGCCCCCCGTACCTACGGCCATCACGTCCTCCTGGTGGGCGACGCCGCCGGTCAGGTGAAGCCCTTCTCGGGCGGCGGCCTATACCCTGGCCTGATGGCCGCCTCCCTCTGCGCCGAGGCCGCCTGGAGCGCCTTTCAGCGAGACGACCTATCGGCATCCTCCCTGGCCCAGTATGAGAGGGAGTGGCGCCGTCGCTTGGGAAGGGAGCTGGCTCGCTCCTGGCACCTGCGGCGCGCCGGCCTCTGCCTCGATACCCCGAGGCTGGCCGCCCTGGTGCGGGCTTTGAGCCACCCGCGCCTGCAGGCCCTGGCCACCCAACACGCCGACATCGATTATCCCTCCAGGGCCCTGTTGGCCCTGGCCCGCCATGTCCTGCCTCCCCTTCTGGGGGCAGCCCTAGGGCGGCCAGCCGCCCTCTGGCACCTGGTGGCCGCCCTCCTGGCCCGTGGCTAGGGCAAGTGGTATGATGTAATGCCGATCCATGCAAGACGTGGGTCCCGCCGCCCCTGTGACCTTGCGCCCCGCTGGCCTTGGCCTCCGCTTGGTGGCCTTCGTCCTGGACATGCTAGCCCTTCTGTCCTGCCTTATGGCCCTGGTGGCCCTTGGCCTCTTCCAACTCCTCCTGCGCACCGATGGCGGGCAGAAGGACTCAGAGGGGGCGGTATGGACGGCCGTGGCCCTGGCCGTCTCATGGGTGGCCCTGGTCCCCCTATATCACGTCTTACTCTGGGCCTGGGGCGGCCAGACCCTTGGGCAACGGGCCGTCCACATCAGGGTAGTGAGGGAAGATGGGGGGCCACCAGGGCTCTGGCGGGCCGTGGTGCGCTACCTGGTGTATGCCATTTCCCTCTTCTTCCTGGGCATAGGGTTCCTGCCCGCCCTCTGGGACGAGAGACGGCGCGGCCTGCCCGACTTGGTCTCCGGCACCATGGTGGTGGACACCCTTTGAAGGGGGGAGATGAGGTCTTCTTGGACCATGGGGGCCCTACTGGTGGGGGCGTGGGCCCTGTTTATGGCCTTCTTCGTGGCCCTCACCGTAGCCCAGCTGACCGCCCCTGGCCCGGGAAAGGCCCTGCTCTCGCGGGCGCTAGTTGCCATCCTGGATTTGGACGCTGCCCTCCCCCACCTGGAGGCGACCCTGCATGAGGCGGCTCAGGAGGCGGATACGCCCAGCGTCGTTGTCCCTGACTTCCCCATAAGGGTGGAGGTGGACCGACAGGAGGCCGCGGCCCTTGCAGGAGAGGGGCTGCGCTCCCTCCTGGTGGCGGAGGCCTCGGAGCGGGTCTATCGCCACGGGCTTGGCGTCCTGGCTACGGAAGGGGAAGAGGTGGAAGTGGGGACCTTATCCCTGCCGGGCGCTTTAAGGCAGGGGTTAGGGCTCATAGGCGACGAGTCCCATTGGGCAGCGACGGCGGTGACCGTGATCCTTGGGCTGGCCTTCTTGGCCACCATCGCCCTCCCTCTGCTTCGCTTACCGCCGTGGGGAAAGATGGCCTGCCTTGGGGCCATCTGGGCGGCGACGGGTCTCCCCTTGCTGGCCTTGGGCCTGGGGGGCCGTTTCGGCCTGGAGGCCTTGCAAAGGGGGGGGAGCCCCTTTGTTGACCAGCTGTTGCAGGTGGGCGTGGAGGCAGCCACCGTGCTTGTGCGTAGCTCCCTAGTCCTGAGCGCCCTGGGCACCGCCTTCCTGGCCTTGGCCGTCCTCTTCTGGCTGGGGGGCCGGCCTTCCCCCTCGTTGACAAGGCAAGGGCAGGATGCATAGAATTCTTGGGTGGCGGGTTGGGTTCCCGCCTGAGCAGGAGCGGGCGTAGCTCAGAGGTAGAGCATCTGCTTCCCAAGCAGAGGGTCGCGGGTTCGAGTCCCGTCGCCCGCTCCAACTTCGGCACCTGTTTCCTCTTGGCGATTCATTAGTGCTGCCAGGAATCCTGCCATATCCCCCCTTACCTCTCGCCCCCATCGGGGGTAGAATAAAAGTTCGAGATGGGGCTGGAGCTGGAGGAGAGGCTACGCATCCTTGGGGGGACGGAAGACGTGGACGAGGTGGGGCAACGGCCGGCAGCGCCCCACTCGCCCCAGATGAGCCAGGCGCCAGGGGGGGCCGGCATCTACTGGGCGGCAGCCGGCGGCAGGAGGGTGCCCATCCTGCGCGTGCTGCGTACCAACGTATGCGAGCTGGACTGCCGCTATTGCGCCATCAACTGCCACCGTCAGGCACGCCGCGCCTCCTTCCGGCCCGACGAGCTGGCGAAAACCTTTATGCAGATGTATGAGAGGGGTCTGGTGCGGGGCATCTTCCTCAGCTCGGGGGTGGCGGGAGGGCCGGCCCGCACCGCCGAAAAGCTCATCGAGACGGCGGAGATCCTACGTGGGCGCTATGGATTCCAGGGCTATATTCACCTCAAGATCATGCCTGGCCAGCCGCCAGACTACATCCGGAGGGCGGTGGAGCTGGCCAGCCGGGTGAGCATCAATCTCGAGGCACCCACATCTGAGCACTTGGCGAGGATCGCCCCCAGCAAGGACTTCCGGCGCCACCTCCTGGCCCCCATGCAGGAGGTGCACCGCCTGGCCCAGCGCCATCCCTGGCTCCTGCCTGCCGGCCACATCACCCAGTTGGTGGTGGGGGCAGCAGGTGAGACGGACGCGGATATCCTGCGCACGGCCCACTGGCTGTATAAGGAGCTGGGCCTACGCCGCGTCTACTACTCGGCCTACAGGCCCGTGTGCGGGGAGGTGCTCGCCCCACCCACCCCCGAGGTGCGGGAGCACCGCCTTTACCAGGCCGACTGGCTACTACGGTTCTATGGCTTCCGCCTGGAGGAGCTCCCTTTCACAGATGATGGCTCCCTGCCCCAGGAGGTGGATCCCAAGATGGCCTGGGCCCTGCGCCACCCTGAGCACTTCCCGCTAGAGGTCAACACTGCCCCCTATCAGGCCCTGCTACGGGTCCCGGGCATCGGCCCCCGGAGCGCCCGCCGCATAGTGGAAGTGCGGCGCAAGGAGCCCATCCGCCACCTGGAAGCCCTCAAGGCCCTGGGGGTGGCCACCACCAGGGCCGCCCCCTTCCTCCTGCTGGACGGTCGGTATGCCGCAGGCAGGGAGGTAGCCAAGGCCCTATGGCGGCATCGGCAGATGGGGCACCAGCCCTCCCTCTGGGAAGGCCAGGTGGCAGCAGCCTAGCCTTTGGCCTCGGCCACCAGCTCGGCCACCAGCTCGAAGTTGCCGTAGGTGGGCACCAGGTATACGCCGGCGGCGCGGGCCCGGCAGGCGTCCAGGATATAACGGGCGATGGCCTTCCCCTCCTCTGGAGCGCGCGGGCCGGCCCGCCGCAGCCGCTCCCGCACCTCCTCGGGTATGAACATGCCCGGCACCTCCCGATGTAGGCGCTCGGCATGCTCATAGCTGTGGAGGGGAAGGACGCCCACGATGAGGGGACGCTGAAACCGCGAAGCTTCCTCCAGGAAGCGCTCCAACCGTCCCAGGTCGAACACGTTCTGGGTCACGAAGAAGTGGGCCCCCGCCTCCACCTTCCGCCGCATGAGCCTTATCTCAGGCCCCAGGGGATCGGCGTTGGGGTTGCAAGCAGCGCCAATGAAGAAGGAGGCCGGACGACCGATGGGCCGCCCTGTCCAGTCCAGGCCCTGGTTCAAGAGGGAGAGGACACGGATGAGCCCCACAGCGCTTACGTCCCACACCCCCACCACGTCCTTGTATCCCCCCAGCTCCGGAGGGTCGCCCCGCAGGCAGAGGACGTTGCGGATGCCCAAGGCATGGGCCCCCACCATGTCCGAATGGATGGCCATGGCGTTGCGGTCGCGGGTGGTATAGTGCATGACGGTCTCCACCCCCAGCTCCCGCTGCAGGAGGAGGCAGAAGGCCCAGGGGCTCATGCGCACCCGGGCCGTGGGGCTATCGCCTACATTGATGGCATCGGCCCCCGCCTCCTTCATAAGGGCTGCGGCCCTCATGCCCCGTCGCGGGTCGAGGCCATGGGGCGGATCCACCTCCACACACACCACGAACCGCCCAGCAGCCACCTTCTCTCGCAGGGTGAGGGAGGCGGTGGCCAGATGGGGCTGGACAGGGCGCGGGTCGTCCATAGCGGCAGTCATGTTATAGCTCCTCGCCCTTAAGGACAAGCCAGGCCCCTACATCAGAGCGATGGCCAGACGGTAGAGGAACCAGCCCGCCAGAGCCCATAGGCCTAAACCGCTTACACCCAACAGGCAGCGATGGAAGAGCCCTCCCATCACCCGACGCCCCCTGGCAGCCACAGCGGCCATGAGGGAGAGCCAGCCCAAGTCGGTAGCGATATGGGCCACATAGACGGTGGCCACCCCCACCGTCCCCATCTGAAGCCCGTCGGCCACCAGGCGGGCCCCTACCGTGCCCCACCAGGCGACCCAGAAGGGGTTGGAGACGCTCACTATCACCCCCGCCGCCAGGAGGCTGCGAGCCTCCCCCGCGCCCCATGTCTCGGTGAGGGGTGGGCGGCGGGCGGCCGTTATGGCCCCCCATCCAAACCAGAGGAGAACGAGGCCCCCAAGGAGAGCCAGGGCCATCTCCACCGCTTGCGAGTTCAAAAGCTCCTCCAGCCCCAAGGCCAACACCACCACCACAGGCAGCTCCAGGCCGCTGTGCCCCAAGGCCAGAAGGAACCCGGCCCATGGACCCCTCACCACCCCCTCCTTGACGGCCAGGGTGCTCAAAGGCCCCGGGCTCAGGGCGCCGCTGAGGCTGGTTATGAAGGTGGCCCCGAAGGTGGCCGCCAGCGCCTCGTTCAATCCTTATCCCCGTCAAGAGAGGTAGAAGCCCCAGATGGGGACCACACCTTGCCGCTCCTCCTGGCCCGTCAGCCCAAGAGGTGGCGCAGGTGGTCCAGCCTCTCCTCCAGGCGCCGTTGGACGAAGGCCATGGTGAAGTCGCCCCGCGTCCGCTCCAGCACCGCCCGCACACCATCAGTGGTACGGCGCAACCCACCGGTCACTGCCTCGGGGTAGTCCATGGTGACCAACAGATCGTAAATGTCGCTCATGGCGGCCAGGGTGCGCTCGCAACGGGGCAGGTCGCCAAGACGCAGGGAGTCTAAGAGGTGACGCCTTAGCTCCCCCACTGCCTCCCCCAGGCCATTGAGGTAGGCCTGGGCCTCCACCCCCAAATCTTCCGGCTCAGGCAGGGGTGCGCCGGAGAGGAGGGCGATGGTGATGGCCGCTTCAGCCACCTCCTTAGCGGCATCGTGGAAGAACCCGGAATACAGAATGTCGGGGTGGGGGGCCAGGGTAGCACGGGCCTCGGCCAGACGGCCCTGCGCCCCCGTCAGCAGCCCCCACGCCTCCCCAAACTCCCCGCGATGGGCAGCGCGGATGGCATTGGCCGCAAGCCTTATGGCCTCCCGACAGAGGGTGAGGGCCGCCTCCCGGGCCTGGTGCTTGGCCTCCAGATGCCCACGGAGCCGCTGGGCGATCCCTTGCAGGCGGGTGGTATCCACGGCCTAGAGGTCCTTCACCGGCTCTGGGAACTCCCCCTCGCGGGCGGCATCGATCATCTCCCGCGCCTCCTTGGGGAGCTCCATCCCGAACTCGCGGAACTTGCGCTCCACCCAACGGCCTATCTGCCGCGGGTCCTTGTAATCCTCCAGGCGCTGGGGCTCCGCCCCATACTCTTCCAGGATGGTCTGCTCGCTCTTGTGGTAGGCGAAGCGGGAGATGGCCCTCTCCAGCTCCTGCCCCCCACAATGGCGGCAGCGGGCCTCATACGGGGTGTTTATGGTCTTGACGAAAATGCTGGTCAGGCAGCCGCACTGACGACATCGGAACTCATAGATGGGCATCTAGCTCACTCCCCTCAACCTTTGAGTGCCCCTCTCTCCCAAGCGGTAGGCGGTGCCCAGGAACAGGGCCACGAGGCCCTCTTCGCTGCGCACCTCCACCAGGTAGCTGGAGGTACGACGCCCCAGGTGGGCCTCCCTGGCCACCGCTTCAAGCCTTGCTCCCTGGCGCACGGGCAGGAAGAACTCAAGGGTGGTGGAGCGGCCCACCGCCGGGCCACGGCTGTTACAGGCCAGGGCGAAGGCCTCATCGGCCAGGGCGTAGATGAAGCTGCCGTGGGCGTAGCCGTGGAAGTTGAGGTGTTGGGGTCCCACCGTAGCCACCACCTTGGCCCATCCCTCTCCCTTCTCCATCTCCTCTACGCCCAGGAAGCGAAGGAAGGTGCTGGCCTCTTCCGTCACTCCTCCTCTCCCTCCCCTTCTTCCTCGGGCATCTCGCCGGCCTCCATGCGATCCAGCTCCGCCTCCATCTCGGCGTCCAGGGGCTGGCCCAGGTGCTGGGACATGCGCCTTATGAAGCGGGCCACGCTTTTGGGGTCCGAGTCGTCCACATCGTCCAGGGAGACGTCCTCAGAGAGCCCCTGGAAAATTTCGTCCTCGGAACGGAGGACGGCCACCCGGGATATGAGGCGCTCCATAGCTTGGGAGCCGCAGTGGGGGCAGGTGGGCTCCACCTCCAGGCCGATGCGACGGACGAAGACACTGGTGGGGCGCCCGCATGCCTGGCAGCGGAACTCGTATATGGGCATCCTCACCACCCCTCGGCCTGACGGCGCTGGGCGATCTCCTCCCTGTGTAGGCAGGCGTACAGGAAGGGGCAAACAGCGCAATGCGGGCCTATGTGGGCTGGGAACTCCACCTCCGCCTGCATCTGCCGGGCCAAGGCCAAGGCCTCTTGCCGTGCCTGGAGGAGGTCCTGGCGGGCTAAGGAGACCGTCCACAGGCGCCCCCCGTCTAGGTACCAGAAGGAGACGCGCCCCACAGGCCTCCCCAGGGCCTCGTGCACCATTATAGCGTAGAGGCGCAGCTGCAGCGCGTCCACCTCCTCCGGCGGCTCCCCCGTCTTATAGTCGATGATGTGCAGGGAGCCGTCCGGGTCCTCGTCCACCCGGTCGGGGCGGCCCGTGAGGAGGACGTCGTCGGCTATGGGCACCTGGAAATAGGGCTCCAGCAGGAGGGGCTGGCCTCCCAGACCCCCGCCTCGGGCGAACTGATGCAGGAGCTCCTCCGCCCGCACCCTTAGCTCCTCCACCCCCGGCATGCGTCGGAAGCGAAGGGAGAGGCCCGCCCACCGCCGCGCGAACTCGGCCAAGAGCCTCTCCTCGGTGCGCTCCTCCGGCTGTAGCAGGAAGAGGGCAGCGATGACGTTGTGTACGCAGGTACCTACGGTGTCCTGCGGGCGGAGCCGCGGCCTGAGGCTGTCCACATACTGGTAGCGGTAACGCAGGCGGCAGAGGCGGAAGGTCCGGGCCTTCATGGGGGAGAGACGGAAGACCCTTCCTGGTCTCTTATCCTTCAAGGCCCCTCCACCGCTCCCCGTAGGTGCTCCAACCCTAGGACCTGGCCACCCCGCCCCAACCGCACCAACAGCACGTCGATGCGGGGCTGGGCCTGACAGCCCGTCTCCTGCATATAGCTTAAGACGGCGCGCACCAGACGTCGTCGCTTCCGGGGGGTGATGGCCTCGGCGGGGGTTCCCATGGCCTCTGAGCGCCGCCCCTTCACCTCCACGAACACCAGCTCATGGCCGTCGCGAGCCACCACATCGATCTCCCCCTCGGGGGTGCGACGGTTCCGTTCCAGGACCTCCCAGCCTAAGGCCGCGAGGTAGGCCACAGCCGCCTCCTCCGCCTGGCGCCCCAGGGCCCTGTCCCCCCTCCCCTCCAGAAAGGAGAGGCGGTGGATGGGCGAAGGGCCAAGACGGCGCACCGCCTCCCAGTGGGCAGACGTCCCATACCCCTTGTGGCGGCGGAAACCATATCCCGGGTAGAGGGCGTCCAGCTCGGCCATGAGCCGGTCCCTCTCCACCTTGGCCACGATAGAGGCACAGGCCACGCTGAGGGAACGGGCATCCCCTCCCACCAACGGCACCTGTCGACACCTAAGGCCAGGAAGGGCCCAGGGCCCGTCCACCAGCACCGCCTGGGGGAGCGACGGCAGGCTGGCCACTGCCTGCGCCATAGCCGTTAAAGAGGCCACATGGATGCCCACCCGGTCTATCTCCTCCGGGGGCACCTGGGCCACGGCCACCATCAAGGCCTCCCGGCGGATATGGGCCCAAAGCTCCTCCCGGCTCCTGGAGGAGAGGGCCTTGCTATCGCGCACGAGGGCCAGCCAGGGAAAGGATGGGAAGGGGGGCAGGACCACAGCTGCCGCCATCACGGGACCGGCCAGGCAGCCGCGGCCCGCCTCATCCACCCCTGCCACCAACCCCATCCCCTCCCTCCATAGCTCCCTCTCCATCTCCAGCGAGGGACGGCCCGTCATGACGCCCTACATGTTAACACGCGGCCACCGTTGACACTCCCCACCCCCTACACTAGTTTGGGGATTGACAGAGGCCTCAGAAGGGAGGGAGAGGGTATGCCCATCGTGCGCATCGAGATGTGGGCCGGCCGCACTCAGGCCCAGAAGCGGGAGCTGGCACGGGTCATTACCGAGGCCATGGTCAGCATCGCCCAGACCACGCCCGAGGCCACCATCATCATCTTCGAGGACATACCCAAGGAGAACTGGGCCCAAGGAGGTGTGCTGGCCTCCGACCAGTGAGCCCCTCTTTGTGATATAGTCTAAGGTGAGATGAACGGGCGTTGGCTGAGGCAGAGCCTTCTTTATCTCCTCATCATCGTGGCGGTGGTGGCCATCATATATTCCCTCCTCCCCCGCCCTCAGACGGGCGTTGAGGAGGTCTCCCTCTCCGCCCTGGTGGAGGACGTGCGCCAGGGGCGGGTACGGGAGGTAGTGGTGGAGGGCCGTACCGTCACTTGGACGGTCTTCGCAGGAGGGCAGAAGTTCAAGGCCAAGCTGGAAGAGGGGGATACAGTACGGGAAGTCCTGCAGGATGCTGGCATCCCCATCGATGAGCAGCCAGCCATCAAGACCAAGGAGGGGCAGCCCTGGGACAATCTGTTGGGCATCGTCCTCAACTTCCTTCCCCTCATCATCATAGTGGGCATCCTGTTCTTCTTCCTGCGGCAGGCCCAGGGTACCAATACCCAGGCCCTCAACTTCGGCCGCAGCCGCGCCCGCCTCATCACTGGCTCCCGTCCCACCGTCACCTTTGCCGATGTGGCCGGTGTGGACGAGGCCAAGGAGGAGCTGCGGGAGGTGGTGGAGTTCCTCAAGCATCCCGAGAAGTTCGCCGCCCTGGGGGCGCGGGTGCCCAAGGGCGTCCTCCTGGTGGGCCCTCCCGGCACGGGCAAGACCCTCCTGGCCAAGGCGGTAGCTGGTGAGGCCGGCGTCCCCTTCTTCTCCATTAGCGGCTCCGAGTTCGTGGAGATGTTCGTGGGGGTGGGGGCGGCACGGGTGCGTGACCTCTTCGACCAGGCCAAGCGCAACGCCCCCTGCATCGTGTTCATCGATGAGATCGACGCCGTAGGCCGCCACCGCGGCGCCGGCCTGGGCGGGTCCCATGATGAGCGGGAACAGACCCTCAACCAGATCCTGGTGGAGATGGACGGTTTCGACTCCAGCACCAACATCATCGTCATCGCCGCCACCAACCGCCCCGATATCCTGGACCCCGCCCTTTTGCGCCCTGGGCGCTTCGACCGTCAGGTGGTGCTGGACCGCCCCGACGTGCGAGGGCGCAAGGCCATCCTGGAGGTTCACTGCCGCGGCAAGCCCCTGGACACCGATGTGGACCTGGAGGTCTTGGCCCGCCAGACCCCCGGCTTCTCAGGGGCCGATCTGGCCAACCTGGTCAACGAGGCAGCCATCCTGGCCGCCCGCCGCGGCAAGCGTCGCATCAGCATGCGGGAGTTCAACGAGGCCATCGATCGGGTCATCGCCGGGCCCGAGCGCAAGAGCCGCGTCCTGAGCCCCAAGGAGCGGGAGATCATCGCCTATCACGAGGCCGGCCACGCCCTGGTGGCCTACCTCCTGCCCAACGCCGACCCGCCCTACAAGATCAGCATCGTCTCCCGCGGCATGGCCGGTGGCTTCACCCGCTTCCTGCCCGAGGAGGACCGCCACCTCTATACCAGGAGCCAGTTCAAGGACATGCTGGCCGCCATGCTGGGCGGTCTGGTGGCCGAGGAGCTGGTACTGGGGGAGTTCACCACCGGCCCCCAGGACGACCTGGAGAGGGCCACCCGCCTGGCCCGCCAGATGGTTACCCAGTACGGCATGAGCGAGCGGCTGGGCCCCCGCACCTTCGGCCGTAAGGAGGAGCTCATCTTCCTGGGCAAGGAGATCGCCGAGCAGCGCAACTACTCGGAGAAGATCGCTGAACTCATCGACGAAGAGGTGCGGCAGATCATCGATGAGGCCTACCACAAGGCCAAGGAGGTCCTCACCACCCACCGCGATCGCCTGGACCAGCTGGTGAAGCTCCTCTTGGAGAAGGAGACACTGGAGGGAGAAGAGCTGAAGGCGGCCTTGGAGGGCCGGGAACTGGCCGCCGCTCCACCAGCCGCCGCCTCGCAGGAGGCGCCCGCCCGGGCTGGGCAGGCTCCCATCGCCCAGCCCCGGCCGGGGCTGGCCCTGGAAGGGGGCGGCTCCGTGGCCTCCTCCTTGAGGGAGCCCTTTACTAACCAGCACGGGCCGTAATAAGATCTTCCCTGCGCCCACCACGCTAAGAGCAGGAGGTCGGCCATTTACGCCATCGTTCGTGCCGGCGGAAAACAATACCGGGTGGAGCCCCACCAACTCATCGACGTGGAGCGGATCCCGGCGGCGGTGGGCTCCACCGTGGAGCTTACCGACGTCCTGCTAGTGGCCAACGACAACGGCGATATAACGGTGGGGGCGCCCCTGGTGGAAGGGGCCAGGGTCATAGCCCGGGTGGTGGAGCAAGGGCGTGGACCCAAGGTGGTGGTCTTCAAGTACAAGGCCAAGACGAGGTACCGACGCAAGCGGGGCCACCGCCAGCCCTACACCCGCCTGGTCATCGAGCAGATCGTCACCGGGGAGGAGGCCCCAAAGCGGCGACGGGGCCGCCGTATATCCGAGAAAAAGGAGACCGAGGCTAGCCAAGAAGGGCAGGTGACGGAACATGGCCCATAAGAAGAGCACCGGCTCGGCCAAGAACGGGCGCGATAGCAACGCCAAGCGCCTGGGGGTGAAGCGGTTTGACGGCCAGTATGTCTGGCCCGGCTGCATCATCGTCAGGCAGCGAGGCACCAAGATCCACCCTGGCCGCAACGTAGGATTGGGGCGAGACTACACCATCTACGCACTGGTGGAGGGATTCGTCAAGTTCGAGCCATATAACAAATATGGGCGCAGAAAGGTGAGTGTGGTGCCCCTGCAGGAGGTGGCTTCCTCCTCATGAAGGCAGGCATTCATCCCCAGTACGTAGAGGCCACGGTGGTGTGCGCCTGCGGCAACACTTGGAAGACCCGCTCCACTAAACCCCTGCTGCGCATTGAGGTCTGCTCTAAATGCCATCCTTTCTTCACCGGCGAGCAGCGCATCGTGGACACCATGGGGCGGGTAGAGCGGTTCCGCCGCCGCTACGGCCTCACCGAAGAGGGCGAGAAGAAGTAGGCCCCGGCCCTCACTGACTGCTGTCTGTCGCCATCCCCCGACCCGAGTGGTCATCGCCTCAACAGGCCATGCCCGCAATGGGAAAGGAATAGCCCAGGGCACAGGTGTTGGTGAAGGACCAGTACCAGACGAGGGGGTAGACGGCGAAGCCCAGCACGGCGCAGGTCGGGACCAGCACGTAGGCCGGGGGCAGGCGCAGGAAGCGGGCGGTCCAATAGGCGAAGAGCACCCCCACCAGCAAGGGCACGGCGATGGTCAGCGCGCCAGCCATTACTACCTCTGCCGTCGGCCCTGGCAGGGGCCCTCCCAGCGACGCGCTCAAGCGGTGGGCCCACCTCTCGTAAAGGTTGAAGGTCAGGAAGGCCACCAGGCTGCTGAGGGACAGGCTGGAGAGCGTCCCTAGCCCAGCCAACGAGAGACGGGCCAGTCGGCCTCGCAACAGGTAAGGCACCTCCACTGCCTCAGTCCTGACAGGTGGCCACGGGCGGCCCCAGGGGCTGGGCGGGGGAGGTGGCGCCCATGCCATTGAGGGAGCGCAGGCCCCGAACTACCCTGAGCGCCACCTCGTCCGGGAGGGTGGTGAAGATGGTAATGCCCACGCTGCCTGTCCACACCCGCAGGTGGCTGCCTATCTTCTGGACCTGCGCCCCCCGCACCTGCAACGGCTCCCCGCGCGGCAGGACAGGGTCGAACAGCTCCGGTCGCATGTCGCAGTAGGGCTCCACTCGCACGGCCAGGGGGGGAGGGCAGCTGGGCTGCTCGCCCCCCTTGGGACGGCACGTCCCGTAGACGAAGATGAAGGCGTTCTGGCCTCTGGGCCCGCCGCCGCCCGTCTGCAGACGCGGGTCGCGGGGCTGCCAGGCCCGCAGCACGGCTGTCAGGGGCAGCCCCTCGAACTCCTCCCCCAGCCAGTAGACGGGGAAATCGCGGAAGGAGGCGGCCTGCTCCCTGGCCGAGGCTTCCGCGCCAGCGCCGGGGATGAGGCTGGTGGGGTCGAAGCCCGTGCGCAGCCATAGGGTGCCCAGGATGGCCCCCATCACGAAGGCGACAACGGCCAGTACGGGCCACGGCAGCGCTATACGCATCTTACCGCCCTCAAGGGATCGCTAATTCGGAACCCACACGTAAAGAACCCAACCGTCCGACCATGAATATTTTCCATCGCATTGCTTCATCGGATACGAGTTCCCCCAATAACGCCACTCCATGAACCAGTGATGACCGCTAATACCCCAGTTGTGATATATGTCATTTCGTCCCATGTCAAAGCCGCTTACCCCATTATTGTCGTCGTTGTGGTCTACTACGTGGCCACAAAAGTCGATGTCCTCGTGGTGGGCAGCCGCCTGTGCGAAGTAACCATACACCGGATCAACCTCAGGGGCGCCAACAGCAGACCAGTCGCTAGCCGTGCGATAGCGCATATGGAATCGCCCAGGCCACTGCCAGCTTGGTCCACTAGCACTCTGAGCGTGCATCTGAACACACCGGTAGTGATCGTAAAAACGCTGGGCAGTACTGCCGTTATAGACCCAGCCTCCATGGTGTGGGGCATGCACATAATAAATGAAAATTACGTTGACCGGATCTTTCCATGCGGACCAATCACACACACCTGTCGGCGAAAAGGTGTAGTCCCCTATATGGCCACCTCGCTCAAGGCCGGCCACGACCTCGGAGACTCGACCCCGTAAAGGATGAATCACGGACAGCGCAAGTACGATTGCGGCCGCGGTTATGAGGCCCGCCAAAAGAAGCCGTCTTCGCATGCTCGTATGTTTATTAGCATACACTCGCTGACCTATCAAGCCGGAAAAAGCTACGAATAGCGGATTTAAGCTGATTTATGGGGAAAATCATCGGCACCGCGCCGAAGACAACAAAGATCAAGAGATTACGTCTTTATGAAGCTTCCGGAAGAAGCAGGAGCGCTCGCCGGTGTGGCAAGCGGGGCCGGCCGCCTCCACCTTCAGCAGCAGCACGTCCCCGTCGCAGTCGGTCCACACCTCCAGCACCCGCAGCACGTTGCCGGAGGTGGCTCCCTTATGCCACAGCTCCTGACGGCTGCGGCTCCAGAACCAGGCCTCGCCCGTCTGCAGGGTGCGGCGTAAGGCCTCGGCGTTCATCCAGGCCACCATGAGCACCTGGCCTGTGTGGGCGTCCTGGGCGATGGCCGGGATGAGGCCCCGATCGTCGAACTTCAGCTCCATTTGCAAAGCCCCGTCCTCATAGGCGCACGGATATGCCGTGGCGGGCCAGGTGCTCCTTCACCTCCCGGATGGAGTAGAGGCCGTAGTGGAAGATGGAGGCCGCCAGGACGGCATCGGCCTTCCCCTCCAGGATGGCTGCCACCATATGCTCGGGGCTCCCCGCACCTCCCGAGGCGATGACAGGGACCTCCACGGCCTCGGAGATGGCCCGCGTCAGCTCCAAGTCGTAGCCTTGGCGGGTGCCATCGGCGTCCATGCCCGTCACCAGCAGCTCGCCCGCCCCTAAGGAGGCGGCCTTTTTAGCCCACTCCACAGCATCCAGGCCCGTAGGCTTCCCTCCCCCCTCGCCACCGTATATATAGACCTCCCAGCGGCCGGGCGCCACCCTCTTGGCATCGATGGCCACCACAATGCACTGAGAGCCAAACCTCTCCGCCCCGCGGGCGATGAGGGTGGGGTCCCGCACAGCGGCGGTGTTGATGGCCACCTTGTCCGCCCCCGACTCCAGCATCATGCGCATGTCCTCCACACTGGCGATGCCCCCACCCACGGTGAAGGGGATGAAGATCTGGTCGGCGATACGCTCCACCATACGCACGGCCGTGCGCCGCCCCTCGGGGGAGGCCTTTATGTCCAGGAAGACCAGCTCATCGGCCCCCTCGGCCTCATAGAGGCGGGCCAGCTCCACAGGGTCGCCAGCGTCCCGCAGCCCCAGGAAGCGGACCCCTTTCACCACCCTCCCGCCGGCCACGTCGAAGCAGGGGATGACCCTCTTGGCCACCATACCTAGAAGGCCGTGTCCCCCCTTAGCATCTGGCGGGCGATGGTGCGGCGCTGGATCTCGGAGGTGCCATCGGGTATGCGGAGGGTGCGGGCGATGCGCCACCCCTCGTTGAGGGGGAGGTCATCGGTAAGGCCCACACCGCCATGGATCTGGATGGCGGCATCGAAGGCCCGCTGGCAAGCTTCCACGCAGTAAGCCTTGACGATGGATATCTCCTTGACAGGGATGCGGGCCTGCCCCTTGACAGCCGCCTCTACCAATGCCGCCGTCTGCAGACAGGCGTACTTGCTGGTGAAGATATCGATGGCCATGTCGGCCAGCATGAACTGGATGGCCTGATGCTCGGCGATGGGCACGCCGAAGGCCTTGCGCTCCTGAGCATAGGCCAGGGCCCGGTCCAGGGCATATTCGGCCAGCCCTACACAGGATGCAGCTATGGACACCCTCCCCTCCGATATGCCCAGCATGGCGATCTGGAAGCCCTGGTTCACCTCACCCATGACCCGGCTATGGGGCACCCGCACCCCGTCCAGGGAGATGATGCCGCAATCGCTGCCCAGGTGGCCCATGATCCTGATGACAGCCTGCCTCTGGAAGCCAGGGGAGGAGGTGTCCACGAAGAAAGCCGTGATGCCCCCTCGGTGCTGGGCGGCCATCTCCTCATCGGTGACGGCGAATACGATGGCATAGTCGGCATAGGGGGCGTTGGTGATCCACTGCTTGGTGCCCGAGATGACCCACTCGTCTCCGTCGCGGATGGCACGGGTCTTGAGCCCCCAGACATCGGAGCCGGCGTCGGGCTCGCTGAGGGCGAAGCAGACGGTCTTCTCGCCTCTGAGCAGCGCAGGCAGGAACTCCTTGCGCACCTCCTCAGGGGCGAAGGTGAAGATTTGGGAGGGGCCGTCGACGAAGCTGGCAATAGGAGGGGCGGTGAGGAAGGCGCGGGCCCAGCCAGCGTAAAGGCGTCCTGGCCCTATGTGCCGGTAGTACCGCTCCTGGATAAGGCTCATGGCCCGAGGGGGCACCCCACCTCCCCCCACCGACTCGGGGGCGTACATAGCGTAGTAGCCGGCCTGGGCCGAACGCTGTCGTATCTGCTGGCGGGCCTCCTGGGCCCTGGGCACCAGGTATCCGTGCTCGTCGAAGAGCTTGCGCTCGTCCCCCAGGATATCCCTGTCCCTCTCCTCCAGTGGGACCACCTCCTGCTCCACGAATTGCAGGAGACCCTCGCTTATCCCCTTCACCAGGTCCCGGATGTCCTCAGGGATGTCCAGTTCCCGTGTCATGGCCATTCCTCCTTTGTCAAGTTACACCCACCAGTATATCCCTTCTGGCACAGGAAGGGTCAGGCCCCGGCCAGGGCCCTCAGGGCGGTGGGGAGATCCAGTAGCCCTTCATACAGGGCCCGGCCAACGATGGCCCCGTCCACCCCCAGGCGGGCCAGGGCCAGCAGGTCTTCTATGGAGGCGATGCCCCCCGAGTAGATAAATGTGACTTCCTCTCCTAGGGACCGAACATGGCGGAGAGCCCCCTCCACCTCCGCCAGCCGGGGGTGGGAGAGGGTGCCGTCCACCCCAATATCGGTGTAGATGATGTGTCGCACCCCCAGGGCCACCAGGCGTTCCACCACCTGGAGCGCCGACATGTGGTGGCCCTGGAGCCACCCCCGGGCCTGGGGGCGCCCCTCCCGCACGTCCAGGGCCACGGCGATACGACCGGGGAAGGCCGCCAGGGACTCCCGTAGCAAGGCCTCGTTCTCTAAGGCAGCCGTCCCCAGGACGCAGCGGTCGGCCCCCATCTCCAGGTAGCGGGCGATGGAGGCCATGTCCCTCAGTCCCCCACCCACCTGCACGGGCACCTTCACTGCTTCCAGGATCCCGACTATGACGGCCATGTTCACCGGCCGGCCTTCCCGGGCGCCGTCCAAGTCCACCACGTGCAGGCGTGGGGCCCCTGCCTCCTGGAAGCTAAGGGCCACCTGCTTCGGCTGGTGAGGGTAGGAGAGCTCCCGCTGGAAGTCCCCTTGGAGCAGGCGCACGCAACGCCCACCACGGATATCTATGGCCGGGATAAGCTCCATGGCTCCGTCATCCTTCACTGGCGGGCCAGCCGCAGGAAGTTGCGGTAGAGGCGGAGCCCCGCCTCCCCGCTCTTCTCGGGGTGGAACTGGGTGGCCACCAGGTTGCCCTTGGCCACCACTGCCGGGAACTCTACGCCATAGTGGGCCACGGCAGCCACCACGTCCGGCTCCTCTGGCCGCGGATAGTAGCTGTGGACGAAGTAGAAGTATTCGCCATCGCGCACCCCGTCCAGGAAGGGATGGAGACGTACCACGCGCACCGGGCTCCAGCCCATGTGGGGCACCTTCAGGCCCTGAGGCAGCCGCACCACCCGCCCCCGTAGGATGCCCAGGCACCGGTGCAACCCTCCCTCCTCCGAGAACTCGAACAGGACCTGCTGCCCCATGCACACCCCGAGGAAGGGGCGGCCCTCCAGGATGTACTGGCGCAGCGGTTCGGCTAGGCCCAGGGCCTCCAGGCTGCGCATAGTATTGGCTGCTGCCCCCACCCCAGGCATGACCACCGCCTCCGCCCTCTCCACGTCGCGGGGGTCGCTGCTGACCACCGGCCGGCCACCAGCACGCTCCACTGCCCGCGCTACGCTGCGCAGGTTGCCTGCCCCGTAGTCGACGATGACCACCTTCACATGCCCCATTGTAAGCCACGGGACCCCGCTAAAAAACCGCCCCATCCGTAACCTGTCATCTCCAGCGTTGAAGAGCTGATGCCTCTTCTCTAAACTGGACGGTGCCATGGGGTGCGGGTTCGACAACGTCTACACAGCCCGTCTAGCAGCCGAGGAGCTACGGTCGGAGATCAACCGGCACGATTACCTCTATTACGTCCTCAACCAGCCCGAGATCACCGATGCCGAATACGACGAGCTGATGCGTAAGCTCCGGGCCATCGAGGAACACTACCCGGAGCTCATCACCCCTGACTCTCCCACCCAGCGGGTGCCCGGCCAACCGGTGGAGGCCTTCGGCGTGGTGGAGCACCGGGTGCCCATGCTCTCCCTGGCTAACGCCTTCAACTACGAGGAGCTAAAGGCCTGGCATCGGCGGGCAGTGCAGTTGGCCGAGCAGGAGGCCTTCGATCTGGTGGTGGAGCCCAAGGTGGACGGCTTGGCCGTGGCCCTGGTCTACGAGCAGGGGCGATTCGTGGTGGGCGCCACCCGCGGCGATGGCTACCGGGGCGAGAACATCACCGAGAACCTCAAGACCATCCGCAGCATCCCCATGGTCCTCCGCACCCGCCACGTGCCTGAGCGGTTCGAGGTGCGGGGGGAGGTATACATGCCCAAGGAGGCCTTCCAACGCTTGAACCAGGAGCTGGCCGAGCGAGGCGAGAAGGTGTTCATGAACCCTCGCAACGCCGCCGCCGGCTCCCTGCGCCAGAAGGACCCTAGGGTCACCGCCTCCCGCAAGCTGGACATCTGGATCTACCAGCTGGGGTGGTGCGAAGGCCCCCACCCTACCACCCACTGGGAGATCCTGCAATGGCTACGGGAGCTGGGCTTCCGTATCAACCCTGAGAACCGCCTCTGCCGCACCCTGGAAGAGGTACAGCGCACCTGGGAGGAGTGGGTGGAGAAGCGCCATGAACTCCCCTACGAGGTGGACGGCCTGGTGGTGAAGATCAACGATACCACCCTGTGGGACCGGCTAGGGTTTGTGGGGCGGGAGCCCAGGTGGGCCATCGCCTATAAGTTCCCACCGGTGCAGGCCACCACCCGCCTGCTGGACATCCGCCACAACGTGGGGCGCACGGGGCGCATCAACCCTTACGCCGTCCTGGAGCCGGTGCTGGTGAGCGGGGTCATAGTCAAGCAGGCCACCCTCCACAACGACGACTACATCCGTCAGCGGGACCTGCGCGTGGGCGATTGGGTGGTGGTGGAGCGGGCGGGGGAGGTGATACCCCAGGTGGTGGCCCCCGTCCCCAGCCGGCGCACAGGCCAGGAGAAGCCTTACACCCCTCCCACCCACTGCCCCGTGTGCGGCACGGAGCTGGAGCGGCCTGAAGGGGAGGTCTTTAGCTACTGTCCCAACCCCTCCTGCCCTGCCCAGGCCTTCCGCTGGCTCACCCACTTCGTGCAGCGCTCGGCCATGGACATCGATGGCCTGGGCCAAAGGTGGTGCGAGGCCCTCCTAGCCGCCGGCCTGGTGGAGGACCCCGGCGACCTCTACTTCCTCACTGAGGAGAAGCTGATGCAGCTGGAGCGCATGGGCCCTGTGCTGGCGGCCAAGATCGTGCGCAACATCCAGCAAAGCAAGGAGAGGCCCCTAGCCCGCGTCATCTTCGCCCTGGGGATAAGACACGTGGGCCCCGAGAACGCTGAGATCCTGGCCAACGAGTTTGGCAGCATCGACCGCTTGGCCCAGGCCAGCGTGGAGGAGCTGGCTGCCCTGCCGGGCATCGGCCCTAAGATAGCCGAGAGCATCCACCGCTGGTTCCGCGACCCTCGCAACTTGCGGGTGGTGGAGAAGCTGCGGCGGGCAGGGGTGCGCCTGGAGAAGCCCATGGAGGAGGGCCCCGCTATGGAGGGGCCCCTGAAGGGCCTCACCTTTGTCTTCACCGGCACCCTCCACTCCATGCCCCGTAGCAAGGCCCAAGCCCTGGTGCAGCAGCTGGGGGCGCGAGCCAGCGACTCCGTCACTAGGGAGACCGATTACCTAGTGGTGGGGGAGGCCCCAGGCTCCAAGCTGGAGAAGGCCCGCAGGTACGGAACCAAGATCCTAACCGAGGAGGAGTTCCTCCAGCTCCTCCGCCAATATGGTGTGCAAGTCGGGTGAGGAGCTTAGTTCTTGCCCTCACCATCCCGCTGCTGGCGTTGCTGGTGGCCTGCCAGATGCAAGAGGAGCAGGCCACCCCAACCACACCATTAGCGCCCACCATCACCCCGCCCCCCGGTCTGACGCAGGCCAAAGTGAGGCGGGTAGTGGACGGCGACACCATCGAGGTAGATATACAGGGCAAGTTCTATACGGTGCGTTACATAGGCATCGATACTCCTGAGACGGTCCACCCCAACCGCCCCGTCGAATGCTTCGGCAAGGAGGCCTCCCGCCGCAACCGCCAGCTGGTGGCGGGCAAGGTGGTGGGCCTGGAGAAGGACGTCTCCGAAACAGACCGCTATGGGAGGCTTCTGCGCTACGTTTGGGTGGACGGTCAGATGGTCAACGCCGTCCTAGTAGCTGAAGGATACGCCAGGACATACACCTATCCCCCAGACGTCAAATATGCCCACCTCTTTCTGCAGCTGGAGCGAGAGGCCCGGGAAGCCAACAGAGGCCTATGGGGCGCCTGTGCCCTCCGATAGCCCTTTGGCCCTGGGAGCCCACCGTTTATAATCCCCTATAGGATACTGGTGCAACATGGTGAGGCTGAGCCGGCTAACCTCCCTCTTGGGACTCTTCTCTCAGGACATGGCCATCGACCTGGGCACCGCCAACACTTTGGTTTGGGTGCGGGGCAAAGGCATAGTGGTGGAGGAGCCTTCGGTGGTGGCCCTCGATAAAGTGGCCCGCCGCATCATCGCCGTGGGAGCAGAGGCCAAGCGCATGGTGGGGCGCACGCCAGCGGACGTGGTGGCCATAAGGCCTCTGCAGGACGGCGTCATCTCCGACTTCACCGTCACCGAGAAGATGCTCCAGTACTTCATGCGCCTGGCCGTAGACCACGCCTTCCTAGCGCGGCCACGCGTCGTCATTGGCATCCCCTCGGGCATCACCGAGGTGGAGAGGCGGGCGGTGCACGATGCGGCCCTCAACGCCGGCGCCCGCGCCTGCTATCTGATGGAAGAGCCCATGGCCGCAGCCATTGGCGCCGGCCTGCCCGTCTCCGAGCCGGGAGGGTGTATGGTGGTGGACATCGGTGGCGGCACCACGGAGGTGGCCGTCATCTCCATGGGGGGCATTGTGGTGAGCACTTCCATCCCTGTGGCGGGCGATGAGATGGACCATGACATCATCGCCTACCTTCGCCAGGTGCACAATTTGCTCATCGGCGAGCGCACGGCCGAGGAGGTGAAGATAGAAGCTGGCTCGGCCATGCCCTTGGAGGAGGAGATCACGGTCAGCGTGCGGGGACGCGACCTGGCCACCGGCCTGCCTAAGGAGGTACAGGTGAGCTCGGTGGAGATAAGGGATGCCCTCTCCGGCTCCGTCAACGCCGTGGTGGAGGCGGTGCGCCAGACCATCGAGGCCACCCCGCCGGAGTTGGTGGCAGACATCATGCGCCGGGGCATTGTGCTGGCTGGGGGTGGCGCGTTGTTGCGGGGCCTAAGCTTGCGCCTCTCCCAGGAGACCAAGTTTCCCGTATACCTGGCGGAAGACCCTATGCGCTGCGTGGTGCGCGGGTGCGCCGCTGCCTTGGAGGAGGTGGCCATCCTCCAACGCCTGCAGGCGCGTATGCAGCGGAGGCGCCCGCCGCGCTAGTTTAAAGGGGCATGGATATCCTCCCCACATTCCGGCCCCGGTCCGGCCCTTTCCTACGGGCCACCCTGTGGGGCGTAGCTCATATCGTCTTGGCATCCCTCCTCCTCCTAGCGTCCCAGAAGGGCGCCCTGGACGGGCTGCAAGATGCTGCCATCTGGGCCATGGGGCCCTTGGCCGCGCCCCTGCGAGATCTAGGCGACTGGGGATCCGATGTGGCTCGTGGCCTCTTGCGGCGTCCCCAGGTCATCAGGGAGAACGAGGCCCTGCGCCAGGAGGTGGAGCAGCTGCGGGCCCAGCTGGCCGCCCAAACCGACGCCGGCGGACGCGTCCGAGAGCTGGAGTCCATGATGGGGTTACGTGCCCAGCGGGGCCAGGATGAGCTCCTAGTGGCCCATGTCATCGCCTTACACCTGGACGCCAGCACCCAGGCCATCGCCATCGACCGCGGACAGGAGGACGGTCTAGTGAAGGGGATGGCCGTCCTGTCGGCCCAAGGCAGCCTGGTAGGCACCATATCGCACCTCCTCCCCCATCACGCCTGGGTCACCTTGGTGACCGACCCCCGTATGCGGGTGAACGTAGCGGTTCAGACCACCCCTGGGGAGGAGGTGTGGGGCATATGGCTGGGCCAAGTGGGCGGTGGCCCCACGGTGGACATGCTCCCTCAGGGCGCCCCCATCAAGGCAGGGCAGCTGGTGGTGACCTCGGGCCTTGGGGGGCAGCTACCCCCGGGCATCTTGGTGGGCACCATCAAATCGGTGGACGATAACCCCCAGCACATCTTCGTCCGTGCTGCTGTGGAGCCGGCAGCCCGCCTGGACCGGCTGAGGACGGTGGCCGTGCTCACAAGCCATAGGCCTGCGGAGCTGGGGGAGCCATGAGACATCGGGCCTTATTTCTCTTCCTGCTAGCCTTCGCTTGCCTATCGCGCATCTCTTTCCTACACCATCTGGAGCTCATAGGGGTGGCGCCGGACCCAGTGCTGGTGCTGGTAGCCGCCTGGGCCCTCCTTTGGGGGCCCACCGAGGCCGCCCTTCTCCTCCCCCTGGCCGGACTGGCCAGCGACCTGGTGCAAGGAGGGCCTGTTGGCCTCTCCATACTGGGGCTGATGCCCATACCATTGCTAGCCACCTTTCAGGAGCTGAGGGTAATGGCTGTCACCCTGCCTTTGGCCGTCGGGGTGGTGGCCGTGGCCACCATGGCCCAGCACCTGATCACCCTCTCCGTTAGGGCGGCCATGGGCCAAGGCCTGCCCTGGGGGGAGGTGCTCACGAAGGAGGCCGTGCCAGAGGTGTTGGTCAACGCCCTCGCTATATCCATCGTCTATCCACCCCTGCAGCTGGTGCGTCGCTTTCTGGGGTTCCCGCCCCAGGGGCTGACCATCGGGAGATAGACCATGTCCGTATCCCAGCGTCGTACCGTCGGCAGGCCATCGCCCTCCCCGGCGTCCGCCACCCCTCCTCGCCCCCCTGCTGGCCCCCTTACCTTTCTTCTCCTGCGGGCGTTGGTAATCGTGCTTTTTGCCACTTTGATAGGACAATTGGTAAGGCTGCAGGTGGTGCAAGGGGAGAAGTTTCGGCGCCTTGCGGAGATCAACGCCTTGCGTCAAGAGGCGGTGACCCCTGCCCGCGGCCTGATATACGACCGCTACGGTCGGCCGCTGGTGCACAATGAGCCCTATTATCAAGCAGCTGTGGTGCCTGGGGACCTGCCCAAGGGCAGAGAGGAGGAGGTGCTGGGGAGGCTGGCAAGGCTCATCGGCATATCCCAGCAGGAGATGGAGGCTCGCCTTAAGGAAACGGCCGGGCGCCAGAACCCATACCTGCCCGTGGTGGTGGCCAACGGGCTTTCACGGGAGGTGGCCCTCAAGCTCAAGGAACTGGAGAGGGAGCTGCCAGGGACACGCCTCCTGGTCACCGCTATCCGCCGCTACCCCCTGGGCCAGGACGCCGCCCACCTCTTGGGCTATGTAGGACCTATAACGGCCGAAGAGCTGGCCGAGATGGGTGGGGACGGCTACACCCTCCACGATTGGCTGGGGAAGATGGGGGTGGAGATGTTCTATGAAGACACGCTGCGAGGCACGCCCGGTCGGCGGTTGACAGAGGTGGACGCCCTTGGACACCCCCGGCGGCTGGTGGCCGAGGAACCGCCCCGCCACGGCATGAACCTGGTTCTGACGCTGGACGCCCAGCTCCAGAGAGCGGTAGCGGCGGCTCTGGGGAGGGCCACCTCCGGCGTGGCGGCGGCCGTAGTGATGGACGTCCGCACAGGCGATATCCTGGCCCTGGCCTCCCTCCCCGCCTTCGATCCCAACCCCCTCTCGCACCCCCAGCTCCTTGGTCAAGCCTCAGATCTACTGACCCACCCCGACAAGCCCCTTCTCAACCACGCCCTGGGGGAGGCCTATGCCCCAGGCAGCGTGTTCAAGCCCATGGTGGCTGCTGCCGCCTTGCAGGAGGGGGTGATCACTACTGCTACCGTGTTTGTGAGTCACGGCTACATCACTGTGGCCCACCCCTACGATCCGCGAGCCATCCAGGTCCTCAGGGACTGGGACATCCTGGGGCCCATGGACCTGACCAAGGCCCTAGCCCTCGCCTCCCATGTCTATTTCTACCGCTTGGCAGGGGGCGAGGACGGCGCTGGCGGGCTGGGCCCAGAGAAGTTGGCCCGCTACGCCCGTGGCTTTGGTCTGGGCTCTTCCACTGGCATCGAGCTGCCTGGGGAGGCAGAGGGGTTGGTCCCCGACCCCGTATGGAAGGAGCGAGTGCTCAAGGACCGGTGGAGCGCCGTGGACACCTTTCGCATGGGGGCGGGGGGAGGGTATCTGCGAGTGACCCCCCTGCAGATGGCCGTAGCCACTGCCGCCATCGCCAACGGTGGCCACCTCCTGAAGCCCCGCCTCGTCCTGGAGGTAATAGACCATGAGGGGAGGGTAGTGCGCCGCGTCCCACGGCAGGTGAGGGGGGAGGTACCTGTAGGGCAGGATGCCCTGGCGGTGGTGCGACAGGTCATGGCCACCGCTGTATCCCAGGGCATAGCGCGCCAGGCCCAGGTCCCTGGGCTTCCGGTGGCCGGCCTGGCCACGGTGCAGGGGCCTGGCGAGGTGGCCCATGGCTGGTTCGTGGGCTTCGCCCCCGCCAATGAGCCGGAAGTAGCTGTGGTGGTATTCCTTAGGGATGGCACAGGGGCCCAGGCTGCCCAGGTAGCCTCTCGCATCTTCCAGGCCTGGTGGGAGGGGCGCCCATGAGCTGGCGGGAGATCTCACGGCGGTGGGACCCCTGGATGGTTGTAGTGGCCCTGGCTTTGGCCGCCTATGGGGGCCTCATCATCTACAGCGCCTCCCTTAGCGCCTTCCCAGATGGGGTCACAGGGCTGGACCACCCAGTGGTGAAGCAGGGGTTGGCAGTGGCATTGGGCCTTACCCTCATGGTGGCGGTGATGGCGGTGCCATTTCGGGTGTGGGCCCTGGCCGCCCCAGTTCTGTATGGCCTCACCCTCGTCCTGCTGGTGATGGTGCTGTTGGTGGGCCAGGCATCCCTGGGGGCTAGGCGCTGGCTGGACTTGGGCCTGGTGCAGGTCCAGGTCTCGGAGATGGCCAAGTTGGCCACTGTCATCGTCCTGGCCCGCTTCTTCTCCCAGCGGTGGCGGGAGATGGGGAAGGTGGGCAACCTCCTCCTCTCCCTGGGGCTGGCCGCCGTGCCTGCCCTCCTGGTAATGGTGGAGCCAGACCTGGGCACGGCCATCATCTTCGGCGTTGTGTGGGTGGTGATGGCCCTGATAGGGGGTGCCCGCCCTAGCCACGTGGGGATGGTGGTGGCCCTGGTGCTGCTCTCTATTCCTCTCACGGTGGCTGTGGCCTTGGCCGACTATCAGCGGGAAAGGCTGGCCCTCTTCTTCAACCCCAACCTGGACCCCCTGGGGGGAGGGTTCAACATCCTGCAAGCGGAGATAGGCATCGGGGCGGGCGGCCTGTGGGGGCGGGGCCTTTTCCAGGGCACCCAGACCCAACTGGACTTCCTGCAGGCGGCCAGCACCGATTATGCCTTCGCCGTGCTGGGGGAGGAGCTAGGCCTTATGGGAGCCCTCTTTCTGCTCGCCCTGTACGCCTTCTTGCTGTTCCGCCTCATCAGGGCAGCCGCTTTGGCCCATGACCTCTTCGCCCGCCTGTTGGTGACAGGTTTGGCTGTGACGCTGCTGACGCAGGTGTTCATCAACATAGGGGTCAACGTGCGCCTGCTACCCGTCACCGGCATCCCCTTGCCCCTGGTCTCCCAGGGTGGCACTTCTACGGTCATCACCATGGTGGCCCTGGGCATAGCGCAGGGGGTGCTGCTGCGGCGGGCGCCCTTCAACCTCTAGGCCAGGCCAGGGCCAGGGCCTCCCTAATGGTGGAGGCTGCCAGCACCTCCGTGCCAGGCTCCGAGGGCCGCCGCAAGGCAGCCCTGGGCACCAGGGCACGCTGGAACCCCAGGCGTCGGGCCTCGGCCAGGCGCCGCTCCAGATGGGGTACATAACGCAGCTCCCCCGAGAGCCCCACCTCCCCCATGGCCACCATGTCCTGCGGAAGGGGACGGCCGCGGTGGCTAGAGATGATGGCCAGGGCTATGGCCAGGTCGGCCGCCGGCTCCGCCACCCGCAGGCCCCCCACGGCCGAGACTATAACGTCCTGATTGCCCAGGGGGAGGCCGAGACGCCGCGATAGCACGGCCGTCACCACCAGCAGCCGCCCCATGTCCACCCCATTGGCGATGCGCCGCGGCACCTGGGAGAAGGAAGGGCTGGTGAGGGCCTGCACCTCTACCAGGAGGGGTCGGCTCCCCTCCATGGTAGCCATCACCACCGAGCCCACGGCCTCCGAACCCCGCCCCGATAGAAACATGGCCGATGGGTTCTCCACTTCCATTAGCCCCTCCTCCGTCATCTCGAAGACCCCCACCTCGGCCGCCGAGCCGAACCGGTTCTTCACCCCCCGCAGGAGACGGTAGCTGCTGTACTTCTCCCCCTCTAAGTAGAGGACCACGTCCACCATGTGCTCCAGCATCTTGGGGCCGGCGATGTCACCCTCCTTGGTGACGTGGCCAACGATGATCACCGGCACGCCCCGGCCCTTGGCCCACCGCATGAGCTGGAGGGTGCACTGGCGCACCTGCACCACGCTGCCAGGCGTCTGCGGCACTGCCTCACTGTACACCGTCTGGATGGAGTCCACCACCATCAGGGAGGGGCGGAGGGCGTCGGCTTGGGCGAGCACGGCCTCTAGGTTGGTCTCCGCCAGCACATAGAGGCCATGGCCCCCTATCGCCAGCCGTCGCGCCCGCATGCCCACCTGCTGCGCCGACTCCTCGGCCGAAACATAAAGGACGGGACCACGGCCGTCGGCGGCCACCCTTCCTGCCGCCTGCAGGATGAGGGTGGACTTGCCCACCCCGGGGTCGCCGCCGATGAGCACCAGGGACCCGGGCACCAGGCCTCCCCCCAGCACCCGGTCCATCTCGCCAAGGCCCACCCGTAGCCGCGGCTCCTCCTCCCCCCAAAGGGAGGTTACCTCCTTGGGCACCGCCTCCCGCCCTGGGCGGGGCATCTCCACCGCCTCCAAGAAAGTGTTCCAGGCACCGCACTGGGGGCAACGCCCCAGCCACTTGGGGGCATAATGCCCACACTCGCCGCAGACGAAGAGGGGACGGCGGGCCTTGGAACTCACGTTCTAATTATGGCCCAGGGGACGCCTGCCTTCAAGGCCAGGGTGGGCAACATGGTCATATGGCCCGCAGGCAGCCCTTAGGCCAGGGCAGGCTGGGAGGCGTTGATAAGGACGATCTCCCCATTCTGGACATCGATGCGGACCGTGTCACCCTCGCGGAACCGCTCCGCCAGGATGGCCTCCGAGAGGCGGTCCTCGATCTCCGTCTCGATGAGGCGACGCAGGGGGCGCGCCCCGAAGACGGGGTCGTACCCTTTCTCCCCCAGCCACTCCTTGGCCGCCTCCGTCAGCTCCATCTTGATGCCCTTGAGGACCACCCGCTTCTCCACCTCCCTCACCTCTTTCTCCACGATCTGGCGGATGTGGTCCTTGGTGAGGGGGTGGAAGACCACCACGGCATCGAGGCGGTTGATGAACTCCGGCCTGAAGACGCGCTTCATGGCCTCCAACACCTTCTCCTTCATCCGCTCATACTGCTCCTGGAAGCTCTGGGCCTCCTCCCTCTTGGTAGCGAAGCCCAGGGCCTGCTCCTTGCGGATGAGATCGGAGCCCACGTTGGAGGTCATGATGATGATGGTGTTGCGGAAGTCCACCCGCCTTCCCTTGGCGTCCGTCAGGTGGCCATCGTCGAAGATCTGGAGCAGCATGTTGAAGACGTCCGGATGGGCCTTCTCGATCTCGTCCAAAAGGATGAGCATGTGGGGCTTACGCCGCACGGTGTCGGTGAGCTGAGCGGCGTCCTCGTAGCCCACATACCCGGGGGGCGCGCCGATGAGCCTGGAGACGTTGTGCTTCTCCATGAACTCGCTCATGTCCAGGCGGAGCATGGCGTCCTCGGAGCCGAACATGAACTCGGCCAGGGCCCGCGCCAGGTAGGTCTTGCCTACCCCTGTGGGCCCCAGGAACAGGAAGACGCCCACCGGCCGCCTGGGGTCCTTGAGGCCGGCCCTGGCCCGCCGCACAGCCCGCGCCACCGTGCGAATGGCCTCGTCTTGGCCCACGATCTTCTCATGGAGGGCCTCCTCCATCTTGAGGAGCCGCTGCGACTCCTCGGAGGCGATGCGGGTGACGGGGATGCCCGTCCACATGGAGACGACCTCACAGATGTCCTCGGCGGTGACCACCGGCTTCTCCTCCATGCGCCGGGCCCGCCAGTCGGCCTCCAGGGCCTTGATACGCTCCTGTAGCTTGGCCTCCCTCTCCCGCAGCTCGGCGGCCAGCTCGTACTGTTGCTGGCTTATGGCCTGCTCCTTCTCCCGACGCAGCCCCTCCAGCCCCTTCAGGGCCTCCTGCAGGGAGGGCGGTGCGTAAGAGCGGCGGATACGCACCCTAGAGGCGGCCTCGTCCATCAGGTCTATGGCCTTGTCGGGCAGGAAGCGGTCGGGCACGTAGCGGGCGGCCAGCTCGGCAGCGGCCTTCACCGCCTCATCGCTTATGATGAGACCATGGTGCTCCTCATAGCGGTGCTTGATGCCCCGCAGGATCTCCAGCGTCTCCTCCACTGTGGGCTCGTTGACCAGGATGGGCTGGAGGCGCCGCTCCAGAGCGGCATCCTTCTCGATATACTTGCGGTAGTCGTCCAGGGTGGTGGCCCCGATGACCTGGATCTCGCCCCGCGCCAAGGAGGGCTTGAGGATGTTGGCGGCATCCACCGCCCCCTCAGCCGCACCCGCCCCCACCAGCATGTGCATCTCGTCGATGAAGAGGATGCAGTTGCCGGCGTTCTTCAGCTCCTCGATGACCTTCTTGAGGCGCTCCTCAAACTCGCCCCGGTACTTGGTGCCGGCCACCAAGGCCCCTATGTCCAGGGTGACGATGCGCTTGCCCTGCAGCATCTCCGGCACCTCGCCCCGGACGATGCGCTGGGCCAGCGCCTCCACGATGGCTGTCTTCCCCACTCCGGGCTCGCCAATGAGGACGGGGTTGTTCTTGGTGCGACGGGAGAGGATCTGGATGGCCCGCTCGATCTCCCGGTCGCGCCCGATGACCGGGTCCAGTTTCCCCTGGCGGGCCAGGGCGGTGAGGTCCACCCCCAGCTGGTCCAGGGTGGGGGTGCGGGCCACAGCCCGGGGCTGCGCTCCCCCCTGCTGGGGCATGCTCTGGGAGAGGACGCGGGTCACCTCCGCCCGCACCTTCTCCAGGCTCACGCCCAGGCTCTCCAGGACGCCGGCAGCTATCCCCTCCCCTTCCCGCACCAGGCCCAGGAGGAGGTGCTCGGTGCCAATGTACTGGTGGCCCAGGCGGCGCGCCTCGTCCACCGCCAGCTCGATGACTTTCTTGGCCCTGGGGGTGAGGCCGATCTCGCCGGTGACGGCCTTGTCGCCCCGGCCGATGATGAACTCTACCGCCGAGCGCACCTTGGCCAGGTCCACGCCCAGGTTGGCCAGAACCTTGGCCGCCACCCCCTCACCCTCGCGCACCAGCCCCAGGAGGATATGCTCGGTGCCGATGTAGTTATGGTTGAAGCGCAAGGCCTCCTCTTGCGCCAGGGTGAGGACCCTCCTCGCCCGTTCTGTGAACTTCTCGAAGCGGTCAGCCATGCTCCCTCCCCGCACTCTATACCTTAACGCGGCACCGCCCCTTCTTTCTAGTCGGGGGGCTGGGAACCGCCCAGGTGGCCCCGCACCTCCGGAGGGGCGAAGATGACCGCCCCTGTCTGGTCGAAGACCCATCCATGGGCCTCCGCCTCCGAGCGCGCCTGTTTAAGGGAGAGGCTGAGGCGGCATCGGTCACGCTCGATGCGTAGGATCTTCACCGGCACCACCTCCCCCTCATGGAGTAGCTGCCCAGGGTGCTCCAGGTGGTGATCGCTCAGCTCCGATATGTGAATGAGCCCCTCCACCTTCCCCTCCACCCGCACGAAGGCGCCAAAGGGGGTGAGCTTGGTGACCACCCCGGGCACCACGTCCCCCTCCTGGTAGGCGGCCACCAGGGCCTCCCAGGCCTCGGCCTGGGCCCGGCGCAGGGAGAGGCTTATGCGCCCCGTCTCCTGGTCTACCTTGGTGACCATCACCTGCACCTGGTCCCCCACTTGGGGAGGGGGATCACCTGGGCCCCAGGAGAGCTCCGAGAGGGGTACCAGCCCCTCCACGCCCCCCAGGTCCACGAAGACGCCGAAGTCGCGGATGTTGATGATGCGCCCCATCCGCACCTGCCCCTCCGCCAGCTCCTGCAGCAGGGCCTGGCGTTGCTCCGCCTGAGCCGCCTTCTCCGAGACGATGACCCGCCCCTTCTTGCGGTTGATCTCTAGCACCTTGACGGTGAGGACCTTGCCCACCCAACGGGGCAGGAGGCTTTCGCGGGCCGAGCGCTCTGGGGCGGCTACCATCTGGGAGGCGGGCAGGAAGCACCTCACCCCTTCCAGGCTGAGGATGAGGCCACCACGGTTGTGGCCCACCACTGGCGCCTGGAACGCCTCGTTGCGTTGGAATCTCTCCTCCAGCAACCGCCACCCCTCCTCCCCGCGGGCCCGGTCTAGGGAGAGGATGGCCTGGCCCTCGGCGTTCTCGGTGCGAAGGACATAGGCGGTGATGCGCTGGCCGGGGGCCAGGGCCTCCGCCCCCTGCGGCCCCAGGCAGGTCATCTCCCCATAGGGGATGAGCCCTTCCGTCTTGGCCCCCACATCCACCAGGACGCCTTCCCGCGTGCGGCCCACCACCACCCCCTCCACCAGCTCGCCGCGGCGAACGTAACGGTAGGCCCCGCCGGCCTGGAGGAGCTGGGCCATGGTCTCCCGGGGCTCGGACGGTGGGCTACTTTTGTCCCTCAAGGGCACCTCCCCAACTGGGCTGGGCCACAGGCCCTGCCCCTTCATTATACACCGGTAGGAGGTGTGAAGGAGAAAAAAGGGGCCCCTGGCAGCGGCCTATTTTCCCAGCGGGTTGCCCCGCCAGTATCGTCGGCGCTGGGGCGTTTCACGACCGTGTTCGGGATGGGAACGGGTGGGTCCGCCCCGCTCTAGCCACCAGGGGCCCTTCTTAGCCGAATAGGGAAGGATGGTAGCGGGGGTGGGATTCGAACCCACGACCTCCGGGTTATGAGCCCGGCGAGCTGCCGCTGCTCCACCCCGCGTCCTGTTCAAGCCCCAAGCCTGGTTGTGGATGCGGTGGTACGGTGGCCAAGCCCTCGGCCATTAGTACGGCTCAGCTCAACCGGTTGCCCGGCTTACACCTGCCGCCTATCAAGCGGGTGGTCTTCCCGCGGCCTTACCCCCTTATGGGGTGGGAGGCCTCATCTTGGGGAGGGTTTCGCGCTTAGATGCTTTCAGCGCTTATCCCGTGCGGACATGGCTACCCGGCTTTTTGCCCCTGGCGGGACAACCGGCACACCAGAGGTCCGCCCAGCCCGGTCCTCTCGTACTAGGGCCAGCACCCCTCAAGCCTCCTGCGCCCACGGCGGATAGAGACCGACCTGTCTCACGACGGTCTGAACCCAGCTCACGTGCCCCTTTCATGGGCGAACAGCCCAACCCTTGGGACCTTCTCCAGCCCCAGGATGGGACGAGCCGACATCGAGGTGCCAAACCGGGCCGTCGATGTGAACTCTTGGGCCCGATCAGCCTGTTATCCCCGGGGTAGCTTTTATCCGATAAGCCACGGCCCTCCCACGCGGTACCGTGGGATCACTTGGCCCGGGTTTCCCCCCTGCTCGGCTTGTGGGCCTCGCAGTCAAGCCCCCTTATGCCCATACACTCACCGGCTGATTGCCATCCAGCCTGAGGGGACCTTTGGACGCCTCCGTTACCCTTTAGGAGGCGACCGCCCCAGTCAAACTGCCCACCAGGCGCTGTCCCCGCTTGCGCAGGTTAGGAGATAGACCAGAGAAGAGTGGTATTTCACCGGCGGCTCCCCCCCAGCCGGAGCCGGGGGTTCTCAGCCTCCCACCTATCCTACGCATCCCTGGCCCGTCTCCAACGCCAAGCTGCAGTAAAGCTCCACGGGGTCTTCTTGTCCCGCCGCGGGTAGCCCGCATCTTCACGGGCCCTGCAGTTTCACCGCGCCCCCCGTCGAGACAGCGCCCCAGTCGTTACGCCTTTCGTGCGGGTCGGAACTTACCCGACAAGGAATTTCGCTACCTTAGGACCGTCAGAGTTACGGCCGCCGTTCACCGGGGCTTCGGTTTGGGGCTCATCACCCCTCCCCTTAACCTTCCGGCACTGGGCAGGCGTCGGCCCCTATACTTCGGGTTTCCCCTTGGCAGGGACCTGTGTTTTTGTTAAACAGTCGCCAGGGCCTCTTCGCTGCGACCCTCCAGAGCTCCGGGGGCAAGCCCCTTCACCCCAGAGGGCACCCCTTCTCCCGAAGTTACGGGGTCAACTTGCCGAGTTCCTTGACGGGGGATCACGCGTCCACCTTAGGGCGTTTACCCCAGGCCACCTGTGTCGGTTTCCGGTACGGGCACCGCCATGACATGGGCGGCGAGGCTTTTCTAGCCAGTGTGGGCTCGGCCAGCTCGGCTTGACCGAAGTCTCCCCTCGCCCCGGGCCCTCCGCTTGACCTGGGGGCGGATTTGCCTACCCCCAGACGCCTATGACCCAGGGACGGGCCGTGTCCAGTGGGCCCGCCCAGCCTACCCTCCTGGGTCCCCCCTCCGCCTCGTAGCGCCATGACGGTGGGGCCGGAATGTTGACCGGCTATCCATCGGCTTCGCCTCTTCGGCTTAGCCTTAGGTCCCGCCTAACCCTACGCGGACGATCCTTCCGTAGGAAGCCTTGGCCATTCGGTGGGCAGGATTCTCACCTGCCTCTTGCTACTCGTGCCGGCATTCTCACTCCTGGCCGCTCCAGCAGCCCTCGCGACCTGCCTTCAACGCTGGCCAGGACGCTCCCCTACCGCCCACAAGGCCCGAGGGCCTTGCGGGCCCGCGGCTTCGGCGGTGGGCTTGAGCCCCGCTACATTTTCGGCGCAGGGCAGCATCGGCCGGTGAGCTGTTACGCACTCTTTAAAGGATGGCTGCTTCTAAGCCAACCTCCCGGCTGTCTCCGCCGCCCCACCTCCTTCGCCACTTAGCCCACTCTTAGGGGCCTTAGCCGGCGGTCTGGGTTGTTCCCCTCTCGTCCGTGAAGCTTATCCCTCACGGGCTCACTCCCAGGGCATCCTCTGCCGGCATTCGCGGTTTGGTTGGGTTTGGTAGGCTTGTTTGCCCCCTAGCCCATCCAGAGCCCTACCTCCGGCAGAGCCCTCCCTGAGGCTGCACCTAAATGCATTTCGGGGAGAACCAGCTATCTCCGGGCTCGGTTGGCATTTCACCCCTACCCACAGCTCATCCGATGGCTTTGCACCGCCAACCGGTTCGGGCCTCCACGTGGGTGTTACCCACGCTTCACCCTGGCCATGGGTAGCTCGCCCGGTTTCGGGCCGGATCCCGGCGACCTGCCTCCCTAAGGAGGCGACGCCCTCTTCGGACTCGCTTTCGCTGCGGCTCCGGGAGCTCCCTCCCTTAACCTAGCCACCGAGATCCACTCGCCGGCTCATACTTCAATAGGCACGCCGTCACCCGGGCACGGCCCAGGCTCCGACGGTTTGTGGGCACGCGGTTTCAGGATCTTTTAACTCCCCTCCCGGGGTCCTTTTCACCTTTCCCTCACGGTACTGGTGCACTATCGGTCGCCGGAGGTATTTAGCCTTGGAGGGTGGTCCCCCCAGATTCCCACGGGGTTTCACGTGCCCCATGGTACTTGGGAACACAGGCCAGGGAGGCCCCTGCCCTTTCGCCTACGGGGCTTTCACCCTCTCTGGCGGCCCGTTCCAGGGTCCTTCGGCTAGGGCGGAGCTTTGTAACTCCCCGGGCCAGCCACGGCTGGCCCCACCTGTGCCCCACAACCCCAGGCGGGCAATAGCCCGTGGGCCGTTACCCTCCCGCCTGGTTTAGGCTCCTCCCCGTTCGCTCGCCACTACTAGGGGAATAGTCTCTTTTCCTCGGGGTACTAAGATGTTTCAGTTCCCCCGGTTCCCACTCCCCGCCAGAGGCGGGGAGCGCCCTGGCTTTTCACCAGGGCGGGTTACCCCATTCGGGCATCCCCGGCTACGCTGGCTAGGCAGCTGACCGAGGCTTTTCGCAGCCTTGCCACGCCCTTCATCGGCCTCCGGCGCCTAGGCATCCACCACGTGCCCCTAAACGCTTGGCCACCGCACCACGGCCTCCACAACCTGTGAAGGCGACCCTTGGGGCTTCCTCCCTATTCGCTTGTTAAGGTGCGTGGAGCCTGGCTACCTGCCAGCCCCTGCTCCCACCCTATCTTTTTTATCCCTCCTGGACCACCCTGTCAAGAGGGGATAGGGCCCCCATCTATGCCAGCCTCACCCCCTCCACTTACGTTCAGTTATGTGGGGTAGTTGTGTAAAATCGATGCGGCGGTGCGGCCATGACCACCCCTGCCCGACGCCAATACCTGGAGATCAAGCGGCGCTTCCCCGACGCCATCGTCCTATACCGCTATGGCGACTTTTACGAGATGTTCGATGACGACGCCAAGGTGGGGGCGGAGGTGCTACGCATCGCCCTCACCTCCCGCGAGTTCGGCAAGGGCAACAGGGTGCCCATGGCAGGCATACCCCACCACGCCCTGGAGCATTATCTCTCCCGTTTCCTGGAGCGGGGCTACAAGGTGGCCATCTGTGAGCAGCTGAGCGAACCCGGCCGCGGCCTGGTGGAGAGAGACGTGGTGCGAGTGGTGACCCCTGGCACGGTCATGGAGCCCTCCCTCCTGCCGGAGCAGGAGAGCCGGTTCTTGGCAGCCGTCCTGGGTGGGGAGGGGGCATGGGGGCTGGCCATGGCCGATGTGAGCACCGGGGAGTTCCTCCTGGCCCAGTTCCAGGGCCCCGGCGCCCGCCAGGAGCTGGCCCAGGAGTTGGAGCGGATGCGCCCAGCAGAGGTGTTGCTGCCCCAGGGGCAGGAGGCCCCCCTGCAGGGGCCATGCGTCACCCTGCTGGAGCCGTCGGCCTTCGATATCCATCGGGCCAGGGAGGAACTGTGTCGTCGGTTCCGGGTGGCCACCCTGGAAGGGCTGGGGTGTGCCCACATGGAGTGGGCCTTGGGGGCGGCAGGAGCCATCCTGGCTTACTTAGAGCGCACCTGCCCCCAGGCCCTGGAGGGGCTACGGGAGCCCTCCCCCATCATGCCATCGTCCTTCCTAGGCCTGGACCCCGACACCTGCCGCCACCTGGAGCTGTTGCGCAACGCCCGCACGGGGGAGGTGCGGGGCAGCCTCCTCTGGGCCCTGGACTACACCCGCACCCCCATGGGGGGGCGTCTTCTGCGTCGGCGCATCCTTCAGCCCCTCACCGACATCCGGGCCATCGAGGAACGTCTAGACGCCGTGGAGGCCCTATGGAAAGCCCCCGTCCTGCGCCGCCGTCTCCACTCCCTCCTGGGGCGCATAGGCGATCTGGAACGGGTGGTGGCCCGCGTGCGACATCGCACAGCCACGCCGCGGGAGCTCATATCCCTCCGGGAGGCCTTAAGGGTGGTGGGCTCGTTGCGGGCCCTTCTCATGGAGGCCCAGGCCTCCCCCCTCCTGCCCCTGGCCCAGGCCCTGGACCCCTGCCATGATGTGGCCGACTTGCTGGCCAGGGCGGTGGCCCAGGAGGAAGGGAAGCTCATCGGCGATGGTTACCATGAGGAGCTGGACCGCCTGCGGGGGGAGCAGAGACGGGCCCGCCAGTGGATCGCCCAGCTGGAGGGGAGGGAAAGGGCCCGCACAGGTATCCGCTCCCTAAAGGTGGGCTATAACAAGGTCTTCGGCTATTACATTGAGGTGACCCGCCCCAACCTGCACCTGGTGCCCCAGGACTATATCCGCAAACAGACCTTGGTGGGGGCGGAGCGGTTCGTCACCCCTGAGCTGAAGGAGTACGAGGCCCTCCTCCTGCACGCCGAGGAGCAGGCCGAGGCTCTGGAGAAGGAGCTCTACCGCTCCCTGCTAGACCAGGTGGCGCAGAGGGCCCCATCCCTTCTGGCCACCGCCACCGCCGTGGCCGAGCTGGACGTCTACCTCTCCCTCGCCCAAGCGGCCGCCGAGCAAGGGTATGTGCGACCCCGCTTGCACGAGGGGGACGAGATCGAAGTGGTGGAGGGGAGGCACCCGGTGGTGGAGAAGGCCCTCGCTCAGCAGGGCAAGGCCTTCGTCCCCAACGACTGCCGGTTGGACAGGAAGGATAGGCAGGTCCTCCTCATCACCGGCCCCAACATGGCGGGCAAGTCCACCTACCTGCGCCAGCTGGCCCTCATCGTCCTCATGGCCCAGATGGGGAGCTTCGTACCGGCCAAGGAGGCCCGCATCGGTCTGGTGGACCGCATCTTCACCCGCATCGGGGCCGAGGACGACATCGCCTCAGGCATGAGCACCTTCATGGTAGAGATGGCCGAGACGGCCCGCATCCTGCGCCAGGCCACACCCAGAAGCCTGGTCCTGCTGGACGAGGTGGGGCGGGGCACCAGCACCCACGATGGCCTGGCCATCGCCAGGGCGGTGCTGGAGCACATCCATCAGCGCCTGGGATGCCGCACCATGTTCGCCACCCACTACCTGGAGCTAGCCGCCCTAGCCCACGAGCTCCCCCGGGTGTGCAATCTCACCACCGCCGTGGCCGAGGAGGGCGATGGCCTGGTGTTTCTGTACCGCATCGTCCCCGGGGCTGCCGACCGCAGCTATGGCATCCAGGTGGCCCGCCTGGCCGGCCTACCCCACGAGGTGGTGGAGCGAGCACGGGAGCTTCTGGGCTGGGCGGAGGGCCCTCCCTCGCCCCGGCCAGCGCCACCGGACACCTCCCCCGGCCCCGATCTCCTGCGGGAGATCCTATCCCTAGACCTGGCCAACATGACGCCCCTGGAAGCCCTCAACAAGCTGGCAGAGCTGCAGCAGAAGGGCAGGAGGGCCTCCCATCCATGGCCCTGATAACCCTGTCGTCGGAGGTGAGTCAGCGTCTGGTGGCCGGGGAGATCATCACCGGCCCCCAGGCGGTGGTGAAGGAGCTGGTGGAGAACGCCTTAGACGCCGGCGCATCTGCCATCCAGGTGGAGATATGGGGTGGGGGGATGGAGATGGTGCGGGTCTCCGACGACGGCTGCGGCATCCCCCCCGCTGAGGTGGAGCTAGCCTTCCGCCACTTCACCACCAGCAAGATCCGCACCCTCGACGACGTTCACCATCTCTCCACCCTCGGCTTCCGTGGCGAGGCCTTGGCCTGCCTGGCTTCCCTAGCCCAGGTGGAGATGGTCACCCGCGCCCGTGGCCATCTGGGGGGCGTGCGGATCCAGGTGGAGGAGGGACAAGTGGTGGGACGATGGCCTGCACCCCACCCTGTGGGGACCACAGTGGTGGTGCGCCGCCTCTGCCCACCCACCACGCCCCAGGCAGGAGAGGCCCCTATTAGGGAAGTGATAAGGGCCTTCGCCCTGGCCCACCCCCACGTTCGCTTCGAGCTGAGAGCGGAGGGGCGGAGGGTGTTGGCCACCTCCGGCTCCGGGGACCTGCGGGGGGTGGTAGCCGAGCTCTTCGGCCCTACGTTGGCCAGCACCATGGCCACCTTAGGGCCCGCCTCCCAAGGAGATGTAGAGGTCTCGGGCCTCATATCGCGTCCCCCAGCCGCCCGTCCCGACCGTCAGCGCATCTACGTGGCCGTCAATGGCAGGCCAGTGCGCACCCCCTCCCTCCTGGAGGCGGTGGAGACCGCCGCCCGTCCCTTCTTCCCCAAGGGGCGCTTTCCCCTGGCGGTGGTCCACCTGCGCCTGCCTCCTTGCCTGGTGGACGTCAACCTGAGCCCAACCAAGGACGAAGTGCGTATCCTGCCCCACCAGGAAGCCCTAGGCCTGCTGCGAGAGGCCGTGCGCCGGGCCCTTAGGGAGACGCCCCTGAGTGAGGCGGTAGGGGCTTCCCCGCTCCTCGGGCCATGGCCATCGCCACGGCTGGCGGAGGGGCCGCCGCAATGGGAAGAGGCACCCCTGCGGCCCCTGGGCCAGCTCCTGGACACCTTCCTTTTGGCCGAGGGGGCCCAGGGCCTCTACATCATCGACCAGCACCGGGCCCACGAAAGGGCCATCTACGAGAGCCTGCTGGCCAGGAAGGGCCAGCGCTCTCCCCTCAAGGAACCCATCGTGCTAGAGCTGAAGCCCCACCAGGCAGCCATGCTGCGCGGGATGCCTGCCCTCCTGGCCGAGCTAGGCTTCTCGCTGGAGGAGTTCGGACGCCACCACTTCCTGGTGCGGGAGGTGCCCCACATGCTGGAGAACGTCCCCGGCCGAGCCCTGGAGGAGGCCGTCCAGGAGGCACTGGTGGAAGAGGAGGGATGGCTGGAGAGGCTTCTTATATCCTTGGCGTGTCGGGCGGCCGTGCGTCGGGGCCGCCGTCTGCGCCCAGAGGAGGTGGCAGCCATCCTCGAACCCTATCAGCGGCCTGGGGCCCCCACATTGTGCCCCCATGGAGGCCCCATCGCTTTGGTCATCGGGAGGGAGGCGCTGGCCAGGCAGCTGGGGCTGGGCTAGGCGTACCGCTCCTCGCGCCAAGGGTCGCCCCGCATATGGTAGCCATAGGTCTCCCAGAAGCCGGGGCGGTCCTCAGTGAGGAACTCCAGGGCCCGCACCCACTTGGCGCTCTTCCAGAAATAGAGGTGGGGCACCACCAGGCGCAGGGGCCAGCCATGCTCGGGGCTCAGGGGCTGGCCATTGTGCTTGTGGGCCAGGAGGACATCGTCCCTTAGGAGATCGGTAAGAAGGAGGTTGGTGGTGTAACCGCCATAGCAGTGGACCATCACCGCTTTGGCTTCGGGGCGGGGCCGGCAGAGGGCCACCACCTCCCTCACCAGCACTCCTTCCCACTGGTTGTCCAGCTTGCTCCAGCCCGTGACACAGTGGATGTCACTGTGGACCACCGTCTGGGGCAGGGCCATGAACTCGTCCCATGTGAGGGACACCTCCCTCTCCACCGCCCCTATGAGATGGAGGCGCCAACGGTCCAGATCGATCCTGGGAGTGAAGCCATAGGTGAGGACGGGCCACCCCGTCACGACCCTCTGACCAGGAGGCAGACGGCCACCATAGGCCTCCCTCTGGCCAGGCCGCACCTCCCTTACGTTCATGGCCTCTCGCTCCCCTTCGTCTGGACCGACTTGGTGAAAGGACGGCACGGTGGGAAGGATAGCATAGGGTGGCAGGAGCGTCAAAGGCCCTTCTATCATCGGAAGAGGAATGGGAAAGGGGCTTGGCGCATTTCTCGGCGCCGCGGGGGCCATCCTGACTGTAGACCAGGTCACTAAGGCGGTGGTACGGGGCCTTATGGAGGTGGGCCAGTACTTCCCAGGGCCGGAATGGCCCCTGCGCCTGCACTACGTCACCAACACGGGGGCCGCCTTTGGCATCCTGCAGGGCCAAGTGGCTTTCCTCATCTTCACCTCCCTCATCGGCATGGCGGCCATCGCCTATTACTTCT
>Ga0209143_1000082_pt1 | contig 43544 bp, 30 predicted proteins | sample FaiFalFF_MnMetaG_3_FD_184739 | JGI IMG/M metagenome (GOLD analysis project Ga0209143, IMG submission 184739) | Freshwater microbial communities from Yellowstone National Park, Wyoming, USA - Fairy Falls B (FF_Mn_B) MetaG (SPAdes) (version 3) | ecosystem: Environmental > Aquatic > Freshwater >...
CCAAGCTTATTAACAACAACTTTGTGAGAGACGATCGCACTGCTTTCAACAAGTTCGTGAAGGGTATCGGCATTCTAATCCTAGACGAGGCGCACATCTATCTAGGAGAAGACTTGGAGGTCATAGTACCTACATTGATCAAACTACTCTACCTTAAAGCCAGGCTTACCGGTAAAACGCCTAACTGTATTAAAGAGCTGGCGGAGGGGCTAGACATAGACTTCATCGTTTCAAGTGCAACTCTAACAGATTCAAGTATAATAGTGAAAACGGTAAGGGACGAGAAGGTAGGAGCTCGAGAGGAGAGATTGAACTCCAGCAACATTATAGGCTTCTTTAAAGTAAAAACACAGTATAGAGATGTCGGGATTCCAGGATCCCTTGAGGAATTCCTGAGAACCCTACTCACAAAGGAGGTTTACGATAAATTCAAGACTCACAACTTACTAGTCTACAATGATTACGATGCCATAATCTCTGAGGGGATAAAAGATCACATTTGGAAAGGTCACTTCAAGCTTAGGATAGCCCTTGTATCCCACCCCCATCCTCAAAAGGAATCATGGACTAGTCTAGCGGAGACCCTGATAGCAGTAATACACTGGCTAAACGCTATTAGGCTTCGCGGGCTATCGGAGAAGGCTCAAGCACTAGTGTTCATTGACTCAAAGGAAACTCTAAAACACATCTACAGACTATTCCTAGAGAGACAAATCCTAGAGGCTCAGGATCACGCCGATAGAACCCTGCTAACAGGCAAATACGATAAAAGCCTATTAGACAATAAGCCTAGGGAGAAAGCCATAAGCGCGATTATTAAAAGTATAGATGATCTAATCAAGCAGGGAAGAGTTAAAAACACGTTGGACATCCTCTATCGTGAAACGACGTTTAAGGACTTCCAAGTCTTACACCTCTACATAACGCCTCAAGACTTGAACAAGCTTAAAGTTAAGATTAACAGCTATGATGATTTAATGAAAACTATTGAGAATCTCGGGTCTTATGATGGATTGAAAAGGCTGATCGATTCTCTAAACGATTTTGCTGATGCTTTTGAACAGGAAGGTTGGCATGCATATGAAGATGCGAGCACACTCAAGGAACTCGTCGAGAGCAGCGAACACGTAATTTTAGCTCATTACGGTGACCTAAAACCCCCTCAACGCGCTATTATAGAGGGGTGTATGAAAGGGGATAGAAACCCCACACCACTAGTCACACTATCCACGTCAACTCTCGAATTAGGCGTTGATATTGAAAGTCTAGCGTTAACCATCCAGTACGCGTCGTACCCTTACCCAGCTGATTTAGCACAAAGATTTGGGAGAAGTGGAAGGCATGCATCCTCTTTCTTTGTATCAACACTCCTACTGGTACTTAGGAATACGGGCGAGGATATAAGATACGTGTCGGATCAGGATGCGGTAGAGTACGTGTATAACCTCAAGATACCCCCTATAGCATATGTCCTAGAAGATGTTGACGCAATTGTTAGAAGCTTAGCTCCCACAGTTCTAAGCCGCACCTTCTCATCTAATCAAGAGGATATTGTAGAAGGGTTTTTAAGAATGTTAGGATGCGAACATGACGGTCGTTACATTAGAAGATTCAGGGAATGGCGTGGACTTATCATTGTAGCAAAGTCTCAGAGTCAAGTAGATAACCTTAATCAAGTTCTAGATAAGGCTAGTAGCGTCCTTGCACGTATAGGAGAGCATTTAAACAATCGTGGTTTGAAGGATTTAAGGGATGAAGTGGATGCTCTAAAGGAGGAGTTAGTCGCTATTAAAAATTTAAATAGAAGGGGATTACATGTTAATCTTATACCATACATCATTAGGTTAATAGCCTTATATGAAACGTTAAAGGATCAAACTCAAACAATACCTCATGAATTTCTAAATGACATAGTAGGCATGATACAAGACCTGGTGGGCTACATGCAGGCTACTTTAGAACCCCAGCTTCAAGATGAGGCATTAAGATTCGTTCTATCCCACATACCCCCCGGAGCTACAGATGTGATAGGTGGGGTGAAGTCAGGTCATCTAGTACGCTTGTCTGACTCGCCTCATAGGAAGCCAAGGAAGCCAAAACTTTTAAGTACTGATGAGGCTCTCAAAAGGGTAAGACCCTTGCGTACAGGTGCTTGAGGTGAATATCAATGCATATAAACCTCCCCTTCTTTGTGCTAGAAAACGGTTCAGGCTACTATTGTGGAGAAATAGCATACGATAAGGATAAGAGTGTCTTGAGAATAGAAGCTAGAAAAACCATCATCGACAATAACATCTTATACTTACCTACTCTAAGTTTCTCAGACATAGATACAAGATCTCTTAGTGACCTTGTCAACAGATGTAAGGAGTATGATAACACCTCAAATGCCATAGTGACTCGACATTACGTACTCGAGCACGACCCCACAGGAAGAGGATCCCAAACCATGGTTCATAACATCGTTATAGCGTATGAGGCGACAGAAAAAGTTGGTGAGAGGAAGCTTTATCTTAATTATCTAAGAACTTCGGAGGATCGTGCCAAGGGATCAGAGTATCATATTATTATAATATCGCTTAATGAATATTCCGACGTAGAACACGTAATTATCAAAATTGGAGATCAGGAATCAAAGTTAGGTTTAGGGCGACGCCGTCCCGAGAGTACGACCATCGATGATGTAGGCACATGGCCTGTAATAGCATCTATTCCTGTGAATCTAAAGAAAAACGATATATCGAAAGTCCTGAGTCTTCTGGATGCCCACCTACTAGAGGTGCTTTTAGGAAGTATAGTGTACTTTGAGGGAAAGCGGTATCGTAAGAGGCAGCTTCCTCAACTTATCCCAACTCCATTATTGTCTAAGTTGCACCATACGGTTCAGCGGCAACCAAGCTTATCACCTCTTCCCGTAGCTCTTCCCTCAGGGTCTTATATTTCCTCGGGAGGCTTGATGCTTGAAATCGATCTCAGCAACTTGTTTGACAAGCTCTCAGAATACCTCGCAATAAGATTATTTAAAGCCTTTAACCTATTATCAAAATCAAAATTCGCAGAAAAAATTGTAATCGGTATGTTGTGTAATGACCCCAGCATAGAAATTACCGATGAGAAGCTCTTGGGGTCTAGTATAAACTTGGATGTAAGTCCTGAAGCCATACTTAAAGCTGTCCTAGATAGGTTCCTAGTTGTCAACGCCAAAGCTATAATACATGGACATGAAGACGTATTAAGAGGATTAAGAGAGAAAAGAGAATCAAGAGAAGAGCCGCCTCATGGAATTTTTAGGATTAATGTGCCAATTCCGGCTCAAAGCTTGGGGTTCTATCAGCTGGGCATGGTTGACGATGATGTATACGTGGCCTATGAGACTATGAGGTGGAGGACTGGTTATTTAAAGACTCTCCTTTCATACGTTAGAGAGCTAAGAGGTAGTGGATTTGATTATATTGACTCGATACTAGCATCATTCCTTCTTATGATTAACGGTGAGGTGAGAAAGTTCGGGAAACGTGTTTTTATTGACTATTGTATCTTGGCTAGGAGGATGGCAGTACTGCTCTTGGAATACGGTTTACACTCGCTAGCCCACCTGCTCTTAAGGTACCTTCAGGGGGTTCTTAAGGCACCGAGGGAGAGGTTAAGGGAGCTAGTTGTCCTATCCATTGGCTCGGATGTTGAGGGTAAGATTAGGCCTTCAGGATACTATACAAACGTCGTTATAGGTGGGTCGAGGTACAGGTTGTTATCTTCAAGGATTAGCGGGGTCGTAGGTTTAGTTGCTGTAGTCGATATGAGACCTTATACGTATAGAACGTGGGAGTCAATTGTACGTAGATCATTTGATCTGAGAGAGTTCATAGACTTCGTTTACAGGCAGCTAGGTAGAGATGTTGAGTCTGATGAGTGTTTAAGGTTGTGGCGTGAGAAGTCGGAGAGGGTGAGAGCTCACTTGGGGTTATCCAGGCTCAATATTGGTTCAACTTCGATCACCCTGCTGGATGTTGCCGACGATCTAAGAACCTTTATGGGTGGTACGCGATCACATCCAGGTATATCGCTACCATTACTTGAGGTTAGGGTCATTGTGGAGGATGTCATTGGAGGGCTTGCGAACAGGCATGGCGTAAACGCTAGTCTCCTAAGACAGGGCTTAAAGCCTCATCTTGAAGCTATATACATGGCCTCCACCCCCTTCTGTTTCGATGGCTGTTATAACTGTGTTCTAGTGGAGAGGAGTTGTCTAGGTAATCCTCTTATGAGAGAATGGGTTGTCTCTAAGTCTATGGCACGCCTCATACTAGGTGAGCTTGAGAGGGGGCTGTCCTAATGGCCTACAGGGGTTATCCTTCAGGAGGTAGTCTTGCCGACCACTTCCTAAGACTTCTCTCGCCTGATCTAAGAAGCTCTCTAGAGCACAGGGTCTCCCAGCTTAAGAGGTTACGAATTAAAGGTGATGAGTGGAGCTTCGATGTTAAACCCCTGCTAACACCTCTTACCGTAAAGAGTGTTACAGCTAAGCTTGTCAAAAGGATTCTAAGACCTTCTGAGGATGTAGAGGTTCAAGCTACAGCAATGTTCACACCAGTCATGCTATCATCTCTCGATACGATCCTCACGTTCGTACACTGGGGTTCTGGTAAGTATAAGCTATTCTATGAAACAACTTTCGAGGCCGACGAGGTTAGCGTATCACCCTTCGGTATCCTCTGGTCTAGCAAGTTTAAAGACCTCGATGCCACGAAGATTTCAAGGTTACCATTAGACGCCTACATAGTCAACACGATAAGGTTCCCTAAGGTTACCACCCCCAACGAGATTGAACCTCTGACCGATTCAACGTTCATTATCGTAGGTGATAGGGATGTCAGCATCTACACCATTTACAAGAGTTTGTGTAGGCTGGTAGGTGATGTTAGGAGGAGTAGGTTTAAGGGTAGGGATTACCGTAACGTGCTGGTGGAGTTCGTAGACAGGAGCTTCAGGGTTCAGAGATTGCTCATGGACATGCCAGTTGAAGATCTAGAGGTAATAGGAGGGCGGGCTGAGTCCTTCAACGCCTTAATTGTTAGAGAGGACTCGGTGGAAGATGGCAAGAGGAGAGGGCCTCTCTACACAGTACACCTCATGGACCTAGCTAGGGTGTCAGGCTTCCAGGTTGGCGATCTGGAGCTCCCCTTGGAGTTATTCGAGTTCCTCAGAGACGAGTATATGAGATCTGAGGGGCTGGTCAGCTTCAGGCTAGACTTTCTTAAGCTCAGGAATGTACTGTCATACATTACACGTTATTTTAGAAAAGGAGGCCATGAGAAACTTTGGGTTAAAGTTCTAGATAACGAGTTTCTAAAGCTTATGATCGATAGCACCGGCATATACAGGGTTAAAGGTGATAGTGTGGTGTACTTTAACCCCTTCATAGCAGAGTTTATACTAGCCCAAGGGGGAGCTCTTAACATAGATGTTGGGGTGGCTGATGTCCCCTTTGAGATAGCGTTAGCCATGGAGGAGTTCAGTAGGGAGATAAAAGCCTATGATCCAAGAAGGGAGCCTTTAGATATCCTTAGGTTAAAGGATGCAATTCAAAAACTCAAGAACAGGTTTGAAGAAGTCCTAGGCATTAGAGTTCATGTCGAGGGGATCATCCATAAGCTTAATGGGTTACTCTATCACTCTAAAATGTACAATGTGGTTGTTGAAGGTGTTAGTGGTTGAACCTTGAGGCTACATTGGGCAAGCTTTACAGTGTCTACATGTACCCTGCTAGGTTTCCCTCTAAGATATTCGACTTGTTCTTCTCTAAACTTGGGGTTAGAGGTGTTATCTTCGACCCGTTTGCTGGTAGTGGTAGTCTTGCTCTAGCCTCCTACCTTAAATGCTATGATTCCGTGGTTTGGGATCTGAACCCAATGATACATGTTATCGTGGATGCTAGTGTTAACGTCGTTAGAGGCTATAGTGTTGGGGAAGTCCTAAGGTTACTGGAGGATGCTCTACGTTATGGGAGGGGCTGGCTTCCCAGTGATGCTGGGTACTGGTGGCCTGAGCAGGTTTTAGACATTATATCCAGGGTTTGGGGGTTCTTCAGGGATAACATGGCCTCCTTTAACGATTTAAAGCTAGCCTTCGAACCCTACGATGAGAGGTGGAGTTTGTACGCAGTGGTAGCCCTCTATGCCTCAAGGAGGCTTAGCTATACTGATGATAGTGTACCTAAATGGTTTAAGTCTAGGTACAAGGTTAGCAAGCTAGCTACACTACTATCGGTAAACGATGTTAGGGAGCTCTTCTGGAGATATGCTAGGCTTAAGGCCGGGAGGATAGCTAGAGCACAGGAGAGCCTTGTGAAGCCAAACTGTGAGCCGGACGTTGAGGTCAAGGTTGTTGACGTGGTTACAGCCAGCAAGTACCCGGATGGGGTGGCTGGAGCTCTAACATCACCACCGTACGTGCAAGCACAGGAGTATATAAGGAGCTTCTCCGGAGAGCTCAAACTACTAGGTGTACCCGATAGCACGATATCAAGGCTTAGAAGCCTAGAGATACCATACAGGCCCCCCATAAACCTAAACGTGGAGAGCCCCACCTACCAGGAGCTACTGGAAGGCCTGGAACACAAGTACAGGAAACTCCTGGAATCATACTTCACAAACACACTACAAGTACTAGAAAGAACAGCGGAGAACATGATGGAGAAGGCAATACTAGGGGTGTTCGCTGGAGAAGCAACAGTAAGAGGAAGACCAGTACCAATAATAAAGGTTGTAAGAGAACATCTAACCAGGAAACTAAACCTAAGAGAGGTCGAAGGAGGGATGATAGAGGATAGAATCAGGAGAAGAAGGTTGTTCAAGAAGAGGAAGAACATGAACCCAAATGGCATCCAAGTAGAACACCTAACACTCCTAAGGAAGGAACCGGTAAAGCGGTAGGCCACACAGCTAAAACATCTCAATCTCTAAAACTTCCCAAGATCTAGCTTCTACTAATTGGTGACTTAAACTCAGCCATCAGTCCAAGTAACCCCTCAGCCTCATCCTGGGAGTTGCTTCAAAACAGTTACCATGACACCTAAGGTACTCGTATAGATCCTTCCACCTCCCATCTGGTAGGAGCTCTCCGAACTTCTACTGGGCATGGCTTAAGAGCAGCAGGCTCTCAGAAGCGATGAAAGAACTCTTAGGCAAGAAACCTAGGATGAGGTTCTCGGCCGAGCTGGTAGTGAACTTGAATAGGGGGCTAACGTTAGAAGGTTACCTTGAAAGGCTAAGACAGTTTGCACGAAGGGTTAAGAGCACTAGGAGGAGGGTAATAGACTCCACGAGGAGGATCCTATAGTGATGATAAGCAATAGTAGATATCCTGAGAAGGGAGTGGCGTGAAATCAAGGAGGAGAAAGTCGAAGTACAAGGCCACAGGAGTATAGGGCCTAGAGGGGGACGAGTATACACGATAATAACATCACCATATTAGGATCCTAGAGAACCTAAACACATCTCACACCTAGCAAATCCTGAGGATATCTAGATCACCGAAGAGCCCGTCTGAGGCCACCGGTTTTGGCAACGTTAAGTTTACATCAAGTCTACATCCCATGCTAAACCACGACTTAACCTAACCCTAACTGTAATAGCGGTTGTTGCAGGTTGCGGTAGTGTTACCTGACATTCCAACTATCATGATAACTCTCATTGCCGTTATCCTCACTGATATGGGTATGCAGCCTTAGTAGATTATGAGCTCGTGAAACTAAGCCGCAACCTACACGGCTAATAGCTGGAGTTCACCACTAAGGCTTATATTGCAATATCCTCGATGATGAGAGGTTACTTAGGCTGAGAACTAAAGCTCTTCGGGTGCACTAGAGGACCGTATGATTCACGACACCAGAGCCCACATACTTTCACTCTCTGGATTAGCTCTCCTAGAGTTCTGCTATGGATGGCGATTTTAAACTCACCAGGTTACTCCTCTCCCGTATAAACCACTCCTAGAACCCTGTCATAGGTTACCTGGAAGACCCCGTTTGCGTAGGCCTCCACTCTAGCCTTTCTTAACATGCTACCTGCTAGGAGCTCCTCACTTGTAGCATAGGTTACATTGTTTAACCGGTAGTATCTTATGCTCCTCCCACGTGATATGGCGTACACCTCATTGAAATCCCTGCTCACTATGAACATTACGCCTCTAAAGTCCCTCCCGCTAAGGTATTTGTATAGATCCTTCCACCTTCTGCCTAGTAGGAGCTCTCTGAACTTCTTCTGTGCTACGAGTCTAAGCGTGTCACTATAGCCTCTCTCATCCTCGTATGAGTAGGCTCCAACGATACCGTTATGTGTTACAAGGTGTCCCCCTACGTCCCACCCGTGTACGTTGTATACGGCTACCTTACCTACGGTAGCAAGCCTGAAGTGGAAGTGGACTGCTGGAGGGTTAGAGCTTAAAACCAGGTTCAGCGTAGACTTGAACCTTTCATAGTCGAGAGTCCTAATGTAAACTCTTGGATCGAGGCTGTAGGCGTAGAAGCCCTCGGGATTCCATTCCATCTCCTCAAGTAACCTCCCGACGACCTCATCGTGTATAGGCCTCCTATAGGGGTTTAGGATTACACCTGTAAAACACATCTTGTACCACCTCACACATGTAGAGGAGGAGCCCCCGCTACCTATGTGGTATCGGAGGCTAATATCTTTTAAACTCCGAGATACAACGTATCAATGGGTAATTCGAAGGGAGTGCTGGAGCTTAGAATCTGGGAGTCCTAACCCATAGTTAGGTAACCATGTGGAATGTGGTGGAAGGTATTCATAGGTTTTATCCGTTGCTGGTTAGAGATTCCATGAATTTTAGGATTGCTTTTTGGAGTGCCACCTCTAGATTTAACTCGAAGAGCTCTATAACCTTCTCTCCCGCCTCTCCAAGCGCTTCTAGGTCAATATCATAGTAGTTTACCTGGAATGGACTAAGGTGTATGGAGTGTTCCTTAAGGTTTAGGTGTACGTACGCTTGGCATATTAAGGCTTTCTGCCGCCTATTCCAATTCCACTCCGGGCATCTTATAGAGTAACTGAGGTCTTTGTCGTGCTTAAGGCCCTTCTCCTCTGCTATAACCCTTAGCTCCTCTTTGGTAGCCTCAGCTGATCTACGCATTTCCTCTAGGACCTGGTCTAGCTTGTCCATTGTGAAGACGCGTGTGACGAGTCTTAGTATTGGCTTAGAATCCATTCTAAAGAACATGTTCTTGCAGAATCGCTCAGAGCATACACGGTGTAATCTGGATAACTCGTATGCGATGATGTCAGCCATAGCATCTACGTCGTACACGTGGGCTAGCTTACCCTTCCTAATGGCTTCGTTAACGATCTTGGAGAACGTGCTTCTAGTCTTCACTAAGGTATCAACATGTCTTAGCACCTTTCGCTTCAGCTCACCTACATTGAATATTGATGTTAGGACTACGAAGATTAGATCTTCAGGTTGTATGTCCTTCAAGGTTATACCCCATTGTTTAACAGTATTGTCTAGGATCCTTCTCACCTCCTCTAATTCAACGAGCTCCCTAATCATGTCGGTGATGTTTGGTATATTCTCTCTTCCTCGTAGTAGAAAGGGTATTGATGGGGGTATTGGGGCTTGTTCTTGGAGAAACTCTACGATCTTAACCACATGGTCTACTGTTGTCTTACCCGTTACATCGATGTTAGCTATTATATAGCTTACATCGACACCCTCCTCGTAAAGCCTCCAGAGGGCCTCCTCTAGGCTGTCGTACTCGAAGGTCCCTGGTGTTAGAGTTAACACCAGGTGTTTAATCTTATCAGGGCTACCCACCCTGATAAGTCTGCCTACACGCTGGTAGAATCTTAGCGGGTCTCTCGTAACATCGCTCATTACCAGGAGCCACGCCTCAGGTATGTCTATACCCTCCTCTCCAACCCTTGTTGATACAAGTGCTGTGATCTCCCTATTTCGCAGTCTTTCTTGGAGTTTAAGCCTCTCATCCCTACTAACACCTCCAGTCAACACCTCGACCTTCAACCCCCTCTGTTTTAGAACATCGCCTAGCTCTAGTGCTGTTTGAACCCTCCCCGTGTACACTAGTACAAGCCTATCGTGTTGCTGGCCGACGTTATAGGATTCTAGGATCTCGAAGGCAACCCTAGCCTTATGAGAGTACCCCTGCTCCCCGCATAGGAGGCTTGCTGAGATATCCTCAGCCACCTTACCGGATTCTAGGAGCCTCTGGTAGCTCTCGCAGAAAGCTCTTATACCATGGCTTACAAGGGTTCTCTCAAGGAACTTAACCATACGTGTATCCCCGGCGATCCCACCTCTTAGAAGCTTGTCGTAGACCTCCAACTCCCTCCCAGAGAGCTCCGAATCGAATATATCAACTATAGCTCTTGGAGGTTCAAACTCTGGATCCACCTCCTTCAACTTCTTGAAATCGTAGTGTAGTAGCTTAAACCCTCCTAGGAGCTCGACCAACCCAAGGCTCGAGGAGAGCCTATCACTTGGTAGGAGGGCTGTGAAGCCTACAACGACCTTCGGTTTTAGAGACCTTAAAACCTCAGCATAGCGTTTGTCTCCGAAGGCGTGGTGAACCTCATCTACAACAACGAAGTCGAAAGCCCCCTCCATCGCACACTTACCAGAAGTCATGGGGGTAGCTATTACAATCCTCTTCCTTAGATCGAGGAAGTCGTCACACCTACCCTCATAATCCACCCCAACAATATCCCCGAAGACCCTGAACCAAAGCCTCCTAAACATCTGATCACAAAGGAACCTTGTAGGCTCTAAAACCAAAACCCTCCCATACCTCCTATTGATGGCGTAGTATGCGGAGAGCATCTCAACGAAAGTCTTACCACTACCAGTAGGCATGGAGACTACGATGAAGGGGTGGCCGCCCTCGATTAGCCCAATAAGCTCGCGAGCAACACTAACCTGGTATCGTTTCAGAGTAACCAATCCACCAGGCCTATCATGGAAAGCCTCGCTCAATACGCGGTTGAAACCATCAATAATACTGTTAACCTCGCCATCAGGAGGACTACCCAAACCTAGAACCCCAAGGGGATTAGTTGGAAAGCGGGTTTAACAAGTTTTAAGTCTATTAGATTGTTAATGCCGTCCTTAGGTGTAACTGGTGTTGCTAAATTTATTAGAACGCTCCTGGCGGATTACTTCCATCGTTACAGGACATTCCCCAAAACACCCTTAACCACATCTCGACAACGAGTCCACCAGGTACCCCTCGAATTCAAGCTCCTAGCATCCCACTGAGTATTATTACGGCTATGAGGGTTACAGTCTAGCCTATTTAGGTAGCCTATTCGAGGTAGAGTGAAGGAGGTTTCCCGATGGGAGTTTTAGAGGAAGTATAGCATGCCTTCCTTTAGGTACTCTTCACTCACTCTCCATCCTCTCTTTAGTGCTTTAAGCAGTTTGTCGGCGTAGTGTAGGGGTGCTGGTAGTCTTAAGCCTCCTCTACCCTCTATTGTTGAATAGTTTAGGTAAGCCAGGTTTCTGAGCAACTCTAGTTCAGTTAAAGTTATAGGCTTCTCTTTGAACCCGCCTTTATCGAATACCCGTATAATCTTATCTACTTTAATGGGTCTAGGGAGGCCTGTTCTTGGAGTGTGGCTTCTAAGTAGGTAGGAGTCGCCTATGTCAGCGTACCAGTCGGCTGCACCCCTCTCGTCACGGTCGGGTTCTAGTTGCTGGAAGGGGGTTCTCTTCCTTACATTAACAACCTCTATCACGCACTGCCTCTTTCTGGTGAAGTCTTTTAGCTGTTCTTGCTCCTCTCTGGTGAGCCTCCCATCCCTTAGTAGCAGTATCCTCTTGTTCTTAAATCTTACGTAGCCTCTCTCCTCAGCGTACTCAAGTAGATCCTTAATCCTCCCCGTCTCCCTCCCAGGGTAGCTCGTCACGTACACTGGGATCATGTTGATGAGGACGCCATCCCCACTGAACACCACTATTGAACCTACGGTCCTCGACTCCTCAACCTCACCCTCACCAACATCAACCCCGATTATAAGGTCGTATCCAGTATTCAGCTTAGAGGTGAACAGAGTTATGCCAAGCTTACCCAGCATATCGTAGAATATGTTGGAGAAGGCGTACCCAACCGTTCTACTGTCAACACTACCATCCTTCCTTAAATACTTTTCAACACTAACATTCTGGCTTATAATACCCCTAGCGAACAACACCCTCTTAAGGTCATCGTAGTAGTCTAAGACATCGTAATCCTCATCCTCAACAACACGTCTACCAAAGATTAGAGCATATGAGAGAACACCACCCGTAAGCTCTCCAGCCTTCTCCGCAATCTCTATGAAATCACTATCACGCCTAAAGGACAGGCAGCCCTTAAGACTAAGACGTGGAAGCCTATACCCGGCCTTCTCCCAGAACCTCCTCAGACACTCGTAGAGGCTAATGAGATCTGTGGAAAGCCTCAGTACTACCTCAAGCTCACCATTACTTAACCCCTCTTCGGCTAGGATAATGAGCGGTAGCTCCTCCATCTCCCCTAGGAGCTTTGGTAGCTTGTGTGGAAGTGGTACTTTAACATTGTTACCTTTATACCCTCTCCCTCCAGCTCCACTTCCCTCCCCGCACACTCTAAGAAGGCTTAGCGGTTTGAGTATCTGGGAGGTTGTTTTCACCGTCTCCGTAGACTTACTATTGTTACGGACATCGTATACATTGACGCTTAGCTTGGGATCCTTGGTAAATTTAGTCACTAGGTCTGCAGGCCTGCTTTGTAGATAGTCGAGTCGCCTTACTAACTCAAGGATTATATCTCTCTTGTACTCATGGTGGATAAGTCTCTTGAGTTCAGAAAGGATCTTTATTTCAACATCGTCGGCTATCGCTGGGTCGAATACCGGTACTACGAATTGGGCTGGGAAGTAGAGTTTCTCGCTCCCGCTACTCTCAACTTCTATTATTGGCTGATGGGGATCAACACTATCCACCCTAATACTCTTAAACAGCTCTTCTAAAGAGGTAGCTTCCTTACATTCGCTTTTCAGCTTCCTCCTAGGGTATTCTAGGAGATCTTCGTATGAAAGCATCGCACCACGCTTCTCATTATAAAGGTTTCTATAGTCTTCCTCTGACAAATACCTCTTTGCAGTGTAAGTTCTACTCAATCCCCTGCACTCCTCAAGGTCTAAAAGGTACCTAAACCTAATCCCACTCAACCTTCTCAACCTATCCATATCTCGTTTAACAAGGTGATCCCATAGGTTACCATCAAAGCGAATTACCAGACTTACATTGATAGCTGCATAGAGCTTATTGTCCTTCCAGAAAACATACACGTCGTTATCGTCAACGAACACCTTAGCGATCCATGAGCCCACCCTGAAGGTATACTTATCCCTGTGGACAGTCACTCTGGTACTTTCAACATTCTCATTAAGTTTCTTCTCTATGCTAGCTAGGATGCCTAAGACTTCGGCTGACCTTAAGGCCTCCTTTAGATCACGTTTCACCTTATCGAGCACGTATATCCTCATAACGTCTACCACTGCACCCTCAGGTATCTTATCAATCGTCGTGATATCGGTTTCCTCAAGGGAGAGGACGTTCGCACATATTCCATGTTGCAACTTCAACTTCCTAGTGGTATAGAGCCTTCCCTCCTTAATGTCATGGTAACCGCTGTTCTTAAGTATAGCGATACAAGCCTCAGGTATAGAGGGTTCAAGTGGTTTAACGTTATATACCCTAACCCTAGGTTCCACGGGGTCACTCAACTCTCTTTGAATACTCTCGGTATCCGCTTCAAACACATTTAACACCGTCATTCCCCTACTACCTCCCCCTCCCTCCTCCTAAAGTTAGAAGACCAGGGCTTATAAGGGTTAAATGACTCTTATTGAGACTCAGCTACTTAATTTGATATAATCATGATTTATTGAGAGTGAGTAATAACGCTTTTAAGGCTCCGACTGACTACCATATAATTGGTGGTAGGGTGTGAGAATGTTGCTACTGCAGGGATATAAGAGGCCCCATGAGCTGGCAAGGGATATAGCGTTTCTCCTCGTAGCTAGAATAGTTCAACCTAATATCAATGTAGTCCTTAGCGGAGAGATAGAAATAAGCAGGAATCTTAGGGTAGATCATGTTGCGTTTAACCTAGAACTACCCCTCCTTGATTTTTCAAACGTAATTCGTAGTATAGCTTACGTCGACAAGAGGGAGAGCTCTCAGGATCTAGTTATTGGTGAGAACTCAACGGACTTGCACCGTCTCATTAAGAGGTACGACTTACTCCGGGAACGTGGGGTACCCGATCCTGTGCTAATCCACGTGGTGGGTAACAGAGGCATGTTACTGAGCCTGTCACAATTTTCCGCTGTTCCAGCGAGTACGCAAAACAAAATATATCAGCTGAAGACATATCTTGCATAGGGGTGGTCTGGAGATGGAGGAGGACATAAGACAATTAGAAGAGGACATAAGACAGTTAATTGAAAAATATAATAAGGAGGAGCCCAAGAATCCGGATGCCAATCCGGAGACGTTAATTCTAGCTGAAAGCCCGTTCACGTACTCAGTAGAACTGCACCTAGGTAATATAACGATGGCCGTTCTTGAAGGTGGATGGGGTACTGGTAAGACTTCATCAGCACTCCTACTCTTCCATAAGCTTAAGCGAAGAACTCCACATCTCTATGTCTCTTACATACCTTGTAGAGAGGCTATGAAGATTGTAGAACCTGAAGTAAGGGTTAAAGTTAACGGCACCTCCTCTCCCTCGTACCTAGCTACACTAATCGTCCTCAGCCTTATTAAACCCCTAAGCTTAGCAAGTGGGTTTAATAAGCTTTCAGGTCCAGAGTACGTATTTATGACGACATTAAAGAAGGATTTAGATCTCAGTGTTGACATTATGAATGAGGATGCGTTAACTCTTATTGAGAAGATAGCCGGTTACTACGCTAGTAAAGGGATGAAGCATGTACTATTACTAGATGAGCTCGAACGATGTCTCGTATCACAGGAGGACGTGTTCTTACTTGGAAAGCTACCTGAGACCCTACGTGGACTTAGTGATCGTCATGGTAGCTCGCCTATAGTGATGATCCTCTTTGCCATAGATCAGATCCCAGCTGATACGGCTATAACACAGTACGTTGGACGAAGTATAGGCACGTATATCACAAGCACTATAAGGAGGAATTTGGGTTCCGGGGCCAGCTACGTTCTAGACAAGATGATTATGGATAAGGCTAAGCTAACTGAGAGTCTTCTCCACGAAATTGTCAAGAAAAGTGTTATGATGGTAGCAAAGCACCGTAACGTAGAACCCGATCTCCTAGAGCCTACGGAGGTCGGCCCGGTTCTAAGAGAACTTACGTCCATGACCTATCACATCAGGTTTAGCTCAGATCTTCTAATACTCTCTCTGGCAAGTAGCTTCGTCAAGGCTCTCAGGGAGAAGTCGAGGCAGAACTTGCGAGAGCATTTCGACAACATCATATCAAGGATAATAAGTGGAATTGACCCCGACGTAGTGAGGAGAGCTTTAGTGAGAGGTGATTTTACAATCATTGAGGATATTGTTGGTAGGGATGTTGTATTGTATAATTTGTCACGGTACATAGGGGAGGTTATGAGGGAGGTGGGAGGAGAGATGGGAGCTAGGCCCCTTCTAGTTGGTGAGCGAAGGGATAGGGGGTTCTTATCGTTAACCTATAATGTAGCATTAACTACGCCGTCGAGGAGAGGTGAGGTTGAGGTGGTAGTGAAACCACTAGTATTCTGGCTTAGATACACTAGCATTACTGAGGAGACGGTAAGAAAGGCTAACAAGGTATTCTATAGGTCCAACGTGGTTATTCTCTCAGCAGAGAAGATTAGACATCACTTAGGTTTAACATTACCTAGAGAATTTAATATTATTGATATCGCCTACATACCACACGATGTCCTATTCTTCCTAGTCGTGGGTAGTGATAGGATAAACGATTTAAAGCTTAGAGGAGCTCTTGAAACTAAAACATATGAAATATTGAAGAGCGTGGTTGGTGGAGCATTGGATCGTCTCAAGCAGAGGTGATAGAAGATGTCAGAGGAGAGGATTCCAACTCTCATTAGGTTCATTAGGAGTATTGTCAAGGTCGACGGGGCCCCGGAGGCACCTAACTGGGGTCGAATTCGTGATAGCTTAAGAGATCACATAAAGGTTAGCCTTAGGAACGGCAGTTCACTATACCTACCACTCACATCTAGCATTGAAGGATTCCCGGCTCTCAAGGTGGTCGTAAAGGAGGACGCATATAGAGTGCTGTATGAGTTACTAGAGGGAGCTCTTGAGGCTAAGGCGAGACCGGTGCCAATCATTGGCTGGAGATTGGAGGGGAAGAGGAAGAAGGGCGGTCTAGTCAACACAGATGTTAGGTTAAAGATACTAGATTCGCTGAGTAGATGTAAGGGTGAAATGCTACAAGGGTATTTGGAGTTTTCAGGTTATATTGTTGAATATATTCTCGACTACCTGAACAGAAGGGCTTGGATGTTGGGAGTCCAGGAGGCTCTATTCTCGTTATTAACAATAAGAGGTCTTAGAGATATCTACTTAGCATGTCGTAATACGCCTTATAAGAAGTTGAAGATAGAGGATGTGTTTAAAGGTGTCAATAAGGTTTACGGGAACTTGTTGGTGTTAACGGGGGGTGCCATATACAGGCCTGTGACCCCAAGGGAGCTACATAGAGGGTGGGGTAGGAATGTACCTTATAGATTTATTAAATCGCCATTCACAGGATTGCTTCTAGAAATGGTGAGGTTTAATAGAAGGGATCTCATAGGGGTATATCTGGAGCTCTACAAAGGGTTGATGAGGGAGGTATCTCATGTGCTCTCCAAGCAAGAATTCAAGGTAGGAGATCTGTATAGCTCGATAGGCCGTTATCTGGATAGAGTGAAGGAAACATATGGGGTTCATGTGGATGAGATTATGATAGAGGATATGGAGAGTTCCCTGCTAGATCTCCTCAAGGACCTAGGAGTTATAAGGAATGTGTCTGAAGATACATACGTACTCTCCCTTTAACACTGAAGCTATTTCATTGAAAGCTCTTAGGTTTGATATAAAATCGTCACTTCATCGCATAACATGCCCTCCATGAAAGACTTGGTTCAACTTAAGGCTATGCTGTGGCAACTCTCTCTTAGAGTAACTCCCAGGATGAAATCAAGGGGTTACCTAGGCCCATGGCCGAATTTAGATACCAACTGAAAAAGCTTCTTCAAGGGGAGAGAGGTATAGAGGTTATGCTGAACCCCTTGGGGGCTGGGCTAGGGTGGAGTGAGTTTAAATCAGCCCATACAGGGTCGCGACTTCCTAGAGTTCACACGGTGAACTACTTGGCCTCTATAATGTTCCTAGCTGTACTCTTGTGGGAGCCGGAGGGGTGTTTAGTGTAGGGGTGTGTCGGAGAGCCTTATACGTAGGGTTTTTAAGCCGTTCTCTTTTCGGGGTTGCAGAGGTTTGCCGCTCTTGCTACCCCCTCTCTGAACCTCTCAACATTATCTTTATTGCGGAAGGGTAGGGGGAGGATCTTGTAGGGGAAGTTTAGTGTTAGGTAGTCCTTGATCTCATTGAAGGTCGTCTTCCCTATGAAGATTGCCTTCTCGAATTTAAGTTCTCTAAGCTCCTCTTTAAGGTAGTCTACGCATTTTCTAGCTGCTCTCCTCTTCACATCCTCCGGTAGCCCCCCTATTGGGCATTTAATCATGTCTATTAGGTAGAATCCGCACTCCTTGAATCTCTTGAAGAACTCATCTTTATCCCTTGACCTGAATAGGACCTGGTCTATGTGGTACGCGATGCTGTTAACCCTCTCGGGGCCCGATGCGTAGAAGTAGGCCCTCCTATCTCTTATGAATGCTTCGGGAGGGGATTCAGCTATGAATAAAACTGTAATCTTATCCGGGGCATGCTTCCCGTTTAACTCGAGAGTTTCATCCCGTGCTTTCAAGCGGTCAGCGTACCTCTTGTTATTATATAGTGGGCAGCCTCTACAGTGCACATTGCTACGTACACGCTGGATAACAGGGTTCGCCAACACCATTCACCCGACTAACGTTAAGACCACAAAAGCCTTTAAATCTAATGGGAGAACACGGTACTAGGCAGGAGGTGGGATGAGACGGGGGTGGGATTCCAGTAGCATCCCACCATAGCTCACCAACACCAGTAGGTGACCGACGTATAGCTCTAAGACCCTAGCACAGCTATCCCACCAAGAACATTCCCCCGTTAAACCCACATAACCCTTCCTATGAACGAACCCCCCATGAGTGACCTGGCTCCCCCAATAAACAGTTTTACAGTACGAAGGCTACAAAGGCAACCATTGAAACACCTACTTGAGCTAAAGCCTACTCTATCAAGGTTTCGATTCGAACAGCTAGATCATGACACGACAAGACGGCTCCTGAGGGTCCTTTAACTTTTGAATCACTGAAAGCCAGGAGTTGGATGTACTATGCTAAGCTTGAACGCTTGGAATCCGAGTTATCGGTGTTTTAGGGAGTGTAGGGTGGATTACAGCTGTAACCTCCAGCTTTCAACAGCTTAATCTAAGGTCTTTTGCTGAGAGATGGGGATGCCTGCGGGAGAGCTTCCATAATGTTAGGTAGCTGGTTTCTAAGGACGTTTACTCAATAGGGTCTCATCTCACGTCTCCTACTCATGGGCTCAGCCTTGAACGCAACCATGCTCTCCTTCCCCGACAGGAGTGTATTTAAAATTAATTTAAAATTAAATAAGTAGTTGGTGAAATTAAGACTGTGCAAGATACTTGCATACTTTACCTTCTTTATCAATAAGCCAAATCTCATAGCCAAGTCTTTCCACCGCTTGTTTTTTCTTCTCCAGCACCTTGATATACTTTTCGTGGTAGCCGAAGACAGCTATATACTTAGCACTGATATTCTGGCCAATCTTGCTGAGAACTTCCTTTACCCAATCATCTGATTCCATATGCCACTCGTGTTCACGCTCCATAAGCTCTGCTATCACCTCTGCTGGCCAATGCCGGAACTGATTATTAATAGTGTTTTCGCTCTTTGGCTTTCCTTTATCCCTACCCATGACCTTAAACTTTGTTGGAACACCTTTTGCTTCGATAATTAGGAGAGAGTCCCCACAATATGCAACTACGTCAGGGCCCTGACGATTACTCTCGTAGATAATTGTGCACCCCATATCAACTAAAAGCCTCTTTAATCTCTGAACAACCTCAGCCTCCATAAACTCATCATCTTGTGTCAGTTTATTGCATGTAACAAACCCCATGTTACCCACCTCTTTAGCCATAATATCTATGAACTCTAAGTCCTAAAAATATAATATATACATGATGTAAGAGACTATTCCCCCACACTTAGCTATGGAGATGCAATAGCCGTTGTCTAAGACATAATGATACGTTCTATCTCCCACGAAACCCTTTAACCTAAGACATGATATCACATGCGAGCCTATCCGTGAGTTCAACTGGATACCAGTATCACCTTTCCTTAAATGCTTAGTTACCCAATTACAGAACGATTAAAAGGTTTTGTATCCGATCTTCGATCATAACTTTAGGGCATTATTCAAGTATTTTGGATAATGCTCATCAGCTTCACTCAAAAGCTCATACCCAGCCTCTGATATCTTTAACCCTCTAAACTTGCTCTCAATGAATCTAGCTACTTCTCTAGGCATAGTCTTTACCATTAGCATCCACGATACTTTCCTCATATACCGGGGTGCTAAAAGATCGTGCCTAGCAACGTATCTTGTAACAGTCCTTCTATCAATGTTGCTGCTCGCAGACCTCTTTAACAATTCTAAAACCTTGCAGAGCACAGCCCCACCCAGCAGAATGTATGTCGTCTCAAGTGCTAGTGTCGAGCTTTCACTTACCGTGTATTATTTAAAACTCTATCACCTACTCTTCCCAGAGGGGTGCTCATGGCTTAAAATCCTACTTCGACCCATGCTAGAGCTGTAGATCCATCTACCTAGCGTGCCCTCCAGCCCTCAAGGCCTCTTCCAGGAGCTCTAGGAGAACTATGAAGGGAGAAATTACACGAACGAGCTCCTAGGTCAAGAACCTCCTCCTCTTTAGCTCGTAGGACACGATTGCTCCTTTGCAGTGAAGGAGGAGGGTTCTTCACCTACACTAATAGCCTTCGCACCTTTAATCATAGCGAGCTACATGCGGGTGTTAACTGAACTAACATTAACATATTTAAAGGAGGAACGGTAGTAGGTTGCTGTGGCTAGGCTGTGGGGGTCTGGGATGCCGTTTCCTAGAACTTGGGCTGAGGAGCTTGTAGCTGAATGGCTTACACTCAGGGGTTACCTGGTACTAACCAACGTACGCCTTAGGGGTCAGCGTGAGGCTGATGTCGTCGGCTTCAGGGTTTTGGATGATGGTGGTTATGAAGTGTTCCATGTGGAGGTTGGGACTGTGTGGGAGAAAGCTGATGATATTGTGAAGACAATAAATGAGAAGTTTTCAAAGGAGTGTGTAAGCGATGTATTGAAGGTTTTAGGTTACTATGTTGGACGTGAGATTGTGAACCCAAGATACGAGAAATGGTTTATAGTAACAGGGGGTTCACCTGGAGTTATCGAGGAGGTTAAGCGGAGACTCCAAGATAAAGGCTCTAGTGTAAAGATGATTACTTTGAAGGAGTTTGTGAAGATAATACTGGAGGACGTAGAGAAATGGCAAAAGTACATGGTAAACTCTCGTTTAAGGAATCCCGCAACTACCGTAGCAACACCGGAGAACCTATGGTTAATAGGCATGCTAATCAGCCTTAAAGACATGTTAAACCTGTAGAACACTGCGCCATAAACCTTAGATGAAGATGCCATGTGGAGGAGGTTCTGGATAAAGAGTAAAGCGTGGTAAATCACGGCCTTTTAGATACTAGGGGCTCACGGCCTATACCAGCTTAACGTTATGATAAAGTCCCTGCTACGTATAGCATTGGGTATTCTATTCTGAGAGTTTAACAGCATATAGAGACTGTTTGCCACCAGATTGCTAGTTTAATGGGGTAAAAGCCTAATGGGTATCTCTAACAGGTATTAATACTCCCTCCTCTGGATATCCATATTTAGGCTTTCTATGGTGGATGTTCTATGAGAAGGCTTATTGAGAGCTGGCTTCCATTAAGAGAGGTTAACGAGGATGCCGGTCTTGAGGTTGGTTTTAAAAGTACACGAGCTTATTTTGATCCTAAGTTAAGGAACGTTCACACATGGTTTGCTAGGAGGCCTGCTGGTGTTGCTAGGGTCTTAACGCTTGCAGGCATCCTAGGGGACTCTGTTCAGCAAAGCCTGTTTGTGGATGTAGTTGGGTTCAATGCCCGCGAGATCGCTAAGAAGAGGAGGATGCCACCTCTACTCTTCTACACCACGCCTAAACGTAGCACCGTGGACTCCTTGGTAGGGCAGTTTACTGATAGGAGCTCCAGGGATGTGACAGTCGTTGACCCCATGGCTGGTGGGGGTAGTATTCCACTGGAATCCCTTAGGCTGGGCTTTAGGACTATAGCTGTGGAGTACAACCCAGTAGCATACCTTGTGTTGAAGGCTACCATCGAGTTCCCAGCGAAGTACGCTGACTCAGGGCTCTTCGAGGAGACTGTTAAAGCTGCTAGGGAGCTATTGGGGAGGGCAAGGGAGGAGTTAGGAGAGTACTTCGGTGTAGACTCGAAGAGCTACATATATGCTAGAGGTGTTAGATGCCCTCACTGCAGAGGTCTGATACCCGTTGAGGGTGTAAGCCCTGAGATAACAAGGGACCCGGAGTTTAAAGGAAGATATCTCAGAGTAGACTTTGACAGGGAGAAGAAGACCTTCACACTTGAAACGTTAGATGAAAGAGTTGAGGGAAGACCTGTTGAGAGGAGAGGATTGAACATAAGATGCCCCTACTGCAACCACTGGCTCCAGCTTAGGGGGAGAGCTAAAACAGGTCAAACTCTCCTCGATAGATGGTTCGTAGAGCACTCAACGATGATTAAGAGTATTGTAGAGGACTTGGAGGAGGTGACCCCAGAATTAGAGGATGAGATAGCGAGGACACACATACCATTAATCAAGAGGGTGGGAGACACCTTTAAACCAGCATGGGGTGACGAGGATGAGATGAGGAGGTTCAGGAAGGCCCTAAGAGATTTAAGTAGAGAGGTGCTGGAGCTACAGGATTACATACCTTTAGATGAGATACCAAGGGATAACAGGTGGGCTAGCACAGCTAGGAGCAAGGGTTTAACAAAGTGGTACATGCTATTCAACCCAAGACAGCTCCTGACAGTAGCCAAGCTATCGAGGATAGTGGCTGAGATAGCGGAGAAGCAGCTATCGAGGAACGGTGATATGGGTGCAGCTGTAGCATTATACCTAGCTTTTGCTGTGGATAAGGTGGCTGATTACAACACAATAGCAACTAAGTGGCAAGGCTCCCAATTTAAGACAGCTATTGGTAATACCATGAGGGGTGAGAGTACTATCGACTTCAGGCTAGAGTATGCCGAGATGGGGTTCAATCCACCAGAGTTAAGTCTTGGTTGGGCTCTTGAGCTTGATGTTGTTGAGTCCGGGGAGCTTAGGAGGACTGCTGGTGGTATCCTTCCTGTCTTGAAGTTCCTTTGTGACGAGTTTCGTGGCTCCGGTCTTGGTGATAGGGTCTCGGTATACCTTGGTGATGCTACTAGGCTTTCTGAGCTCCTGGGTTTTGGTTCGGTTGATGTTGTTAACGTTGACCCTCCATACTTCGAGCAGGTTATCTATAGTGATAGGAGTGAGTTCTTCTGGGTTCTCCTACGCAGGTCTCTTAGGCCTGTTCTAGAGGTTTTGTTCAAGCCTGGCCTCAGGCTCTCTGGTTGGAGTTGGAGTAGCCCTACTGTGCTTCGTGATCGTGAGGTTGTAGCTTTTGATAAAGAGGATAGCGGTGGTAGGTTTAGGAGGTTCTTCAGGGAGTTTGTTGGTGAGACGTACAAGGTTTTGAGGGATGATGGTGTCCTGATCCTGTGGTTCACACACCCAACGGATCTAGCGTGGAGGGCTGTTGGTGAATCCCTCTACGAGCCCGGCTATGTTGTCTCAAGGGTTTGGCCTATTGTTACCGAGATGGAGACCCGGTATAAGAGGCATGTTAATGTTGTGGCTCAGAGGACGAGCTTGATCATAGTTGCTAGGAAGACTCCTAGGAGTATCCTACGTGATGTGGGAGGCGATATTGCTAGGTCACTTCTATCAAACGAGGTGTTCTCTAAGGCTGCAGAGGAGGTGGTTGGGGAGGCTAGGAGGGTTTCAAAGGAGGCATCCCTGAGCCCAGCTGACGTCATGACACTAGTGTTTGGTAGTGCTCTAACGCTAGCATCTAAATTCGAGATACCAGGTTCTAGGAGCTTCCAGCCCCTCTTCGAGGCTGCCTCAACAAAGGTTCTAGAGCTCTTCGTAGAACCCCTCGTCAGGGAGATACTAACTGAGAGGGGCCCTGTTAAGCTCGATGAAAGGGAGTCTAGCACAATACTCGGGTACGCTGGGGAGGCTATGTTAAGGGATCCAGCTACGAGAGCCTACCTAACCCTCTGGATGCTATCCAGAGTAGACTTGGAGAAGGCTAGTGTTAGATCTGAGGCTCTACCGTTAAGCTACGATTTCGCCCAGACAGTATCCAAGCTGCTGGGCTACTCACTAGACAACTTAAGGAGTGTAGGTTTAATCGGTGAATCTACTGTAGAAGAGGATTCTGAGGAGGATGAGGGAGGAGAAGAGGGTAGGGGGAGGAGGGGTAGGGCTTTCTACCCCAGGCTCTTTGAGGCTTTAACGGTTACAGGTGCTAGGGTTCCCTTGGAGAAGCTTCTAACACTAACACCTGGGAAGGCAGTGTACGTTGCATACCTTGCATTGAAGGGTAGCGGTGCCCCCGATGCTAGGGCTGAGGCCATCAGGGGTAAGCTTGCCACCTGGAGCTCCAGGGATGTAGTTGAAGCTTCATCCATAGCGGTAGTCCTGCTTGAGACAGCCAGGGATAGGGATTTAGGGTTCCCCGAGGCTAGGGGTCTCGACAGGTTCACTGGTGGCGGGCCTCAACAGAGGTTTGAGAGGGAGCTAGCTATTAGAACCCTGGTTAAACTAGTAGAAAGGGTTAGAGGTGGGGGCTTTTGAAGCCAGTGGGGGAGCTCTACCAGCTTAAAGCTTCTCCCGATGAGATCCGCCTAGAACTCATACCCTCGTTTAGAAGTGTTATAAGATCGTGGGTATCAGGTGTTATGGAGACTAGGTTTGCAGACCCAGACCACGTTATTAGTATAACCAGGCTAACAGACCCCTTGAAGCTGTTCACCAGGAGGATTGTGGATAACCTAGGTCTAAACGTTGTAGGGGGGCCTATTGAGAGGGGTTTTGGGTTTGGGAAGACTCATACACTCATACTGCTCTGGCACATCTTCACATCAGATGTGTATGTAAAACTTGATGCTAGCATTCCAAGAGATCTAGTCAGGGAGACACTGGTAATCGGCATGGATTGTACTCATGATAGACCCCTAGCTATGGTAGTTGACGTGCTGAGAGCCTATACTAGCACACAACACAGCATCGCTAAGGTTAAGGATGCCAAGCTCCTCATGGCCGTATCACAGGCGCTAGAGAGGTATAGGGTTGAGGAGCTCTACGATAGCGAGAAGCTAGCAAAGATTATAGCGGAAATCCTCGCTGAGTACAGGAGGAGGGGTGGTAGGCCTAAGCTACTACTCCTCGTAGACGAGCTAGGCTACGGTTTAGCCTCAAGGCTTAAGAGGTATGCTGAGAGAGCTAGCGGAGGTAGGGTTGATGCCGAGGAGGCTTACGTTGAAGCTCTAAGTGTAGTCAACTTCCTAGACTACCTGTACGGTGAGCTTAGCAAGGAGTCTCTGCCAGCTGTGGTACTATGGGTTGTAGCTGACCAGGATAGAAGGGATGTTGAGATGTTAAAGCTTATGTACAAGGATAACAATGTGATAATCGATAAGATCAATGGGTTAATGGGTAGACTCGACGTTATAGGTGAGAGGTATAGCAGGGGCCTAGCTGGTATGGGTATAGCGGAGCTCTCCTACAGCCCAGATCACGCGATTGAGATTGCAATCTACAGGGTACTAGAGCCCTTGAGAGGCGTTGATGCCAGAGGTTACTCGAACGCCTTCGTCGACCTGATGAGGGGGAGAGCTTCTATGCTGAACTTAACGGATGACTTTAGGAAGATCGAGGGGGATCTTAGGAGGCACTACCCCCTATCCCCCGGTGTTATAGCATTGCTAAGGAAGCTTATGAGCTTCAGGGATGCACCCCGCACAGAGTATGTTAGAACAATCATACAGGTCGTAGCTGAAGCAGCTAAGGTAGCCTTAAGGGAGGACCCCCAAGGCTCATACACTATAGCCCTCAAACACCTGGAGCTACCCTACGTTGTCCAAGCTAAGCTCATGGGCGGCTCGGAGATCGACTGGATAGATGTTGCCTCCGACATAGAGAAGGTCTTGGGGAGACTGGATGGGGAGGACTATGAGGCTGCAGAGGCTATAGCTAAGTACATACTAGCTAAGGGTGTCACAGACTACGTGCTAGCTCTAGAGTCAAGGGACAGGATTGATATTGAGAGGTACGGTTCCACCATGAACGAGATCCAGCTTGAGATCCTCAGCTCCTACGCTGATGAAGCTAGGGTGACCAAGCTCCTGGACAGGGTTGCTAGCTCGCTAGAGTTCTTGAAGGTGGAGAGTGGCAGGATATCGGAGAGGGATGTGGATGGAAAGAGATACTATATGCCGGCGATTCTTAAAACGCTTTACAGCGAGCTAGCTAAGCTCATCCAGGAGGAGGCCAAGGTTCTAGAGGATAAGACCCAGATACCAGTTTACATGGCAAGCAGGGGCACTATACCATCGCTCTTCGATATCAGGAGCGCTAAGAGAGGGGAGGTTAGCGTGCTCGTCTCAGAGTACAATAAGGTTAGGGATGTAGATGCACTTCTATCGGATCCAACGTTTAGAGAGGCTCAGAGTAAGGGTAGAATGCTGGTCATCATCGTACCACCATGGGATCTAGGGCTTTTCAACGAGATGTACGAGAAAGGTTCAAACTATGATGGTGTGGTGCACAGTATAGCTAAGAGGATTCAAACTAGGGTAGAGGATATCGGTAGGCCATTACACATTGTAATCCTTATACCAAACCTCTCAGTACAAAAAGTCGATGGCCTCATGAAGATGCTTGTAGTCTACGAGGGTACAAAGAGGTTCCTAGGGTTCCTACATGATAGGGAGAGAAATGTTGAAAGCTTGGTTAGCAGCTACGTGAATACAGTCGTATCCAAACGCCAGGACCTCGTAAAGCTACTTGAGAGAGAGTACTTGAGCAAGCTTGAAGCTAGTATTAGGAGTAAGCTTGAGAAGGAGATAAACGATGCTAAGAGCCTAGCTCAAAGACAGCTAGTTAGGCTAACAAGGGATATCGTACAGGAGGTTTTAGGCCTCTACGGTAAAGCTATACATTTCAACCTAGATGGAGGTAAATTCGAGGCTAAGGACCTACGTATTAGCTTCCAGCAGGTGGAGGGATCTCAGGATACATGGGAGATGAGCAGGTACGCCATAACATTCAACAGGTTCCTAGATGGTGTTCTAGAGGAGCTAGGCTACGTAGAAGATGTTGAAAGGGTGGCTAACGCCATAAAGGATCACATAGTTAAGAAGGTTGAAGGCGGGGATAGGGTGGAGGGTAGCGTTGCTGACGTAGATAACGCTCTACTGGGAACCTATGGTGTTAAACCGTTAAGCTCACGTGTTATCATAGAAGCTCTGAGAAGGCTTAGCGGGGAGCTCATAGAAGTTAAGGGTGCTAGGGTTAAGTTAAGGTTTGTCGAGGATAAAAAGTCTCTGGAAGCTACATACGAGGTGATCGAGGAGGTTAAAAAGGTTGAAGGCGTGATACCACCAGTAGTGGAACCTAAACCTACACCCCCAGAAGGGCCTATAACGGTAGAGGATCTTGTCGACAGGCTAGCGGTGGAGCTCCCAGCAGGGTTTAACGCTGAAGAGCTTAGAAGTAGGCTTGAAAAACTTGTGGACAAGGTTAAGCTATCACGTTTAGAGCTTGAGCTCAGGGCCAAGGATTACTCTCTAGTTTTAAACGTAGAGAGGCCTAGTAAGGAGGTGTTTAACGATAATTATGTGAAGGCATTCATAAACCTGATTAGGAGAGGTGAGGGACTAGAGGGTCTCAGAGTACTCCTCAAAATAGAGTTGTCTAAACCGGAGTCGAGGCGGACTCTTAAGGAGCTCCTCGGGGGTTACCTTGAGGCTACTAGGAGTAGTTTCGACAGGCTCATAAGGTGACATTAGTTGAATGATCTCGACGAGAAGATAGTAAGAGTGTTTGGTGACATGGTTGTTGATAAGAGGCTATCGAGAATCGATATTGTTGCTAGACTCCCTAAGTTCATAGCAGAATACCTTATATCCATGTATTCCAAGAGGTACCCCTCAGACTGGCATAGGAGGGTTGCTAGGTTCGTTGAAGAGTACTATCCAGACCCAAGGGATAGGGATAGGGTTTTGAGTAAGGCTAAGGAGGAGGGCTCGATAACGTTGATAGACGAGTTTAAGGTTAGAGTCGATCTTAGGAAGAACATGTACTTCCTCCAGATACCAGTACTCCAGATATACGATGCCATTGTTAGCGAGGATATAGTCCGCAGGTATGAGAGGATCCTAACAGGAGTTTGGGGTGTTGGTAGGCTCGACTACGAGCCCCACCTACCAGAGCTAGCTGGAGACGATGTAGTCTTCACACCCCTAGTCCTAACGGAGTTCGAGCCATTCCAGGTTTACAATGTTGATCTAAAGACTTTCACTGATGGTAGGAGACACTTCTCCCTAGACGAGTGGGTTGACTTCCTCATCAAAAGCATAGGCTTGAACCCCAGGGTTTACGATTTAAAGCGTAAGATACTCCTACTCTTCAGGCTAGTACCCCTAGCTGAGGGTAACGTTAACCTACTAGAGCTAGGGCCTAGAGCTACAGGTAAAACCTTCATATACAGGAACATATCCTATTACACAAGGATATACGCTGGGGGGACGGTTAGCGCAGCAAGACTCTTCTACGATAATAGGTTGAAGCTCCTAGGCGATATAGGTGTTAGAGATACAGTGGTATTCGATGAAATAGCTAAGGTTAAATTCTCAAACCAAGACGAGGTTGTAGCTAAGCTTAAAGACTACATGGTAGACGGCTTCTTCGAGAGAGGGCAACTCCAGAGAGCTCACAGCAACTGCTCCCTTGTATTCATTGGGAACATGGAGTTCCAAGCCGGAGGGGGCATAGGGGATCTAACAGTCTTCCTCCCAGACTTCATGAAGGATACAGCGTTCCTAGATAGGATCCACGGTCTACTACCTGGCTGGGAGATACCTAAGATCTCTAGGAGTGAGGTACACCTAGCCTCAGGTTACGGGCTTGCAGCAGACTACCTATCCGAGATCCTACACAAGCTTAGAGCTAGGAGCTTCGAGAAGCTTGTAGAGGATCACCTGGAGCTTGTAGGGGAGTACACTATAAGGGATGAGAGGGCTGTTAAGAAGCTTGTAGCTGGTATCACAAAACTACTATTCCCTCATGGCGAGTTCGATGTGGGAGAGTTGGAGGCTATAGCTAGGATGGCTGTGGATCTTAGGATTGAGGTTGTTAAATTGTTAAACAGGCTAGGGCCCCACGAGTTCCCACTTAAACACCTCGACGTAAGGGTAAGAGGTTGATGTACGTAGTAGACTCTGTTAGAACCCTAGTGGAGGTGGTTGAAAGCCTAGCTAGTAGCTATGATTTAAACAAGTTGCATAGAGCCCTCCTATACTCTATCCTAGACTACTCCCTGGCTAAGAAGGGGGTGAGGGGGAGGGAGGAGCTTCTAGCAGGTCTTATGAGCCTTTCTCCACCCATACTAAGAGCTCTTGTTAAAGCTAAACTCGAAGAACCCCTAGGTAGGTTCGTGGAGGCCTCTCTGAAGCTCCTAGAATCAAGGGCTGTGGTCTTAGATTCACTAGCATCATTAGACTACGTGCTAAAGCTCATTACAAAAACGGTGAGGGGGGTGGATAACGTTATGATCTTCGATGCTCTATCACCTGTAGAGCTAGTGGTTATAGCAGGTTACCTTAGGAGTAGAGGGTTTAAAACAGTCACCCCAGACATAGTGTTCATAAACCCCGTTGGCCTCACAAGGTTCCTGACAGCACAGAGGGGGAGTCAGAGTACTCTTAGGGATGTAGCCAGCTACATTGCGGGAATACTTTCAGCTAAGGGTTACTTTAAGAGCTCCTACGTGGATGAAAGGGTTCACAGTGTAGGCTACGTGGGCGTCGAGGAGTTCGCTAGGAGTGTTAATGTAAGGCTCCTAGCTGAAGGCATAGAAGGCGTAGCTAGTAGTGGTAGCACCTTAATCCTATCAGATCACGGCTACGATATAGTGTGGGATCGAGAAACACACTACCTACTAGTAACCCATGGATTCAAGGAGGGGAGGCCTGGCTACGAGGTGGTAACCCCCTTAAGCAGGATAGCAATACCACTAATTATTCACAAGGGGTGACGGGGCGTGTCTAGCTATAAACCAGCATACTACATAGCCCTGAGGAGGAGGGGTAAAAGATTTGAGGTGACGTACAGTATAGGTGGTGAAAGTAGTACAACAACAGTCTACAGGATCGGAGGAAGGGGATCGCAGGAGCTCTTCGAGAGTATAACGGAGAACCTAGCCAGGCTAGGAGGCCTCATACCAGTAAAGGCTACGGATAGAGAGGTGGTCTACGGGGTTAGAGAAGACCTAGGCCCGATAATAGGAGGCCTCATACTAGCATCACTAAGCGTAAGAAACGTAACCAGGTGGAACAAGGTGATCGAGGAGATACTAGTAGGAAACGCAAGACACCTACAAAACGTAATCCCACTCTTCCTAGAAGTATCACTAGAACTAAACAGAGCCTACACAAACACCAAGGAGAAGGCGAGAGCTCAAAGAGCACTATCAACAACACTAAGACAACTCCTAGAAAAGCTGTCCAAGGCTAGAGTGTAAAAGCACAAACCTTCAGCTCCTGCAACCTCCTATAACCCCTCATTTACAATAGCACAGAGGAGTCACTGTTCTGGAATAACAAAACTAATTCACATAGGCAAAGTTTAAAACATAAACTTAAAGAACCCCTGATAAGGTATGTTGAATGAGGGTGTGTGGTGGGAGTACTTGGCCTCTGGATCTGGTAGGAGCTTTTATGTATTCCAAGGTGGGCCTGTGAACGTGTCCTTCTCGCTCATCCACAGTATTGATAGAGAAGGTGAGGCGAAGCTCCTATGGGGATTTCATGCTGGGGTTCGAGAGTATGATGAAGTTAAGCTTGGTGATATGGTGTTCCTCTACGCTACAAAACCAATAGGCACTATTGTTGCTAGCGGGTTTGTGGCGGAGAAGTTTGAGGATAGAGGTAGGTTCTGGCCTTTGGACTCTAGCTCTGGGGATACGTGGCCAAGGAGGGTTTGGATTAAAGTGGATTACATTTGTGTTAAAGGAGATGTTATAGGGTTGCTTAGAGAGTGTTCACAGTGCAGTGACAATAATTGTGATGCTTGTAAGAGACTGGGAGGCTACTATGAGGATCTTAGGAGGGAGATTAGCGAAGTTTATAGGGCTCGGGGAGGCTCCATAGTTAAAATCGACGGTGTGACTGCTGAGAGATTACAGGGGGTACTAGCAAGGCATTGCACTAAGGTTAGTCCCCTGAATTTAAGAGGTGTTTTCAAGGTTTTAATTGGGGTTGGGAGGGGGGTCGGCACTAGATCTAGGGATCTTGAAGCGTTGATTCTAGTGCATCTCGCAACTGGTAGGAATGTTATAGTCTCAGGCCCGCCAGGCTCGGGTAAGACTAGGCTTGTTAGGGAGTTGTGTGAGACTCTAGGTGTTGAGTGCTCTATTGTTACAGGTAACCCTGAGTGGACACCCTTTGACACTATTGGTGGACGTGGTGTTGATGGAGCCTTTAGGCCTGGTTTTATCACAAACTCCATCATCAGGTGTTGGAGGAGCCTTAAGGGGTCTGGTAGGCCCGAGTTCCTGGTAATAGATGAGATTAACAGGGCTAACGTTGATCTAGCCTTCGGGGGCCTCTTCACACTCCTAGATGTAAGCCATAGGGATGAACCTCTCATCGAGGATGCCAGGGGGCTGGGGATGGCTGACGACGTGCTAATAGATGGTAACCTCTACGTACCATACTCCTTCAGGGTACTAGCTACAATGAATAGCTATGATAGGGCAATGCTCTTCAAGCTAGGCTACGCTCTACTCAGGAGGTTCGCTGTCGTAGAGATGAGGCGTAACTTCAACTTCGAACAAAACCCAGAAGGCTGGGTTGAGAAGGTAAGGGATAAGGTTAAGACGTGGGAAGGGTGTGATCTCAAGAGGAGCGTTGATTTACAGGTCATAGATAGGGAGCTAAAGCTATCAAGACCCCAATTTACAGACTACGCACTCCTAGACCCAACACTCCACAAAGTCCTCGAAGAATCTGGCGGTACTCTAGAAGTCCTGGGAGAACTTGCTAAACGCCTAGGCTTCGGAGGTGCGGAGGAGCTCCTGAATATAATCTATGGTTTAGCATGTCATGTGAACACTGAGCTATCAGAATACAATGTGGAGATCACGGAAGCTCCAGTAGCAGACACCACCAAATTCATAACGGTGGCAACACTATTAGATCGTGTATTAGATCGTGAACATGCCCGGCAACACCTAGTAACGTTAATAGATGAAGCAGTATCATCGTACATGATACCACAGCTCGACATACTAGCTGATAGGGTTAGAGCTGAGAGGCTAGGACTAATGTTGGAGGGAGGGAAGGGTGTTAAAGACAGGATAAATAAGCTCTCCGAGGAGATGGGAAATCTTGGGTTAACGAGGACTTCTACGCTGTTGAAGAGGCTTGCAGGTGGAGAGAGTGTCCTCTAGTCTTGAGCTCCCGCTTAAAGAGGATAAGTGGTATGACTATGATAGGTTCGCGAAGTGGGTTAGAAAAAGGGTTAGTGCTACTCTAAGTAGCTCCTGTCTCGAAGAGCTCTTCGATGGTGTTAGGAGGTTTGTGGATGGCACTCTCAGACCTGCCATTGAGAGTTTGATAGTGAAGGATCTCGATGTCGAATCCCCTCCTCCCATCGCTAGGAGGGATTGGTTTAATCTTGGTCGGTGGGTTGGGTTCTTTGAGGTTGAAGGCCCCCTATGTGGTTTTGATAGTGTTGTTATGGAGGTTGAGCCTAAGGTTGGCTGGGATAGGTTCAAGTACATGGTTGAGGAGTCCCTCAAGATCCCCGCGATCATAGGCTTCGAGTCCCTAGCCCCCATCCTAGCTAACCTCATGCCCTATAGCGACTACGTTGTAGACATCATCTACAGTGATCTAGCCTACAGGTATACAGAGATGGCCTTGAGGGGCCCTCTACCCCGTATTGTTGTCGAGGATGTGGTTGTTATAAGCGAGGGCCTGCTTGGTAGGCTTGATGTTGTTAGAACCTTGAAGTTGAAGGTTGCGGGCTCACAGCTCATATCATCGCGTAGGGCTAGGCTAGCCTACGCTCACATGCCTTTGATCCTCGTAGCCAGGTTCCACTACATTCTGTTGAAGAGGCTTAACAAGATCGTAGAGGATCTGGAGAGGATTGGAGGTCACGAGGTTTTAAGGGGGGTCTTGGGGCAGATCGAGATGCTGAGGAGGAGGCACGCCTACATACTAACCCTAACGCCTATAGCAGCATACCTAGACCTAGCCTTGAGGGCTGATGTTGAGGACTCGGTGTTGGTGAGGGAGGCTAGGGCTAGGAGTGGTGTTAACACATGGCTTAGAGCACTAGCAGACCTCTACGAGTCGTACAACTCTAGGCTGGCGGGGGTAGAGGTTAGGAGGGAGCTCCCACTACAGCTACTACCGTCAAGCAAGGTCTTCGAGCTATGGGTCCTAAAGCTCATAATGGAAGCACTTGGAGTCGATGGAGGTGTGAGGGTTGAGAGGGTGGATTCAGGTCTAAGTGTAGAGGCTAACGGGGTCAAAATACACTATAACAAGCCATACAGGGAGGGTAGGCTACTAAGGGGGCTAAGAGAGTTGTTAAAAGATGGAGCCCTAAGACCGGACTATGTGGTGGAGCTAAACGGGGAGGTTGTCGTAGCCGATGCAAAGTACAAGGCTAGGGTATCCGTGGGCGACGTGGAGAGGATGACGGCCTACATAGTCGACTTGGCAACACCACTAAGAGCGGACGGAGAAAGGCTAGTAGGGGTACTCGTGGTGCTCACCGGGAACAAGCCAAAAACATCCAAAGCTGTGGCTGACGAGGAGCTAACAACAAAACACGAGCTAAGAGTAGCACACGTGAACCCAGGTGAAAAGCACAAGCATGGTAATTTAAAAACGGTGAAAGAGGTACTACTACAAGCCACACGATAGCATACCGCATCCATCCACAAGGCGGGATTCCTAGCAAGGCCTATATTAGGTTTAAACGCTCCCGTAACCTTAGGGGCTACCCCATTGGAGTCCATCAAGTTAACATTGTCATCGTACGGGCCATTCGAGGAACTTGAATTAAACCTCACCCCTCTCACCATAATCACTGGGCCTAATGTGGTTGGGAAGAGCTTCCTCATGAGAGCAGTCTACGCCATGCTAGCCCCCTGTAGGGATGGAAGCCTGGATGTGGGGGCAGTCGTATCGAGGCTCTGTAACAGCTCCGTATGTGACGAGCCAAAGTGTCTTAACAGGGTTCTAAGGAGGGGGTCTCAAACCCTCGAATTAAGATTGGAAGCTTGGGGTTACAGTAGGGGTTTAAGGTACGATTCTACAACCGGTACCATAGAACTACTGAGGGCCGACTGCCTCTCCGTCGAATCGATACTCGTACCCGGTTATAGAGCTTACCTAACACCATTACCTTACTTCTACCGTTCTATTGTGAAGCCCATCCCAGATCTAGTAGAGTTGATGAGAAAGTACGTGGATACCATGGATAGAGAGCTTAAAAGTCTACTGGAAAGCCTGCCGAAGGAGGCAACGGATACCGTTAAAGGGTGGGTTGAAGAGCTATTAAAAGACATAAGGAGAGATATAGGGACTGTAGTGGAGGCCGAGGATCTCAGGTCTTACTTAAAGGTGTTAATGAAGCTAGCTGAGGTTCTAGACAGATTTGCATCCATTCTCTCCAATCAAGGTATTGAGAGACATGATATTGAAATAGCTAAGGCTAGTATCTGGGAGCAACTTCACGCTCAAGAACTACTCTACTTTAACCCCCCAGTTTCCACTATAGCAACTTTAGTGGAACCCATAGTACAAAGGTTAGTGCCAGAAATAGAGATTGAGGAAACCAGTGAGGCTGAGCTTGGAAAGGTTATAGCAAGCAGGGTTCACGGAATTATAGCTGAGAAGCTGTTCCCCGAGGTTGAGCATTTTAACATAAGCTTACCAGGCATCTCTAAGATGCCGAGTAACATGCCATTGCTGCCAGCAAGCATACTACACAGCTACCCGCTCATAGTTGCGATCGCATACGCGGAAACCCTATCACAGAAGGGTGTTAGAACGATTCTCATCATAGAGGAGCCGGAGCTAGGATTGGATTTCAGGAGGCAACGTCTACTAGCTCAACACCTTGTGTCAGCCGTTAAGAATGCTAAAGGCACCCTAACAGTAATACTCTCAACACATAGTACTGAAATGCTGATATCTCTAACCAAAGAGGTTACTAGGAGGAGGATGAGGAAGTACGCTAAAGTCTACGAGGTGATCGATGGGAGGGTGAGACGTGAATCGATAGGCAGGACTGGAAGAGTCTATGTAAAGCACATGTTCGAAGAGCTAGGTGAGATTTATAGTGACGTGTAAAGCGAGATACTCCATACTACTTGACACCAACGTTCTAGTACGCCTGCTGAAGGACTTAGATTGTGAGCAAAACACATGTGAAGATTTAATTAGAAAGAGGTTACTTTGTAATTGTAACTTGAACGCGAACATAATTATACCTAGAGGGCTTCTCAATGAGATTGACTTTCTTGTTGATGACGAGGAATGTAGAAATGCTATTAAGGTCTGTTTACAGAGCCGTCCGAAAGAAGCAGTTGTAGGGGGTCGACGTGTTAAACACGAGATTTCTCTTAGAACGGATAGGGACTTAGCGAATGAACTTAGGAGACGTCAAAGTTTTAGACAGATTCAGGGAGATTATAGAAAGGCGCTAGGGGAGGTTAGAGATGAAGTTGATAAAGCGTTAATCAGCCTTGCTCTCCTTATAGCCGATGACCATAAGAATAAGATTCAAGACTGTAAGACAATCCTACTCTCCATGGATAATACCTTACTTAAGAGGGTGCACACCTTAGCTTCAAAAGCACAGCTTACCGATCATCTTGAGATCCCAAGTCTGTCTTCTAATATTTTAGGTGAATGTTCAAATGCTGATTGCCCTATAAAATGTATTTTAGGTGGTTCTCTATGACAGCATATGTTGTTTGTAGACAGTGTGGCTCTAGGATTCCGCTGGCTGTTAGGCTTAGGAGCCAGGCTCCCATCATCTTCAGCGCTACATGTCCTGTGTGCGGTTTTAGGGGTAAGTACTCCTATGTTGATATCGTGGAGGAAGGGGTTTACAGGGCTAAGTGCGCTGTTTGCAACGTTAGACTGTACAGTTTTAGACTGGGTTATGCAAAGTGTCCTATCTGCGGGTCTAGGTATCTCGTCACCCTAGGGGAGTGGCGGCTTCTGGAGAGAGGGGAGCCACCACCCAGCCCTGCACAGACGCTCGCTACAGTAGGAATGTTTGTTGGTGGTATAGCGGGGGCTAGCAGAGGCAGGGATGCTCCCGAGAAGATAGCTGGTATCGTAGCGGGAGCAATAGCGGGCCTTATCCTAGGAGGACTTCTAGGAGCACTGCTTGAAACATTGACACGGACGGAGAGAGAAGTTGTGTACGAGTGATGGTATACAGTGAAGTATGGTGGGTTTGGAACAGAGTAGCACATGGAATCAGCCATGCGAGCTTCCATGACTCCGCAGGCTAATAGGTTTTAAGGGTGATCGAGGTAGATTCACCATCTAATGGAGGTAACCCTCTTTTATTACAAGGTAGAGGGCTAGATTGGAAATAATAAGATGGTGTCAGGGATAACTCGCATGACCTCTTATGCCGGGTTAGGGTTTCTAACGTGGAGCCTCCTTACACGGGTAGATCCTTCCTGTTATAAAATATTATTGAGAGTGTTGTTAGCACTACGGCTATCACCGTCAGGGCTGCTGTCTCGGTTACCGGTGTTATGTTGTTTAACGCTATTTCTAGTGCTGGGTAGTAGTGTGTTATCGTTAGCAGGCCTACCCACTCTAGCCCTGTCCCCTTTGTTGTCATCTCCGCTACGTACATTGCTAGTACTAGCCCTGCTGCCGTTGGCTTAGCTATGTTTATTGGTAGTGTTGACCCTGCTAGGAGCCCTAGGGTTGTACAGGTTACCAGGTATGGTAGTCCTGCTAGGTGGAGTTTGACTAGCCACCATGGCTCCCCTCCGCCTACCAGTGCTAGTTGTAGTGCCATCGACGTTATCAGGGATGTTAGTGTTAGTACCACTGCTATCGCCACGAGGGCTGCTAGCCTTACTAGGAGTACTCCCGTTCTACTAGTTGGGGTTGCTAGCATCGCTAGACCCCCTGTTCTGCCCAGCACGTCGTCGACCACAGCCCCGGCCCCCAGGTAGGCTGCTAGGGCGCCTAGTAGTAGCACGTAGACCGTCACGTGGTACTCGAGCACATAGTAGACCTGGTATGTGAATGCCACGGGGCTACCTTTAGCGAAAAACCTTATAACCCACTCTGGAGATTGCTCGATGAGCCTTCGGAGCTCCTCTACAGCGGACTCCTCCAGGGTCGACCAGTACCATATGGTAAAGGCCAGCCATAGTGCTACTAGCAAACCCCACCCTATCACAACACGCCTCCTAAGCCTAAGCTCGTACTCCAACAGTGCGAGGCTCAACCGCTCCCACCCCTCTCATACAAGCCTAGGAACACCTCCTCCAAGGTAGCACTTCTAACCTCAATGTCAACGATACCGTAGGCTAGGAGCCTGCCTAAAACCTCATCATAGCCACCGGTTACAACCATTTCAACCCTGTTGCCCGAGATCCTCAGCCTGCTTACACCCTCCAGCTGGAGCTCCTCAGGCTTAGGCGTTCTCTTCAACAGAGCGGCAACAACCTTCCCAGCCTTCCCAACTATACCCCTCACATCGCCTTGCAATGCTATCCTCCCATCCTTGATAAAGCAAACCCTATCAGCAACCCTTTCAACCTCGTCTAGAACATGAGATGAAAGGAATACAGCCTTCCCACCCCTAGCCTCCCTCCTTAGGAGCTCGTGAAGCCTAAACCTCATAAGGGGGTCTAGGCCCGTCGCAGGCTCATCCAAGACTATCAGCTCCGGGTCGCTCATAAGAGCTATTATCAGAGCGAGCATCTGCCTCATACCCTTGGAGTAGGCTTCAACAGGCCTGTCTAGATCCAGGGGGAAGAGCTCCAACAACTCTCTAAGCCTAGGAGCCCCACCCCTCATCCTCGAAAAGTAACCCACTATATCACGGCCCCTCAGGCCACCTGGGAAGGAGAACTCCTCAGGAACATACCCAATAAACCTCTTAACCCCAGCGAACTCACTGCTAGAAGGGCTAACACCGTAGACTAGAACACTACCACGACTAGGCCTAATGAAGCCGAGCATAAGCCTAATAGTAGTAGTCTTACCACTCCCATTAGGCCCAAGATAGCCTAGAACCTCACCACGCCTAAGACTAAAGGATACATCAACAACACCAACCCTACCACCATAGTACTTGGTTAAACCACTAGCAACAACAACATCCACCGGCAAACACCAAACACGTAAATCGCACCAGAGACGTTTAAACCAGAAGACAATTAGGGGTAGCCCCCACGATACACGCTTAGGAAACCGTGGTGTTAAAGCAGGCTAAAGCATCCACCAAGGTGGGAGCTCGACCCCCCGCGTTTACCAACGGTATTTAGGGGTTGGCTTATACTAGTATGGTGGGATGATGTTATTGGCCTTTGATGACTTGTGATTGGAGTCGCCCGTCTGACCTCTGTTACGTCCTCCTGAGTTTTGGGTTTGCTATTGGTTCGAATACTCTTATGAGTATGTAGAGTGATATTGTTATTAGGCCTATGAATATTCCTGGTGTTAGGAGCCACCATCCTGTTCTCCACGCTCCTGTTATCCTGGCGTGGTTTAGTATTGTTCCTAGTGTGAATGTGTCCTGTGGCCCTACTCCTATGAAGCTTAGGGTTGCTTCTGCTAGTATTGCGTATACCATTGTGCTTGCGAAGTCTACTAGTATTACTGGTAGTACTGCTGGTACTATGTAGTATGCTATTATCCTGTGGTGTGGTGCTCCTATGGCTTTCGCTGCTTCAACCATTGGTGTTGATGCTACTGATAGCACTTGTGATCTAACTATCCTAGCTGTCGTCCTCCATATTAGTATTGATATGGCTAGTATTACTGTTAGCATCCCAGGCTTCATTATTATAGCTAGTAGTACTGCGAACGGCTCAAGGGGTATGGAGTACATTATGTTTATGAGCGAGTTTACAGCTGAGTCAACCCTACCCCTAAGGTAGCCTGCCACGATCCCCAGAGTTGCACCTATGAAGGTGACTATCAAGGCTGTTATGAATGCTATGAAAAGTGACATCCTAACACCAACCATAACCTGTGCTAGGACATCCCTACCATAGTAATCCGTGCCTAGAGGGTGCTCCAGCGATGGAGGCCTAAGGTCTTTAACAAACTCCCCGAAAGACACTAGGATGAGCTGTCCTGAGCTTAGCGATGCAGTCCTAACACCTCTCAAGCCACCAATATACCCGGCTAACCTAACACCCTCACCTTCCACATAGAGTAGGGAGCCCATAGAGCCTACGGTGAGAAGCCCCCCATCAAAGGGGATTGAAACCACCAAGTCGTCGACAACACCCGTGGGTATAACCTTATACGATAGATTCTCGTAGACAACAGCCATAGACCCCCCTCTACCAAACACGTAGACAACCCCGTTAGCGCAGGCAACGTGCAACACATCGTCCACGAACACCCTAACAACGTTAACCTCAGCAGTAGAGACATTCAATACAACAAGCCTCCCCCTAGAACCCCCAACAACAACCTTATCCCAGCAGCTCACACCACTACCGCCTAAGCTGAACCCCACATCAAAACTGTATAACTCCCCCCTACCAGCTAACACTATGGAGCTCTCTAGAATCAAAACTATCACCCCATCACCTACAACAACCCCCCTTAACGCCCTTGTATCGCCCACGCTTAGCACGCTAAGCCTCGTGAGGGAGGAGTTTCCGATATAGTCTAAGGCGATAGCCCCGTCAACCATTGATACAACGTAGATGCTGCCATGGCTAACACTAGCTAGTAGAACATTCTCCGCTACAGCCCTTAAGCTAGAGGAATCCAGCCTAACCTCACCCTCAAACTGAAACCCCCTAGCTAGAGGTGGTAAGGGGAGCTCGTACAGAACCCCGTTAAGGCCTAGGAGGAGCAGGCTTCCATCTGAGACAAGCACGCCACCCAAGGCTTCCACCTCTAAGCTTAAAACACCTTTAACCCCCAAGCTCGCAGGGTCTACAACGTAGATTTTCACCCCATAACCCTTATGGACGGCATGGGGGTCCACTCTATAAGCTAAGGGGCCTGCTAGGCTGAAGATGAGTAGTAGGGTGAGTACTGTGAAGGCCGCTAGACCCAGCTTATCCTCGTACACGTATCCTAGAAAAGCTTTAATGTAGCCTAGAACGCTCATCTAGACGTACCTCTCCTAATCCTAGGATCCAGGTATGAGTATGCTATGTCCACTAAAGTGTTTATAACTATTATGGCTAACGCCATCACAGCGAAAACACCTTGAGCTAGGGGGTAGTCTAGGTTGTAGAATGCTATAACAAGCTCCCTCCCAACACCAGGCCATGAGAAGACGGTTTCAAAAGCAACGGAGCCTGAGAAGGCTAAGCCCATGGATATACCGATGTAGGTTACCAGCGGTAAAACACTATACCTGGATGCTTTCGCAACAACCCTCCTCTCACTAAACCCCACAGCCTTAAGTGTTGTTATGAAATCCTCTCCTAGAGTCGATATCATAGACCCTCTCATTAGCAATGTTGGGTAGCTGGCTGTGTAGATGGTTAGTATGGTGTAGGGTAGTATCCAGTGTTTGAGGAAGTCGAAGCTCAATATCTTATCTAGAAAGCTCCCAGCCTCATAGGGCGGGGTCCTCATACCACCTGCTGGTAGGAGCCCTAGGTTAACGGAGATAACAGCTATGGCTATCATTCCAATCCAGAATAGTGGTAGTGAGTGGATCACACTTAGGGTTGAAATGGAGATCTTCTCGAAAAGAGAGCCTCTAAGCCAAGCTATGTAGGAGCCCATGTAGAACGCTATTAGGAAAGCTGTTATAGTAGCTGGTATTGTTAGGATGAGCGTGTTCAAAAGCCTATCAACTATAATTGAGCTAACGGGCTCCTTGTATAGGAAGGAGTAGCCCATATCACCTCTAAGGAAGTTAACAACATACCTTACATACTGCTCGTAGAGGGGCTTGTCGAGACCGAAAGACCTCCTTATAATCTCCCTCTCCTCAGGCCCCAACCCCTCCCTTATATATATTATAGTTGGATCGGGTATAGCTAGCCTGAAGAGGAAGAATTGAAGTGTTAGTATGAGTAGGAATAGGATTAAAATAAAAAATAGTTTCCTAGACACCTGGACTAGCATGGTTACACCCTTCACGGATCCTCCTGCTTCCTAGGCGTGAAGCCCGCAGGATAGTATATCTTCCCCTTATCGTCCCACTGGAAACCTGCTTTAGCAAGGAGCTCCCTGGCCTTCTCAAGGTTGTACTCGTAAGCCTTAACATCGGGGTTGTGCCAGAAGCCGTTTACAGGGGCTATTATGTAGCCCTTCTCACCATAACCCTTGAGTATAACGTTTACAATGTAGTCGTAGGGGATGGCGTAGAGTAGAGCTTGCCTAACCTCCTTAATATCGAAAGGAGACCTCCTAACATTGAACATGAGGTCTGCGTTGAGAGCGAAGTTCCTAGCCTTTATGATCTTCACGTAGTCGTACTTAGCTAGAACGTCGACGTGGCCTGGTAGTATGCTTACAGCTGTAGCATCTATCTCCCTCCTTATCAAACCACTGACAACACCGTCTAGGTCACCGTAGATCCTAATAATAATCTTTGAAACCTTCACAGGCGGCACCTCGAAATCCCCTATCCTTACACCCTTGTAGGCGAAATGCTCTGGTGCAACCTCCACCGCTATATACTCCTTCCTAACCCAGACAGGGTTCTTGAAGGGGCCAGATCCAACCTTTAAGAGCTCCTTCAACTGCTCCTCTGTAACTGCTTTCGGATCAACATTCTCCCAGACATGCTTGGGAAGTATTGGGATCATGTAGAGGGAGTTGGTCATGAACGTAGCGTCCGGCGTCTTTAGCTTAAACCTAACGGTTAGATCGTCGACCTTAACAACATCCTCTACGTTCCTCCAGTAGGGTCTGAAGTATGCGAACTCATTCTTTATATAATACTTGTATGTGAAGACAACATCATCAGCTGTTAAAGGCTTCCCATCGTGGAATCTAAGGTTACCCCTCAGCTTAACCTCCACAGTGGTGGGATCTATTACCTTCACCTCCTCTGCAAGCCACGGTATAGGCTTCCCCTCAGGTGTGAGCCTGACTAGTGGATCGTATACTAGCTTTAAAACGTACCATGAGAAGATTAGGCTCGCCTTAACAGGGTGTAGTGTGTCAGGCTCCGTGTTAGAGCCGTATACGAGCTCCTGCATACCCCCAGCGGTAGGGGTTATGAAGTATGGTTGCCACTCGTTGAATAACGGGGCTCCAGGCATTATTATCGGGTTAGCCCACTTATCAGCTCTATAAGCTACTATGGAGTGCATATGGTATATATTGTACCTTGGAGCCTCCTCATGGAATATCCTTTGCAGCTCGAAGACTATCCTCCTCCTCTCATTGATATCCAAGGTCTTCCTCTGGAGATCGTGAAGCCTATCATACTCAGGGTTAGAGTAGCCTGTAGGGTTGTTAGCACCCTCACCCTTAGCACCTATCTCCTCAGTTGTTATAAGGCCTAGGAAAAGGTTGGGGTCAAGCCTATCAACCCTAGCACCCCAGCCGAAGACGCATACATCGAAATCCCACTCGTAGTAGCACTTCTTATCAACCATAGAGGCCTCCAAGCCTACGACCTCAACATCGAAGCCAAGCTTCCTCCACTCAGCAGCGATAGCTTGAATAGCAGCCCACCTAGCAGGATCCTCGGCCTCAGTAGTAGTTATAATAGTTATCTTCTGAACAGGAACACCCGAGGGGGCTGGCGGAGCCCTAGTATAGTAGTATACACCAGCAACTAAAACCCCGAGAACCAAGAGTGCAGCGATGAGGAGAGCAGTAGACCTGCTTATAGCGTAGCCCAAAGACCTTAGAGAAGACACTCCACACCCACCTCACACTCTCTCTAGGGATCTAAAATAGTAGCTTAAATACCTTAATGTCATAACAAAACACCATGAAGCCTCAATGGAATCCAGTAATTTAAACCCTCAGCACAGCCTACCCTAAGCTGGAGTACTAGTGTGACATCCAATACCATTAATGGAGCGGTTAGAAGCAATTTCACCGAGAGAGTGGTCTCTAGACTCAATAGCTATAGGGTTTCAATTGAGGGTGTTGGTAGCGTTAGGTTTGTTGATAGGTGGGGTGAGGTTAGAGCTATCCTAGATCCTGGGTTTAAGGTTGTCCTCGGTGGTATGGTAACGGTCCTCTACGGACCTAAGGGTTGTGGTAAGACTAGCCTCTTCAGAGCCCTACACGATGTTGTGAGGGGTGTGGGGGGAGATGTTGATGTCCTTATTGTTAGTGGTGAGAGGGAGGCTTGGGAGGCTGAGAGGCTCCACATCCCGCCATCCCTAGCTGGTGTTATTAGAGAGGCCTCAAGATTCCTAGGCTTCGAGGTGTCAAGCACAGGTGAGGTTAGGGGTTTCCTCGATGTGGCTAAGATTGTTAGCACAATTGTAGGCTACATAGCCAGCATGCTCAGGGAGGCTAGGAGGGTTTTGATCGTTGTTGACGAGGTTAAAGCTGATAGTAGTGAGAGGCTCTCAGAGCTCAGGGGGTGGCTTGAGAGCTTCTCCAACACACTACTATGGGATAACCAGAGGTACATGGAGAGAGGTGGGAGGGTAGCTGTGATAGCACTTACAAGCGATGCTCTAGTTTCAAAGCTCAGGTATAAG
>Ga0209143_1000089_pt1 | contig 42534 bp, 42 predicted proteins | sample FaiFalFF_MnMetaG_3_FD_184739 | JGI IMG/M metagenome (GOLD analysis project Ga0209143, IMG submission 184739) | Freshwater microbial communities from Yellowstone National Park, Wyoming, USA - Fairy Falls B (FF_Mn_B) MetaG (SPAdes) (version 3) | ecosystem: Environmental > Aquatic > Freshwater >...
GAGTGCCTCCACGTTAGGGGCAACAACCTACAGCTCCTCGAAGAGAGGGGCATAGTGGTGGATAGGGGGGCGCTCCACTCCTTTGACAGGCAGGCGGGCGCGCTCTTCCATCAGCTATTGAGGAGGTGGGCTGATGGTGTATCCGGAGGTCGCCGAGCTGGCTACTGAGAGGGCTATGGCTTATCTGAGGGCGAGGCTTAGCGGCGAGGAGCTAGGGAGGTATGAGGGCTACTACATGGTCTTCAGGGACTACAGGGCTGACGAGGGCATGCGACACTACAAGTCTTTCCAGATCATGCAGAGATTCGTCGCCGAGGCGTGGCGAGAACTCTCTGAGAGATTCCTAGAAGTCTTTAGGTATCCCGTAGAGAGGGTTCTGAACATCACTCCGACCCCAGACGGAGTAGTGGTTGTGCAGAACGAGTGGGATGGAAGGCTGAGGATATGGATGATACCCTCCATCGAGACGCTTAGATGGCTAATATACGAGGCCACTGCTGGAGAAACGCCGCCGAGAATCTACCACCCACCACCACTCAACTCGACAGTCCTAGAGAGGGAGCAGATAGAGAGGTTCCACATAGTGGCGAGGCCATATGAGATAAAGACACAGAACGAGGGGGTGGTCTGAGTGAGTAGGGTCTTCATAGACTTCGGCCGCAACAAGGTCTATGCCCTCCAAGAGGATGGTGAGGAGGTGATGGTCTTCAACGACTTCCTAGAGATGTTTGGGAAGTTGAGGCCGGGGGTTGTGGTTGCTGATAGTTATCCGAGAAGGCTCCTACCAACCATAACGCGGCTTGACGGAGCTACGTTCCTGAGGCTTAGGGATCTTAAAAAGCTCTCCGAGGAGCGAAAGAACAATGGCCTTAGGAAGACTGATGAGAATGATGTGAAGGCTCTGAGAGAGATGTTCTATAAGACTCCAGGTCTATTCCAGCCACTCTATGCTTCTCCCGTGGAGCTTGAGGTTAGGGCTCTGACGGAGCTTTGGGTGGAGCTTGCTGGGATAAAGAAGACGGCGAAATATATGCGGACCACAATAGATGATCCGTTAGTTGTCGAGACTCATAAGATATTAAGGCGCTACACTGAGAAGCTGGCGACTAGGATTCATGAAAAGGCTATGGAGCTACCGCTCTATAGGATGGTTGCCGAGAGGCTCGGTCTTAGGGGACCTTCACTAGCGTACATTATTTCGCATGACGGGCTTACGTTAAAGACTATGTCGAGGGAAAGGTTAATCTTCAGGTTCCAGTTGACGGGGAGGCGGAGGCATAAGAAGCGGAATATGAAGAGTAGGTTGATGATAATACTTGCTAGATCTGCAGTCTTTAACAAGCATCAACGATACTACCAAGTCTATCAGAGATTTTTTGAGAGGTTTCAGACAGAGGGCTATGGGAGAAGGGCGTTCTGGAAGGCTATTCTACGCGTAGCCGAGAGAATACTGAAGGACCTACACACCCTTGCTAAGAGCCAAACACCACGATCCCCAGACACATAAGGCTGGCCCTGGGCGGCGGAAAAACCCCAGACCCGGCCCGTATTAAAGTGTCCTCCGCAAGGAGGCCCGTAGCCATATGTCCGCGTGTCTGGGTTCCGTGACCGCTGAGGCCCGGCCAAACCCTACCCCTCTCCCATCTCTTCCTTTAGTCTTAATCCTTATAAAGGTGGCTAGGTTCCCTCACTACCTATACTCGGCATAATGCAGACGATCCTCGCCCTAATCCTACCATTCAGCTCAATCGTTTACAGCGCCCACGTTGGGGGGCTCGCGGTCGGGCTTGCCGCCGCTCTTATCTGGAAGAGGTTGGTCATGAGAAAGCACTATGGCTATTATTGGCGAAGCTTGAGGTCGTGGTTGTGGTCGTTGTCGCCGTGGCGGGCCTCGCGAGGGCCCCCGCCGCGAACCCCACAAGCAGCGACGCTGTAGCGGCTACGACTAGTAGGGCTAAGGCGCGCACGGCTCGTAGTCGTGTGGTGACCTAATATATGCGTTGTCCTAGGCCCGGGCCCTACTCTTTCCTGTCCGAGGCCCCCTGCCGCCGTTTTGCCCGAGTCTCGCGATGCTTCTCCCAAGAAGCTCTCCTAGTTGGCTTGCTACGCTGAGGCAGTTCTCCAATGTTGGCCTGTAGAGCTCTATGCTACGTCTCAGGGCCTCCATCTTAGTCATCTTCCCCTGCTCGATCTCTCTCATAAGCTCCTCCACCGACCTTCTGGTCTCGGGGGTCACGAGCCTTGGATCGACTCCCGATAGAGCCTGTATCAGGCTCTCGCCGAGGAGTGTGGGCTTGAGCGCTCGGCCTGATCGAGCTATATATCCCCGGCTTAGAAGTAGGGAGGGGTAGATCGGCCTAGTTGCGTCTGTCCCCAGCCCCCTACTCTCCATCATCCTGAGTAGTTCGGCCTCGCTGAGTCTCGGCGGCGGCCTTGTCTCCTCCTCCACAAGCCTTGCCTCCAGTATTGCCACCCTCTCTCCCCGCGCTAGCTGTGGAACGTCAGATACTTTAATACGTCTCTTTGGCCTGCTTAGGCGGATTGGGCCTCGTGGTAAAGATTGGGGGACACCTTTTTTCTCGTAGCGGTGTGACATCAGTAGATTGGATTAAGGAGGCTTCTGAGGTTTTGAAGAGCTGTCACACCAGCGGGGAGAAGTGGGTATTGGTGGTGGGTGGGGGGGACGCTGCGCGAGGGTTCATCAAGGCTGCTAGGACTCTTGGGGCAAGCGAGACTGTCTGCGACGAAATAGCGATAATGGTGACGAGGATACACGCCAGTTTATTCATTCAGGCGCTGGGTGATGTGTCATACCCTAACGTCGTCGGGTCAGTAGAGGAGCTGAGGAACGCCCTAGTCTCGAGGGATTTAGCGGTTGCTGGTGGATTCTGGCCCGGTCAATCGACCTTCGCTGTGGCTGCTTACTGCGCGGAGACGATAAGGGCACGCAAAATGCTCGTGGCAACCAACGTGGAGGGTATATACGACAAGGATCCGAGAATGTTTAGAGACGCTAGGCTCATTAGTAGGATGACCTATAGTGAGCTAAGGAAGTTGATGGAGGGTTCTCCTCAAACCGCGGGGGAGTACAGAATGGTTGACGCGGTTGGGCTCTCAATATTGGAGAGGAGTAGGATCTCTCTATCAATTATAGATGGGCGCGACCCAAAACGGTTGAGGGAAGCTCTTTCCAAGGGATACGCCGGAACCATCGTGGAGCCGGACTAGCGGGTGAGATTGTTTGGTTATAAATAGGGTGGCGATAGCAGGTGGGGGCGTCGCGGGGAGCTATCTGGCCACACTCCTTGATGGTCATACCGATGTTACAGTCTTCGAGAGACAGAAGAAAGAGAAGTTTCGCGCCATATGCGCCTGGGCGACAAGTAAATACGAGATGAGGCGGCACGCGTCAAGGGCTGGGTTGAGCTTTGACGAGTACATTCTCCACGAGGGGCGCGAGATGCTGGTGCAGCTACCTGATGAGATTATGTCCATTAAGCTTAAGGGATTATGTACGTTCGATAAGAAAAGGCTCATCTTAGATCTTCACAGGAGACTCAAAATCGTTTACGATGTAGATGCCAGGGGGTTAGCGCAGTCCGAGTACGACTTGATAGTCGATGCCACCGGCTTCCACAGAGTCCTTCTCCCAAGGATTCGACGGGACTACTACATACCTACGACCGAATATCTAGCAAGATTCAGAGACCCACCTTTTGACGACTTTTACCTCAAACCCTTCTATAAACTCGCCGGATACCTCTGGTACTTCCCGCTGGAGAAGGGATACGCCCACGTCGGAGCAGGCGACTATCTCAATAGGCAGAGACCCGAGCTCGACGCCTTCACAAAAAAGTACGGAGGTGAGGTAGTGGAGATTGTTGGGAGGCCGGTCAGAATCGCCTCCCCCGCCCAGTGCGAGCCGATATGGTCCGGCAAGGTTGTAGGTGTTGGTGAGTGTATCGGGGCTGTTCACCCAGTAGCGGGGGAGGGGATAATCCCTGCGATAGAGTGTGCGAATATTCTTTCCGAGACGCTCGAGCAGGGCCTAGAAAGCTACAGGAGGCGGGTTCTCAGAGACTTCGACGCTTATTACAAGACTTTCATGTTCTTGAGAAAGGTTCACCGAGGAGAGTTCAGCTTCTTACGCGATTTTCATCTTATCCTCTTCCCTTACCTCTATATGAAGAGGAGGGAGGAGAGATTTGGTATGGAGATCCTGCTGAGACAGTGGTTTAAAATTCTGTCCAGCTATATGCGCGCGAGACATTCCCCCGGGGTTCCTTGACGAAGAATTATTTCTATCCCTAGATCAATTTTTCGGGTCGGTTATGGGGAGATCACTGATCAGTGGTAGGCGGCCTGTGAAGGACTACCATACATCCCCAGGGACAAGAATTGATGAGCTTGTCGAGGCGATGGGTCAATCAGGCGGCTTCATGTCTGCTTACTTGGCTGAGGCTGTGAAGATTCTTAGAGAAATGGTGAAGGACGAGGGCTGCATAAGGTGGCTCTCCTTTGTTGGCGCCCTCATCGCAACGGGGGCGAGAGGCGTTTTAGCGAGCTTAATCAAGGACGGCCGCTTCGACTATATTGTCACAACATGTGGAGCACTAGATCACGACATAGCTAGAAACCTCGGTGACTATTACGAGGGGGCTTTTGAGGAGAATGACCTAGAGCTAGAGAGGGAAGGCCTGTACAGGCTTGGCTCGGTCATAATCCCCCAGGAGAACTATGGCTTAGCGATCGAGCGCTTCATGCGGGAGCTGCTAGAGGAGCTCCACCAGAAGGGTCTGAGGGAGCTTGGGAGCATAGAGCTCTGTAGGGAGATCGGGCTCAGGCTCGGGGAGGGCTCGTTCCTTCGAGCTGCCGCTGAGAGAGGGGCTAAAGTTGTGGTTCCGGGACTTATGGACGGAGCCGTGGGTACGCAGCTCTGGATATTCCACACCACGCATAGGGACTTCAGGCTCGACCTCTTCAGAGACTATGACGCACTATCAGAGATCATGTTCAAGGAGGTTAGGAGAGGAGCCCTTATAGTGGGAGGAGGCATAAGCAAACACCATACATTATGGCTGAACCAGTTTGGGGGCGGTCTGGACTACGCGATATACATAACAACGGGGGTGGAGTGGGATGGAAGCCTCACCGGCGCGCCTCTCCGAGAAGCCATAAGCTGGCGAAAAGTGAAAGGCTCGGCCAAGAAGATAACTCTATACGGAGACGCCACAATACTCCTACCGATCCTTGCATCTCAGATAAGGAGTGGGCAGACAACTACTTAAAAACCCAGTTCAGGTCGGGCGGCCCCTCCCTCTTACCGACACGCCCCATCAGAGCATGAGCCACAAATGGAAGAGCGATCGTGGCGTCGCAGAAACACTGAGCGATCAAGCTCTCTGGCCCCTCCTTACCCCAACTCTTCCCCTCCTCTAAGGTAGCACCTGAGAGCCCACCCCAATGAGGGGCATCTGTAGTGATCTGAGCCGCGAACTTGTGCGGCCTCGTCCTGTGGATATCTCCGCTGAGAAGCAAGTCAACCGCGACCGAGGCTAGCTGTATAACGTCTTTCGGGACACCTCCACCTATGAAGATGGCTGCGCTGTTTGCGTGCCGCGCCTTGATCTTGACTAAGAGTTCGTAGTCCTCGAAATGATCTACAAGTATTCTGAAAGACTCACCGTACCGATATCGGTTGTAAAGATAGGCAACGCCCATGCCTGAGTCGACCAGAGCGGGGGAAAACACGGGGACCCCACTTCTCCAAGCCTCCGTAAGTATACCCTCGATTCCCCTCGCATTGAGCCACTCTCCCAGCCTATTTAAGAGGGTGGCCGAGTTATAGGTACGAGTCCGGTCAAGGCCGGCTAAGAATTCTGCGAGCATTTTCTCCATCGCTACATAATCTCTCTCCCTGACAAGGACATCGTGGAACCTGTATATGCCTGCCTTCCATAGAGCCGCGTCGTCTAGTCTGGGACTCCCCTTGTAATATTTCGCCCCCATAGCTTCGATGAGGTCTTCGGTTATGTTCGCCCCCGTCGAGACCAATACATCTACAAACCTGTTTCTGATTAGCCACTTGATTATCTCGCTCTGCCCAGCTGTGCTTAGTGAGCCGGCAAGCCCCAGATAAATAACCGTATCACTAGCCCTGCAGGCCTCTTCCCAGACCTTGACAACCTCGCCGAGCGCCCTGCCTTGGAAAGCCGTATTCGACATATCTTCTATGAGTTGACCAATGCTTTTGTTGTCGACTTTGATACTTTTCACCTCTGCGCGGAGGAACCGCTGCTCATCCACTTCTCTAGTCACGCCTGCCTCCTCTCGATGTGAGAATCAATAGAATAAAAACTCAACTCTCCGAGATTGCCTCGCATGTTTTCACGATGTTCTGGGGTGGAGGCTTTGCCGATGGTTGAGGCGATAGAGCTTACAAAAGTTTTTGGCACGGTCGTGGCCGAAGACCATGTAAGCTTCAGGGTAGCGGAAAGAGAGATCTTCACGAGTCTGTTAGTCTGGTCTTGAGTATCCGTATATCGTTGTCTGCCCTTTTCCCCTGAATATTACCTCGTTTCCCCACAAATCCGACTTATGGGGATGTTACCGTGTTCTATGCCTAGTATGTGTCTTAGCTTAGATTTCTCCTCCTTTACCACTCTTATCTCCTTCAATGTTTCTTGGTGTGTAGTAGATTTCTCATAGTAGATTTCTCTTGGTAGTGTTAGTCCCCTTGAGGTCTTTATATATCCTGGCAGTAGTTCTCTTGAGCATAGTGAGTCTAGGTTAGAGGTGGCCCGGCTGTTGGAGCCAGACTCCTTATATGTGGGGGTCGGTGGGTGTTCATCTCCGAGCTGGTGATGGGTATGGAGTGGGGGGGAAGGATGGAGTGGTGATTGTGGAGATGTTCCACATAGTTGCGAGGCCATACGAGGTCAAGGGGGATGGTGTTAAGTAGGTGCCTGCCACGTGAACTCCGAATAAAGTTGTATGATGATATTGTTGCTCTTCGGAGAGGTGGGCTGACGTATAAAGGGATTATCGGGGAGATCTATCGAAGATATGGAGTCAGACTATCCAAGTCTCATATAAGCTACTGGATACGCGGAGCGCATAACCCATACAACGGAAGAAGGATATCTTCACTAGAACTGTTGAAGCCCTCAGAGGAATTAGCGTACGTGATAGGCGCGAAGGTTGGCGATGGATATGTTGGGAAGAAAAGCCGCGTCCGCAAATGCTACAACGACGCCATGATAGGTCTCAAGGCTAAAGATAAGGAGTTCGTTGAAGAGTTTGATAGATGTCTCGCAAAGGTTCTGGGCAGGAGAGAAATAAGGCCTAGGTACAGGAGATCTTCAGGAAGGTATGTCGTTGAAGTTGAGTCAAAGACGCTCTATGAGCTTCTGAAAAAGCCGGTAGACCTCGAGAAGCTGAAGAAATATTTTGAGCACTGTGATAGATGCGTGGCGGCTTTCATCAGGGCTTCGCAGACCCAGAAGGGTACGTTGATAAACGCGGTTACATATGTATCTTCAACACCGACCAGAGATCACTCACATATATCAATGATCTTCTTAGGAGACTTGGCATAGAGTCAACAGGGCCAAAACTCCATTATTTGCGAGGAACTATATTCTATGATCCTAGGATGGGGAAGAAATACACGCATAACAAGGATGCATATGTGATCTATATTCGAGCCAGCAGTAACATGAACTTCTACAGATACGTGGGCTTCGCCATGACTAGGAAGCAGGCGCGGCTAGAAAGCTACGTCAACAAGAGAATCACTAGTACACCTACCCCTCCCCCAACCATTTCCCAACCCATCCTCAAAATAATAACTAATATTGGGGCCGGTGGGATTTGAACCCACGTCCTCCAGCGCTCTGGACTGTTCCGGATGCTCCCCAGGCTGGCGTCATAGCCATGCTAGACCACGGCCCCTTCCTTGGCTATGAGAGGCCCGGCAAGTATTAAACGGTGTCGCTAGTCTTCGGTCTCACTATAAACGATTATCTATCGGTGTCCTGGAAGTTACGGCTTAGGTTGGGCGGGGCCGACGACGGATGTGGACACGAGGACTTAGAATATCTTGGGTCGCAGAGGACTGAGGGAGGCGAGAATCGGTACTTCAGGTGCAGGAAGTGTGGTGATGTACTGGTGGTGCTACCCGACGGCTCGAGGGCCTACGTGATAAAGGGGCGAGACTCTAAAGTGTCCTAGTAATGACTGCCCCAGCCTGGGACGGCTCTGTGTAAATCACGCTTTGGACACCACCTATGAAGCGCTCAATCCTCCCAACAATATAGTTCACGGCATCGTTAAGTCTCTCACCGATCCGGGTCTTATCGTAGAGCAGTAGTCGAGAGGGCCCCGCCCCGCTTATGCACAGTGCCACACCGTACTCTCTCATCAGGTATCTCTTCTCCTCCTCAAGCCTGGGCCAGTCGTATCCATGACCGTACATTCCCGCGTTGGCACGGGCAACCTCCACGTAGGGATCTAGGGGTATAAGCCTGAGGGCTAGGTCGAGCCTACCTAATGCTAACGCCGCCGAGATCATCGAAGATCTGGAGACTGCGTGCGAATATTCACTCAGGCTGGGTCTCCTGTCTAGGACACTTCTCGCTGCCTCAGTCGACTCTTTTTCAAACTCCGGCACAACAACAACAATGCCCAGCTCGCGTGGGGGCTTGATATGTAGGTAGAAAACCTCGTTGTCAGAAATGTCTACAATGTTGAATCCACCTAGAAGTGAGGCAACAACGTTGTCTGCGTGACTACCTGGCTCTGCAGACGCGGCGAGAAGTATCTTCTCCCCCACGCTTAGCCCAGAACCTATGAGTGCGTCGGCGGCCACGACCGCACCTACGGCCTCTGCCCCTGAAGAGCCTAAGCCCTTAGCTATGGGTATGCCCGCGTTTATCCTAACCCTGAAGCTTCCCTCAATCCCCCTACTCCTCATAAAAGCCCTAAGCGCCTTTAAAGCCGAGGTCTCCTTGTAGGGGCGGGGAACTTTATCAGCATAAGCCCCCTCCACCTCGACAACGATCTCGCGGCCTCCTCCAAGATACTCCAGCTCCAGCAAAAGACTCGGGGGCTCGAGCCCTATCGAGATCGCGTCGAAGCCCGGGCCGATGTTGGCGGCGCTCGCAGGTACTCGGCAGGCGACTAGCCTCCTCCCCACGACATAGGGGCCATGAGGGCCCACTTTTAAAACTAGCAACCCTGTAACCAATTTATCTCAACCCATACGATAGAGCTATTGGAAATGAGGGGGGTGCGCTTCCTCGAGCACACAAGCGATATTTACGCGGAGGCTTACGGAGCGGATTTGAGGGAGGCTTTTGAGGAGGCTGGAAAGACGATATATGTGATACTGGTCCAGGACTCTGAGTCGGTCAGGCCGGTGGAGGTTAAAAAAGTCGAGTCCTCAGGCTACGACGACCACTCTCTCCTCTACGATTGGCTGGAGAGGCTGCTCCTACTATTCGAGATTGAGAGGTTTGTAGGGTGCGAGGTTCGTGTGTTGGAGCTTAGTCGTGGGGAGAGCTATAGGGTGGTGGGAGAGGTGGTGGGCGAAAAGTTTGACCCTGCGCGCCACAGGCCTGGGATTCACATCAAGTCGCCAACCTACTGGCTGATGGAGGTAGTGGAGAAGGAGGACGGCGCTTATGTCCGCTTCGTCCTCGACATATAGGGTGCTCGCCCCACCTGCCCGCAAGCCGCCGCTCCACGTCCTCATTCCGAGCACCTATGCAGAGGACGCTGCCCACCTCCGCGAAAAAACCCTCAGAATAGGATTCCTCTTCAGAGCGATGGCGATTTTCAGGGTTGACAAGATGATAATTTATCACGAAGACCCATCGAGACCGAGCAAGAATGCCGGCCTGATCAAACTCATATGCGACTATATGTCTACGGCGCCGTACCTCAGGAGGCGCCTCTTCAAGCTTAGACCTGAGCTCAAATATGTAGGTCTGCTCCCACCACTCAACATACCGACACATCCCGAGTCACCTGAACCACCCGAGGGTCTTTGGGAGCTAAGAGAAGCGCTCGTTGAGAGACGGGGAAAATTAGCGCTCATACACGCAGGGCTTAAGAAGGCGATAACACTGGACGCGCCACTAAGAAATGGCGCGAAGATAATAGTACTGACCCGAAGGCATGGGAAGAAAGTAAGGGTCAGGGTCAGGTCGAGGAAGAGGCTCCCCTACTACCTCGGGACTACGGTCTCGCTACATGACGGGCCCCTCATCGAGATATTGAGCAAGTATCGCTATGCGGTAGCTACGGACAAGAATGGCGTGCCCCTCACCGATGTCGCGGATAGACTTAGACTGGAGATTAGGGGGGCGGAGGGCCCCGTTTGCGTAGCCTTCGGCTCATACGAGCGTGGACTCGATGAGATAGCCGCCCTCCAAGGCGCGAGTCTTGACAAACTCTTCAATGTATGTGTAAACTTCATTCCTCACCAAGGTGTCAGGAGCGTCAGGACAGAGGAGGCTGTGTATGCTGTACTCTCATTTCTCAACAACCTAATTTAGACTGATTCAAGAACGATATAGAGAGATGTCGTGTAGAAACATTATTATACTGCGCTTAAAGGATGAGACGAGAATATGTCAGAGGACCCGGCGCGAAAGTTCAGCATTTTGTTGGGGCTCACGATCGGTCTCTTCGCTTCCTCCCTAGAGGGGACCATCGTCCCCATAGCTATGCCGAAGGCCGTGCTGGAGCTGGGCAGGCCGGAGCTCTACAGCTGGCCCATCACCGTTTTCATACTCGCATCAACAGTTTCTATACCGGTCTGGGGCCGTCTCTCAGACGTTAAGGGAAGGCGGACGATATATGGTGTCGGCCTGCTCATCTTTGGGGCAAGCTCTATACTCTGCGGAATCTCCTGGAGTCTCGAGGCTCTTATCTTATTTAGGCTGGCTCAAGGGATAGGCTCAGGCGCATTATTCGCCCTGACCTTTACGATCATCGGCGACCTCTTCAGACTTGAGGAAAGGGGTAAAGTGACAGGCTACACCTCCACGGTCTGGGCTGTAGGGAGTTTGGTGGGCCCTCCCCTAGGCGGAGTGATAGTGGATTATCTGGGCTGGCGCTGGGTATACCTCATAAATGCGCCGCCAGTAGCCGCGGCCGCGCTCCTGACGATGCCGCGCCTCCGCGCCCTCGCAAGGCCAGCAATGGGCCGAGAGCTTGACCTCGCCGGACTCGCCCTCTTCACAGCGATCGCAACCATAGGCGTATTGCTCGTTAACTATTCAACTATAGGCTTTCCCACTTCTCTTCTGTTTGTAGTGTCCCTAGCGGCAGCCATCCCTACTTTCGTGATCGTTGAGAGACGAGTGAAGACGCCTTTCGTACCCTTTGAAATCCTGTCCGACAGGGTCAATCTGTCCGCGCTCATATTAAACGGAGCGGCGGGATTTGCCTTCTTCGGCGCAATCACGGTTGTCCCGCCCCTCATGCAGTGGTTCTATGGCCTGAAACCTGTTGAGACCGGACTCTTGCTTGCTCCGACGACGCTAAGCTGGGTCTTGGCTGCAAATGTATCGTCCCGTCTCGTGGTCAAGGTAAATCCAAGGCCCATAATAGTTTCAGGAGGGGCCTTGTTCATCTGCGCCACAACGCTCGCGATAATCATTACCAATCTGGCCACCTCAAACGTCTATCTGCTGGCCATAGTGATGGCGTTTGTCGGCGCCTCAATGGGACTCGTAGTCCCAACGACGCTGATAGGATTACAGACGCTCGCCAAGCCAGGCGAGCTTGGCTTCATAACCTCGATCTTGACTTTTGTGAGGAGTTTGGCGGGCGCGATTGGCACGCAGGTAATGTGGGCGCCTTACACCCCCATCTTCACACTCCGGCAGGGCCTTGTCGCGGCCTCCGACGTTTTTTACGCGACACTCGCCTCTTTTGGAACAGCCGCCCTTATTTTAGCATTTGCGCTTCCCATCAGCCTGCGCGTAAAGTGGCCCGACCTAAAAATGTTTGAGAGCAATAGAACTAAGCTTTAGAGAAACGCCGAGCGCTACAAAAGTGCTCCCACAAAATACCCCGCTGCGAGGAGGATGCATGTGATAACTGAGTTCTTAACATTCAACGACATAGATGGGATCATAGCATACTGATTGCCGAAATTACGATCAACCTCTTTGAACACCCTCAACGATAACGGGATGGTAGTGAGAGCTATGAGAACTGTTGGTGGGCCCAGGTTAAGTATCGGTATAAGAGCTATAAACACGTAGACGAGTAGGAAGATGGCTGCTAGGAGCACCATCACGCTGCGTTTAGAAAGCCTGGTAACTAGGGTACGCTTGCCTGCTTCTTTGTCGAAAAGCGCGTCCGGAATCTCATTGACGTATAGGATCAGCATTATCAGGAGGCCGACAGGAATAGAGGCCATTAAGGCCGCGGAGTCGAAACTGCCTGCCTGAACAAAGTAGGTGCCTAGCACGATGAGTGGGCCGAAGCCGGCGAAGACCGCAAACTCTCCAAGGCCCCTGTATGCCAGCTTGAATGGCGGCGCTGTGTAGAAGTAGGCGAGGAAGATGCCGCAGACTGTTAGTATGGCGATCTCCACTGGCCCTCTTAGTAGTGCCAAGTAAGCGCCTACTCCGACTCCAGCCGCGAAGAGGGACGAGAACAATATCCTCGCCTCTGTGGTGCTCACGAGTCCGTAGATAAGTGCCCTCGAGCCTCCGCTGAATGGAGTTGGCCTCCTATTCACCACGTCAGCGCCCAACAACGTGTCGTAATAGTCATTTGCTAGGTTAAGGGCCATGTGTATAAGGGCGAGGCCGGCGAAGGTCAACAGGAGAAGAACAGGGTGAAAGTACCCCCGATAGTAGGCGGCCCCGCCTCCGACCAAGACCGGTCCGAGGGTGGCTAGGAGGAAGGGGAGCCTAACTGTCCGGAAAAAGCTCCAAAACAGTCCGAGCCGTGGCTTAAAGGTCTCGCCGAGCCTCTTCCCCAAGCTCTCCAAATATGCACGGGCCCTGTTGATTGATATCTCGACGTACTCGGGGAAGGGGGTCCTATGTTCATCCCAGCTATACTCCCTGAAGGTTTCTAGTAGTAACTCTCCACCTTCGGCGAGGCTGACTCGTCCCCTAAAGACGATATAGCGCCTATCCGTGTAGCCCCCAGATGGGAGAGGCGTGATGTGGTTTGCGACGAGGTTAGCTATCTTGCCTTCAAGCCTCTCAGGGTCAAATCCACGAGGCACCTTGAGCCTGATCTGCCCGTCGATTAGGGCCACTGTAACCGGTATGGAGGCAGGATATCCGTCCTCGTCTAAAAAGGATAGGGCGAATTGCTCAAACCTTTCCAAAAGCTGTGGATCAAGCATCTCAGTAACCCCCCTCCATCCTTATTATTGTTGGCTCGGAGCCGAGGTCGCCGTTTGACCAGACATACACGGTTTTCGGCCTCACCTCGATGACTGCCCTCTCCCAGAAGAGGGGGAAAGCATATCTTTGTTTTAGGTAGGCCTCTATGTAGGGCTCCTTACGCCTCCAGAGGCCCAGTAGCCTAGTCCAAGCCGAGCTAAGATCCTCATCTATCACTCTCGCATCCCCCTTCAGCATGACTGCATGATAGTTATCCGACCTAACATACTCTCTATGGGAGAACAAGACACTTACCCTGGGATTCCTCTTGATGTGGCGTAGCTTCTTGCTGAAGAGTATGCTCGAGGTGAAGTAGAGAAGCTGAGTCTCGCGGTCGAAGAGAGGCAGCATAGGGTGAGAGACTGGGACTCCCCTTTCATTCACCACAGTCAAGATGGCGACAAGGGAGTTCTCCAACACTTCCGAGATCTCAGGAGGAAGCTGAGGAGACATCAACCACCAGCCCTGTCCGGCGTCATATAAACCTCTGCGAGCTACGCCGGATACTTATATTAATTTAAATGGCGGGCAGGCATGGAGAGAAAGGACATGCCAGTGGTGCATGTTTTTGCTAAAGTCGTCCCAGATGTTGCCGCGCTCGAGCACGACCCCGCGACTCTTAGCCCCCGACTAGACACAGCTCCGAGGAAGATAGGGGAGGCGGACCAAGTTGCTCTCGAGGCAGGGGTGAGGGTGAAGGAGATGTTTGGCGGGGAGGTTGTTGTACTCTCTGCTGGATATGAGTTATCAGAGGCCCTCCTTAGAGAGGCCTTGGCAATGGGTGCGGACAAATGCTTTTATGTGAACGACGCCTCTCTTGCGTCAGCGGACAGCTGGGTCACGGCAAACGTCCTCGCAGCACTCTCGGCGAGGGCCGGGCCCGCCCAGCTATACCTCTGCGGAGAGGCTTCCTCAGATTACAGCAATTATCAGATCGGGCCGAGGCTGGCGGAGAGGCTCGGATTTCCCTGCATCACTCATGTTACACAGCTAGAATTGTCTGGAGACACGGTGAGGGCTGTTAGGACCCTCGAAGACAGGGTTCAAATGGTCGAGGTAGAGGCGCCGGTCGTCGTCTCTGTCGGCCTCGAGCTAGCCCAGCCGAGGCTCCCCAGTCTCCTCATGATACGCGCTGCCTCCCGGAAACCCCTAACCCGCGTAGAGTTGGGAGAACTCGGATTAAGTGCTGACGAACTGACGCCAAGGCTCTCACGAATTTCCTTAAAAGTGGCGAAGAGTACGAGGAGAAATGTCACTTTAACAGGTGATCCTAGAGAGTGTGCGGCGACTCTGATAGATCATCTTGTCAGGGAGGGGGTGCTACAGGCAAGGTGATCAAGGCGCTCTTAATCGCTGAGGAGCTGGCAGAGCTCGCCGAGCTCTGGCATGCCTCTATCAAGCTGAGCCCTTCCAAGATCTCTTCAGCACTGCCCGAGACGCTCATCAACGACCCACAGCTGAGAAGATTTCGCCTCTCAGAGGCCGTGCCAATACCCCCACTGTCAGAGACCCCACCAGACGGAACAATAGAACTCATAAAAATGGCGGTTGAGAAGCTTGAGTCCACCGTGATAATTGCTCCCTCAACTAGGGCGGGGAGGGAGCTCGTTGCACGCGTTGCCCAAAAAATGGCCGCGGGATGCGTTACCGACTGCACGAACCTAGTCATCGAGGATGGTCGCCTCGTGGCTGAGAGGCCTGCCCTAGGCGGAGCTTATGTCGAGAGGTTGGAGGTGCTTAAGCTTCCAGTATTTATAGCCCTCCAGTTGAGAGGGGCCGAGACAGGAATTCCTCAAGAAAACCAAGATTTCGCGGTATTGAGCGTAAAGCCTGTCGAGGGTGCGCGGAGGGTGCCAAGAATAGTGTCAACCGAGCGGGCGACACGTGGTGGTGCCGATTTGACGAAGGCTAAAAGGATAGTTGCTGTTGGTAGAGGCTTTAAGAGGAGAGATGATTTAGCGATGGCTGAGGACCTTGCGAGGCTACTAGATGCCGAGCTCGCATGTAGCAGGCCGGTGGCAAGTGACTTGAAGTGGCTTCCCGAGGATCGTCACGTGGGCCTCTCCGGAAAGTGGGTGAGCCCAGACCTATACCTTGCGATAGGCATATCTGGCCAAGTCCAGCACATGGTGGGTGTCAGAAACTCCAAGATAATCGTAGCGGTGAACAATGACCCCGCGGCGCCAATACACAGGGAAGCCGACTACTCCGTGTTGCTAGACCTCTATTCCTTTATCCCCGAGCTCATTAAGTTATTAGGTGAGCGGCGAGGAGGGACAGCGTGAAACAAGCCCCCAAGGGGAGCGTCATAAGGGTCGGCTTTCAGGGCGAACATGGCTCCTACAGTGAGGAGGCGGTGCTCAGGTATTTCGGCGAATCGGCGGAGCCCCTCCCGTACAAGTCAATAACCTCCGTCTTCGTCGCGGTGGAGACAGGTGAGGCGAGCGCCGGAGTGGTCCCGGTGGAGAACAGTATTGAGGGCAGCGTAGGCGAGACTTACGATTCCCTGCTTACAACGAGCCTCCGAGTCGTCGGTGAGATAAACCTCAGGATCTCGCACTGCCTAATCGGCCTGCCCGGAGCCAAGATAAGCGAGCTGAAGAGAGTATATTCCCATCCACAGGCCCTCGCTCAGTGCAGGGCGTACCTAGCATCCCTGGGCCTTGAGCCGGTCAGTTACTACGACACCGCCGCCGCCGCGAGGCTCATAAAGGAGATGGGCGATAAATCTGCTGCTGCTATTGCAAGTGCGCGAGCCGCTGGAATATACTCACTAGAGATACTCGCGAGCGGGATCGAGGATTATGGTAGAAATTACACCAGATTCCTCGTGATAGGCCGCGAGCCATCCACGAGATCAGGGCGTGACAAGACAAGCATAATATTCACCCTTCCCCATAGGCCGGGAGCGCTTTACGAGGCCCTCGGCGTCTTCGCAAGAAGAAGCATAAACCTGACGAAGATAGAGTCTCGACCAACGAGGGCTAGACCATGGCAATACAATTTCTACGTAGACTTTGAGGGACATATAGATGACGAGGTTGTGAGAGAGGCGATGTCGGAGCTTGCGCAGAAAGCGCTTTTCGTCAAGGTGCTCGGCTCATACCCAGCGTGGATCAATAAGAACCAGGTCGCCTGAGTGGGCATCAGCCCTGGTCAAGTATCTGTGACAGATTTAGCTCGAGGGCTGCCGCCGGCATAGGAATCCCGAAGTTCTCCAACACGGCTGGATGTATCTCACCGGCATAGCCTACCTCTAGATCTCCAAGCATTATGGATACGGATCTCCCCGGGATAAAGAAGGGCTGCTCCATGGGGTTAAAGACCAAGTCTTTACCCAAGTGTCTTAGGATCTCGTCGGCCAGGGACTTTATCTCGGAGTAAGAGGCAGTAGGGTGGCAGGTCACGAGGGCTAGGTGAGTCTCTCGCCTCGTCCTCTCGGGGAGGGAGTCGTCCCTAAGCACCACGTCCCCTATCTCGAAAAGACGCTGGGGATAGGGATTGTCAGTATTTGCGGCGAGATTAGATAAGAGGCTTGGCAGGATCCTCTCCCTGACCGAGTCGTAGAGGGCCGAGACAGGATTCAGTATCTTGACGGACGGGCCTCCATCCATAAGCATCATCTTATAGTCCCGCTCACTATTGGATAGTGTAGTGTTCACTACTTCGGTAGCGCCCAAGGATAGAACGAGCCGCCTGATACTCGAAAGAATCGCGGTCGATTTTAACAGGCCTCCAAAGCCGAAGGTCTTGGGGAACTCTGGCTGGAGGTTCTGATAACCGAGCCCGATAGCAACCTCCTCAACTAGGTCGACCTCGTGGAGAATGTCTACGCGATAGGGCGGCACACACACCTCAATAGCCCCCCGCTTGACGCTTGCGTCCAGACGCATCTTCCTGAGCTGTTTACAGATCTCTCTAGGCTGGAGGTCGACCCCGAGGAGATTGTTTACGGATGCAGGCCTCACCCTCCACACACTGTATCGAAGGTCCGGAGTTCTATCCCTCCTTCCTGTCCACGAATATATAACATCGCAACACTCCGCCCTCCCACCCATATCTATCATGGTCGTCACGAGGATATTGAGGGCGTTGTTGACAGACTTCTCATCCGTCCCCGTCACGTCGATAAATATGTCTCTCTCGCCTGGCGTGAGCTCCGTCAGCGAGGAATTGATTATTGGAGGGAACGAGAGAACTCGTTTTCTCGAGTCGAGGATCACGGGGGCCCTCTCTTTTCCCTCGAGTATCCAGGAGTATTGGCGGCCCTTGGGATGTTTTGACAGGATCTCTCTCGGAGACATTTCTGAGTACTCTCCGAGGGGTATGAACCGGATCTCGTCGAGCCCTACAGCCTTATAGGTGAAAGGCGGGACCACCTTAGAGAGGTCGTGTAGGCCTATCGCTACTCTTCTCCGATCCCTCCCCACCACCCAGTGCAGGTCCTCCTGCGCATTGATCAGCTCCTCCAGATGATACTCCTCGAGTCTCAACCCCCGTACGACTGCACATGCGATGTAGGGACGCACTTTCCGCACACTTGCCTCAACTCGCGTAGTGATTTTTGCGGGCGCAGCCTTGTACCGTGGCGCGCCTGTCTCAAGTCCGAGTAATCCCTTCATTGCCCTCGCCACTCCAACGATGTGCGAGAAGTCTGGCCTGTTTGGATTGTACTCCACCTTGACACTCTCCTCCGAGACCTCCTCCACCGACATACCGAGGGCTGCTGCAAGCTCCGCAGCCTCGTCAGCAGAGAGCTCCGAGCCCAGCAGGCTTGAAAGCCTCTTGAGATTCAGCTGGAGTGCGGGCACCCTACCTCCACCTCAGGGCCTCGAGCCTTATTGGAGAGTGGCTGTAGAGCCATGACAGGTCGTTTTGATAGAGCGTGCGTGCGTCTTGGATGTCTAGTAGTATTATGGCGAGGCGCTCCAACCCCAGACCCCAGGCCAGCACGGGCTCCCGCACCCCCAGCGGCCAAGTCACCTCAGGTCTGAAGACCCCCATCCCCCCAAGCTCAACCCAGGTCTGCCGCTTATCCACATATACATCGACCTCGGCTGAGGGCTCGGTGTAGGGAAAGTAGCTCGGCCTAAACCTGACCTTTCTAAGCCCCATTCTGGCGTAGAACTCCCTTATTATTCCCATAAGTTGCCGTAAGTTAGCGCCCTTGTCAACCAATATTCCCTCGACCTGGTGAAACTCTGCCAATCTTCTCCAGTCGACTCTCTCGTTCCGGTAGACCCTGTCGACGCTGAAGACCTTTATGGGTGGTTCCCGGGCTTCAGCGAGGTGTCTGATCGTCGTCGCCGTCGTGTGGGTCCTTAAGACCAGCTTTGAAGCCTCCTCCACACTCCAGCGATACCCCCAGCCAAGCGAGCCTGTTTTCCAGCCGTTGTAGTGGACACGTCCCACGACCCTTGCGAGTCCTCGGGGGACCTCTCCCCTGGAGGGGTGAGCTAAATAAAATGTGTCGTGCATCTCGCGTGCCGGATGGTCCTGAGGCTGGAAGAGAGCGTCGAAGTTCCAGAAAGCAAGCTCCACAAGGGGTCCCTTGATCTCTTGGAACCCGAGCTCCACGAATATGCTCCTAATCATGTCTATAAGCAAAGTGAGGGGGTGTGGCCTAGGAGCGAAGACCGGTTTCACAGGCAATAACAGGTCGTAGCGGCGAAAAGTCCTCGAGCGCCAGGATCCTGTTTTTAGCATCTCTGGTGTTAGCTGGGAGATCTCGTCCCTCTCCGCGAGTAGGTCTGAGGGTAGTTGGAGTGCTTTAAGAGTAGGCGCAAGGGAGTGGCGCGTCGTCACGGAGATGTTCACGACTCCCGGTCTCCTAGATAGCCTCTCACAGGCCGCCCTGAGGGGGCCGAGATCTTCTAGTGCGATTGGCCCGCGCTTGAGTAGCTGGAGGACAAGCTCCTCATCTGTCTCGCCCTCCGGATAGTTTTGTAGCTTGAATCTGAGGTCGTCTCCTTCCCTTTTTATCGAGACCCACTCCTTCCTTTTGGCCCAAATGACTCCTATGTTAAACATGTGTTCTGGGAGCCCGGCCCTCTCCGACAGGTCCTTGAGGCCTGCCTCCCCACCAATCTCTCGCAGAGCCTCCACAAGCCGCCTCTCCGGCAAACCCTTCTCGGCATACTCACGCCCCTCCGACCCCAGAATCGCTATGTGTTTGGTCTCAACCTCCCTCCTCTCAACGAGCCCCTTACTGAGAAGCCACTCCGCCGCCTTAGCGACGGCCCCAACATTGACACCAATTTTAGAGGCGAGCTCGTCATAACTCGTCGGGCCCTCCGATAACAGTAGCGAGAGTACCCGCCGTTCCAGCGGATGCAGGCTTAGCTGACCAGCACCAGACTCCTCGGCCATGTAGCCACAAATGATTGTCGAGTGGCCTCTTTACATATCTTTGCGCCTCGAGGTTTTCATACTCCCCAAACCATGTATCAACGGTGCGGAGGGTGGGGGGATTGATTAGGGGGACCCTATCGGAGGACCTGCGGGTCGAAGTGCGTGGCCCAGAGGCGGCGCGGCTGGCAGCGCAGGGCTATGGGGAACTCGCGGGCGATAGACTCTTCCTATGGCCTGAGGAGGCTCTGTATCTTCTCGAGAAGGGGAAAATAGAGGTGGAGAGTGGAGGCGCTCGCCTCGGGTTCAGGGAGTACCTCGCCTTAATCACGAAAGACAAACCCATTGTTTGGCCGCGATACATCATCTATCGAGACCTCAGGGAGAGTGGGAGAGTAGTGAAAAAGGGTGTGGGCGAGACGCTACTATATAGGCTGTATGAGGCCTCGGGGCAGGAGACCTCAAAATACCTAATCTTCCCCCTCAGCGAGGGCGAGTCGGTTGAGGTGTCTAGGTTGCTTGATGCTGCCAGGCAAAGCGCCGATAAGGGGAAGGTTCTAGTACTCGCAGTGGTCGAGAGACGGGGGGAGGTCGTATATTACGTATGTTCAGAGACATCTCCCTCGAACGTATGAACCTCCTAGATTACCTCCGACTGACCAGACCCCCAAACGGACTCCTAATGATAGCGGCGGTCATGGTGGGCCACTATGTTCAGTCCACTAGGCTGCCAGGCCCTCTCGAGGCACTCCTAGCCTCGTCTACGGCCTATTGCCTCACCTCTTCCTCCATGGTTTTGAACGATATAGTGGACAGGGAGATCGACGCCGTCAGCAATCCCGAGCGCCCCATAGCCTCTGGAAGGGTGAACGTGCGGAGCGCTTGGTTTTTCGCGGTCATACTGGGTACTTTGGGCCTAGCCTCGGCGGCAGCTTTGGGTCCCTCGCTACTCTTCATAGCCGTGATTTTTTACACCCTCGCCACGGTCTATAACACCTATCTTAAGAGGAGGGGTCTTGCAGGAAACGTCGCTGTAAGCGCAACTATAGCCGCGCCATACATCTTCGGAGCGGTCTTGGCAGATGGGGAGGTAGGCGGCTTAGTGTCGATCTTCGCACTCATGTCCTTCCTCGCTGGCCTCGGCAGGGAGGTCGTGAAGGGTATTCCAGATGTTGAGGGAGACGCCTTGAAGGGGGTGAAGACCCTCGCCGTAACGAGGGGCCCAAGGGTGGCGGCGAGACTCGGCGTATTTTTCGTAATGCTAGCCATAGTTTTGAGCCCGTTACCATTCCTACTAAACCAGGTCGGGCTTCCCTACCTCCTCCTTGTGGCGGTGGCGGATGCCGGGTTCATCTATTCCAGCGCAAAGCTTCTACGCGACCTACCTAGTAGTAGGAGGGTCAAGGGGGAGTATCTCCTCTGGATGGGGATAGCCCTTGCAGCGTTTATGCTGGGGGCCGTCTAGGGATATATTCCACTAGCGCTTTACTGGGCTGAGGACGAGTTCTTGAAGCTGATCAAGGACCCAGTCCACGGATACATAATTCTGTCCGAAAAAGAGTTAGCGGTCGTCGATACCTTTCCCCTCCAGAGGCTCAGGAGGATCAGCCAGCTACCCATGGCGTACCTGGTATATCCGGGCGCCAGGCACAGCCGCTTCGACCACTCGCTAGGCTCCATGGCGCTCGCCGAGGAGTTTGCGAAAAGTTTAGGCCTCGATCCCGCCGAGGCAGACCTGCTTAAAGCCGCAGCCCTTCTGCACGACGTGGGACACACGCCCTTCTCACACCTATTCGAGGAGTTCTTGCTAGAGGCGGGCACGAATCACGAGGAGGTGGGGAGGAGGATCGTCTTGGAGAACGAGGAGATAAGGAGGGTCCTTGAGAGGGTGGGGATCGATCCGGAGGAGGTCGTAAGCCTGCTCAGTGGGAAACACAAGCTTAGCAAGCTAATCTCTGGCCCGATCGATGTGGACAGACTCGACTTTCTTCTGAGGGACTCCTACTTCACCGGAGCCACCTACGGAATAATAGACGTAAGGAGGCTGATATATTTGACCAAGCTTGTTGATGGAGAGATTTCTATCGACTCGAGGGGCTGGGGCGTCCTCGAGGAGCTAGCCATAGCGAGGCAGCACTCCTTCCTAAACATCTATTTTCACCACGCTGTGAGGAGCGCCCAACTACTACTGCTGAGAGGCGCGGAGGAGGAGGGAGAGACCCTCCCCAAGCTGGCGGAGATGCCACTAGACGACTACCTCGAGCTGGACGACTTCGCTGTATGGTGCCTACTCAAGAGGAACGAGAGATCCCGAGGACGGATAGTGTCGCTGGAGAGGCGCGTTCTACCGAAGATGATCTATGAGGAGCGTGGCTCCCAACTGGCAGAGAAGACTATGAGTAGGAGCGATAGGAGGGAGCTTGAAGAACTTCTAGCAGGCCAGATGGGCGTACATCACTCCCAAGTCTTTGTAGACTCATCTCTCGTCCCCCCGCTCACGAAGTATGGCCCCAGCGAGCTTCGGGTCGCGGGCCACGGCCTTGAGGGTCAGAGAACACCATCATGGATTCTGGAGATGACGGCTAGGCCGATATACATATTCCGGGTTTACGTCGGGCGGGGGATGGTTGATTATGAGTCGGCTCGCCGCAAAGTCTCCAAGTGTCTCAGCGACCTGCGTTGAGCATCTTATACCTGATAACCCTCTCGAGCCCCTCCCTAAGCCCCACTATCGGCCTATAGCCTAACACCTGCGCAGCCTTATCGATCGAGGGGTAGCTCACCATCGGCTCAGCCTCCTCAGCCGACCTGGGGGGTAGCTCGACTAGTGGGGATTGAGACGAAGTCAGTTCGCGTATAATCTCAGCCAACTCACGTATAGAGACCCTGCTCCCGCCACCAATGTTGAAGATCTCGCCGACCGCCTTCTCACTCTTGAGGGCCAGCTCGACAGCGCGGCACAGGTTTACGACGTGGTATGGATCGGTTACGTCTCTACCGCCGTTGAAAAGATGTATCTCCCGGCCCTCTAGGCAGGCGTCTATGAATCGCGAGACCGCGCTCTTGGGGGAGTCATACTCTCCGAAGACCTTCCATGAACGTAGGACGACGGCCGGGAGCCCGTAGAGAGTGTGGTAGGTTCTTACAATCATCTCCGACAAAACTTTAGAATAGTCGTAGAGCGTGCGGGGGGCGAGAGGCGCCTCTTCTGTGACTGGGAGAGGCGGTCGAGGACCGTAAACATTTGCTGAGGAGAGAAACACAAACCTCTCAACACCCCTCCGCCGAGCTATTTCGAGCATGTTCAGGGTTCCCATGATGTTGGTCTGAAGACACCTCAGTGGGTCCCCACTACAGGAGGGCGGGTTTGATACGGCTGCCAGATGGACAACGGAGCCTACCTTATACTGCTCCAGCGCGGTGCTCAACCCGCTGAAATCCACCACATCGGCGACTAGATCCCCTCCGCCAGCTAAGTCTAGACGAACAACACTGTACCCTCTTCCAGAAAAATACTCGCAGAGGCTCCGCCCAATAAATCCCTCCGACCCGGTAACCAGAACTGGCTCCAAGCTCCTCCAAGACGAGACGCGCTATGAACGATTTATTAAACGTCTCACGACACGATGCAGCTAGTCCAGCCGCAGTCGATGCACTTGATACAGCCTTCCTGCCACGCTAGGTTTACGCCTCGGCACTGTGGGCAGGTATAGTATCTCGACTCCTTCTCACCCTCCGGCAACACGATCTTCATGAGGGGATGCTCGATTGTCTCGGCCTCCTCTTGGCGCTGGTACCCACCCCCAGTACTCACTTGAGTGACCCTCTTCTCAATCACCACCTCTATCCCCAAATTTCGCATCATCTCGAGTGTATTGTTAGTCACGACGTTGACGTAGTGGGACTCCCTCTGACTCGGCGTCACTAGAACTTGGCCTGCCTTGGAGGTGTCTCTGTATATCGTTACGCCTTTCAATCCGAGTCTGTAAGCGAAGAGATAAGCCTTTTTGACGTCCTCTACAGTAACCCACCTCGGCATATTAATCGTCTTGCTTACCGCAGCATCCACCCAGAGACCGACATGGTGCTGAGCCCGCACGTGGTCCCACCAAGGAACGTCGTATGCGACAACGAAGACCCTGCGGGCCTCCTCAGGGAAAATCTCTAAGCCTTGGATTGATCCCCCATTGTCTGCCACCATCTTGACTATTTGTTCGTTATAGAGCCCAGCCTCCTTCAAATAGTTCTCGAACTCCGGGTCAATGTAGTGGAAAACACCCACAGTCACGCGCTTCTCGTATATGAGGGCAAATACGGGCTCTAGCCCCGAGCTCGCATCAACCAGCATAGAGATGCTGCCTGTGGGCGCGATTGATAGGAGGAAGCTGTTTCGTATCCCGCTCCTCCGGACCTCTTGTGAGATTAGATCCCAATCCATCGTCCAGATCTCCTTGCGGTAAAAACCTTCGAGGGGGAGCACGCCCTTAACATAGTCACTCTGCCAGTAGAGTGGGAAGACACCTCTCTCCTTGGCTCTCTCTATGCTCGCCCGGTAGGCGTGCCAGGCGATGAACTCGGTGATCCTCTGCATCAGCTGGAATCCCTCCTCGCTGTTATACGGTATCCTGAGAGCGTATAGTAGGGAGGCTAGCCCCATAAAGCCGAGTCCGACCCTCCTCGTCATATGCGACATCCCCTCAATCTCCTTTAGCGGATACTTATTCACGTCTATAACATTATCCAAGAATCTGTAAGCAGACCAGACGGCTCTTTCCAAGGACTCCCAATCTAACTCAAACCCCCTCTCTGTCCTCTTCACGAAAGCGTAAAGGTTGATCGACCCCAAGTTACATGACTCGTACACGTAGAGGGGCTCCTCACCGCACGGATTTGTGCAGCTGATGTCACCGAGGGCCCTACGCAGGATGTTTCTCCTGTTGATGTTTCCGTGATAGAGCATACCTGGGTCGGCTGTCTTCCACGCCATCTCCGCGATGAGGTTAAAGAGATGCCGCGGATCTATTGTTCCCCAGACTTTACCATCCCTCGGATTATTTAATTGATATGGCTCGCCCCTCTCTAGATGCTCCATGAAGTCGTCGCCTACCAAGACACTGATGTTAAAGTTCTCGAGGAATCCCTCCTTCTCCTTAGCCCTGATAAACTTCTCAATATCTGGATGCCACACCTCCAGTATACCCATGTTCGCGCCCCGCCTCTTCCCACCCTGCTTCACAACCTCCGTTACTGTGTCTATAATTCGCATGAAGGTGACTGGGCCAGAGGCGACCCCAGAAGTGGAGAACACCACGTCTCCCTCCGGTCGGAGTTTAGAGTAGTTTATCCCGATTCCTCCACCGCTCTTGAATATTATTGCTGCCTCGGTTGCCGCTCGCATGATTGACTCTATGTTATCCTCTATGGGCAGTACGAAGCAGGCCGATAGCTGGCCGAGCCTCGCGCCCGCGTTGAAGAGAGTGGGGCTGTTAGGCATGAATTTTTTCTCGACCATCAGGTTGTAATACTCAAGATAGTCTGCGTAGTGGTGATCTAGCTCTCCTGCAAGTAGCATCTCCCAGAAGACGCTCCACGGTCGTCTCATCTTTCCCACCGAGTTCAGACGGTCGTACAGCCTTTTCATCTGCTCGAGGTGCCAGCGGTTCCAGTAGACCTCATAAGATCCGTCGGCCTTTCTACCGAGACCGACCTTACCCGCCCAAAGCTCCGGGTTAAACTCCTCGTACGGGTGAACGATTTGTTTGCCCTCCTTATCAAATAGTATGGGGTCATAGAGTATGTCGGGTATGACTATTAGCATCGCGACCCTCTGAAAGAGTTGCTTAGGCCTCTCGGCTAGCTTCCCCTGCTCGTTTTTGAGGAGGTAACGGCTCGCCATGAGGCGGATGGCGTTGACGGAGAAACGCTTGTCAACCTCGTCCAGATAATCAGTCTCCAGCAGGATCATCTTCTCCTTCCTAATCCTCTCCCTCTCCTTCCGGTAGAGGATGTAGGCCTTGGCAACCTCGTAGAGATCAAACTTCACTAGCGCAAGCTCCACTATGTCTTGGACATCCTCAACGTGTGGGATCCTCTCCCCGCCATACTTATCTGCGAGGACTTGCAGAACGTGGTCAACAACACGCTGGAGTAACCCTTCATCATACCTGTCGACCGAGAGCATCGCCTTTTTGATTGCGTTATATATGCGGGTTCTGTCGAAGTCGACGACTCGGCCATCCCTCTTGACGACCTTCTTTATTGGGAATTCTGACAACTGGTGCTCCAATCCGACCAGAATAAGTCTCCCACCAATGGCTATAAAGCCTTGCGAGACCAATGCGAGACCAAAAGTCTTTTATAAGCGCCCGAAAAAGCCAAGAAATGGCAACACTCCTTATATGCCGCCACCGGATTGGCCATGAGTTTAGACCGTCGGGTCCCAATTCCGTTCTCGAACACCCGGCATTATCGCCGGCTTTTCGGCTGACTGAAGGGATAAATAACGTTCCTCGGCGATTTTGGTGCGGTATGGCGCTCAGCTGCTCGCCTGAGGAGCTTCTAAGGGGGGTTAAGGCGGCATCGGAGGAGGTGATTACGGAGGAGGAGTTAGTTCAGCTCCTTGAGGAGAAGAGGGTACGGGCATACATCGGGTTCGAGCCGAGCAACGTGATACATCTCGGTGCTCTAGTTGTTTGCGAACCCATCATACAGCTAATGAGGGCCGGCTTTTCAGGGATATTCCTTATGGCCGACGTACATGGATGGCTAAATCACAAGGGCGAGCTTGATGTCCTCAAAGAGACTGCGGCGCATAACATCGAGTTGCTCAAAAAAATCACAAGAGCCCGAGGGGTGGAAGACTCCGTGGTGAGCTACGTCCTCGGATCCGACTATCAGTTGAAGGAGGGATACATATTGGAGCTATTCAAACTTGCAAAGTTGGTTACTGCCTCTGAGGCTAGAAAGTCGATGGACACGATAAGCAAGAAGGACGTTATGCACAGAGTGAGCTCCGAGATATACGCCCTTATGCAGTGCATAGACATAGCTTTCCTCAAAGTCAACGTGGCCGTGGGAGGCATGGATCAGAGGAAGATACACGTTATGGCCAGAGAATATCTTAGGAAGCTCGGTCACCAGAAGCCCGTAGCGATACATACTCCCATAATCCTCGGGCTTGACGGCCATGCAAAGATGTCTAAGAGCCTCGAGAATGCGATCTTCTTAAATGATAGTGAGGAGGACGTGTCGAGGAAGATCTATAAGGCTTACTGCCCTGAGGGTGTTGAGGAGGGGAATCCGGTTACCCAGATCGTCAAACATATAATATTCCCGTGGACCGGGGGCTTTGAGGTGGCAGGCAATTTGTATAGGAGCTACTCCGAGTTTTCAGCTGACTGGGTCGGCCGAAGGGTAGGGGCAAAAGCCCTTAAGGATGCCGTCACGGAGTCCATCATAAGTGTCCTTCGAAAAATCAACTCCAGCTAGCCTGCTTTAGGGGATTGCACGTGATAGGGCTACAGCCTTTTTAGCCGCGCCTTCAGCCGTCGTATCAAAGCAGTAAACTGCGGGCTCGAGCCCCAAGCCACCCTCGTCAATAACCAAGTCTAGGTCTTTTTCGGAGCTTACTAGCTCAATAACGCTAAAAACCACCTCCTCCTCGGTCCTGGCAAGCTGCTTTGCCTGGGTCTTAGCAAATTTCAGTCCGAGCCGTTTAGCAGCCTCTTCAAGCCCCGGCACGAGCCTTATGTTGATGACGGCTCTCTTAAGCGGGTTCACTCTTGTGACGCCGAGAAGGATTGAGGCGAGGTGTTTAGATGCCCCGAACTCGGGTTTGCCTACAGCGACGAGTCTATCGTTGATTCTGACGATCCTGCCAGGTATCGCGGCCACATCTTCTAGGCTTGAAGCCCCTTCCCTCGCTAAAGCAACGTTAATGGAGACCTCTGGATAGACCTTCAGAAGCTCGGGCGACCGCTCGATGAGTAATACCGCCCTTTCGATGTCCCTTATAATCCCCTCTCTCTCGATAAATGAGATGGTTGGCTTGGTGATACAGATAGTGCAGTCTCCCAGCTCAGGGTATATTTTTCTGTGTAGTTGGCAAAGCGTGCCCGAGGTCAGTAGCCTTTGCCAACCGTTCATTAATGCGCGGGTTGCGCCCTCAGGTCCTTCACTCGCCGCCGCGACTATCGAGTTTATGAGGGTTTCCGTCTCCTCCCGCGGTACACCATAGCTCCTCAGCGCCTCGGCATAGTTTGTAGGATGCTTAGAGAGGTAGTAGCTAACAGCGGCCTGGCTGACTCCGAGGACGAAGGCAATCTTGGACTGGCTGAAGCCTTTCCTCCTGAGAGTGTGCGCGAGGATTCCCCTTATGTTTGGCAGTAGATATCGAAGAAGCAGCTCCTCGGGAGGCCTCATTGACCAGGTTCCACTAGAATCCTTTCTTGCTGTGCATGCTTCATCGCGGCGCTAACCACCTCCGGATCGACGCGCCGATACACACTAATCTTAATCTTATCCCACTCCCAAACTATTTTTCCTCCTATGATTGCGTAGGGTGCCTCGATTCGCACGATATCGGCCTTAGAGAGCACTAGTTTATCGACTAACACCGAGTAGAGCCATCTGTTTAGCTCGCCTGCTCCTCTCGCAACCTCCTGAGAGGTTAGCTGCCCAGACTTCACGAGCTCTCTAGTCTGGGCGAAGATGGCGCGCCTCAGCTTGGTTGCATAATACCCGACAATGACGGTGCCGGTTCTCACCACGGCCCTGACGGGCTCCATAGCGCCCACCTAATGAAAATATATGCGGGAGGCCCATATATTATTATCCGGTTGGAACGAGGACCTTTTTATAAGGAAGAAGCCTTAAACTCTAGCAAGTTACAGCAAAGTTTTTCCACCGGTGTTAATAATAATTTAAAGTCACGATGGGACAGGTCCAAGATAGGATCTGGCGGACAATCTTGGAAAGGAGGGAAGACTACCTAAGGGTTTTGGGCGATCTTCTAGGTTTTCCGAGCGTTTCCGCGACAGGGGAGGGGATGGCTGAGGCGGCAGATAGGGTCAAGGAGATCATGGAGTCAAGGGGTCTCAGAGTAGACATATACGACGACCACGGGGGTTATCCTTTAGTTTTTGGGGAGATCAGAGAGGAGAGGCACGGAACGCTCTTGATCTATAACCACTATGACGTCCAGCCCCCAGACCCGCTAGAACATTGGGCCTCACCGCCCTTCTCTCCCGCTATACGTGACGGCAGAGTATACGCCAGAGGTGCTTGCGACAACAAGGGAAACCTTGCAGCGAGACTCTGCGCCTTGGACGTTGTGTTGGACTTGTTCGGCGAAGTCCCGCTCAATCTGAAGTTCCTTGTCGAGGGCGAAGAGGAGGTTGGGAGTCCCCACCTTTCGCGGTTCTTCGATCTTCACAGAGAGATCTTAGACGCCGATGCATGCCTCTGGGAGATGGGAGGCACGACAACAAGGGGAAAACCCATAATCTACCTCGGCGTTAAAGGCATCTGCTACCTCGAGCTCCGCGCAGAAGAGGATAGGCCCGATCTACACTCCTCTTGGGGCGCTATAGTGCGGAACCCAGCTTGGGAACTGGCTCAACTCATCGCAAGCCTGAGAGACGGCTCCGGCAGAGTGCTGGTCGAGGAATTCTACGACGATGTCCTTCCTCCTGACGAGGAGACGTTAGAACTGATAAGGAATCTCGACGACGTTGAAGAGGAGATTAAGGTCCACGCGGGCTCCGAAGGACTACTCACAGACAAGCCTGCGAGAGAACAGTTAATCGACCTGCTACTTAAGCCCTGCATCAACATCTGTGGGATCGTGTCAGGATATACTGGACCGGGCTCGAAGACTGTGCTTCCGAGTAAAGCTATGGCGAAGATAGATGTCCGGCTCGTACCGGCGATGCGGCCTGAAAGAGTGATCGAGAGGTTGGAGAGACACGTAAAGCGCGTGAGTGGGGGTAGGATAAAAATTGTCCCCCTCGACAGGGGGTACCCTGCATCACGCACAAAGCCCAAGGAGCCCTTTGTCGAGCTTGTCCGAGCAACAGCTAATGTAGCCTTCAAGGCTGCACCCCAGCTCTACCCATCATCAGCAGGATCTGGGCCAATGTACCTCATAACCGAGGAGCTCGGGATCCCCTGCGTAGCGGCGGGCATCGGCGACCACAAGTCCAACGTCCACGCACCCAATGAAAGCATAGCGATAGAAGACTACCTCAGAGGCATACTACATATGGCTCTAATCATGGCGAACTTTGTGCCCTACATGCGGGGCGGCACATTACCCTATGTTTAGGCAAAGCCGCGACACAAATTTATATTAAAGAAGTCATAGGCTATCACGCTGGTGGAGGGCAATGACGCCTGAGCTGAGCTCCTACGTTAGGTTTAAGACGCCTTCGGAACTCGCAAACGCGACGCTCGAACTCGTCAAGATGGCGAGGGAGACGGGTAAGGTCAAGAAGGGTGTTAACGAGGTTATAAAGTCTGTCGAGAGGGGCCAGGCGAAGCTGGTCGTGATAGCTGAGAACGTGGACCCGCCCGAGATAGTGGCTCTTCTGCCGTCACTCTGCCAAGAGAGGAAGGTGCCCTATATCTATGTCCCAACAAAAGAGGCCCTTGGAAACGCCGCCGGCCTAGAAGTCTCCGCCAGCTCGGTGGCTATTATTGACGCGGGTGAGGCCAGGTCCTATCTTGAGGAAATCTTGAAGCAACTCCAGAAGATCACTAGAGGCGGTGCCTGAGGGTTTTATAATGGAGCCTATGAGGAGTTGAGCTAGGGTATGAGTAGCCAGGGCGTGCCCGCCGTGGTGGAACAGATCGTAGGCAGGACTGGTGTGAGGGGCGACGTTACACAGGTGAGGGTAAGGATATTAGAGGGTAATGACAAGGGCCGCGTGATCACGAGGAATGTGAAGGGACCAGTTAGGGTTGGGGACATACTAATATTGATGGATACCGAGAGGGAGGCCGAGAAAATCAAATAGCCGGTGATGAGGCATGCCGACGACGCACGTATGCAGCTTCTGCGGCCACACCTTCATACACGGTACAGGAATCCTCTTTGTCCGGAAGAGCGGGCAACTCAACTGGTTCTGCAGTAAGAAATGCTACGTCTACATGGTTAAGCAGGGCAAGGATCCTAGGAAACTTAAGTGGACAATGTATTACGGCAAGGAGAGACGCGGCTAATCCGATACCTCGGCTGGGTCGAAGAATATTCTCCACTCGTATTCGTATGTCGCCGCACTGTCCGAGGCGTGGATTATATTATCAGTAATGTCGAGCGCATAGTCCCCCCTGATGGTTCCAGGCTCAGCCTTTACGGGGTCAGTCGCACCGATCATCTTACGGACAACCTCAACAGCAGCCCTACCTTCAAGTATAGCAACCACAACCTGTTTATCGCTAACAGCGTTGATCAGGCTGGGGTAGAACGGCTTAGACTGGTGGACCATATAGAGCCTCTCGGCCAGGTCCCTTCTCATCTTCACGGACTTGAGCGCGACGATCCTGAGCCCCCTACTCTCGAACCGCGAGAGTATCGCTCCAACCAGCCCCCTCGAAACGGCTGAAGGCTTCAGCATTATGAAAGTACGCTCCCTCATGTACAGCGTGACTAGAATGACCCATCACTTAAATCCTACATCACTCCGCGTCCTCTCTCTTCCGATTACCGTGGCGACTTTCTCCTCGTCTATCTGTTGGTATTCTGAGATTTCGAGGACACTCAGGACGAGCTCCGCAGAGTAGAGGCTCCTGATGGCTTTAGAAAGCTCTAGCGCTAGCTCTGCGTTAAGTACTATAGGGAGATTGTGGTCTACGGCTGCCCTCCTCACCTCGTAATCCAGTTGCGGCGTGTATCCCGCGGTTACCACCATCCCTATTCTTCTAGACTTGATGCTCTTGACGGCTGACTCTCGATCTAGCTGGGGCAGGTTGGGGAGAGGCTGGTCTTGGAGAGTCAAGACCTCGTAGCTAGCCTCCGAGAAGTTTCTTGCCGCCTCTAGGAGGAGTTCTCCGTATTTGCTCGATTCTCCATAGATAAGTATTGGGTCCTCCTTCACTGGAAGCCTATTCGGTGTCGCTGCGAGCCAGCTTGTCAAAAGGGCCTCGTGGAAACTTAGACCCAGGGCTGCCACCTCGCCTGTACTCCTCATCTCTGGCCCAAGGAACGGGTAGCAGTCCCTTATCTGGGCCCAGGAGAACTGTGGCGTCTTTACTCCCCAAACAGTCCGGAGTGGGGCATAAACCTCTGGGTATAGCTCGATCCACTTGTGATCAGGGTCATGCAGACCCATATTCAGCATGGCCCGAACGGCATCCTCCGCCAAATCATACCCATAGATTTTGCTGCTAAAGGGCATCGAGCGACTACACCTAAGGTTACACTCGATGACATAGACCTCTCCGTCTCTCACCAAATACTGTACGTTAAAGGGCCCCTTAACTCGAAGGGCCCTAGCAATCTCGCCGGTATACTCAGCGATCCGTTTGAGGGCAGAGTCGCTCAGCCTAAGCGGAGGGATCACTATTGTTGCGTCTCCGCTATGGACTCCGGCGTACTCAACGTGATCCATTGGAAGGATCTTACACCGCCTACTATCTGAGACACAGTCGACCTCCGCCTCGATCGCGCCCTGGAAGAAGTGGCTCATGACTATGGGCTTCGCGGTTAATCCCGCTAGCTTCTCCATCAGCTCCTTGAGCTCGTCTCTGTCGCGCGCTACGAAGACAGATGTCCCACTCAAGATGTAGCTTGGCCTCACGATGACTGGGTATCCAATTCTTTCAGCTACCTTCAGCGCCTCCTCGACATTCCGAACCCACCCCCAGGCAGGCTGCTTGATCCCTAATTCCTCGAGAAGCTTGCTGAACCTGTTCCTCTCTTCAGCCCTGCTTATCGAGGAGGATTGCGTCCCGATTATTGTTACCCCCCTTGCTTCTAGCTCCTCGGCAACATTATTCCCTATCTGGCCGGCAGCAGAGGTGATCACGCCCGCTCCACGCGTCATCCTGAAAATCTCTTCGATAGCCTCGGGCGTAAGCTCCTGATTAATCAGGTACGACACGACGTCCCAATCGGTGGAGACAGTCTCTGGGTTATAGTTGATTATTGCCGCGTCCCTCCCGAGTTCTGTGAGTTTCCTATATATGTTGACTGCAGACCAGTCAAACTCTACAGAGACTCCAATTCTGAAGCCGCCGGCACCGAGGAGTAGGATGAGATCCTTTTCTTTGAGACTGATATCGTCCTCCACGCCGTGGCAGGTTAGGTAGAGGTAGTTTGTTCTGGCAGGCTTCTCGCCGGCCAAGGTATCGATATTTTTTACCTTATAAGTGACTCCTAGCCGACGACTTATTGCCCTCAGCTCCGCTGCCGGGAGGCCTGAGAAGAGGGAGATCTGTTCGTAGGTGAAGCCGCACTTCAGAGCCTCGGCAACTAGTTTTTCCCTAAGCTCATTGTCTAACCCGTGTATCCCCCTCATTATTCTTGCAAGGTCTACTATCTTCTTGACAGGGGCGATGAAGAACTGATCGACCCTGGTGATCCTCGAGATCTCCTCGACAGACGCTCCGAGCCAGAGGGCCTTCGCAACGTCTCGGAGCCAGTAGGGCTTGAACGTTTTTAGCCTCTTCAAGACCTCTTCGAGGCTCTCACGGGTCTCGAGGATCTCCCTATCCACTAGGCCCAGGTATCCAAGGTCCAGCATTCTGAACGCCTTCTGATAGACCTCCTCAAGGCTTCTGCCGACCGCCATAACCTCGCCGACACTCATCATTTCGGATCCGAGGGTCTCGCTCCTAGGCCAAAACTTCTCCAAGTCCCATCTGGGAGCCTTGAGAACTATGTAGTCGAGGCTAGGCTCGAAGAAGGCTGTTGTTGTGCCCGTGACTAGGTTGAGGAGCTCGTCAAGTAGGTATCCAAGGCATAGTTTAGCAGCTATGTAGGCGAGTGGGTAGCCGGTCGCCTTACTCGCCAGAGCGCTGCTCCTAGACATCCGCGGATTAGTCTCTATGACGTAGTAGCCTCCGTTGGATTGGTTGAGCGCAAGCTGAACGTTACACTCTCCGACGAGCTGTATCGCGTTAGCAACGCCGAAGGAAGCTTCTCTGAGGGTCTGGTACTCGATGTCAGTCAGGGTCTGACTGGGGGCGACGACAAGAGAGTCGCCAGTATGGACACCCATCGGCTCTATATTCTCGAGGCAGGCTACAGCTACGCAGTTGCCTGCCCTGTCCCTCATAACTTCGTACTCTATCTCCTTCCATCCCTCGAGATATTTCTCGACGAGGACGCTTCCCACGGCGCTGTGCGAGAATGCTCTTGTCAGCTTTCCCCAGAGCTCTGACTCTCCGCTCGCGACGAATGACCCCCTACCACCCAGATTGAAGCTTATCCTAATAATGACCGGGAAACCGATTCTCTTAGCCGCCTCTACAGCCTCTTTCAGCGTGGTTGCGGGTTGCGAGGGGGGGACAGGGAGGGCTGCCTTGACCATGGTGTCCCTGAATAACGACCTTGTTAGTGCGGCTTCTATTCCACTTATTGGTGTTCCAAGCACTTTGACTCCATACTTATCTAGTGTTCCCGACCTGTAGAGCTGGACGCCCGACGTGAGGGCGCTCTGCCCCCCGAAGCCCACCATGATTCCGTCTGGCCTCTCCCTCTCGATGATCTTTTCCAGGAACTCGGTTGAGATAGGTGTGAAGTAAACTTTATCGGCGAAAAGTTTGGAGGTTTGTATTGTTGCTATGTTGGGGTTAACTAGGACGGTCGCTATACCCTCATCCTTTAGAGCCTTTAGCGCCTGGCTTCCACTATAGTCAAACTCTGCGGCCTCAGCTATCTTTATCCCTCCCGAGCCTATCAAGAGAACTTTACTTACGCGCTCCATTCTCCTCCACCATCTTTTTGAAAATGTCGAAGACGTAGGAAGCGTCTCGCGGCCCAGGCCTGCCCTCGGGGTGGAACTGTACACTTATCAAGGGTAAAGACTCGTGGACGAGACCCTCAATAACACCTTCATCACAATCTTCGAACCACTGTCGTAAACCAGTGCCCTCGATGCTATCGCGAGAAACAGCGTAACCATGATTCTGCAATGTCACCACTCTCTTGCCAGTGAGCAGGTCCCGGCACCCCTTATTAATGCCCCTGTGCCCATACTTCATCTTGTAAGTTTTAGCGCCTAGAGCGAGGGCTATTAGCTGATGACCCAAGCAGACTCCAAGCGTAGGAGTCCCGCTCTCAATAACCTCCCTCGTGAGCTGGATCGCATAGCTAATCTTGGCCGGGTTTCCGGGCCCATTACTTATCACCACTCCGGCGGGGCTATAGGAAAAGACTGCATCGGCGCCGAGCCTTCCTGGAACCACCACTACCCTCAGTCCCTTGCCTGCGAGCGCGTCAAGAACCCCCCTCTTAACACCGAAGTCCACCACCACAACCGTGGGCCCGTTTGAGTCCCTATAGATGAAGGGGGCATCGTAGGTCGAGTACTCGAAGACCTTGGAGTCATAGTCCACTGACTTGGCCATTCTTATGAGCTGCCCCGGGTCAATCTCGCTCAGACTCTCCGCAACCTGTACAGCACACCCCATGACGCCCGCCTCCCTAATCTTCTTCACAAGCATCCTAGTGTCGACGTCCATTACGCCTGGGACGTCGTTTATCTCGAGCCACCTTCGCAACGATTTCTCCGATCGAGGATGGCTGGGCTCTGTTGCCTGGGAGACAACGAGAGCCTCAATCGTCATGCGGTCGGACTCGAAGTCAGGCGGAACCCCATAGTTACCTATCAGAGGGTAGGTCAGGATTAGTATCTGCCCCACATAGGATGGGTCTGTCAGGGACTCCGTGTATCCATTCATCGCGGTGCTGAAGACAATCTCGCCGGACCTTCTAACGTGTGCGCCGAATCCCTTTCCAAGAAAGAAGGAGCCATCCTCGAGAGCTAGAGCGGCCACGGGGCCGCCGAGAAGCTTTCTCGCCAGCGCGCCCACCGAGTTATCCAATCCGCTTCTATGATACATTAAAACAGCATCCCTACACTATATACTTATAGAACAATTTCGGTCACACTCAGGACAGAATGTATCAGGGTTGGTCAGTCAGCAAAGCCGTCCGCCACCTAGTCAGCTTTAACAAGGGTTATAGGCAGGCTCTCGAGGAGGGCTATGCAAACATATCAGCCCTCTCACGCCTGATTAAGCCCTCAGTCGAGAGCATGCTGGGCAGGGAGGTCACGATAGATTCCATAATAACCTCTTTAAAGAGGATGAGGGCCGTGGCCAAACCACCATCTTTCCAAGCAGTCAAAGTACTCGCTAGAAGCAGACTCGAGGTTAGGACCGGCATCGCCAAGGTGACCGTTAAGAAGAATAGCCAGACAAAGAGGATAGCTAGGGATTTGGCCACAAGTAGTTTGGGTTTCTTCCAGCTCTTGGACGGGGTCACCTCCATTACGTTGATAGTAGACCTAAAAAACTACGAGGAGGTCAGGCAGGCGTTTCCACCAGCATTTCGCATTTCCGAGAATACGAGTATGGCCGCTCTACTGGTCATTAGTCCTCCAAAAATCGCCGAAACGCCAGGAGTCCTATCACTCATCCTGGAGCACCTAGCCCGCCACGAGATCAATGTGGAAGAGGTTGTGAGCTGCCACACAGATACAATCATTCTCGTAAGGGGGGTGGACGGGGGGAGGGGATTTGACGTCATCCATAACCTTATAGCTTTGAGTAAACGGTTGGTCCAGCAACGGTAAGCGCTTGGTTGCTTGCTTTTTACCGTCGAGGAGCCCTTCTCTTATATAGGGAACCGGCTAAATTACGGTCAGAACAATTAAATACTGCTTTAATGTTGGATATAAACACAACGTGGAGGGGTGTAGGAACGCCCACGCTCGTCCAAAATTACCTACCGGTCCCGCGGCAAACCGAGCCGGAGTTCTGGAACACGGTTAGAATAGAGCACATACGACACTTAGCTCGATACGGTGAAGCTTTATGGGCATGGGATAGAGCGAAGCATACGACGCGGAGAATCCTCGACAGGCTGAGCTTTAGGGCTGAGCTGGAGGGCGTCGAACCTGATAGAGGGTCATCGAAGTCGATAGATGTCTCAACCTCCATGGCCTACGGAGCCATCGACATGTCGGCCCCGCTCTACCTAGGCGATATGTCGTTCGGGGCGCTGAGCGGAGTCCCAAACATAGCTTTAGCGAGAGCGGCCGACTTGACTGGAATCGTCACGGGGACGGGTGAGGGCGGGCTTCACCCCGAGGTGAGGAAGTGTCGCCGAATCACCGTCCAATGGGCCTCCGCGCGTTTCGGTGTAGATATTGATGTCCTGAACACTGGGCTTGGAATTGTCATCAAGATCGGCCAGGGTGCCAAGCCTGGGATAGGAGGCCACCTTCCTGGGATTAAAGTAACTAAGCCGATCTCAGAGACGCGGCGAATACCAGTGGGTGTAGATGCGATCTCGCCCGCCCCCCACCACGATATCTACAGCATTGAGGATCTAGGGCAGCGGATAGCGGCGCTAAAGGAGGCAACTGGAAAGCCAGTCTTCGTTAAGGTCGGTGTAACCAACTACATACCCTATATAGCCACGGGAATCGCCCGCATGGAGGCTGACGGGATAATAATGGATGGACAGGGTGCAGGCACTGGGGCAACCCCAGCGGTAGTCAGGGATAATGTAGGCCTCCCCGTGGAGCTTGCTGTTGCGGCGGTTCACGACGCGTTGAAGCGCGAAGGCCTTCGTGATGGTTTCACGGTAGTGGCAGCTGGACGGGTTAGTAGTGCGGAGGACACTGCAAAACTCCTAGCGCTCGGTGCTGATGTTGTGTCCATCGGGACCGCATCGCTCATCGCCATGGGCTGCGTCATGGTTCACAAGTGTCACTTAGGATTCTGCCCTGCCGTCATAACAAACAAGATAGAGGAGAACCCAGCCAAAGTCCTCTCACTTGAAACGGCTACGCGTTGGGTTGTCAACATGTTAAGGGGCTGGGTAGAAGAGCTAAGGCTGATTCTTTTTGCGGTGGGGTTATCTTCGGTCAAGGATCTTGTAGGGCGTCGAGACCTCCTAGTGGCCCGTGATGTGATGAAGGACGAGGCTCGGTTGTTGGGGGTGAATACGTTGTGACCGCGCCATGGTGGACGCCCCGCAGGATCAGACACCTCCAAGAATTGTCTGGCGCCGTCGGGAGACAGCCAGGCGAGCCCCCTATAGTTAGCATGGGCAGTACCGGCCCTCCCCATATCGAACACCCATACTTCATTAGGGATAGGCTGGTCAGTGATGGGGCCCAGGTAACTCGTCCGAGCATCGACCCTTACCGCGAGCCGGTCGAGATATTCATCTACCTCTGCGAAGGCAGGATCAGACTCTCTATGCCCCTAATAGTGAAGATTAGGCCTGAGGCCGATCAAACCTTCGCCATGGCGGCTGTCAAGGCATGTTACTGCATGAACGTCCTTGTAGACGTGGGACCAAATTTACCCGAGGGCCTGGAGAAGTATGGTGAAGCGGTCATCGCAGACATCTCACTGATGGGTCGCACAGACTTCGCGGCCTACATCACCACATGGTCAAATATGTGTAGGAGTGACCGCCCACTCTTTGTCCGAACAGCACCTGCTCTATCTTATGACTGGGTGGATCAGGCAACAAGCTGGGGGGTATCAGGCATATACATAGACGAGGACCTAGCTGGAGAGGCTCCGGTTGAGGTTGCCACCTCCCTGCTAGATCGCGAGCTAAGAAAAAAGGGCATAAGAAACAGAATCAGTATTGTAGCTGGCGGCTCAACGATTAGGGGCTCCGACGACATCCACAAACTAGTTGCGCTCGGAGCGGACGCCGTGGTAATGTCGACGGCAGTTGAGCTTGCTGTGGGACTCCATGACTCTAGACCGGAGGGAGAGGTCATCCGTGAGAGGGTCGAAAACCTTCTACTTGGGATCCAGAGGGAGCTGAAACTACTCTCCGGCGCCGCGGGAGTAAGCAATCTCTTCAACAGTCTAGTAGGGAATAGAGAACTGCTTAGAGCAGTCGAGCTCGAACGGGAGGTTAGGCAGAAGCTGGGTGTTAAGCAGGCTGGTGTAGGATAATTGTCGCAATTAGAGGAGTTCAGAAGCATCTCTGGCTGCGGGATCCTCGGGATGCTGAGGAAAGCTGGGGCGCCGAGGATAAGGGCCGAGGAAGCACTCTGCTCTATCGAGTGTGTCAGGTATAGGGGCAGCAAGTATGGAGCGGGTTTCGCGGCCTACAACGTTGAAGGGGTCTGCGAGGGGCTCTTCAAGGTTAAGGCCTTCGTAAGGGGGGAAGACGCCCTGCTGCACGTCAAGAAGATCTTGTCCGAGTATGCTGGAGGCGACCTCTTTGAGCTAGGCTTTGAGACTCAGGGAGAGACCCAGTTCTTGTCCTGGGCCGCCTCTGTACAGGCCTCGGTAGATAGCTTGAGGAGGGCCGTTGACAAGACGAACTATGACCTATTAAATTCTGGGATAAAGGGCAGGATCTACTCTTGGGGTCGATACGTGGAAGTTTTCAAGGGCGTCGGATACCCTGCAGACGTGGCGCGACTGTATGGGCTGGTGGAGCGCGACGCACAGGCAGATATGTGGATCGCCCACACGCGACAGCCGACAAACTCGCCGGGCATATACCCTATATGGTCACACCCCTTCTCTAGCTACGAGTGGGCGATTGCCCACAACGGCGATATAAGTAGCTTCGGTGCTAACATGGAGTTCATGAGGTATAGGGGGGTGTCAAGCTTCGTAGGTACTGACAGCGAGCTAATCGTCTACATACTTGACTATCTCACGTCAATCGCCGGATTGCCCGTCGAGAAGGCTGCCCTAGCACTGGTCAACCCGTTCGAGAATACGCTCGTTAGTGCTGAACACAGTGCCCTAGGCTTAGGGAAGTATATCGAGTTTCGCGGCGCTTGGCTTGACGGGCCCTTCAGCGTTGTCGCAGGATATTGCGACGGTGAGGACGTATACATGCTCGCGCTCGCTGACAGGTCCAAGTTTAGGCCACTGGTTGTTGGGGAAGACGGCGCGCGGATTTATGTCGCTAGTGAAGAGGCGGAGATTCGGGCTCTGTCGGAAGACGCTGACGTGTGGCCCGTGAAGCCTGGGGGGGTGTTCCTCGCGTCTATGAAGAGGGGAATAATTTTGCGGGGGAGGGAACACGTGCAAGTTTTCTATCGCAAGGTTAGAACGCCGCCGCCAAGTAGGGGGCTGGTCATAGACGCCTCAGGTATGAGCTACAGCCAGATCAACAGACTAGTCCGAGAGTACTTTCAGTCCGGGGCAAGAGAAGTTACCGTGAAGAACGTGAATGGGCACAGATATCTGGGCATAAACGTCCCCCCCGGATGCAGGCTCAACATATACGGGACGGCCGGAAACTGCCTCGCAAACTTCAACAAGGGTGGCGAAATAATAGTTTATGGGAGTGCACAGGACGACGTGGGGGACGCGATGTACGGCGGCCGCGTCGTAATACATGGAGACGCGCGGGATGTGATTGCGCAGGCGCTCCAAGGGGGAGAGATCTTCGTAAGGGGTAGTGTGGGAAACCGTGCGGGGATACAGATGAGAGAGTTTAGAGACAGCACACCCTTCCTCATAATAGGTGGGAGGGCAGACGACTATCTCGGGGAATACATGGCCGGCGGCGTCGCAATGGTGCTCGGGATAGATGCGATAGATCTAGACGAGTGTCTAGTCGGGAGATATGTTGCCACGGGTATGGTCGGCGGACGCATATACGTGCGGGGCCGCGTAGAGAGATGGAGGATTGGCTTACCACCACCTAAACTCGACGTATTACGCTATCTGAAAGGCCTATACCTCGAAGGACTCATTGATTACTATACTCTCAACAAACTTGAATCAACCAAGGGAGAGATAACGCTCGACGACATAAGGGCGAATCTATCAGGCGAGCCGCTCCGAAGGGTTTCAAAGCTCTTCACATCAAAGTACCACAAGGATCTGAAGGTGATGGAGAGGCAGCTAGGAGATTGGGATCTGAAGCTCGTTACAGGTCCTCTTTGGAGATTCTTCACCGAGTTCGGGTTGGACCAAAGACTCTATCAGCGCATATTGAAGTCGGAGTTCACAATTATCGAGACCGCGCAAGCGGCCGCTAAGAGGGAGCAACATGTTGAGGCTGAAGAGGGCTAGGGGCCCTACGCGGCAAAGTGCTTGAAGGTTTTCTCGACACCTAGGTGAGGGATGTTAAAGATTCAGGGTGGTGTGGGTGGATAATTACGTGTACGATTCGTACATCTTTTATATATAACGGCCCACCTACCTGCATGGTGAGGGGCCATGAAGAAATACGCATGGATTGCTCTCTCCGTCGCTTCCCTCGCCGTACTAGGGGTGGCCTTAGCCTCGGTATTCGCTACTCCCTCGGACGCCCCACACGGTTGGGGGCGCGGCTGGAGGTGGCACGGCCTAAATCAGACCCAGATAGTGACTTCAGAATCAGTGGTCGAGGGAACCATCTCTGACGCCGACGTAGGATACCTAATTATCTCAACTGTGGGGGGTGAGGTTAGGCTCGCCGCATTACCAGTTTGGACATATCATGGAGAGAGAAGGAGCCTTTTCAGATTATTCGCCGAAGACCTACTGAATATTGGTGACAGGGTGCGGGTAGTTGTTTTAACAGTTCAGGCCACTAGGCCCAACGGGATGACAACGACTGTGTCGATTTCTAAGACCATCACCGACCTCTCAACAGACGTCGAGGTTTATGCGGTTTTGCCGGCCAAGCTTAGCTCACAAGAAACGCAGCCACAGACAGATTCAGCAGGCTTTGCTCTGCGGTTGGGCGTCTAGGCACCGGGCTAATCTTAGTTTTTATATCTCCCACATTTTTTAACAGTAGCAGTGCCCAGCCATGACTATTGCTCCTAATTTGCTACGGCTCGACGTGCTGTTCGAGTCCGTCAGCTTGGCCATAGGCCTCGCCATTGCTTCAACAGCGCTGGCGGCCTATAGGAGGGTGGGGTCTAGAACTCTATTGCTGCTGTCCCTCGGATTCTTCATCACGTCTTTCGCGATGTTGTTCAGGGTCGTAATAGTTGCGTGGGCGCTTTCTGAGCTTCCTTGGCGAGGCCCATTCGGAGGATTCTACTTTCTCTCACTCATTCGGCTTCAGGAGTCCGTCTATTCTATCGTTAGGCTATCCGGCTACCTAGTTTTCCTTTACCTATACGTCACTCATCCCCTAACGAGAGAGAGGATAGTTGCGGGCTTGGCTCCGGCCGGGATAGGGCTGATATACAGCCCGCTCTTCGAAGCGACGGCCGCTCTGATCCTCGGCTACATCGTCTATCAGCTCTCCAGAGTGAACAGAAGTGGGGTCTCGCCCTACACCGGCTATGTGTTTTTAGGCTTCATAATGCTTCTGGCGAGCCATCTATTGTTTCTCGCAACGCCCTTCTCCCTAATCCTCTACTTTGCAGCTCATGCGCTGCAGATGCTCTCCTTCCTACTCTTGCTCGCCTCAATGCTGGCGGTGTTGTTTCATGGTAAAAGACTACAGATCTAAGGCAAGGATCTACGCGGATATCTTATCCTCGGTGGCGTCTCAGGTTTACGCGAAACCCACTAAGATCATGCTGGACGCTAACCTTTCCTATGACCGTCTCTCGAGGTATTTAGACACCCTTGTCGAGGGGGGCCTTCTCAA
>Ga0209143_1000097_pt1 | contig 40495 bp, 39 predicted proteins | sample FaiFalFF_MnMetaG_3_FD_184739 | JGI IMG/M metagenome (GOLD analysis project Ga0209143, IMG submission 184739) | Freshwater microbial communities from Yellowstone National Park, Wyoming, USA - Fairy Falls B (FF_Mn_B) MetaG (SPAdes) (version 3) | ecosystem: Environmental > Aquatic > Freshwater >...
TCCCCACATAGTTAACCCTGAAAGCTAAAAATACGAAGGTCTAGATACTAGGAGCAGGAACCCTAATAGAGACTATGAAAGACGGAGCCTCCACGAGCTCTAAAGCGTGGGAAATCACAGCCGGGTTACTTGTCGCGGGGGAACCTCCGCATCTTAACTCTAACACCACGCCCTCCCCGGTGGAGGTCGGGCTCTACTCTAGGGTGTAGAGTATCGGGGGGTTTAAAACGTTACACTCCTACATAAGATAATATCAACCTATGCAAATCCCGTGTAAAACTTGAAACAGCAGACAAAGGTTGTTACAGTTTTGTCATCAAATTTAAATATCCATGAATATCTGCAGTTACCTTAACCTCACTATCACTAGGTGTTTTTAGGTTTAAAACTCCACCACGTAGAGCATGATGGTATTCAAGCCTCTGAGCTTGTGATTATTAGGTGGTGACCCTAGGTTTCTGAGATCTATAGGGCTGTGAAGCCCCTGGCTAGCGGGGTCGAGCTTCTACGGCGAGGGGGCCTAGGGGTGGCGTTGAGAGTAACTCATATCGTGTGTTTAGCTCGTGGCGGGCTGAGAGCGTTGGTTGCACTCCTTCAATCTCATCTTGTCTATGTGCACTGTTAAGTCTATGTTGTTCCTAGCCAGCATATCTGTTATCTCATCTACTAGTATGTTTGCAACCTCCAACGGCATATCGCATGGTGCTTCTACCGCTGCATCCCCATGGTACTTCCCAGGTATTACCCTTCTCACTCTCAGGCTCTTCACTTTAAACCTTCTCTCCTCTAAAACTCTTCTCACGTTCTCCATTAAACCTTTCTCTACAATATCCGAGAGCTCATCCACAACCCTCCTCGTCTCCCTTACCAGGGATAGTAGTAGGTATGCTAGGATTACAAGGCCCCCTAGATAGTCTATAACATATGATAGAGTTGCCCCAGCATAGGAGGCCCCCGCAGATACGAGGCCCTCTATAACCTCTGAGAAGGTGAATACAGCTAGGATTGAACCCCCTATGGGGTCTAGCCTTGCAACCACAATGGCTAGCACGTAGAGAGATGTTCCAATTAAGGCTGTTATCGAGGCCCTCCAGTCAACGTTATACGGCTCAGGAGCTCCTAGCATGGCGGCTGAGAAGCCTGCTGAGAGAGCGTATATAACTAGGACGCCTAGGGGGCCTCCGTAGGCCACCCTCTCATGGCCGTAGGGGTGGTCGAGGTCGGGGGGTTTTAGGGAAGCTCTGGTAGCTATTAACACGACGAACCCACCTAAGGCTGTAGCTATACAGGTTATAGCATCGACTAGGACTGCTTTAGAGCTGAACATAATGTACCCGGCCGTCTTAACGAAGCCCCCCATTAGGATTAGTGTTAACGCTATGCCGAGTATCCGTAGCCTGTGCCCCCTCAGCCTATCCACTAATAAAGCCCTCCGAGGAGTTTATAGGGGATCTGGAGGTTATTAGTGTTAAGACTCCTTGAAAGCCCTGATTATACTTGCTAGGAGCTCCGGGCTCTCCTCAGCTATAGTCCCCGTTACCAGGCCGTCAGCCCCGGATCTGGCTAGCATTCTAGCTGTCTCCTCGCTCCTAACACCCCCACCCACTATTATTAAGGTCTCCAACCCAGCCATTGCTATCATGTTCCTAGACATTTCAATAGCCTCGGGGGGCACGGGTTTCGGAGCCCCGCTCCCAGCTTCAAGGTATACTATCTTAGACCCCATCATGGAGCATGCTAGGGCGTGGGCGGCCACCAGCTCCGGCTTATCATATGGTATAGGCCTAGCTCTAACCATGAACCCAGCTGTGCCCCCATAGCCTACTATCACATAGCATGTGGGTATAGGTTCGAGGCCGTGGTATAGGACTATCATGGCCCCTTGAACCTGGGCTATCCCATGGTAGTACGGGTCATCGCTATTTATTATGGTTAGGAAGAGGGCTGCATCAGCTCTCCTAGAGACGTTGTTGAGGGCCCCCGGGAATATTATGGTTGGCATACCCTGCCTCTTAGCAGCCTCCACCACAGAGTCTGTAGCCTCAGGTGACACCCCCAGGCTCCCCCCTACTAGGATGAAGTCAGAGCCGGCCTCCCTAGCTATCCTAGCTATCCTCTCAGCCTCGGAGGGGCTGGTTTTATCAGGGTCTATGAGGGTGAAGTGAAGTCTACCCTCCCTCCTCTTCTCCACCATACTCCTCCAAACCTTTCCTCTCAAGCTCCCCTCCAACTCCAGCACCCTCAGCTCCACACATCTCCTCCAACTTACCCTCATAGGCTAGGTCTGCTACTCTGTTATAAACATCTATCCTCTCCGCGCTATAGCTAACCTCAAACCTGCAGTGGAACCCGCACGTTCCACACGTTACAACAGCCATTTTCATCCCGGCTGAGTCGCTTTTCTCGAAATCAACTGTTAGAGTCATAGAGCTACATACGGGGCATTGGAAGTATCTTAGCAGAGTCTTAGGTATAACCCTCTTTTTAACCTTAACTCTCTTCCTCTTCCTCCTCCCCAAAGCTATACACCATATGCCTATAAGGGTTTAGCGAGGTCTTTTAAAGAACACTGGGTTTGCGTGGGGGGTGTGTCGTTTTGGAGTTTAAGGTTAAGGATTTGAGTTTAGCTGGGAGGGGTAGGATTCAGGTAGAGTGGGCTGAGAGGCATATGCCTGTTCTCGTTAAGCTTAGAGATATGTATTCTGGTAAGAGGCCTCTTGAAGGTGTTAGGATATCTGCTAGCCTCCATGTCACTAAGGAGACTGCCGTCCTCGTTAGGACGCTCCAGGCTTGGGGTGCTAGTGTTAGCTTAGCACCCTGCAACCCTCTATCAACGCAGGATGATGTTGCAGCTGCTCTTGTAGAGGATGGTGTTAGTGTTTTCGCCTGGAGGGGTATGAGTAGTGATGAGTACTTCTGGGCTATAAGGGTTGTTGGTTCGAGGGATCCGGATATAGTCATGGATGATGGTAGCGATCTCCACGTAACCCTCCACGAGGAGCTCGGAGATAGAGCTTTAAAGGTGTGGGGTGGCACGGAGGAGACTACAACGGGGGTTATAAGGCTTAGGGCTTTGGAGAAAGCTGGGAGGCTATTATACCCTGTTATAGCTGTTAACAATGCTAGGACCAAGTACCTCTTCGATAACAGGTATGGGACTGGTCAGAGCACTGTTGACGGTATACTAAGGGCTACTAACATGCTTCTAGCTGGGAAGACAGCTGTTGTCGCAGGCTATGGTTGGGTTGGTAGGGGTGTTGCTATGAGGCTTAGAGGTATGGGGGCTAGGGTCATAGTGACCGAGGTTGACCCTGTGAGGGCTTTAGAGGCTGTTATGGATGGTTTCGAGGTAATGCCCATGGCTAGGGCTGCGAGGATCGGGGATATACTTGTTACAGCAACTGGTAACAGGGATGTTATAAGGGCTGAGCACATGTTAGAGATGAAGGATGGAGCGATACTTGCAAACGCAGGTCATTTCAACGTGGAGGTTAGCGTAGAAGATCTGGAAAGGATAAGCGTTTCCAGGAGAACGCTAAGACCCTACGTTGAGGAGTACGTTTTGAAGAACGGGAAGAGGTTATACCTCCTAGCGGAGGGGAGGCTTGTGAACCTAGTGGCGGCTGAAGGGCATCCAAGCGAGGTTATGGATATGAGCTTCTCCAACCAAGCCTTAGCCGTACTGTATATTAGGGAGAATAGGGGTAAACTGGAGCCGAGAGTCTACGATATACCACCAGGGCAGGATGAGATGGTGGCAAGGCTCAAACTAGAGACTATGGGTGTTGAGATAGACGAGCTTACAGAGGAGCAGAGAAGGTATCTAGAGTCTTGGAAAGCTTAGGGAGGCGGCACCAATACAACCTTAACCCCCGGAAACTCCCTCCTCAAAGCCTCCACAACATCCTCCGAGTCATCGTAAACAACCTCAACAACATACCTGGACATAAGCCTCCTTAAAACCTCAACCTTAAACACACTATCACCCCTATAATCCCCAACCCCCCGGAAGAAAACCTCGGAAACCAAACCCTCCAAACCAGCCTCCCTCAACTGAGCCAAAGTCTCAACCTCCATACTCCTAGGCCTCCCAGTAACAACAACAACCCTAAAACCCCTCTCAGCATAAGACCTAGCAAGACTAGCATACTCAACCCTAACCCTATCAAGGTAAATATACCTGCTAGAGAGAAAACACTCCCAAAAAACCCTCCTCCTAAAACCCCTAGCCTCAGCCAAACTACGCAAACCAACCTCCTCAAGACAAGCCCTAAACCTAGCACTAGAATCAACAAGAACACCATCAACATCAAAAACAACAACCCTCTCCAAACAACAACCACCCAGAAGGAAGTGGAGAGCAAATGAAAACCTTATAAACACCAAAACAAATAAAAAAGCAAGGGAGGGCCCGTCGTCTAGCCCGGTTAGGACGCCGCCCTTACACGGCGGAGGTCCGGGGTTCGAATCCCCGCGGGCCCACCACCTAATAATCCCCACCCATAACTCCAAAGTTACCTTAGCAAACCTCCCCTCTACTACCCCCTCTGCACATATAGGCTTTTCATATGAACATCTTAAACTTCATTCATACCAGACCCCGAAGTAGAACTCTAGCTGATATTAGCCTGGTGGATTTTAAATGGCCTAGTGTTGCCAGAGGAGACCCTCAGGAGTGCTACCTAGAATTAGGGGTTTCCAAGCTTAGGTCAAGAGGAAGTTGATGGGGAGATCACATAGATGGAAGCCCGGAGCTCGTAGCTTCTAGCAAGAGCTAAGATCAAAAACTTTAAGCCAAGGCTATGAAGAATGTTTGAAGTAGGGGGGGTTCGATGCTATACATGGTACATATCCATTATTATGCTAATACACCTAATACGAGTTTCATGTGTAGGAACGTTGAGGTGGAAGCTTGATAGAGACCTAGGAATTCGCTCAATGGAATTAAAGGTTACCTCTAACGTGGGAATTGCTAGTGAAAAGTTAGCATGGATAAGTTCTTAAGCTTGTACCTCTGTACTACTTAACCTTGGAGTTCAGGGAGGTTTGCTTCTCTTGAAACAAGTGGATGTTGTCGACGTGGTTGAGGGTTACCTTAGTGAGGTTAAACGGTATGTTAGGATTTCTCGTGGTAGGATTCTCTTCAGGGATCCTCGTGGTGAGGTTTTAATTGAGAGGTTGAAGGATTCTGTTGTTAGTGCTTTTGTTGGTGAGGGGGATCTTTCTAGGGTTTATGTTTGGATTGATGCTTTGAAGGCCCTCCTTGATGATACTTCTAGGCTTTTGGGTGGTCTTGGTTGGAGTTTTCCTAGGGAGTTTAAGGGTTTCCTTGACGATCCTAGGGTTCATCTTAGGAGGAAGCTTTTCAACTACACCTTCGATCTCGTTAGGGGTAGGATGTCTGTCTCAGACTACATTGTTAAGGCTAGGCAGGCTGTTACCACCAGCCTTAAATCTAATGTTAGGAGTTTATATCAAGCTTGGGTTTTCGCTGGCATAGTCTACCATCTAGCCCTACGAGGTGCTACTATAGTCTACCCAGAGCACCGCCAGATACTCCTTGAGAGGAGTGGGAGGCAGAGGGCTGGTGTTATACCACCAAACCTCGTCCTAAGCCTGGGCTCAGGCGAGCTAAGCTTCTTCCTAGAAGCCCCAAGGCCTGTAGGCTGGGAGGATACAGAGGATCTTAGGAGGGTTTGGAGGCTCTATGTAAGCCTTAGGCCTGACATGATGGTGTACTCAGGAATAGTACTTAACATAGTCAAGTTAGATGACCCCCAGAACCCGATACTAAGGCCTAACGTGATAATAGAGTGTAAGGAGACAGGAGATTGGTTCAAGAGGGTTAGAATCCTCAAGGGACCCCTATCCAAGCCGTTAACAGCTGAGGAGTGGATGTCAAGGTGGATTGAGGGTCTATGGGAGGGTTTAGGTGAAGCCCTAGGTGTTTCAAGAGAGGAGGTGGGGGAGCTCCTTAGAGGGGAGAGGAGGGGACTTAGGGTTAGCGAGGTTAAACTACTAAACCTATACAAGGAGACGTTCAAACCAGACATCTTCATAGTGGTCTCAGAGCCAAAGCTGGATCATAGTGTTAGAAGGGAGCTAGAAGAACAAGACATCACGGTATTCGATGAGGTTAAGATAGGAGATAAAGGAAGGCTTAGAGAGGTAGCATTAACACTAGAGAGCATAACAGGTAAACAGGGGGCTAGCCCTCTAGCAATCCTTAGATCAAAGGTTGCAGAGGCCATGGGATCAAGCATAACCCTAGACGAGCTAATGGAAGCCCTCCTAGAGCTTGGAGAGCTTAGATTCGAGGAGCTCCTGGAAATACTCAGAAGCAAGAGGTGGAGGGAGGATAGCATGGTTACAACAAGCTAAAGAAGGCTCGGTGGATAGTCGCTCTTCACACCTCAGAGTCGCTCCACCCTCCTCATAGCCACTTTATACTATTTAAACTAGCCTTTAAAACTGTTTAATGTTAACCTCTCCGTTTTAGGTGTATGGAGTGCTTAGAGCTGTGTTGTATCTCGTCTTATGTAATCTACTTTGGGCTACTAATAATGTTGTTGGTAGGGCTATCTCACCGTATATCGATCCATTCTCATTAACTGCCTTTAGGTGGTTTATAGCCGCTCCAGCCTACCCCCTCTTGTTCGGCTCTGGTGTTTTAAGGGATCTCAGAGTCTATGCTGGTGTTCGCAGCCTCATCTTAGGCCTCTTAGGCTTTACTTTTTTCAATTTCACGTTATACTGGTCGCTTTCTAGAGCTCCAGCCTACCTGGTGGGGTTTGCTTACGGTTTCACTCCGATAATTATGATTGCTCTAAGTGCTATGCTTGGAGAGTCCCAGGTGTCTCCACCTAAGATTGCAGGCGCTATCCTCTCAACACTAGGCGTCATGCTACTCTTCACATGGAGGGGTTTGGGGTTGGAGGGTTTAGGTGATTTAACGGGTATCATAGGGGGTTTAGCGGCCGGCCTTATATGGTCCTTGTACACGGTTCTACAAGCTAAACTATACCCTAGATCTAATATGGCTAGCCTAACCTACGCGTCTCTACTCCTATCCCTCCCCGCAACCATAGCATTGTCATACCCGTGGCTTTCAAAAATGGATTTAAGCGTGATAACCCCAAGCTTAGCCCTAGCACTACTCTGGATTGCCGTCATGCCAGGAGTCGTAGCATACTATTTATGGAATAAAGCAGTATCCATAGTAGGCTCTTCGACAGCAGCACCGTACTCAAACCTACTCCCCGTCTTCGTAGCAATCTTAGGCTACATAACCCTTGGGGAGACGCTAGCAATATGGGATGTGCTTGGAGGGTTACTTATAGTAACCGGGTCGACAATATCCATGGTAACGTCTTCTAAGAGCTCTGGTTCACGGTAAAAAACTGTATGACTAGCTTAACACATAGACGCTTCTAGTATAGCTTTACCAACACTTAGACAATATTCTACAATTGAAATAGTATACTGCCTCTTTTATCCTCCAGCATATCTCGTGGAATAACGGGTTTGGCGGTATGTGGAAACACGGTTCCGTAGTGAGGGAAGTGCACCTTGTAGTCACAGATAGCAGGTTAGCTAGAAACTTCTACTCACTTCTCCTAAATACAAACCCTGTTGTCTTAAAGGATAAGTCCTACTTTAACCTTGAGGGATCTAAGCTCCTTCTAAGAGAAGAATCGCATGCTCTAAAACCTCCCCCAGGCTCCTCAGGATTATACCATGTGGCCTTCGTCGTAGACTCGCTAGAAGGGCTTGCAGAGGTTTTTAGGAGAATCCTAGAGTACAGGCTACCTCTCCTAGGAGCCTCCGATCACGGTTGTACTTTAGCTTTGTACACGATGGACCCTGACTATAACGGTGTTGAGATTTACTTGGACAAGCCTGTATCATCGTGCAAGCTCAGGACTAAAGCCTTAGATCTAGATGCGCTTTCCAAGGTTAGGGGTTATAAGGGTTATAAGGTTAGCATAGGCCATGTTCATTTAAAGGTTCCCTCTCTTGACTTGGCTGAAGAGTTCTACTCTGGAACCTTGAGGATGAGGGTTACTGAGAGAGGGTATCCTGGAGCTCTTTTCCTCGCATACACGGATTATCATCATCACATTGGAGCTAATGTTTGGGAGACAGCTTGGGGAGCCCGTGGTGCTAGGTGGAGGCCCGGGTATGTTGGGTTAGAGAAGCTCGTGTTAAACCCTCCTCCCGATGTTGATGTGGTTGAGGGCTCTTATGAAGATCCTGCTGGGCATGTGGTTGTCGTTTCTAGGAGTGGTGGGCCCGGGGGGATTTGAACCCCCGACCACCCGGTTATGAGCCGGGCGCTCTACCGGGCTGAGCTACGGGCCCTCAGCCTAGGTTGTATTATTGTGTTTGGGGTTTAATACTTTTACCCTCGTCTTATGTTGTATCCTCTTGTTTCTAGGTTGTGGTTCCACCTTTTAGCCTTCTGTATATGGTGAATGTTGTTATTGTTATGAGTGCTAGTAGTATTGTTGCTATTGCTAGTGACCAGATCGAGGTTCCTAGTATGGTTTGTATTACTTTCTGTACTCTGATTTGTTGAGTCTCATTGCCCGTTTTGCCTATGGGTGCTGTTATTATCTGTGGTTGTGGTTCGTGTTTCTGGGGCTCCTCAAGGTTCCTAGATGTTATCGTTGCCCAGCTTATCAATATAGATTCTACTAGGAGTTGGGGGTCTCCCAGGTCTAGGGATGCTCTTAGCAGTGTTTGAGCTAGAGTGCTATTTGATTTAAGGGCTAGGTTTAACGCTAGCCCGGCTGTCTCATTGAACGTACTAGCTCCTGCTGTGAAGCTGCTATGTATAGCTGAGGTTATGATGGCCATGGATCTCGATGCTAGGAATAGCGATGCCACGGGATCTTTTGTCACGCTAGCAGATACAGCCATCATTACCGCCTCCTCAGGCGGATTGCCTATATTAGCTTCGCTAAAAACCTGGGTTGAGTACGCTGCAACACTCCTAGCTGTTGCCACCAGGTAACTTGATACAGCCTTCAGAGGCTCCATGTCGACGGTTACATTACTAGGCTTAGCTTCACCTAGTATAAGCCTGGCAGCTCTAACCTCCCAGAGCGATCTAGCTATGCTAAGAGCTTCCTCCAAGGTAGCGAAACCCCTACCTTTAATGTTGGAGTACGTAGTGTTGAGTAGCATCCCGGCACTCCAAGCGTGCAGGAAAGCCAGGCCTTTAACCTCTAAGACTCCGAGATCTAAGCTCTCCAGGCCCTCGTAGATGGTGTTAAACTCCTCAAGCTCCCGGGTCACATTGGCGTACACAGCCTCTATATCGAAACCCCTTATACTCCAGATCGCCACCTGGGCTAGGCTGGCCGCCCTAACACCTTTGAGTAAGGCAGCATAACCACTCCCACCCTGTCTTAGCACATTCTTAGCGCTATCCAACTCGCTAACAGCACCCTTAACAATATCACCTCTAGCATTATACCTCTCCAAGACCCCTAGCAGGTTCTCAGCCTGCTCTATAACCTTGACAGCAGCCCCCCTCAAACCATCTATGTCCCTTAAACCACCCCTAGCATACACCACCCCCTCCCCTGATACCATCGAGTATAGGCTTGCCAGGCTTCCAACCTCAACTACCGCCACCCCCAGCTTCTCCCCGTAGCTCTTTAAATCAACAGTCTCAGGCCTTACGGTCACGAAGGTGAAGGGGCCTCTACGCACTAAGACCCTCTCATAGTAGGTGTACTTAGACTGCCCTAAGGGCACTATGAAGGTCTTAGCTCCAGAGGCTGCCGCGGCTTCAAGCTTCTCCTTCAAACCACCCACAGGGCCTATGGTGGTATCAGGGTTTATCATCCCTGTTACAACGTAGTCCCCCCGGCACTCCAAGCCTTTAACCGCTAGGAGCACTGCTAACGCCATAGCCGCCCCAGCACTAGGACCTCCAACTACTATAGCTGGAGAGTTTAGTATGAAGTAGAAATCATAGACTAGGGGGTTAAAGCCACCTACAATTGAAGCTGTTAGAACAGCTATCCTAGCAGCACCCTGCACGTCAACCTCAACAGCTGGATTCACTGAGACGAATATGAGGCCCGAGCCTGGTTTCACTTTAACAGTTAAACTACTCATAACACCCTCACCTGAAGAGGATACAGCTGCTACCGCTAGACTACACTCCCCACCCTGAGCCTCAACAGTAACAACCGGGAGACCATGTATTACCATGAGGGGTATAAGGATTAAACCTAACAGCCTAAGACCGGCCAAGCCCATAAGCTAAACCCTACAACTACAGCTCAACATATAGTTAATAAAGTTTACTCACACAAGGTTAATATGAAGATTTAGGTGGCGAGCTTTGAACACCATAAAGATCAATCTTAAGGAGAAAGGCGAGGTTCCATCAACACTATTAGAAGACCTACTATCAATACACCCAGCTATAGATGTTGACAGCGGCCACATAACATGCCATTACACGCAACTATCACTCCTAGTAGCTGAGACGGGAAGAGGACCTGTGCCTCTAATAGCTGTGAACGAATGCATACTCTTAACAGCTGGAGAGCACAACATAGCTAAACTCACAGAAGCATCAGGGCCTGCATTAGAGGAGGCTACAGTCAAACAACAAGGTATAATAAAAGTGGGATCTACGGAAATACATAATCCAGAAGTGGTAGAACTACTCCTATCAAACACAAATCTCAACATGAAATTCCACGAAGCACACGTGGAAGGGGTTGGAGGAGTAGTGCTGGTGATAGCAAGGCAAGAGAAAGGATCCCCCGTAGCTGTGATAGCAATACCGTGTAGGAAGGAGAGGGAGAGGAGAGAGCAAGCACTACACTACTAATCTCTAGAAAAGATCTGAGAGCCTCGTCCTCAACATTATCCTCTTCAACACCGTAATATGCCTAGTGGTCTTAGGTGGGAATAACTTACCTTCAACAGCAGCTTTAACAACATCCCTCTTACCAAGCCTGGGGGGTATGAGCACAAGTGCTCTACCAGGCCTTCTTGGCGTTTCATTTGTGAAGCTTAAGGTGATCTCAGTAAGGTAACCCTCTGTATCCCCAAGTAACCAGTATACACTAGCTGGATCTTCCACCTCGTGAACTCTGTACACTATTGTGTCACTCTTCCTGACAACACTACCGGGAATCTCGCTCTTCAACAGCTTAAGTAGTTCTTCTAGAGCTCCGCTAGAACCTCTATAGACTCTAATCCACCTCTCAACTCTAATCTCATCCTCCTCTAAATAGTTTACTGTTAAGACTGGAACCTTTGAAACATCTAGTCTTTTCAAAACCTCAAGTCTATGAGCCCCGTCTATGACTGTTAACGTGTTCTCATCGACTATTAAGGGTTTAACGAGGCACCTGGATTTCACTATGGATTCCCTCACCTCAGCAACTCTAGCCTCAATGTACTTCTCATGGGGCTTTAACGTCCAAGGGTTAAGGAAGGCTAGCTTCACCATTATACTATTAGGAGGGTTCTCCTCATCTCTAGCCTTATAGCTTGTTAGCACGCCTACCCCTGAGCTCATAGCAGTTACCCTCATTTCACCTAACATTCACTTTGGGCAGGTATGAGAGGTCTATCTCTGCTGGCTCGTAGTCCACCAGCCTGCCTTCCAGGTATTCAAGGTAGCCTTGTAGGTCTAGGAGGCCGTGGCCGCTGAGGTTGAATAGTATGACTGGGCTTTCCCCACTTCTCTTAGCCTCAAGGGCTACGTCTATTGCTGCTTTTACAGCGTGTGCACTCTCGGGAGCGGGTACTATCCCCTCGGTTCTGGCGAAGATAGCTCCCGCTTCGAAAACCTCTTTTTGATGGTAAGCTCTAGCCTCTACAAGGCCTTCTGATACTAGAAGGCATAGTGATGGTGCGTCACCATGGTATCTCAGGCCTCCAGCGTGTATTGGTGGAACCCTATACCTATGACCTACGGTGTACATCTTGAGTAGTGGTGTTAGCCCAGCTGTATCACCATAATCGTATGTGTAGAGACCGCGGGTTAGCGATGGGCATGCTCTAGGCTCTACCGCTATGAACCTCATATCCTTCTTTTTACCGCTAAGCTTAAACCTTAGGAATGGGTATGCGAGGCCAGCGTAGTTGGATCCCCCTCCAACACACCCTATAACGTAGTCTGGGAGCTCCTCTCCAAGCTCCTCCAACTGTTTTAAAGCCTCTAATCCAATAACGGTCTGGTGTAGGAGCACGTGGTTTAGAACACTACCAAGACTATATCTAGCCTTCTCATCTGAGAGCACATCCTCTATGGCCTCTGATATAGCTATACCCAGGCTCCCGGGGTGGTTTGGATCCTTCTCAAGCACGCTAAGCCCAGCCCTGGTGAGCCTCGAAGGGCTCGCTACGACCTCAGCTCCGTAGAGCTCCATTAAAACCCTCCTGTAAGGCTTCTGCTCGTAGCTAGATCTAACCATGAAAACCCTGACCTTGAGCTTGAAGAGGGCTCCTGCAAGTGATAGAGCTGAACCCCACTGGCCAGCACCAGTCTCTGTTGAAAGCCTCTCTACACCCTCAATGCTATTATAGTAGGCTTGGGCTATAGCAGTGTTAACCTTATGGCTTCCAGTTGGTAGGACGCCCTCGTACTTATAGTAGATCCTAGCCTTCGTGCCTAGGAGCTCCTCCAACCTCCTAGCTCTAAGCAATGGCGTAGGCCTACCCAGGCTGATCAAAGTATCTCTTACAGCTTCAGGTATCCTTATGAACCTCTCACTACTAAGCTCCTGCTCCACAAGGCTCTTAGCGAATAACCTCTCAAACATCTCCCTAGGAGGAATCCTACCGTCTGGGAGTAGTGGTGGAGGTAGTGGTTTCGGGAGGTCTGGTATGATGTTATACCAGAACTCGGGTACGAGACCCTCGCTCTGAGAGGCCCTCCCCCTAGGGGGTTTTAGAGGGCTAGCCATTGGCTCAACCGCATCACCGAACATTTTATACACTAGGTACCCCTATTTAAGCTTTACTATGAGAGTTTGATTGACGGTGTTTGGAGTTGAGCTCGCAGGAGCCGTGGGCGCTCCTCCTAGACCTCGATGGAACCCTGTGGGACCACCTTGACATATCATCGCTGAAGCCCCCCTTTAAGAGGGTCTCGGAGGATGCTATAGTGGATTCCAGAGGGGTTACCGTTAGACTCTACAAGGATATCGTTGAAGTGGCTAGATGGGCTAAGAGGAGCGGTGGCTTCGTTATAGCACTAAGCTGGAACATACCGGAGGTTGCAGTAGAGGCTTTGAAGGCCTTCAACCTCCTAGGCCTATTCGACTACCTTGGGATCGAAGACCACCCTGATAAGGGTTTAATTGCCTCCAAGATACTAGGGGATCTTGAGAGTAGAGGCTACAAAATTAAACCATGCAGGATAGTATATGTGGATGATAGAGATATACACGTTAAAGGGGTGAGGGAGAGAGTGGGAGATGTAACATTCATAAGAGCTTGGGCTGACTTTAGGAACGGAGAGGAGCTTAGGAGCAGGATAGCTGAAGTGCTTCAGAGAAGATGCTAGAATCTCAACTGTACGCAGCGTTAACCCTAGTCAACTATGGACCCCCTCAGCTCTACTCCTAGCTCCTCAGCTAAACTCCTAGCCCTCATTTTTATTGTTGGAGCTACGAGTAGCAGTCGAGGCTTAACCCCGGTTACCTTCTCGTACAGCTTCCCTATGTTGCCGAGCTCCGCAACATCAGATTTATCTGCATGCGCCTTATACTCAACTAGTATGCGCTCTCCATCCCTGATAAGCATGTCCACCTCCACCACAGAAGGACGGCCGTAGACTAGGCCTTCGCTATCATAGTAAATCCACCTTTCAACCTTATATAGCTTTAGGAGATCCTCGACGAGATACCTTATTGAAGATCTAAACGCTTCCTCGGTTACAACACCATACCTATTGCCTATGGCATTCACCTTAGTACTTAGATCTCTTACTGCTTCTTGTAATTCCTTTATTGCTTCTCCCTGTTTTCTTACTGCTTCCTGTAGCTCTTTTATTGCTTCTCCCTGCTTTTTTATCGTTTCTTGTAGTTCTTTTATTGCTCCTCCGTGCTCGTCTAGTCTTTTGAGTATCTCGTATAAGCCTATGTAGCCTGCAACGGTGTACTTGAACTCTGGATCCTTTTCTAGGAGCTCTAGAAACCTCTTTTTTAGCCTTAAGCTCAAGTCTATCTCTCCTCTCATATGGGTGTTAGTTTAGGTTTATAATCTTTAATTGTGTAACTGTAGTCTATGGCGTTATCCTCTCTGTGTCTCTTGGTAGTAGTCTTGCTTCCCTTATGTTCTGTAATCCTAGTATTTGCATTGTTATCCTCTCTAACCCCATTCCCGCCCCTCCGTGTGGTGGTGCTCCGTGTTTGAAGAATTCCAGGTAGTATTGGAACTCCTCCTCCTTCAACCCCTTATCTTTTAGGTTCTCTCTCAGCCTCTCATACCTATGCTCCCTCTGCCCTCCTGTTACCACTTCCAAGCCTCTGAATAACAGGTCGAAGCTGTACGTCCACTCCGGCTCGTCATCCTTCCTCATGGCGTAGAAGGGTCTTACACGCCACGGGTAGTCTATTACGAATACAAGGTCTGAGTTGTATTTCTCCCTTACATAGGAGCCTAGGAGCTTCTCCCCCTCGGGGTCTAGGTCCTCTCCATAGGGTATTCTCTTACCGTACTCAGATTCAAGTATCTCGTAAGCCTTCCTTATAGGTATCCTAGGGGCCCCCGACTCCGGTATTCTTATTCTCGGTGCCTGGTGGGCTTCGAGCACGTCCTCCACCTCCCTTAGATCCTCTGCTAGCTTTCTGAAGAATCCTTCAACGTAGTCCATCACATCGTGATACGACTCTATGAAGCCAACCTCTATGTCTAGGGAGTGGTATTCGTTTAAATGCCTTACAGTATGATGTGGTTCAGCTCTAAACACAGGGCCTATCTCGTAGACTCTCTCAAAACCAGCTATTACTGCGAATTGCTTGTAGAACTGGGGGCTTTGAGCTAGGTATGCTACCCTATCGAAGTATAGTACTGGGAAAACGTTAGCCCCGCTCTCCGTGCCTGAAGCCACTATCTTAGGTGTGAATATCTCCACAAACCCCTGGCTTGAATAGTACTCCCTGAACTTCCTAGCAACCCAAGCTTTTAAAACGAAAATCCCGGAGACTAACGGGTTCCTAGCGTCAAGCCACCTGTACTTAAGCCTGGTTGTAAGCCCAGCTTTAAGAGAGCTGTGCACCTCCAAGGGTAGGGGTTCTAGAGGCCTTGATAGTAGTGTTAGAGAGGAGGCTGCTACCTCGAACCCCTCCTTGGTAGGAGCTCTCCTCAACATTCCATCAATACACACAACACACTCCTCCCTTAAACCCTCTAACTCCTCTAGAACCTCCTCTCCTAACTCGCTCTTCTTAAACACAGTCTGCAACGTACCAGTCCTATCCCTTACTATGATGAATTTAACGCCACCTAAATCCCTTATCCTATGTATCCAACCGCAAACTCTAACCTTCGATCCTTCTAGATCACCTGCTTTAGCTAGCACATCTCCTATGAACATCCTCTTATACACTAGACCCTACACCTTGATATTACATATTCTAGGATTCTACCTTTTAAACTACACTAGGTTGCTAGCGTTACGAACACCAAGGTCTTGTACCTAGATACTAGTTTTGAGAACTGGTTTAAGGACAGGTTTTTCAACCCCTCCGAGGACACCTCCCCTGTTAGGAGGAGCTCTGCAAGCCTAGCCTGCCATACCCCACCCTCTACGCTTAGCTTAACCGTTCCATCCTCCTCCTTATAGTATCTTAGCATTAGAGGGATCCTCATGAGCTTCCAGTAGTACTTTGGCGTGATCTCCAGGAGCCTCCCCACCTCACCTTCATCGAACTCGTGTAGGTCTCCTGAGTGTAGTTTGATAAACTTTCTGCCTAAGGATAGATCGTATATGGTTATAGTTTCAGCCGGCCAGTAGAGGGAGAGCTTCCTACTATCCTCAACATATTTCCTCTCGACAGCCTTCTTAATCTTCTCCCCCATAAGGAGGGCCTCCAGGCTGGGAGCTTAGACTACCCTCCCTCGTACCTAGCGTATATCATTGCATGGTCTCTGTCGAAGGGGTCTAGGTGTACTACATCAACTATCCTGAACCCGCTTGTCTTCAAAACCTCAACCTCCCTCCTATAGACCTCGCTAGGCTCAAGGGTTACATCTATGCTCCTAGCCTTCACGGCTAGTAGTAGGTAGCCGTTGCTCTTTAGGAATAGAGAGGCGTTCCTAGCTACTATGGCTGCCTGCTCTGGTTGGGCTATGTCAGCGTATATCCCATCTGTCAACTCCACCAAATGTCTATACTTCTCCGGGAACCTCGCATCAGCTAGTATAGGATATATGTTCCTCCTATCCCTCACTACAACTAGAAGATCTCTCATAACCCTAGGTGCAAACTCAACCCCGTATATGATACCCTTCCACCCTATGATATCACTTATATGGCTAGCCGTAGTCCCGCTCCCAATGCCGAGGTATAGTATTTTATCACCCTCCCTCACCGGGAGCTCCAGTAAACCCTTAAGGAGCGCTCCTCCAAGTTTACTCCTATAGGGGTTCCACTCCCTATACTCTACATCCTCGTACTTGAAAAGCCTTTCACCGTAAACCCTCTGACCCGGCACTAGGTTTCTCGTGGCTATCCTAAGGCTTCCATCGCTAAGCTCCACCACGTAGACCCCCCTCCACTCTCCGTGCTCCTCCACCCTCACAACCTCGGACAACACGCTCACCTCCTCCTAGCTCCTCTCCTAGCTTCCCTCCTAGGCGGTCTGGGTTTAGCCTCCTTAACCTCCTTCCTAACCGGTGGTTTAGCGTAAACCTTCTTAATCTCCTCTATCCTAGCCTGTAGCTCTTCTCTAAGCTTATCCCCTACAAACCTACCTGTGAAGGCGTCCACCTTAGCTGCTAACGCTAGCTTCGCAGCTAGAGCCCTAGCTATCTTACCCCTCTGCCACTTAGGACTCCTATGTATCTCTGGGTACTGGAATATAACACCGTGTTTAGGAGGTCTCCCCCCTGTTCTCAAAGCTCTAAACAACGCCTTCTCAGCACCCAGAACCTGGATTGTACTAGCGGGGAGCATGGCCATCCTCTCCAGGCTACCTGCAAGGCTTAGGAGCCTAGCCCCTAGTAGGGGGCCTACGAGGGCTGTAATGTTTGGAGCCACCTCGCTCATAATCTCGTCTAGGTATGATGTTAGGGTTTTCCTAAGCTGGAATAGATCTAATACTATCCTAGCCAGGGTCCTTATGGCCTCCGCGTCGTGCTCCGATAGATCTGCCCCTACGCTGGAGGATGCAACCTCAACTATCTTGGAGGCCTTAGCCTCGCTAAATCCTATCCTCCCAAGGCTCTCAACCGTAATGCCATCCCTATGTCCTATCTCCGCTACAAGCCTAATGTAATCCTCGTGCTCTTTAACAAGCTCGTCGAGCTCCGGGAAGTGGACACCATACCACTCCCTTATCCTGGTGGCGAAGAGGTTAATAGTCTTATCTATATCATCTATAGCCCTTATAGCCTGCACAGCCAGCATATCCCTCTTAGCGGCAACCCCCCTAAGCTTCCTCCTAGTATACTCAACCTGCATCGAGTACATCCACTTAGCGAGCTCCTCAACACTACCTACAAACCCGTGTTCAACAGCAACCTCTGCTAGCCTAGATCTAAACGACCTGAAAACAGCATCAGCAGGGGTCACGGAAACATTAAAACCAAAACCTGAAACACTCCTAGCGAGATCGTTATCCTCAACAACTACAAGGGAAACCTTACCCCTAAGCCTCTCAAGAAGCCTGGACATGCTCGCAGGAGCCTCCCCCCTCTCTATAGCCAACGCCTCCTCAACAGCCTCATCAACACCCTTAGGGTACAACTCGAAATCCACAACACTCCCGTCCTCACCAATAGCGAAAACCCCGAAAGGCACTGCCGCCAGGTATACCTTCAACTCAACCACCAAAACCCCAGAGTTATACCCAAAGCTTAATACTTTAAGCCCTGCACCAAGGGGTTCGGAAGCTATCTCAATTCTCATTATTACCTGTACCAGCCTAGAGGGTGGAGCTCCTCTTTAGCCTCTCTCCGCCATTTCAAGTTTTACACAGGATTTGTATAGGTTGATATTATCCTATGTAGGAGTGTAATGTTTAAACCCCAAGGGCATTCATGGGGGTACAATGTTAAACAACATAAACCCTCATGAAGCCCTAACCCCATATTAGAGTTTATAATATCCTATACGTGGGTAACACGTATAACACTAGGTAGAGCCACAGTACATGAGCTATAATGGATGCTGATAGACCCTGAGTTCTAGCGGTGAATCCGAGCACCAATCCCACAACCCATGCAGCTAGAACTAGTATAGCAAGCCCTGAGGTTACATGTACTAGAGCATAGGGTATTGTGGAGAGCGCCCAGTTAACTCTAAGCTTCCTCACTACAAGGGTTTCCTGCAAGTACCCTCTCCAGTAGGCCTCCTCCATAAACCCTATTACAGGGATTAAGGCTAGTTCTAGGTAACCCACATTGATAATAGAGTATACAAGGTTAACCTGCTGTCCTAAACCTATAGACGAGGCTAGTATGTGGCCTAACAAGAATGCAAGGTATAATGTTATTGCACTAATGAGACCTGCGATGAGAACTCTCACGTTGAGAGTGAGGAGCTCTAGGAGAGTCCTATTAAATGTTATAGCAGTCAATGCTAGGATTGTGGAGACTAAGGCCATGGAGAGGATTAAATTTTCTGAAGCCAGCCTAAAGGGGACTAAGAATAGAGGCCATGGGAGGAGTACTAATGCCAGGTCTCCCGTTAGACTCCCTTTATTCAAATAGGGGATCACCTCATGCTTAGAAGTATCTTCCCGAAAACCTCTCCTCCCTCTAGGAGCTCGTGAGCTCTAGGAGCATCCCGTAGCCTTAAAGTAGCTCCAATCACAGGTTTAATCCTACCTGTTTCAAGAGCTTTAAGTGCTTCTATAGCATCGGCTCTCGTTGAAAGTATGATACCTATCAACCTTAGGTTTTTAAGGTAGAATTTCCTTATAGGTAGGTTAATGCTTGCTCCTGCAAGCCAGCCGAATACTACTATCACGGCCCCTCTCTTAGCTATATCAATACTATCGAGTAAGGTTCCACCACCAATACTGTTTATAACCACGTCAACCCCGGCCCCTCCTGTGAACTCTAGAACCTTAGCCTTAAAATCCGGGTCTAAATAGCTTACAGCTAGGTCTACGCCGAGCTCCCTAAGCTTTTGAAGCTTCCATCCAGGACCTCCAACTCCTATAACTATGGCTCCAAGGTACTTGGCTATCTGGACTGCGAAGACTCCAACACCCCCAGTGGCCCCCCATACTAGAATTCTATCACCTGGTTTCACGTTAGCAACCTTCAAGGCCCTCCATGCAGTGAAGTATGCTTGGGGTACGACACCCATTATGCTAGGGTCTAGGGGTGGTTTATTGAGCTTTATTAGGGTTCTAGCGGGTACCTTTACGAGCTCAGCGTAGGAACCCCATGTATGGTATCCTATCATCCTCCACTCATCACATAAAACTTCAAGCCCCCTGGAGCAATTATAGCACCTACCGCAACCGTAGAGCGGGTTTGCCACCACGAAATCCCCTCTATCCAGCCATGTTACTCCTTCACCCACCTCTTCCACAAAACCAACTACATCGCTTCCAGGTACGTGTGGTAAAGCGACTCTATAGCCTTCAACCCCCCTCCTCATGAGCACATCTATTCTGTTAACAGATGTGGAGGACACCCTTACAGTAACCTCCCCAGGTCCTGGTCTTGGATCTTCTACCTCAACTTCAACTAGGACGTTCGGATCCCCATACTCTTTAAACATCATAGCTCTCATAGAGATCACCACCACCACAGTATGTATTCAAAGTTATAAGCTTTTATACATATGTATTAGATTTCATGGTGGTATCTAATGATAGCTAAGATACTGCTCTCCGTGAGGCCATGGTCTTTCACAATGACAGCTGGTGTTGTTATCTCAGCTATAACCCTAGCGTTCTACTATGGTTACCCAGTTGATATCACTCTAGCTTTGCTAGCCCTGGTAGGTGCTGTGCTCCTCCACGCTTTTGTTAACTGGTTTAACGATTATGGTGATTATGTGATGGGCGTTGACAGGGTTGGGGTTGGGACTAGCATCTATAGACCACATCTTCTCGTTGAAGGAGCTCTAGGCACCCGTCAAATTCTAATGCTTAGCTTCTCATCAGCCGCGATCTCCATAGCGATAGGCTTATACATAGCATTCAGCGGTAGACCTCTAGTCATACCTATTGGGGTAGCAGGCTTCCTACTAGGACTCCTCTACTCAATTCCTAGGGTGGGGTTTAAGTATAACGCTCTAGGGGAGCTAGCAGTATTCCTTGCCTTCGGACCCCTAATGTTTCTAGGCTCCTTCTATGCAATCACAGGCTTCGTGGATTTAAGAGCACTCATAGCATCAGCCCCCCTGGGTATGTTGATAACAGCTGTGTTGTTAGCAAACAATATTAGGGATATAGAGGCTGATAGTAGGTCGGGAATCAAGACACTAGCTACAACCTTAGGTTTAAAGAGGTCTACTATCGTCTACTCCATATTACTACTGGGTTCAATAGCCTATACCATAGCCTTAATAGCGTTAAGGGTACTCCCAGTAGCATCAATAATCACCATACTAGTATTACCTCTAGCTATAAACCTCACGAGGACATCCCTATCTGGTGAAATCCCCGTAGACTTTGATCCGAAAACCGCAAGGATAGTACTATTATACTCAATACTCCTAGTAGCATCTTTACTGGTTGCCATCCTGTTAAATAAATGGGGTGCTCTATGAGGCGAAGTATGTTTCCTCATGGGCGTTCTCATCGAGGTGTGGAGGTGCGTGGAGCTCATGGAATATGTGGTCTTCAACGTCATCCCTACTCACTATTACATTGCAATCCTTGCACCACATATACTCAAACTTGGAGGGCTTGCACATCTTATAACATGTTGAACCCTTATCGCTAACACCTTTAACGAGCTTGTTTAGAATGCATAGGCCGATAGAAGGATTGCTCCTTAGGGGGACCCAGTAGTAACAGGTTCCACACACAGCATCTATTTGCATTAGCGGATCACCATCTATGATTACTGTTACTGGGAGTTAATATGCTAGCATGGCGTGATGGTAGCGTTAATTTTAAGCTTTTGAACCCTTTACTTTAAGAGGTGGCATGCCTTGCCTATTGGTAGGCTTTTTAAGCTTGTTGGTGGTTTAGCTATCCTACTACTCGTACTCTACGTGCTCCTACTTGTGGCCCTTCTCTTCCTAGGCTTTATTGGACCTATATTGTTTCTAGTTCTCCTGGTGCTAGGGGTTCCTTTTATAGTTGCTCTTGCAATCCTCTCAATCCCTGTAGCGTTCCTAGCATTAGCTATCCCGCTCGCCATACTAGTGGTGGTTCTAATCATTGTTGGCATCCTATTATCCGTTATCCTATCAGCTGTTCTCACACTCATAGTGCTATGGGTTGCTAATACAGCCTCCACAGAGGTTATAGGAGTGGCCCTTCTCCCTCTCAGGGAGGACGGCTCCATAGTGTGGTGGAGGGTTATCCTAGCCGTAATACTATTCCTCTCCATATACGCTCTCATAAGCAGGATATTCCAGGTTTCTAGGGTTAAGACTAGGAGGGAGGCTAGGCTCAGGTATGCCTAGGAGAGCTCTACTCCTCCCAGCTCTAATAGCTATCCTTGCAACACTCCCCATATACGCTCTACTATCCAAACTAGCTGTTGTTGAGATTAGAAGTGGGGATGAAGTTGAGAGGATCACTATTACATGTGGTTCTAAGCTAGTCGTATCATTCAACAACTCTGTTACAGGATCCCCTGTCGCATTTCTCTTTGATATTTGCGGTGACGGTTTTCAGGGGGTTGGTGTGGTAGCTGATGAGATTACAGTAGAGTATTACACAGCTGGGCTTATAGATATTAACGGCTCCATTAAAGCTTTCAAGTCCCAGGTACTGGAGTACTGTTCGTCACAGGAGATAAGAGTGTTGGTTGGGGGGAGGGAGCTATCCTTCAAAGGGGTTTGCGTAGTGCTTAGGGTTAGACCTTACGTAGACCTCCAATCTTAAACCTTGATATCAAGACTAGCATTACCGTGCATCCTATGAAGCCTACTAGGTTTAAAACCTCTAATGGGATGAAGAGTAGGAGGCTTAGGAGGGCTAGCAAAAGCCTAGGGGCTATACCTAGGTGGTAGCCGGAGTAGAAGCCTACATTTGCTATTGACAGGAAGAAGATACCAGCTATTACAGCTACAAACCTGGAGGCTATTAGTATAACACCTTGGGCTAGAGGCATTGTTAGGAGTACTGGGAGTATTAGCAGAGCTGTACCCCAATAGGACCATATGAAGCTAAGAGCGTATACGTACTTCGGTATTGCTACAAGGGCAGCTCTAACTCCAACTCTCACCGGGTCTAGACCGTATACTGCTGCTGCAGCGAAATTAGAGAGGCCTACGGGTGGCGTTATATCAGCTAGCATAGCCGTGTAGAATAGGAACATGTGCGTTGCAAGTAGTGCAGCCTCCTCAGGTATGCCTGCCGCTGTAGCCAGCTTAACGAGGGCCGGGGCTGTTAGTAGTGATGAGAGTGTATACGTTGCTATAGGCGGGACACCCATGCCTAGTAGTAGTGAGAAGAAGAAGGCGAATAGGATAGCGTATACAAGGTTGCCTCCCACTAGCTCTAGTAGGGCTAAGGTGAACTTCTGGTGTAGCCCTGAGAGTACAACCATGGACATTATAACGTTGGCTAGAACGATACTAGCACCAACAGGGGCTAGAAGCTTCAACCCCTCAGCGAGCCCCTCAGGAACCCTCCTAATGTTACCCCTCATATCCCTATCTAGTAACGCTATGAAGGGGGCTAGTATTACCGCTACTGTTACAGCCAAGCTAACACTATAACCTAGGAATATTAGCGTTAGGATGAGAGCAGGCGGTATGAATGGTATTAGGAGCTCCGGGCCCCTCTTTACCTCAAAGGGCACAGGCTTTATCCCAGCCCTTCTAACGTAGAACTCATTATACACTAGGATTGAGATAGCGTAGAGGATGGCGGGGCCTATAGACATTATTATAACCCATGTGTATGGTATACCTAGGATTTCAATCATCAGGAACGCTACTGAGCCCAGGATTGGAGGTGTTATGTACGCTAAAGTCCCAGCGTTAGCGGCTATCCCTGCAGCAACAATATCACTATAGCCTGCGGCCTTGAATAGCGGTTTGAATGTTGACGCTACGTAAGCTGTATCAGCCGCCCCAGACCCTGAGACCATACCCATACCCATGCCGAGCCCCACGCTAGCCCTACCCACACTAGCGGGGCTCCTGCCTAGGAAGGCTAGGAAAGTTCTACCCATAGCCTTCCCGTACCCCAATGCTCCTAGAACGCCAGCTAGTATAGTGAAGTAGACTACGTATTTAGCTGAAACCCCGGTTACAATGCCTAGTAGTGCCGCCTCGGTCTCAGCGTAGAGTTTACCAGCGAGGAACTCAACGTCGAAACCAGGGTGGAACCAGGGTCTTGGGAGTAGGTAGCCGTATATATCATATAGTATGAATGCTGTAACCAGGAGGGGCATCTCAGGCCCTATAAGTCTTAGGACGAGGCCCATTAACATTAACGTCATACCCCAACCCATAGCAACATCCATTGGGAGTGGGAGTACAGCTCTATCTATTAGAGCCCAGTAGTTAGAGACAAGGTAGAGGTATGGTGGGAGGGCTAGAATAGCTAAGGCTAAATCGGATAACCTAAGGTTGTGAGAAAGCCTAGATAAAGGGTTTAAGATAGGTGGTAGGATTGAGAGAACATAGATCAGTGAGAGTAGGAGAGCGGGCAGTAAAGCCCCCTTATCAATGAACATATCTAAAGCTAGGTATACGGGGATAAGTGTTGTTAAAGCTAGGATAACAGAGAGAGCCCACCTAAGCCCTAAATAGGATACACTCCACCCCCTTAGATAGCTTAGGAGGAAGCCCACTGTTAAAACGAAGAATACATGAGTCCCCCTTTGCAACTGCGTCAGGTCAAGTACACCGATTCTATACCAGTAGGATAGGGGGGTGTACGGGTGCACTATAAGGTATAGGTGGTATAGGGCCCCTAATAGTGCTATTAGAAAAAGGGTTTTCTCAATTAAGCTTTTAAAGTTCACTGGATCCTCTACCTCTTAAGAACACCAACCTCCACATAGTATTTCAGAGCCCCCTCATGGTACGGTATTACCCCTCCATAGAACTTAAGCGCGTTCTCAAGCTTCGTATCCCTAGCGGCTGGGACAGCTTTATGTAGTATACCTATGTTCTCGAATACAGCCTTCGTTATCCTGTATACAACGTCTACTGGGGCATCCTTATGGCATACGAACATGTTCCAGAAGGTTAGAGTAGGTGTATCCTCAGGCGCACCGTAGACACCTTTAGGTATGACGCCTGGGCTAGCTAAACCCGGGTATAGTGCTGAGAAAGCCGTAGCTGTAGCCGGGTCTACTGGTACGAGGTATATCTGCTTACCCCTCGCTGCCAGGGCTTTAGCTAGCTCAACTACAGAACCTGTTGGTAGCCCTCCAGACCAGAAGTATGCATCTATAGCTCCATCTCTTAACGCTGTGGCACTCTCAGCAGCTCCAAGCCTCTCCCACTTAGCGAAATCCCTCGCTGGGTCTATTCCAACAAGCTTCAACACTAGGAGGGCTTCAACCTCCGTCCCGCTACCAGGAGCTCCTGTTGAAACCCTCCTACCCTTAAGGTCTAGGAGGCTTTTAATCCCCGAGTCTGTTGTAGTCACTATGTGTAGGTAGTTTGGATACATAGCCCATAGTATGGCTATTGGTGCAGGGTTATCCTTAAACCTCTCATGCTGACCTGTATAGGCTAGGTATGCTGAGTCTGGGAGAACCAATGCACAGTATATAACACCTTTGGATAGATCAGTCTTATCCCTTATAAGCACAAGGTTATCAATGGAAGCTGCAGTTTGTATACTAGTAGCCTCTATGCCCGTAAAGTTTGTTATGATACCTGCTACTGTCCCTCCATAGTAGAAGTAGACACCTCCAACACCCCCAGTTCCAATTATAATACTCCACTTAGCAGGTCCGGGGGTCGGTGTTGGTGTGGGAGGAGTAGCTGTCGGTGTCTGAGCTCCAGGTGTTGGTGTAATCTGGGTTGGTGTTGGTGTTTGCGTGGCGGGGGCTTCGGTGGGGGCTCTTGTTATGAAGAGTGCTGCAACTATTAAGATTACGATCGCAGCTGCTACCACCGCGTAAGCTATGGTTCTCGTGGTTAAGGCCACTCCCTAGCACCTCTCAAATCATCATAGTATACAGATCAACGGATCTTATAAACCTTACCCTCCCTATATTCTCTAGTTGAAAACAAGCTTGAGAGCATTTAGGAGGGGTTGGTATGATGTTGGAGGGTGTTAGGATCCTTGATTTTACTAGATCTCTTGCAGGCCCTTTTGCCACCATGGTATTAGGTGATCTCGGTGCTGATGTTATTAAGGTTGAGCCTCCCGGTGGTGATGAGACTAGACTCTGGGCTCCTCTTGTTGGTGGTGAGAGCGCCTACTTCATGTCTATTAATCGTAGTAAGAGGAGTATTGTTGTTGATCTTAGGAGGAGTGAGGGTAGGGAGGTTGTGTATAGGCTTGTCAGGGTTAGCGATGTTGTTATCGAGAATTTCAGAGCAGACGTGCCCGGGAAGCTTGGTGTAGACTATGAGACTCTTAGGGGGGTAAAGGAGGATATAATCTACTGTAGTATCCGCGGCTTCGGCTCGGGGAGCCCTTACGAGCTTAAGCCCGCGTACGATCTCATAGTCCAGGCTATGAGCGGGCTAATGATGTCTACTGGTGAGGAGGGAGGCCCTCCCATCAGGGTTGCCTTCGCCCTCTTCGATATGATAGCTGGGCTTATAGCCACTAGCAGTATACTAGCTGCCCTCCTCGATAGAGTGAGGAGCGGTAAGGGTAGGTATATTGAGGTTTCACTCTACGACTCCTCTATATTCGCTATGAGCTATGTAGCAATGATATACCTACTTACCGGATCCAAGCCTAGGAGGTTTGGTAGCGGTCATCCATCAATAGTCCCATACCAGGCTTTTAAGTGCTCTGATGGGAGGTGGGTTGCTGTAGCTGTGACCAATGAGAGGTTCTGGAGTAACCTTTGCAGAGCTCTAGGTTTGGAGGAGCTCTGTAGAGATGAGAGGTTCTCCTCCAACCCTAGGAGGGTTGAGAATAGACACATACTAATACCGTTACTTGAAAAGGTGTTCTCGGAGAAGCCTAGAGATTACTGGGTTAAGTTGCTCGAGGAACACGATGTTCCATGTGGTCCAGTATACGAGTTAGATGAGGTTTTCGAGGATCCACATGTTAAGGGCTCAGGCGTAGTGGGCTTTGTGAAGCACTCGAAGTTAGGTGAGGTTAAACAACTATTGTACCCAGCGCTCATAGATGGTTTTAGACCTAAACCTTCAAGAGCCCCCCCAGTTTTAGGTGAGCATACTAGGGAGATACTAAGGGAGCTCGGTTATAGTGAGGGTGAAATAGAGGATTTGTATAGGAAGGGTGTTATAGCTTAGAATTGAGCTCTAGCTGTTTGCGTAGCCGGTTTCTCAAGTAGTTTAGCATACTTCTCCCTACTCCTTATCCTAGGAGCAGGCCTCTTCTTAGGCTTAGGTTCTATCCTAGGCGTGGCCTTCCTAACCTTACCAGCTTTAGTCATAGACCCGTGGGTTGGCATCTCCGAACCCCTAGCTACTCCATGTGTTTTGGAACTTAAATCCTTTAGCTTAGATTGTACGAGATTAGGTGTAGTACTTGGAGTACCACGGGTACACGGGGTTTGCTGCGAGAGTCTTGAGAGATCTAGGCTTAGAGCCTGGCGATATCATTAGGGTTATGAGGCCCGATGGCCTGGCCGTTGAGGGCATGCTATTACCGAGGTATGGGGATGTGGGGGAGCCTGTGGTAGTGTTGAAGTTGAGGAACGGGTATAATGTGGGTATTAGGCTTACTGGTAGCGAGGTTATAGAGAGGGTTGGCAGTGCTGGGAGGGGTGAGCCGGGGGCTCCGGTGCCGTTAGCCGAGGAGGTGGAGGTAGGGGGCTCCAAGGTCTTCATATTAGGGTGTGGTGGTACTGTTGCTAGTAGGATTGACTATGAGACTGGGGCTGTTAAACCATACCTCTCGCCCGAAGAGCTCTCCCTAAGCATCCCGGAGATGTTCAGGTATGCTAGTATAGAGGCTAAACAGCTTTTCGCAATCCTCAGCGAGGATATGAAACCTTGGATGTGGAGTGTTATAGTTGAGGAGCTATCCAGGATACTCGAGTCCGGCTACGATGGCGTGGTGGTAACCCACGGTACGGATACTATGAGCTATACCGCTGCGGCACTCTCATTCGCCTTCCACAAGGGGCTCCCAGCACCAATAGCTATGACTGGTTCTCAGAGGAGTAGTGATAGGCCTAGTAGTGATTCAGCCTTCAACCTTACAGCTGCGGTTCTCGTATCATCAAAGGCCCCCTTCGCTGAGGTGACTGTTGTTATGCACGGGGAGAGTGGTGATAGCTACGCTCTAGCCCATAGGGGTGTTAGGGTTAGGAAGATGCATTCTAGTAGGAGGGATGCGTTCCAATCTATAAACTCTAGGCCTCTAGCGAGGGTTTGGCCTTACGAGGGTAGGATTGAGGTGTTAGATGGTAACTTTAGGGTGAGAGGTTCTCAGGAGCTCGTTGTAGAGAATGGTTTCGACGAGAGGGTAGCTTTCATAAAACACTACCCAGGCCCTATAGCGGAGATAGTGGATCTACTAGTCGATAGAGGCTTCCACGGTATTGTAATTGAGGGCACGGGCTTCGGCCATGTCTCTAGTGATGCAGTAGAGTCTATAAGGAGGGCTGTTGAGAGCGGTGTACCGGTAGTTATAGCTAGCCAGACTTTGTTCGGTAGAGTTAACCTTAACGTCTACAGTACGGGTAGGAGGATGCTCGAAGCAGGGGCTATACCGGTTGAGGATATGCTACCTGAGGTTGCATACGTTAAACTATCATGGGTTCTAGCTAGGACAAGGGATATGGAGGAGGTTAGAAGGCTCATGCTAGAGAATCTAGCTGGTGAGATCAGCTTAAGGCATGACATGAACCTCTACCCGAGGTGGTCTTATGACTAGCTTTGAAGCCCTAGACTACAAATCGCTAGGCTTAAAGGTGGGTCTTGAGATACACCAGCAACTTGACACAGAGCATAAGCTATTCTGTAACTGTAGGGCTGAGCTTAACGAAGGACCATATGTAACCTTGGTTAGGAGGCTTAGACCTACGAGGAGTGAGGTTGGAGATGTGGATCCAGCAGCTTTATTCGAGTGGAGGAGGGGTAGGTATTATGAGTACCAAGCTCCTCTAGCTACCAGCTGTCTAGTTGAAGCTGACGAGGAGCCCCCTCATAATCTCAATAGGGAGGCTTTAGTCATAGCTCTTGCCATAGCTAGAGCTCTAGGCTCCCACATATTCGATGAAGTGCATGTTATGAGGAAGGTTGTAATAGATGGTAGTAATACTAGCGGGTTCCAGAGGACGGCTTTGATAGCTGTGGGGGGCTCCATAGAGGTTAATGGTAAGATCGTACCCATAGAGACCATATGCCTTGAGGAGGACGCGGCTAGGAAGGTTGGGGAGGAGGGCTCTAAGGTGGTGTATAGGCTTGATAGGCTTGGGATACCCTTGGTTGAGATAGCTACAGCGCCCGTAATAGAATCGCCTGAGGAGGCTAGGGAGGTTGCACTAGCTATAGGTAGGCTTCTAAGGCTTACGGGGAGGGTTAAGAGGGGTATTGGGACTATAAGGCAGGATCTTAATGTGAGCATCAGGGGTGGGGCTAAGACTGAGATTAAGGGTGTTCAGAGGTTGGAGTTGATTCCAAAGGTTGTAGCATTCGAGGTTCTAAGGCAGTTGAACCTGTTGAAGATCAGAGATGAGCTTGCGAGGAGGGGGTTGTCGAGGGATGCTGTTAGGTTAAACCCTGTCGATGTAAGCCATGTATTTAGCGGGACGACTAGTAGGGTTATAAGGAGGGTTTTGGATCAGGGCGGTGTGGTTCTAGCTGTTAGACTAGAGGGGATGAAGGGGATTCTAGGCATTGAGGTTATGCCTGGTAGGAGGTTTGGTGGTGAGGTGGCGGACTACGCTAGATTCTGGGCTGGTGTTGGGGGTGTAATCCATAGTGATGAGCTCCCAGCATACGGGATTACCTTGGAGGAGGTTCGCAGAGTATACGAAGCTCTAGGAGCGGATCCTGAGAGGGACGCGTTCGCCATGGTGGCTGATGAGAGGGGGAGGGCTTTGAAGGCCCTTAAAGCTGTTGTGGAGAGGGTGCAGATGGCGTTCGAGGGCGTACCTGAGGAGACTAGAGCTGCGATGGACGATGGGACGACGAGGTATATAAGGCCTAGGCCTGGAGCTGCTAGAATGTACCCTGAGACGGACATACCACCTGTTAAGATAACAAGTGATCTGGTAGAGGAGGCTGAGAGGATTAAACCAGAACCCTTAAACGTTAAGCTGGAAAAGCTTATATCCAAGTACGGGCTTTCAAGAGAGCTAGCAGTAGAGGTTTTAACAGATGTTAGGCTAGACCTCATAGAGAGGCTCATAGATAGATATGAGGGTAAACTACAGCCAACAGTAATAGCATCACTATTCGTAGTAACACTTAGAGGCCTTAGAGGCAAAGGCGTAGATGTAGAATCTATAGAGGATAGTAAGCTAGAGGAGCTCGTAGACCTAATAGCAAAAAACGTAATAGCCAAAGAGGCTGCCGAAACAGTATTAGAGGAGATAGCTAGAAACCCAGGAGAACCAGTAGCAAAGATAGTTGAGAAACTAGGCCTACAAAGAATAACAGTAGAACAAGCAGAAACAATAATAGAGGAGATAGTAAAGACAAACATAGAGGAAGTCAGAAAAAGAGGAGCGAAAGCACACAGCTACATAATGGGAAAAGCCATGGAGAAACTTAGAGGCAGAATAGACGGTAAAATAGTAGCAGAAATTGTGAAGAGGAAAGTGGAGGAGCTCCAAAGACAACAATAAACATTTAAACTCTAGAGGTTAGAAGTAAAACAGGATGATGAATACTCCCGACTATGAAAGATGAATTGAAGGCATTTGACTGACATAAAGGTAAGCGTGTGTCATGGTCATAGGCCTACTAGGTTTACAACTGAAAGCCTCGCCTTCCAAGGCAGGGATGAAGAATTATTAGATGAGTAGCCGGTGCGAGAAGGGAGGTCCGATGGCCATATCGGGGCCGAGGCCTCCCGGCCCTGAACTGTGATACTCCTAGGATGGGGATTCGATAGAAAGATGAGGAGGGTGCTTCCGAGCAGGAAAACCGGCAAACCGCTCGGGGGAGGTCTAGCACACAGCTAAGCCTCTGGGAATGCGGGAGGAGGTATAGAATAGTAGTAGAAGTGCTCTAGGATATTATTCCATCTTTCTGCTACACAGTCACCTACTAAAGTAACTTTCTTTCTACGCACCTTCAATTATATTAGGGAAGCCTTACTAGACAGTCTCCCATGGAAGCTATCCATGAATACATATTAAAGTTTGAAGTTCTAGTAATTGTTCTATCTCTCGATAGCAGTTACATGGTAATAATGGGAAGTTAAGTTTAAAATCTAAACTATAGGCATTACATTGAATGGTAGTATTTAGTGGTCACCGGCTAAACTGCTTAACGCCTAGTTAATATAGTTTAAGGTTGTTATTACATAATATAAATTTTATTTTGATATTATTAGTTTTGATATAGTTTTCTGGTAAGAAGAATGTTTAAATATGTCCCACTGTATAGGTGTGTTATTGAGGTTGGGGGTGGCGTGTCTTGATAGTGGTTGAGACTCCTGATGGGAGGAGGCACGAGGTTTTCGTGGTTGACTATCATACTCATATATGGAGGGGTGATAGGGGGAACTGGCTAAGGCCTTGGCTTGCTAAGGGTTGGGTGGATTGCTTCTATGACTATCATAAGTCTCTTAGCCCTAAGGAGTATGTATGGGATTACGAGACCTTCCTCTACTATGGTACTGAGAGGTTTATTAGAGATGTTTTTGTTGATGCAGGTGTTGATATGGCGGTATCTCAGCCAGCCTATCTCCAGTACTTCTTCAGGGAGCCCTTCGGTAACACTGAGGAGTTTGGTAAGGCTGCCTTAGCCTATCCCGAGAGGTTTGTAATAGGGACTAGGTGGGATCCTAGGGATGGCGAGGATGGTAAGAAGCAGCTTGAGCATGATGTTAGAAGGTTTAGGGTTAGACCTTGGCAGATGAGGCATGTTAAGCTTTATACAGCTGAGTGGAAGGATGTGGGAGGATCTCTTTCGAGGGGGTGGAGGCTTGATAGTAAGGAGGCATTTGAATTCCTTGAGTTTAACAAGCAACTTGGAATCGATATACAGGTTCCACATAAGGGTCCAACTGTATGGCCTCTGGATAAGGATGCTTTCGATGTCCACGATGTAGATGATGCGGCCACGTCATTCCCAGATCTCAGGTTTGTGGTGACACACATAGGGTTACCTAGATTCGACGACTTCGTATGGATTGGAAAGCAGGATAAGAATGTGTATGCAGGCTTAGCTGTTGCAACAGCCTTCATAAGGCTTAGGCCTCGATTCTTCGGCCAGATAATGGCGGAGCTCCTATGGTGGCTGGGCCCCGATAAAATCCTCTTTGGTAGCGATTACGCTCTATGGCATCCGAAGTGGATAATAGAGGATTTCATAAAGTTCGAGCTACCTAAGGATCTTGAGAGCGAGTACGGGGTGGATCTAAGCCTAGAGGTTAAAAAGAAGATTCTAGGGGAGAATGCTGCAAGACTATGGGGTATAGATGTAGAGTCTGTTAGGAGAGCTCAGGAGAGGGATGATATAACGTTGAAGTATGGAGCTAAACCTCCTGTGATAAAACTGTCTAAGGAGCATGTGTACTAGAACAACGGTGTATAATATATGGGCTACCCGAACCCCCCTACTTTTTTGAAAGACGCTATTCTTAAGGCACTAGCAAACGTTGTAGATCCAGAGCTTGACAGACCTATAACTGAGCTGGGCTTCGTGAGGGATGTTAGGATAGGAGATTCGATTGAGGTAGAGATAGTGACCTCAACGTACTGGTGCTCTCCAAACTTCATATACATGATATTAGAGGATGCTAGAAGGGAGGTTTCTGAGCATGTTAGGGTTCCCTTGGATAAGGTGAGGGTTTACATTAGAGGCCACTTTGACGAGTCTAGGATAAATGAGTGTATTAGTAAAGGCATATCATTTAACGAATGCTACAAGGAGGAGGCCTGGGGGGATTTAGGGGATCTTAAGAAGGTTTTCATGGATAAAAGTCTTAGATCTAGGTTGTATCAACTAACAGTAGTGCTTCTACGATACGGGTTAAACTACGAGGATATTGTTAACCTGAGATCAACTGATGTTATTGATGAAGGTTACCGTATAGTGATCCGTGGGGGTGATAGGATCTTAGAAATCTCTAATGGTGTTGACATTAACATAGTGAGAGGTTACATAAATACTTTAAAGAGGCTCGTAGGGGATACAGAGTACTTAGCAGTTTGGAGTACTAATGGTGATAGACCACGTGTATCCGATATTAGAGATCTTGTTGAGGGTAAGGGTAGGCTGTTAAGGCTGAGCTTTAACCTAAACTCTGAGTTATGCTCACTACTCTTAGAATCTAGGCTTTCTAGGACAGCCCTATGAAATTTATATAAGAAGGTTTATTAACCCTCTCTAGTATCTTTCCTTTCATGGTACATAGGTGGTCGCTTTGAGGGCTGCTAGGCTTTATGAATACAATAAGCCTCTTAGAATAGAGGATGTTCCTTACCCTAAGCTTGAGGGGCCCTTCGATGTTATAGTAAGGATTGCTGGTGCAGGAGTCTGCCATACAGATCTGCACTTGATACAGGGCATGTGGCATGAGATGTTAAGACCTAAGCTTCCCTACACGTTAGGCCATGAGAATACAGGTTATGTTGAGGAGGTTGCTCCAAACGTTGTTGGGTTTGAGAAGGGGGATCCAGTCATACTACATCCTCTAATAACATGTGGTAGATGTTGGGCTTGCAGATCTGGGGAGGATATGCACTGTGAGAGTGGTATATTCCCAGGCTTATTCGTTGATGGGGGGTTTGCCGAGTATTTAAGAACTGGGCATAGGACTTTAATTAAGCTACCTAGGGATATTAGTAGGGATAAGCTGGTTGAGATGGCCCCTCTAGCTGATGCTGGTATAACGGCCTATAGGGCTGTTAAGAAGGCTCTTAGGAGTCTGTACCCTGGCTCTTATGTAGCGGTTATAGGAGTAGGAGGTTTAGGCCACCTAGCGATACAAATGCTTAAAGCACTATCACAGGCGTACGTTGTAGCCTTAGATGTTAGAGAGGATAAGCTGGAGCTAGCAGCTAAGCTTGGGGCAGATTACGTTGTAAATGCTAGGAGGGATCCGGTAGGGGAGGTTAGTAAGATAACGGGAGGGAGGGGTGTTAATGTAGCAATAGACTTCTTCGGAGGCCAAGCAACACTAGACTACGGTCTAAAACTAATAGGCAGGATGGGTAGATTCATAGTTGTAGGCTATGGTGGCGAGATTAGATTCCCATCAATAAGAATGATAGCTACAGAGGTCTCAATAGAGGGAAGCCTTGTAGGCAGTTACATAGAGCTAAGAGAACTAGTAAACCTATACCTAAAAGGTGCGGTAAGAGTCTTTATTGAAAAGCATCCGCTCGAAGAAGTTAACCATGTGCTAGAGAAACTAGAGAAAGGAGAAGTTCAGGGGAGGGCAGTCCTTATACCATAATGGCTTGGAAAGCATCTTAAAACAACCCACACCCCTTTCCTCTTTCCAATTCACAACAGCTCGATCTTTGACTTCAATGATTAGACTTCCCTAAAAAGTATTTAGGAGGTGTGTAACACAGGATAAACGGGATGAGGAGGCCGCTCCAATATGATCTGTGATTGTATCACGACGGTCCGACCACTCACTTCTAAGCTAGCTTCTGGGCTCTAATCATCCTCCCCACATGGTAGAATGTCCTACCTGCTCCATGTAGTAGTATGTTCGTTTTCGTGAAGTCCCACCCCCATCTTGTGTACAGATCCCTCCTGACGTGTACCGCTAGCACCTCGAATACATATAATCTAACCTCCCCCACATCTAGCTTAGCGTGCACTCTACCCTCTAGTGATGCTATCGCATCAGACCACCTCGGTGGTTTCACCTTCTCGCTACTCTCAAGTTTCAGGTTGAACTTCATTATCTTATCAACGTTCCTCCCCGATGTTGAGCCTAGAGCGTAGACTACATCTGCTAAGCCGCTGTGCGGTACGTTTATTGTAGCCTCTGGGTGGTGTTCGAGGCATTCGAATGTGTAGGTCTCCCTAAAGACTGCTACAGCTACAGTGGGTGGCTCCTCTGATACCGGCATGTTCCACGATGCTGGCATGGCGTTAAACCTACCGTTGGGGCATAGGGTTATTAGTACTACTGTTGGCTTTGGGTGTAGTGTGTAGTGGAAGCCCTCCATTGACTCTAGCTTTGTGGAGGAGCTCACCTCCACGGCACCTCCTGGTGTGTGCTAGGTCTGTTTAGGCTTTAAAGGGGGTTTGGAGGGCTTTCACTTCTTTCTTTCTATGAGGCTCCTCCTCTCCCTCCTATACTCTTCAACTATCCTCTCTATATCTGGTGGTTTTCTTAGGGCTTTCAACCTCTCTTTTTCAACCTCAGCGTCTGCTAGCACCTTGCTCTCCACGAGTACGATCCCGTGTATCTCCTCGACCTTGTATTTCCTTGCATCAAGTGCTGGGATTAGTTTCTCTCTTAGAATGTTGGCTAATGGCGAGTCTAGGTTCTGTAGTAGTACTGCTTTCACCTTCATCCTAGCTAGCTCTGCTATGGCCTCGTTTTCGAACATGTTTGTGTTATCAACTATCACTATATCCCCTCCTCTAAACTCCTCTTCTCTCCTTAGGTTCCTCACTGTTAGTATTGGGATCCTCCTTGCTAGGACTAGCTCTCCTGAGGAGACAGCTGTTATTGTTTTAGCTATTCTAACCACCTCCTCCTCCAACCTCTCCTTCTCAGCCCTCAGCCTATCAACCTCCCTCTCCAGGGCCTCCACCCTAGATTTTAGCTTTGCTATCTCAGCATCTCTAGCTATCTCAACTCTAATGGTTGACTGTGCATCCCTCAACCTCCTCTCGTAATCCCTTAGGCTCTCCTCCAGCTCCCTAACCCTAGCTTCAAGGGATTCTCTTTGAGCTCTCAGCCTCTCAATCTCCACTAGGTACTCTGTTACGTCAACCTGTTGAACCCTCCTCTCCTCCCTTCTAACCCTACCCTCCCTGAACTCCACATCCTCTATAGCCTTCTCCAACGCTCTCTCCAGGGCTTCCGCTAGGCTAAGACCCTCTAGAACCCATCTCTTAACCTCCTCTCTTTCAATCTCAGCCCCCATATCCCTTAGCTTCTCCTCCACATCTTCAAGCTTCTCCCTTAGGCTGAGGTACGCTCTGTAAGCCGCGGCTAGAGCATCCCTCTCATGGCTATCCCTTAGCTTCACCTCTCCAGCAAACCTCTCTATCAAATCCCTCTTCTCAATAGATGTTAGATCGTGTGGTGGTGTGTAAATGTTAGCTCCAAGCTGTGTAGCAAGCTTCCTAACAGAATCCGGTACCTCTGAAACGTCAACAGCTACTATGACGGGCTTACCGTACCTGGATATGAGCTCCACCACGGAGCCCCTATCAGCAGCTCTGATACTAGTTACATGTAGGATTCTACCATCGAGATCCACTAAGGCCACCCCAGTTGTAACCCCTGGATCCACCCCTACAATCAACGGCCTACTCTGCAGGCTCCTACCCCCTGTTGCCACCAGTAGCTTACTCCTGTAAACGGGTTTTACTTTGACAACGTAATCAGGCCCTCTAACCTCCTCCACCACGCCCCTAACAACATCTCTTGGAGCGTAGACTGTGAACACAGCTGATTCAAGCCCACCTCTACTCTCCTTGTAGTAGTAGTCGTAGTCAAGCCCCGCCCTATCTAGGGCTTCCTTAATAGAGGTTGCTATACTATGTATAGCGGCTCTAACCCTCCTCTGATACCTCTGCTGACTCCAACCCCCGCTGGAGTGGGATCTAAGCTTGGAAACCTGCACCACAGTCTTCTCCTCAACACTCCTAACGCTCGTGCCGTAACCCATACAGGCTAGCATAGCAACAACATAGGATGTCCTAAGGGGGTTCATCTTAGAGAAATCCTCCACAATCCCAGCCCTCACGGCAACCTCCCTTACATCGAGGAACACACCGTCAACGAGGGTTACCTGGAACACCTCAAGGTCAGGTGGTAGGAGTGAGAGAACCCTGGAGAGCCTCCTCTCATCCCCGCCAAGCTCGTAGACGTTATCAACACCAAGCCTCCTAGGCCTATAATCCCATGCAACCCTAACGAGTCTAGCTAAGCTCGAAGACTCAGCTTTATAGATGAGAGGGCCGCCGCACTTAATCACAACAAGAGAATACCTAGCATTACCACCCTCAGGACTCCCGGATTCAATATCAACACCCATACAGAGATCCTCAGAACCCAGAGGCTTCAACAAAGCCACCTCTACACACTAAACTAACACCAAACCCGCAGACCACGACCATGCCGGGGAGCCCACTCCTCTTAAACTAGGTAACCTGAACACTTATAAACTTCAACTCCACACATCTCCAACTCCGTTAGGGCTAACAGCTCCTGGTAGACTTGGGGCTTATAGAGGTTGAGGTTATGATATCCTAGGTTCTAGCTCCTTGTACGAGGTTGTTTGTACTTAATGCTAAGCCCTGTATTATATTGGCATGCTTCCCGGGAGATTTGTGGCTTAAGAGTAGTATGTAGTATAGGTGTGAGATTGAGTCTAAAATGTAAAGGGCTTGTGAAAAGAAATTTAAGTTTCAAAGGATAGAGTATAGGTGATTGGAGGAGTTGAAGGGTGGGGGGTAGAGTGGAGGAGTTTGTGCCCGAGAAGGAGGGTATTGTTGAGAGAGGCGGGGTTATGTATGTTGTGGGTTCTAGGTCTATTGCTAGGGTTGCCTCAGCTCTTGCTAATGAGACTAGGGCTAGGATAATAGAGCTCCTTGTAGACGGCCCTAAGGACTTGGATTTCATTGCTAGGGAGATTAGGCAGAGTAAGGCTAATATTAGTAGTCAGATTAGGAGGCTTGAGGAGGTCGGCTTAGTGTCAAGCATATACCAGCCTGGGGAGAGGGGTATTAAGAAGTTTGTCGAGCTTAAAGTTAACACTTTGATGTTCGTGCTAGCTAGGAAGGAGAAGGCTGAAACCTAGATTGTTATCCCAGCTGAGGCTGCTAGGAGGCCTGTGAAGGGAGGGCTAGGTTTTAGAGGCCTACTCTTAAACTCAGGGTGGAACTGTGTTCCCATGTAGAATGGGTGTTCTTTCCTATCATACTCCATAACCTCAACTAAACCTCTAGGGCTCCAACCGCTAACCTTAAGCCCTACGGACTCCAGTATGTCTAGGTACTTGTTGTTAACCTCATATCTATGCCTATGCCTCTCTAAGACAACCTCTGCTTTGTAAACCATGTGGGCTAGGGTGTTAGCAACTATACTCACAGGGCTCGCTCCAAGCCTCATGGTGCCACCTAGCTTGTCAACGTTCTTCTGCTCTGGTAGCAAGTCTATCACCGGGTGTGGCGTCCTAGGATCAACCTCTGTTGTGTGAGCCCCCTCAAGCCCTGCTAGGTTTCTCGCTGCCTCTACCACAGTTAGTTGGAGGCCGAAGCATATGCCTAGTGTTGGTATCCTCCTCTCCCTAAGGTATCTTATGGCTTTTATCTTACCCTCAACCCCTCTTTTACCGAAGCCTGGGAGTACCACAGCTCCATTAACCCCCTCTAGGGCTGCTTCAACATCTACTCTACCCTCCTCCACATCTGTGGCTTCAATCCATGATAGCTCGGGTTTTAAGCCTAGATGTGCTCCAGCGTGTTTAAGGGCTTCAACTATGCTCATATAGCTATCCCTAAGTCTGGTATACTTACCTATCATAGCTATCCTTACAACCCTGCTACTGTTAACAAGCCTCTCCACAAACCACCTCCACTCATCCAACCTAGGCTTCCCGTCTTGGAGCCCCAGCCTTCTAGCTACGAGAGCTCCAAGCCCTTGATCTTCTAGGATCAAAGGCACCCTGTATACCGTGTCTACATCGTAGCTGTTGAAAACATGGCTCTCGGGGAGTGTAGCGTGTAACGCTATCTTACGCCTAGCATCAGCCTCCAAAGGCCTCCTAGTCCTAACAACCACTATGTCAGGTTGCACCCCTATCCTACGGAGCTCCTGTATGCTATGCTGTACAGGCTTAGTCTTCTGCTCCCCAGTAGTAGAAAGCTCTGGTGCGAGAGCTACGTGGATGAAGAGGGTTTTATCGAAGCCCTCCTCAAGCCTCATCTGCCTAACAGCCTCTAGGAACGGTAAACCCTCGATATCCCCAACGGTGCCGCCAATCTCGACTATGAGGACGTCAACACCGGTCTCCCCGGCAACCTCCCTAATCCTCGATTTAATCTCATCAGTCACATGAGGTATAATCTGGACAGTCTGACCCAAATACTCACCCCTCCTCTCCCTCATTATAACACTAAGGTACACCTGACCCGTAGTTATGTTATGCTTCCTAGTAAGATTAACATCCAGAAACCTCTCATAGTGACCTAGATCTAGATCAGTCTCACCACCATCCTCTGTAACAAAAACCTCACCATGAGCGTAGGGGTTCATAGTACCAGCATCAACATTTATATAAGGATCTATCTTAACAGCCCCAACACTATAACCACGAGAGGATAGCAGAAGACCCAAGCTAGCAGCAACAATACCCTTACCAACACTAGATAGCACACCACCAGTAACAAAAACAAACCTAGCCTTAACCAACCCAGCCCACAACTACTATCTAGAATCGAAGGCCTAAAAATAGGGGTATAACCCAGTATAACCTCAGCTTATAGAGCACAGCATTAACAGTAAACTCTATAAGTAACCTTAACAGAGCATACTAAAGCGGTGGACTCCCATGTCTAGTGTTGTAAGCTTCAAGGTTCCCAGAGAGATCAAGGAGAAGATGAAAAAGCTTGAAAAGCATATCAAGTGGAGCGAGGAGTTAAGGAACTTCTTAATAAAGAGAGTTGAGGAGATCGAAAGAGAGGTTAACATGAGAGAAGCTGTAGAAATGCTAAAGAAGACTCGTGGCGTTCCAAAGGGTTACGCTGTAGCCTTGGTGAGGGAGGATCGTGATAGTAGCTGACGCTTCCGTTATAGTAGCATTTGTTTTAGAAGAGCCAGGCTGGGAGAATTATATAGATATATAGAGTATTGTTTTACAGTCGATCACGCTGTTAAGGAAGTTCTAAACGCCATATGGAAGTCTTACAGGAATGGCGTCTTAAGCCTTGAAGAGGCAGTTTTAAAATCTCAGGTACTGAAGAAGATGGTGAATGTCAACATTCTTCTCTTCAATGAACTAGACTTGTTAGACGAGGCCTTTAAGATTTCACTAGGGCACAATATAACAGTGTACGACGCGCTTTACATTGCCTTAGCACTGAAGTTAAGAAAACCCTTTGCCACATTAGATCTGCGTCAGAGGGGGGTTGCGGAGGCTCTTGGGCTAAATCTAGTTGACCTTCAGCTATAACTTAGACTTTTGAATGGTTATGGTTTTAATAACTCTTCATCCACTAAGTTCAAGGGCCTTATCTGTTTCTTAGTGCTCTTTCTATGGCTCTTCTTAGTCTGAACTCCATTCTTTTCATGTATAGTGCTAGTATTGCTATTCCTAGTGTTTGTAGTCCTACTATTGTCATTATTGCTCCTAGTAGTCCTTTCATGTGGTATTTTACGTCGCTGAGTATGAGGTTGTATAGGTAGTATATGTCTAGTGCTACCCCTGGTATGAGTATTAGTGATGTTACTGTGAAGAGTGTGAATACTGGGTTGTAGGACCAGCTTAGTCTTATCATGTCTGCGAGTATCTTTATGCCGTGTACTGGTTTTAGCTTCTTCTCTCCAACCCTACTCCTATACACTATGTCTACCTCTGCTATCCTCCCCGTTGTTGAGGCTATGTGTGCTACTATCTCGCTCTCAACGCTGAAGCCCCCCGTCTCCCACATCGCCTCCCTTAGGGCTTCAACTCTTAAGGCGTACATTCCGCTTAG
>Ga0209143_1000101_pt1 | contig 38971 bp, 36 predicted proteins | sample FaiFalFF_MnMetaG_3_FD_184739 | JGI IMG/M metagenome (GOLD analysis project Ga0209143, IMG submission 184739) | Freshwater microbial communities from Yellowstone National Park, Wyoming, USA - Fairy Falls B (FF_Mn_B) MetaG (SPAdes) (version 3) | ecosystem: Environmental > Aquatic > Freshwater >...
CTGGGATGTTGTCTCCTAGCCATCCCTTGGCTCGTCTGCCGCCTCACTCCTCCGCGGAAACCACACTTTTCAGCGTAGAGCCGGCTGCACCTTGCGGAGGGGGCGGGTGGCAGAGTAAAAAATAGAAAGGCTCGATGGACCCGATAAAACCTTGACACGGGGGGATGAGCATGCGCCGGTGGATGGTGCTCGGACTTGCGGCGTGCGTGGTCCTCGCGGGGCTCCTGGGAGTGGGCTACGCCCAGGCCCCACGGGTGATCCGGATCGGCGTGGTGGTCAGCGCTACGGGACCCGCGGCGGCTCTGGGGATCCCGGTCCGGAACGCCTTCCTGCTGTACGAGGAGCTCTTCCGGGACGCCATCCCGGGCTACCGGATCCAGTACATCATCCTCGACGATGCCACCAACCCCACCCTGGCGGTCCAGAACGCGCGCAAACTCATCGCCGAGGACCGGGTGGTGCTCATCGCGGGGAGCACGGTTTCCGTGAGCGCCCTCGCGATGGTGGACGTCACGGGCGAGGCGGGCGTGCCGCAGATGGCCATGGGAGCGACCCAGAACATCGTCCACCCCGTGGACGAGAAGCGCCGGTGGGTGTTCCTCCTGCCGCAGACCGCGGCGAGCGCCATCCAGGCGGTGACCCTGGACATGCGGCTCCGGGGAATCCGGACCGTGGGCTACATCGGGTTCAACGACGTGTGGGGAGAGGAGTGGTGGACCTCCCTGTCCGCGGCGGCTCCGAACCTCGGCATCCGCGTGGTGGCGAACGAGCGCTACGCCCGGGCGGACACCAGCGTGACGGGCCAGGTGCTGCGTCTGCTGGCGGCCCGACCGGATGCGGTGCTGGTCGGAGCCAGCGGAACGCCCGCGGTCCTGCCGCAGCGGACCCTCCGGGAGCGGGGGTATCGGGGCATCATCTACCACACGCACGCCATCGGGGACCCGGACGTCCTGCGGGTCGGGGGCAAGGACCTGGAGGGCGCGCTGCTGCCGGTCGGTCCCGTGGTGGTGGCGGAGCAGCTTCCGGACAACCATCCCAGCAAGCGGCCCGCTCTGGAGCACAAGCGGATCTACGAGAGCCGGTACGGACCCGGCAGCGTCTCGCAGTTCGGGGCCCACGTCCACGACTTCTGGCTCATCGTCCGGCCCGCCCTGGAGCGGGCCCTCCGGCGGGCGAGCCTGGACAACCTCCCCGCGTTCCGGGCTGCTCTCCGGGACGAGATCGAGGCCACCCGCAACCTCCCTGGGGCCCACGGGGTGTTCACTTACTCGCCCATTGACCACCTTGGGCACCGGTTCGAGTACAGCAACGTCTTCGTCCAGGTCCAGGGCGGAAGGCTGAAGTTGCTGCGCACCTTCCTCCCGCGTCAGTAGGGAGGCGGGAACCCGTCGGTGGACGCCACCATCCTGGGGCTTCTGATCGCGGACGGGATCACCAGTGGGGTGATCTACGGGCTCCTGGCCATCACCCTGGTGCTGGTGTTCACCGTAACCCGGGTGCTCTTCGTCCCCATGGGCGAGCTCCTCATGTACGCGCCCCTCACGTACGCCCTTCTCGTGGACCACAAGCTTCCTGGCTCCCTGTGGCTCGGGGCTGCCTTCCTCGTGGCGTGGGGCGTGCTGGACCTCCTGGGAGGAGCGCGGCGGGCGGGCCTGTTCCCCTTCGCAGGCGCGGCTGTGCTCGTCGGATTCGGGACGTGGGCCGCGTCCACGGGCTCCCCCGCCCTCGCGTGGCTCCTAGCGGTGGGGGTGGTGGTCCTGATGGGGATCTCCACCTACCGGTTGTTCTTTGAGCCCATCCCCCACGCCTCCGTGCTCACCTACCTCATCCTCTCCCTCGGCCTCCACTTCGTGCTGCAGGGTCTGGGGCTGGTGTTCTTCGGGCCGGAGCAGTACCGGATTGCGCCGCTCCTACCGGGAGAGGCGCAGTTGGGCCCCGTGCCCCTTCCGAGGCAGAACTTCGCGGTTTACGGCCTGGCCCTCGTCTGGGTCCTCGCGCTGTACGGCTTTTTCTCCCGGAGCCTGTACGGGAAAGCCCTCCTCGCGTGCGCCATCAACCGTCGGGGGGCACGGCTCACGGGGATCCGCATCCGGGACGCGGGCCGGGTGGCCTTCACCCTCGCCAGCCTCATCTGCGCCTTGGGAGGCATGCTGCTCGCTCCCCTCACCAACGCCGCGTACTTCATGGGGTTCATCCCTTCCCTGAAGGGATTCGTGGCCGCGGTGCTCGGGGGGCTCGTGAGCTACCCCCTGGCCGCGGTGGGAGCGATCCTGGTGGGCACCCTGGAAGCCTTCAGCGCCTTCTACGCGAGCGCCTACAAGGAAGCCATCGTCTTCGCCCTGCTGCTCCCCATCCTCTTCGTCCAGAGCCTGCGCACCTTGGAGATCGGAGGGGTGGAAGAGTGATCCGCTGGATCCTCCTCGGGCTGGCCTTCGCGGCGATTCCCTTCCTCCCTCCCTTCTACCTCACCCTGCTGAACTTCATGGCCATCAGCGCGGTGGTGGCCCTGGGCCTGTACCTCCTGACGGGGCTCGCGGGCATGAGCAGCTTCGGTCAAGCCGCCTTCATGGGCCTCGCCGCGTACACCACCGCCATCGCCACCACCCGGTGGGAATGGTCCCCGTGGACGAGCCTGATCGTGGCCCTAGCCCTCTGCGGGCTCGCGGCCGTGGTGCTCGGGAGCGTCACCGTCCGCCTGAAGGGGCACTACCTGCCGCTCGCGACCATCGCCTGGCAGATGGCCCTCTCCATCCTGATGGGGAACCTGGTCTCCGTCACGGGGGGACACGGGGGGATCAGCGAGATCCCCGCCCTCCGCCTGGGTCCCCTTTCCCTCAGGGACCCTCGGGAGTACGGCTTTCTGACCCTCGGCTGCGCGGTGCTGCTCGCCCTGGCCTGCGCGCAGCTGGCCTCCAGCCGCATGGGCCGAGCCCTGCGGGCGGCGCGGGGAGACGGCGTGGTGGCCGCGAGCTTCGGCGTGAACCTCCCGCTGATCCGCCTCCAGGTGTTCGTCCTGGCCGCCCTCTACGCGGGGCTTGCAGGCTGGCTGCACGCCCATTTCCTCCGGTTCGTGAACCCCCAACCCTTCGGGCTGGAAGCCTCCATGCGGTACGTCATCATGGCGGTGGCCGGAGGGGTGGACCGGATCGGAGGCGTCTTCCTGGGCACGGGGCTCCTGACCCTGCTGGGGAGCTGGCTACAGGATATCCTTCCGGTGCTGTTCGGGCGCACCGCCCAGTACGAGGTGATCGCGTACGGCCTCATCCTGGCGGGGATCCTCCTCCTCGCCCCCAGGGGCCTATGGCCGTTCCTGGAGGCCTACCTTCCCCGTCACCGCCCTCCCCTCATCTCGGGCCACACCCTTCCCGCCCCTCCGACTCCCATCCCCCGGTCGGAGGTCCTCCTAGAAGTCCGGAACCTCACCAAGAACTTCGGGGGCCTCGTGGCGGTGAACGGCATCTCCTTCGCGGTCCACCGGGGAGAGGTGGTGGGACTCATCGGACCGAACGGAGCGGGCAAGACTACCTGCTTCAACCTCATCACAGGCCTGTACCCGCCCACCCGGGGGGAGATCCGGTTTGCGGGGCACCTCATCTCCGGGCGTCCTCCCTTCTTCATCCACCCGCTCGGGATCGCCCGGACCTTCCAGCAGCCGCACCTGTTCGGGGAGATGACGGTCCTTGAGAACGTGGCCCTGGGCACCTACAGCCGGACCCGGAGTGGGATGCTGGCCTGCCTGGTGGGGTGGGACAAACTCCGGGGGGAGGAACAGGCGGCCTTGGCGGAGGCCTACCGGGCTTTGGAACGCGTAGGCCTCGCGCATCTCGCCCACGAGAAGGCTGGGAAGCTCCCTCTCGCCCAGCAGCGGTTGTTGGAGATCGCTCGGGCCCTGGCCTCCTCCCCACAGCTGCTTCTGCTGGACGAGCCGGCTGCCGGCCTGCGGGCGCGGGAGAAGCAGGAGCTGGCGCAGCTCCTCCGGCGCCTGGCAGAAGGGGGAACCAGCATCCTCATCGTGGACCACGACATGGATCTCATCATGGGCCTGGTGGACCGGGTAGTGGTCATGCACTACGGGGAGAAGCTGGCCGAAGGGGCTCCGGAAGGGGTCCAGCGGAACCCACGGGTCCTGGAGGCGTACCTGGGCCTGCCCGTGGAGGTCGCGGGATGAAGATCCTGGAGGTCCGGGACTTCCGGGTACGGTACGGGGCCGTCGAGGTGGTCCACGGGATCCACCTCGAGGTGAATGCCGGTGAGGTCGTCACCCTGATCGGGCCCAACGGCGCGGGGAAGACCAGCACGCTGCTGGGTCTTGTGGGGATGGTTCCCGCCACCGGAGAGGTGTGGTTCGACGGCAAGTTCCTCCCGGACCGGATGCCGGAACAGCTCCACCAGGACGGCATCGTCCTGGTCCCCGAGGGCCGGGAACTCTTCCCGACCCTCGCGGTCGAGGACCACCTGCGCCTTGGTGCCTTCTCCCGCATCCAGCGGGGCGTGCCCCGGAACGAGGTGGAGGAGGACCTGGAGCGGGTCTACACGCTCTTTCCCCGGCTGCGGGAACGGCGGCGGCAGCTGGCGGGAACCCTATCCGGAGGCGAGCAGCAGATGCTGGCCATCGGCCGGGCCCTGATGGGACGACCTCGCCTCCTGCTGTTGGATGAGCCGAGCCTGGGGCTCGCTCCCCTCGTGGTCCGGGAGATCTTTCGGATCCTCGGGGAGCTGAAGGCCCGGGGGACCACCATGCTCCTCGTGGAGCAGAACGCCCGCATGGCTCTCCAGCTCGCGGATCGGGCCTACGTGATGGAGGCCGGCGATGTGGTCGCCCAGGGCCCGCCGCAGACCCTCCTCCAGGATCCCCGCGTGGCGGAGGCCTACCTGGGCCTCCGCCGGGCCATCATGCCCACGCCCTCTGGCTAGCGGGGGAGGCGGAGGCGGAGGATCCTCCGGGCGTTTTCCTCGAAGATCTTCCGCTTGTCCTCCAAGGACGCCGTCATGTTCTCCACGGCCCGGATGGCCTCCCGTACGTACATGGCCCCCTCCTCAGGGCCGAAGGGCATGTCGGAGCCGAAGAGGACGCGGTCTGCTCCGAAGAACGCCACCCCGCACTCCACGCCCGGCACGTTGCCGAAGAGGGCCGTGTCCGCGTAGAACATCCGGAAGTACTCGTAGGGGGACCGCTTCAGCCTCCGCCGGGCCTCCACGTCCTCCAGGGAATCCGTGCGGTGGCCGATCCGGTCCAATCCGCCCCATCCGAGCCGTCCTTCCACGTACGGGATGATCCCGCCCAGGTGGTGGGTGATGATCTTGAGGTTCGGGAGGCGGTCGAAGATCCCCGAGAAGACCATCCGGGTCATGAACACCCCGGTCTCATAGGGCCAACCCAGCGCCCACCAGATGTCGTACTTGGAACGGGTCTCCGTGGGGTAATCCGCCTGGTCCTGCCCCCGGGTGGGGTGGACCCAGATGGGAAGGTCGTAGGCCGCCATCCGCTCAAAGAGGGGTAGGAATTCCGGTTGGTCCAGGGGTTTCCCGAGCACGTTGGTGAAGATCTGCACCCCGGTGGCCCCGAGCTCATCCACCGCCCGCTCCGCCTCCCGCACCGCGGCCTCCACATCGTCCAGGGGCAGGGAGGCCACGAACCCCGCGAACCGGTCGGGATAGCGGTCCACCAGCGCGGCCATGCCGTCGTTCGCGAGCCGGGCGAGCTCCACCCCCCGGGGCCCCGTGGCCACCGCCTCGATGGGCGGGGCCGCCAGGCACGGCACCTGCACGTACGCGCCCAGGGTGTCCATGATCCGGAACCGTTGCTCGAGATCCCAGAGGGTGCGCACGCCCCGGACCAGGCGCTGGAGGTATCCCGATGCGGAAGCGTCCTCGACCATCCGCTCGTAGAACTCCTTCGGGTAGATGTGGCAGAAGGCGTCAATCTTGAGCATGGATCTCCTCCTACTGGACCTTCAGATCCCGGGCCGCCTCCCGCACGTAGCGGAAATCCACCAAGCGATCCACGGGAAGGGGGGAAGCGAGCGCGCCCTGGGCCACCATGTGCGCCTGGAGGGCCACCAGGTGCCGCGCATCAAACAGCCCGTCCCGCCGTAGCCCCGGCCAAATCATCTCCTGGAAGAGGGCATCTTCCCGGAGGGGGGTGTACTTCTTCAGGATCTCCACCACTTCCGAGCGCGCGGCAGGGTTCCGCAGGGCATCGTTGTAGAGCTGCAGCCCCCGAAGGTACGCCCGCATCCACCGGGTCGCCACCGGGGGCCGGGCCCGCATCTGCTCCGAGTACACCAGCACCGCCGCGGGGAAGTCCGTCACCACCGCATCCGCGGTCAACAGGGCGAGGCCGGACCGCAGCCGCCGGGTGGAGATGGTCGCGGAGGGTTCCACCATCATGGCCGCGTCCACGGCCCCGTTGTGCACCGCCACGGGCATGTCCGGGATGGCCATGGGCACGAGCTGCACCTCCCGCAAGCTCAGCCCACCCCGGGCCAGCATCCGCTCCAGGAGGAATGTCTGCACCCCGGCGAGGTTGGTGACCGCTACCCTACGGCCTCGCAGGTCCCGTACGCTGCGCACGGTACCCGCGTCGAACAGCTCCCGGCGGACCACCAGCACGTTGAACCCGTGCCCTTTGGCGAAGGAGCCCTTGGTGGCCACGATCCGCATCCCCGCCCCCTGCTGGACGGCGTTGATGAATCCCGGGATGATCTCGATGCCGCCCACGTCCAGCAGGCCCGTGGCGAGCGCCGGGATGATCTCCGTGGAACGCATACGGTGGTTGAGTTGGACCTGGAGTCCCTCCTCCGCGAAGTACCCCTTCTCCAGGCCGATGAAGATCCCCGCGTCGGACACCGCGCCCGGAGTGCCCGCCCGGATGGGGACCACGGCCTGCCCAAGGGCGGAGGACGCGAAGACCGCGACCCAACACGCCAGTCCCAGCAGAAGCCACCTTCCGATCATCCCAGCCTTCCTCCCAGCAGTTGGAGTTCCTCTAACCGTCCTCGGGAAACGGGGAGCTCCCGCCCGGCACCCGCACCGGCCCGGGGGATGCCGCGGTGCGTTTTTGTGCCTGCGGCACCGGAGGCAGGATCTCCGCCTTCGGCCCACTCCCCTGGAAGTGCCCGATCCAGGAGCACGTCCCGCGGATCTCCTCGGGGACGGGCGGCACCCATGTCTGCTCCCACTTCTCCATCTGGCCCGTGTGCTTCGCAAGCCGGTAGATGCGGGCGTGGATGCACTCCCGGTCTCCGAACTCGCAGGTGTTCCCGTCCGTGCCGCCGCAGGGGCCGTTCGCGAGCCCCTTCGGACAGGTCTCGGGGCAGACGAAGAAGGTCTCGGGAAGCCGGCAGAACCCGCACAGCTGGCATCCCACCCACGGTCCTTTGATGGCGTGCTCCAACCGTGCGAGAACCCGGCCCGCGGTACTCTGTCGGGGAACAGGACGGAGCATAAGGGCTCCCAAGCGCGCCACCGGGCTCGCGGGTTGGAACATCCAGTGATCCACGGCCTCCAGGATCCGGAACCCCCGCACCTCCCCAGGCGAGGCCGCCACGGCCCGCTCCCCCGAGTCGAGGTAAAAGGCCCCTTCCGGCGCCAGTCGCACCGGACGTCCCTCAGGGTGGGTCATCACCTCGTCCCATGCTTCTCGCCACGCCTCCGGGTCCCGGCAGCTCGCCTCCAAAGCGGTCACCTGGTCCAGGAGCTGCTCCAAGGTGCGCTCCGCGTGCACCCCGCACAGGTGCGCTCCCGCGTATCCCAACAGCCGCGCGCCCACCACCTGCAGGGCAGCCCGGCGGATGGCCACCGACCTGCCCCCGTCCTCCGACCTCGCATCCTCCTCCAGGCGCCGCAGGAAATCCTCTGGGATCGGGACGCCGGGGAGCTTCACGTCCCGGATCCGGAGGGCCAAGGAGGGCGTGAGCAGCCACACGCTCGCCAGGACCGGCACTTGGACGCCCCGGGAAGCGAGGAACGCCTGGAGCTCCTGGAACTTCCGAGGGTCCCACCCGATCTGGGTGATGAGGACATCCGCCCCGGCCCGGACCTTCTTCAGGGCCTTTGTGTACTGCCCGAAGAGCTCCTCTTCCCGGTACTTGAAGGGGTTCACCGCGGCAGCGAGGAAAGCGGAGGGAAGTTCCTTCCGAGCGATCCAGAGGGACTGGACGGAGTCCAGGTATCGGGCAGGCCGGTCCGGGGGAGGCTCCCGCAGGGCATCCCCTGTGATGAACAGGAACGCCTCCATCCCATCTCGTCGCGCCCGCTCCAGGTCCCGTTCCAGATCGGGAAGGGTGCGTCCCTTGCCGGCCCAGTGGACCACGGGCAGGATCCCCGTAGCCTCCGCCACCATGCGGCCCACCAGGAGCGCGTCGTGGTCCTGGTCCGTGCGCACCCGGTCCGAGATGGTGAGGGCGGCAATCCGTCCGTCCTCCCGGACCCACCGCGCCATCCGGATCACGGCATCCGCCACCTCCTGGAGCGGCTTGGAGCCGCTCAGGGGCGGGGACTCCAGGGTGAGGACGAACCTTCCCTCCCGGAGGTTTTGCCGGAGCCGGTTTTCGTACATCGGGCGAACGGCCTCGGGACGGTTCATGCCGCTCCTCGTGGGTCATGCATGGGCCTTGCGCTTGCTCCCTCCATCTTAGCGGGGCCCTGTTCGGCCGGGCAACATCCGACGGGTTCGGTGCGGGCTCAATCCAGCTGCTGGACCTGGTGCGGGTACGTGCGCTCCAGGATCTCCACGATCCGGGTGAGGAGGGCGTTGCACGGCGCCGGGATGCCATGGCGTTCCGCCCGCCGCGCGATCTCGCCGTTGAGGAACGCGATCTCCGTGGGGCGCCGGCGGAGCACATCCTGGAGCATGGAAGGGAGGTGCGTGCGCTCCTGCGGGGACTGGTGGCGCCGGAGGAGCGTGTCCAGGACCTTTTGCGCATCCAGGGGAACGCCCTCGGCGGCCGCCACCGCCACCGCCTCCGCCACGATCCGCTCGAAGAGCTCCCGGGCGGCGGGCTGTGCCACAAGGGGTCCAACGGGGAGGCGGGTGATGGCGGAGAGCGCGTTCGCGGCCGCGTTGAAGGCCACCTTGGACCAGATGGCTTCCCACGGGTCCGGGAGGGCCTGCGCGGGCAGGCCCGCCTGGGTGAGCAAGGTGGCGAGCTGCCGTGCACCGGCGAAGCGGTGGGGCGCCAAAGGCCCGAGGAGGATCTCCGCGGGATGCGGGGTCCACCGGATCCGCCCGGGTGCCACCAAGTCGCTCCACAGGAAGCACACGCCCGCCAGGATCCGGTCCGGTTCGAACACCTCCGCCAGAGCCTCCACATTCCCCAACCCGTTCTGGAGCGTCACCACCCACGTGTCGGGTCCCACCATGGGCACGGCGCTTTGGGCCGCGCTCCGGGTGTGGTTGGCTTTGGTGAAGATCAGGAGGTAATCCACCAGCCCTACGTCCTTGGGATCCAGGGTGGCCGGGACCGGTACGAAGCGCGGGCGCACCCCGTCGTCCACCCAAACCCCGTGCCGGCGGAGGGCGGCTATCTGTTCCTCCCAAACGTCCACGAGCCAGACCTCGTGCCCGGCCTCCGCAAGGTGCACGCCAAAGCGGCACCCCATGGCCCCCGCACCCACCACACCGAACCGCACCGCTTGCCTCCTCTTCCCTCAGGGGACCAGGACCGCCCGGCCGCGGACCGCTCCCCGGTGCAGATCCTCGAGCGCCCGGTTCGCCTCCTCCAGGGGATAGCGCACGATCCTCGCCCGCACCGCTCCCTGCGCGGCCAGGTGCACGAGCTCCACGAGCTCGGTGTACGTCCCCACGAGGTTTCCCACGATGGCCTTCTCCGTGGCCACGAGTTCCATGGTGGGCACCGTGAGGGGATCCCCGTACCCCACCACGAAGTAGGTTCCGCGACGCCCGAGCAACGACCACCCCAGTTGGGGAGCCCCTCCTTCCCCCACAAAGTCCAGGACGACCCGAGATCCCCGTCCCTGGGTCCACTCTACCACCCGCGGGGCGCTCTCCGGCTCTGCGGGGAACACCGCGTCCGCGCCCATCTCCCGGGCCCAGTTCCGGGCCTCCTCCGATCGGTCCACCACCGCGATGCGGGCGCAGGACAGAGCCCGCAGCATCTGGTACGCCAGGTGTCCCAGCCCGCCGAATCCGACAAGCACGGCCACGCTCCCCGGCTCCAGGAGCGGAACCGCCCGCTTCACCGCATGGTACGCGGCTAAGCCCGCGTCCGCCAGCGGCGCCGCATCCTGCGGAGGGAACCCCTCGGGGAGCCGGATGCAGTTCCGCTCCTTCACGAGAAGGTACTCCGCGAATCCGCCGTCCCGGTCCAAGCCGACGAAGGCACCGTTCTCGCAGTGCATCTCCTGCCCCTGTCGGCACGCCAAGCAGACGCCATCCGAGACCATGGGATACACCAGGACGGGGTCCCCCTTGCGCACGGACCGGACCGCGGGTCCCACCTCCTCCACCCATCCCGCGTTTTCGTGCCCGGGGATGTACGGGAGCTGGGCTCGCATCACCCCTTGGAACATCCCCTCCAGGACGTGCAGATCCGTCCGACACACCCCCGCCCCGGCCACCCGGACGATCACGTCGTCCGGGGCCTGCAGCTTGGGATCCGGAACCTCCTCCAGAACCAGAGCCGGGTTCCGGTCCCCTGGGGATCCGTACCGATGGAGTCGTGCTGCCCTCATCGCTCCGCTCCGGAAATTTACAAGTACGCCAGCAGGTCCTGGATCCCCCTCAACACCAGGTCAGGCCGGTCCTGGGGAGGAAGCTTCTCCAGTTCCTCCTCCAAAGTGACGCCCGTGAGCACCAGAACGGTCCGAGCACCAGCCTCCTTTCCCATCCGGAAATCCAGCTCCACGTCGTCTCCGACCACCACCAGTTCCTCCACCGGCACCCCAAGCCGGGCCGCCGCGACCCGAAGGGCATCCCGGGAGGGCTTGCCCACGAGCCGAGCGGGTTTCTGCGTGATGTAGGTGATGGCCGCGGCGAGGGCCGCGGAAAGTCCGGGGGTCCGGCCATGCTTGGTGGCGTACCAAGGAGAAAGCGAGGTCACCAGGAACGCGGCGCCGTTCCAGATGGCCCGGCAGGCCGCCGCGAGCTTCTCGTACGTCCAGACGGGGTCCCAGCCTACCAGGACGACCCCTGCCCGCTCCCCCTCCTCCACGCCCACACAGGGGATCCCCCTCTGCTCCAAGGGTGCCCAAAGTCCCCGCTGGCCCAGCACGAGAACCGGACGGCCTGGATACTCGCGGGCGATGATCTCCGCGGCGATGGCTCCCGGAGTGATGACCTCCTGATCCTCGACGGGGAGCTGGCTCGCCCGTAGGACCCCCGTGTACTCCTCCGGTGGCAGGGCGCTGCCGTTGGTCAGGAAGACGAATCGGCCTCCGCCGTCGCGGATCGCCTCGAGGACGGCCCGCGTCCCGGGGAGGACCTGTGGGTTACGCCACTCCGCAGACTCCGCCACGATGCAGGTCCCGTCCACGTCCAAGACGAAGCACCGACCCCGAAGGTTCATGCGGTCTGCGTCCGTCTCAAGGTGATCCCCAGGTCCTTGCGCTCCAGGCGTACGTAGGTGACCCTCCGCTGTCCTGTGGAGAGGGCCTCCACGAGGCGCCGGAGGGTTTCCCCGGTCCCTTTCCCGTCCAGGACGAGGGGATCGGCCTTGCCCCGCTGGATGGCCTGGACCTCTTCTTCCGGGAGTCCGTACCGGAGCAGGACCTCCTCGTCCGACCCACCTCCGTAGATCCTGCGCAGGTCCTCGATGGAGAGTTCCGGACGCTCGCGGGGAATCTCCTTGGCCCGGGGGAGGGAGAGCACCCGATCCTGCACCTCGGGGTCAATGGGGCCGGGCGGTTCCCCGTACTGCCCCAGGATGTACCGGATGGTCTCGTCCGCCACCAGCCGGTAGCGCTCCGGCCCGATGAGGTTCAGCAGGGCCTGGGTGGCCACGAACTGGCTGAAGGGCGTCATCATGATGGGGTAGCCCAGCTCCGCCCGCACCCGGACGATCTCGTCCAGCACCGCTTCGAACTTCTCCTCCTGTCCGATCTCCCGCAGGTTCCGCTTCAACGTGGTGACCATGCCGCCGGGAACCTGGTGCCGGTAATAGGCTAGGTCGTACTCCGAGGGGCGGCCGATGGGCAGGTTCCGTCTCCGGGCCACCTGAAAGAGGTACCGGGAGACCCGTTCCGCGGCCTCCAGGTCCACCTCCACCTCGAAGCCCAGCTCCCGGAGGTTCGCGACCGTCCGGAAGAAGCTCGGCAGACTGGTCCCCTCCGCGAGGGGAGGGATGGCGGTGTGGAAGGTGCGGACCCCGAGCTCCGCGGCCCGCACGTAGCACACGGGTGCGAGCCCCATGTTGCAGTGGGAGTGGACCTCCAGAGGGGTATCCCCGAGGGCTTCCCGGAGGGCCGGGACCAGGGTCCCGACCCGATCCGGGGTGAGAAGACCCGCGGGATCCTTGATGTACACCGCGTCCACCACCCCCCGGGCCTTCTCACCCAGTTCCCGGACCCGGCGGGTATAGAATTCGTCCGTGTGGACCGGGCTGATGCTGTAGACCAGGGCCACCACCACCTCCTCCGCCCCCTCCTCCCGGGCCATCCGGGCCCCCTCCACCATCTCCGCCACGTTGTTCATGGGATCCACCACTTGGATCCGGCGGATGCCGTGGCGGACCACGGTGCGCATGGCGAGCCGGATGAGCTCCCGCGGACACGGCTCCCACCGGATGAACCGGAGGCCCGTGGTCATGAAGGTCAACGGCGTGCGGGGCATCCGCTCCCGGGTGAGCCGGATCCGCTCGAAGGGGTCCTCCCGGTGCCACCGCACGGACACGGCCATGTGGGTGCTGGTGGTGAAGTCCAGGGCCTTGAACCCCACCTGATCCAGATCGGGTGCCACGGCCAGGATCATGGGGGTGGTGATGCCCGTAGCGCTCCACAGGCTCTGGTTCCCGTCCCGGAGGGTGACGTCAATCAGCTGGATCCGCCTCTCCATGACGAGCGGGATTCACCGGGACAGCGCCTTGCCCGCCAGGGTCTGCACCACGTAGCTGAGCGGGTCCTTGAAGTTGGCCGCGATGGAGGTCCGGGGACGCCGGCTCCACACGGTTTCGGGCCGGGACTGGAGCAGGTAGAGGTTGTGGGGGAAGGCCTCGTTCTCCGCCACCGCCCACTCGATGTCCAGGGGGAACCCGTAGACCTGCTCCAGGTGCCGGGCCAGCCGAGCCAGTTCCACGACCTCCTCGTCGGAGAGGCAGGGCTTCGTCTGCAGATCCTCGGGAACGGGAACCTTCACGAGCAGCCCCTCGCTCCCCGTGGGCACGAACTGGGCGGTCTTGGGCGAGATCTTGCGGTGCACGATCTCCAGCGTCACCTTGTTGACGGTGAACTCGTCCGGGGTGACCTCCCCGCTCACCACCGCAACCCCCGGTCCCCAGCTCCCCTCCACCACGATGAGGGAACGATCCCCGGTCCGGGGACTGAGGGTGAACAGGACTCCCGCGGCTCTCGGATGGACCATCTGCTGGACCCCCACCGCCACCCCGTCGTCCAGGGAGACCCCCTGGGTCAGCCGGTACGAGAGGGCCCGGGGGGTGAAGGCGCTCGCCCAGCACCGGCGCACGGAGTCCAGCACGTTCTCGGTGCCCCGCACCCACAGGTAGGTCTCCTGCTGGCCCGCGAAGCTCGCTTGCTCGCTGTCCTCCGCGAGCGCGCTCGAGCGCACCGCCACGGGCGGGTCCGGAAGCTGGGCTCGGACGCTCAGCTCCTCGTACCCCCGCTCGATGGCCCCCTGCACCTCCCGCGGGATCCGACTTTCCAGGAACATGCCGGTGATCTGCTGGCTCGCCCGCTCGAGGCTCTCCAGGTCGTTGGGCACCACGGAGGCCAGCACCTGCCGCAGCCGGTCCTCCAGGCCGTTGGCTTCCAGGAACCGCCGGTACCCGAAGCTCGTGACCGCGAATCCCGGTGGGACCCGGCACCCGTGCCGGAGGAGTTCCCCGAGGCTTGCCACCTTCCCGCCCACAAGGGCGCGCTCCGTGAGTCCCACCCGTGAGAAGTCCAGGGTGAAGGGCACTTCTCCCATCATCTCATCCGACCCCCTTTTCTAGTCCTCCAGCAGGGTCACGGTTCCCGCATCCCCGTCTACCCGGATCCGCTGCCCCGTTCGGATGCGCTTGGTGGCGGATCCCGTCCCCAGCACCGCAGGGATCCCGTACTCCCGGGCCACGATGGCCGCGTGGGACATCATCCCACCGATGTCGGAGACCGTAGCCCGGATCCGGGAGAAGACCGGAGCCCAGCTCGGCTCTGTGACGGAACACACCAGGATCTCGCCCTCCTGGACCTCGTGCAGCTGATCCACGCTCAGGACCACCCGCGCGGGCCCCTCCACCACCCCCGGAGAGGCCGCGAATCCCCGCAGGACCTTCTCCTCCGCCTTCTCCGGCTCGAGCCACGCCCGCAGGCGGTCCGGGGTAATTCCCCAGAGCATCACCACCGCGGGATCCACCACGGCTTCGGGGACGGTCCCAAGAGCCGGAGGGGGGTTCCACGCCCGCAACTTCCCCATGAGCTCCCGCCGCCGGGCGATGATGGGCGGCCAGTACACGGGGCCTCGGGCCGGAGCCCCGATGGTCCAGGAGAGCAAAAGGTCCATGAGGGCCTGGTGGACCTCGCTCCAGTGCAGGTAGAAGATGTCCTCCACATCCTGGAAGAACCCTTGCCGGACGAACAGGGCTCCCAGTTCCCGCACCTTGTTCCAGAACACACTCTGGTACCAGTGCTCCACGTAGAACTTGTGGTCCTCGATGGAGTAGTACACGTTGCGCACAAGCCCCAGGAGCTCGTCGAAGGCCTTCCGATCCTCCTCCGTCTGCAGCAAGGCCCGGTACCCTTCCGTGATCTGATCCCGGTCCCGCCGGCGGCCCTCGATGTCCCGCTCCAGGGACTCCCCCCGCTTTACCTTCGCCACGTAGTCGCACAGGATGCCGAAGACGGCCCCCGGATCGTCCACCCACGCCCGGTGGTGGTGGTGGAACCCGTCCCCCGTGTTCATGTAGAACCAGGGGTCGGAACTCCGGCGCCACTCCTCGAGCCACGCCCGCCCGGCCTCGCTCCGCCCCAGGGCCTCGAACGTCTCCCGCACGTTTGCCTCGGGCCGGAAGTAGGAATCCACGCCCAGCTCCACGGCCCGCTTGGCCAGGCGCTTCAGCTCGTCGTTGGGGCGGAACATGCTCACGTCAATGGCGCCCACCATGCGGGTGATGGCCTGGTCCGAGATCTCTGGGAACGCCTTCTTGCAGAACTCGTAAAAGGTGAAATAGGCGGCGAACCCGATCATCACAATTTCCATGTGGATCTGCCAGATCCGGAAAATGCTCTCCAGAAGCCGGTGGTAGGCCTCGAACACCTCCTGGGAGGTGCCGTACCCCTTCCGCTCGAAGACGAGCTGTTCGTCCTCCACTTCCGGGAGCTCCGGGAACCGGATGGCCTTCAGCTGCTCGATCTCCCGCTTGACCTTCTCCCGCCATTCCTCGTAGAACTGCGGCCAGTTCTGGAAGTAGTACCCGGCTCGGCGCTCGAAGAGCTTGGCCCGTTCCTCGATCTTCTTGGGATCTCCTACCGCGGTGGGGCTGATGTACAGCCGGCCGTTCAGGAACCGGAAGTCAATCCCGAGCGCTGGCGGGATGCAGAACATCCGGCTGCTCATCTCCCCGATGCCGAGGTAGCCCGCCTCGAATCCGATGGTGTCAAACGGATGCACGGCTTCGGGAGCGTGCATGCCGTTGTAGAACCACAGCTTGTTCTCCTCCTCCTGCCTCCGGTCCTCGCTGAACAAAAGGTAATACGGATACATCTCCGTCCAGCCCTCGCAGCCGGGAGGGGTCTGGACCTCGAACGGGCTTTGAAACCGCAAAGCGTCCGACATCATCCCACCTCCCCCATGCATGTCCGGTGTCGGTTTTGGATCAGCGGAAGCACATCCCGTGAGGGCTCGAGGAACGGAGCCTGCACTCCCCCACCCCCAAGACGAGCCCGATCCACCCGCGGCGTCCTCCGATTGAGCAGATTGATCCCGGCGATAGTCCAACCCAATCCTAGGAAGGCGGGTGGCGGCTGTCAAGCAAGGCACCCGGGCCGTCTGGTGCCGTGCACTGCCGATCTCTTCCTCCCCTTATGCCCGCTCCCCGATGGGGGGCTCGACCCCCGCGATCTCGCTCTGGCGGATTTTCGCGAGCTCCACAAGCCAATCCGGGTCCTCGTAGACGTAGTCCTTCCGGAGGGGATGCCCCTTCCAGTCCTCCGTCATGAGGATCCGGCGCAGGTCCGGGTGCCCCTCGTAGACCACTCCGAAGAGGTCGTAGGTCTCCCGCTCGTGCCAGTTCGCCCCCACCCACAGATCGCTCACCGTGGGGATCCTGGGGTTCGAGCGGTCCACGGGGACCTTGACGAGCAGCTCGTGGTTGTGCGCGGTGGACCACAAGTGGTAGGTGCACTCCAGGCGATCTCCCCAGTCAATGGCGCTGCAGAAGGAGAGATAGTCCATCTGGAACTCCGGATCGTCCCGCAGAAACTGCATCACCTCCCGGAAGCGCTCGAGGGGCACTTGGATGGCAGGGGTAAGGTATCGATGGACCGTAGGTTCCTCCCGGCGGGGGGGTCGGGGAGGGGCCTTGCCTTCCGCCCGGGCCCGCTCCACCTCCTCCTGGTAGGCCCGCTGGCGCTCCTGTTGCTCTCGCTCGAACCGATCCAGTTCCGCCCGGGCCGCCTCCACCAGGTCCTGGACCTCCGGGAACCGTTCCCGCAGCTTCCGGATCAGCCCTTCCGGAAAGTGGCCACCGTTGGGGCGAGGACTCGGACGCGTCATCGCAGGATCCCCCGGGCGACGGGTTCCTTGGGCGCGGCCCGGTGGAGGTCCTCAAGGGTGTAGAGGAGGTTCGCACGGTTGTAGGTGCTGGCCTCGTAGTGGGGAGTGAAGACGATGGCCTCTGTAGGGCAGACCTCCACGCACAGCCCGCAGTACTGGCACTTGTCCATCTCGATGTCGAAACGCGTGAGGACCCGCTCCTTACCTCGCCCCGTGGCCTCGATGTGGATGCAGCGGCTCGGACAGATGCGCTCGCACTGGAAGCAGATGATGCACTTGTCGTTGCCGATCTCGCTGTCCACGGGAAGGGCCAGGAGCCCGTGCCAGCGGGGGGAGACGTTGGACTTCTCGAGGGGGTACAGCAGGGTTGCCTTGGGCCGGGCCGCGGTGCGCAGGGTCTCCCGGAGCCCGGTCACGAGTCCGCGGAAGGCCGCAGCGGCGCGTTCCAGAACCACCGGCATCGTTCCCTCCTACCGGTCCACGTCCGCGAGCACGATGTCAATGCTGCCCAATATGGCGATGATGTCCGCCACCTTCCACCCTTTCATCATCTGGGTGAGGGCGAACAGGTTCGAGAAGGAGGGGGCCCGGATCTTCACCCGCCAGGGGGTCTCCCCGCCGTTGCTCACGAGGTGGATCCCCAGATCCCCCCGGGGGCTCTCGACCCGGGTGTACACCTCCCCCGGCGGGAGCTTGGGGGTGAGGGAGACCCGGGGCGTCCGCACCTCTCCCGGGGGCATCTGGTCCAGGCACTGCAGGATGATCCGGGCCGACTCCCGCATCTCGTCCATGCGCACGAGGTACCGGGCGAAGCAGTCCCCCTCCGTGTATACGGGCACCTGGAATTCCACCCGGTCGTATACCTCGTAAGGGTGGCTCTTGCGCACGTCCCAGGGAAGGCCGGAAGCCCGGGCCACGGGTCCGCAGGCACCGTAGGCGATGGCCTGCTCCCGGGTGAGCACCCCGATCCCCTGGGTCCGGACCTGCCAGATGGGGTTCCCGGTGAGGAGCCGATGGTACTCTCCCAGTCGGTTGAGGAAGTAGTGGCAGAACTCCCGGCACCGGTCGGTCCAGCCCGGCGGCAGATCCTCGTTCACACCCCCGATGCGGAAGTACACGTGGTGGAGCCGGCCGCCTGTGGCGGACTCGAAGAGGTCCATGATGAGCTCCCGCTCCCGCATGCACCACAGGAAGGCCGTGGTGGCCCCGAGGTCAATGCCGTAGGTCCCCAGCCAGAGGAGGTGGCTCGCGATCCGCTGGAGCTCCATGAAGATGGTGCGGATGTACCGGGCCCGCTCCGGCACGGGGATCCCCCCCAGGGTCTCCACGGCCCGGAGGAGGGCCATCTCGTTGATGAGGGCCGCGAGGTAGTCCATGCCCCGGTCCGCGAGGGCGATGCACTGGGTGTAGTTGCGGTGCTCCATCATCTTCTCGACGGAGGAGTGGAGGTAGCCGATGTCCGGCTGGACCTCCACGATGTTCTCCCCGTCCAGGGTGACCACCAGGCGCAGCACCCCGTGGGTGCTGGGGTGCTGCGGCCCCATGTTCAGGATGAGCTCCTCTGTGCGCAGGGCCCTTGCCATCTCAGGTTCCTCTGCGGCTCAGACGCCGCTCCCGCCTGATCTTCTCCTGCAGCTTCAGCACGCCCTCGATGAGGGCCTCCGGCCGGGGCGGGCAGCCTGGCACGTACACGTCCACGGGAATGACGGTGTCGATGCCCTTGAGGATGGAGTAGTTGTCGTAGTAGAAGGGACCTCCGCAGGTGGCGCAGCTGCCCATGCTGATCACGTACTTGGGCTCCGGCATCTGCTCCCACAGCCGTCGCACCACGGGGGCCATCTTGATGGTGCACCGGCCGGAGACGATGATGAGGTCCGCCTGCCGGGGCGTGGCCCGGGGGATGACGCCGAACCGGTCCAGGTCGAACCGGGTGGCAAACGCCTGCATCATCTCCATGGCGCAGCACGCGAGCCCGAAGGTGAGGGGCCAGAGGCTGCTGGCCCGGGCCCAGTTCAGGACGTTCTCGACGGTCGTGAGCAGGAGCGCGCCCCCCGGCAGCTTGTACAGCACATCCGCCAGCTGCTCGATGGGGGCCACTTGGGAACCTTCCACGGGGATCCGGGCGATGGAGGTCACCTCCGGGCCGCCGGAACGGATCGGGCCGTCTTTCATGCGCGTCTCCGAGGAACCGTCCTGGAACATCCTCACCGCTAGATTCTGGCACAAGAAGGGCGTGCCCTCAAGGCAAGCCTCCTCCCGGGCTCAGCGCAGGTGCCTCGACCCCCGTCGCGCGCCGCACGTCCGCGCCGAGCCCGCGGAGCTTCTCATCCAGCCCCTCGTACTTTCGGTCAATGTGCTCCACCCCGTGGATCTCCGTCACCCCCTCGGCCACCAGCCCAGCCACCACCATGGCCGCCCCTCCTCGGATGTCCAGGGCCTGGACGGCTGCTCCCGTGAGCCGCTCTACCCCCCGCAGGTACGCGGTGTTCCCCTCCACCCGGATGTCCGCCCCCATTTTCAGCAGTTCGTAGGCGTACCCCATGCGGCCGTCGTAGATGGTTTCCCGGATCACGGCCTCGCCCTCCGCGGTGGCCAGCATGGCCACGAAGGGCGGATGGAGGTCCGTGGCGAATCCCGGGAAGGGGGCGGTGTCAATGTCCACGGCCCGCAGACGTCTGCGGGCCCGCACCCGTACCCGATCCGTGTTCGCCTCGATCTCACACCCGGCCTCCGCGAGCTTGGTGAGCAGGGCGGTGACGTGCTCCGGGATGAGCCCGTCCACCTCTACGTCTCCCCGGGTGGCGGCACCCGCGATGAGGTACGTGCCGGCCTCGATGCGGTCCGGGATGACCGCGGTTCGGGCCCCGTGGAGCTTCTGGACGCCCTCGACCACGATGGTGGAGGTGCCCGCGCCCCGGATGCGGGCCCCCATAAGGTTCAGGAACACCGCGGTGTCCGTCACCTCGGGTTCCAGGGCCGCGTTGTACAGTACGGTCGGCCCCCGGGCCAGGACCGCGGCCAGCATGAGATTGATGGTGGTTCCCACGCTGCGCCGGGGCACGTAGAACTCCGTCCCCCGCACCTCCTCCGCCCACCCGACCATGTAGCCCCGCTCCGTAGTCACCTCCGCGCCCAGGGCCTGGAAGCCTCGGATGTGGAAGTCCACGGGCCGGCCGCCGATGCTGTCCCCACCGGGAAGTCCTACCTCGAACCGCCGGAACCGGGCGAGCAGCACGCCCGCGGCGTAGTAGGACCCCCGGATGCGGCCGCACAGCTCGGCGGGCGCGTGGGTTCCGGTGAGGCGGCGGGCATCAATGGTACAGATCCCCCGCTCCACCTCCACCTCGCAGCCCAGAGCCCGCAGGATGTCCGCCATCACCAGGACGTCGCGGCAGTGCGGGACGTTCTCGATCACGGAGACATCCTCGGCCAGAGCCGCCGCGGCCATGATGGGGAGCACCGTGTTCACCGCTCCCGCCACCCGGACCGTCCCCTCCAGGGTTTTCCCTCCCCGCACGACCAGGATCTCGGTGGTGTTCATGCCGACCTCAACGCGGGTTCGATTCGTTGCTCCACGTAAAAGCGCACCAGCTCATCGAGGATGCGGTCCCGGCTCACCTTCCGGATGAGGGAGCGGGCGCCCCGATGACCGGTGATGTAGGTGGGGTCCCCGCTGATGAGGTAGCCCACCAGCTGGTCCCGAGGGCTGTAGCCCCGCTCCTGCAAGGCCCGGTAGACCTCCAGGAGGATGCGGAAGACGTCTTCCTCCCCTTCCCCCACGCGGTAGATCCCGGTCTGCTCCGTCACCCCTCTCCCTCCCTTCGGGGTTTACACGCCACGTACACCACCACGGCTCCGCCCGCAAGGTCATGCACCTGCACGGAGGGAAACCCCGCCCGCCGGAGGCACTCCGGAAAGGCCGCCTGGTCCGGCCACGCCCGGATAGAGACCGGGAGGTACAGGTAGGCATCGGGATGTCGGGAGATCCGCCGGCCCAGCCAGGGGATCACGGTGAAGGAGTAGAGGTCGTAGAGGGCCCGGAACAGGACGTTGCGGGGCCGCCCGAATTCCAGGATCACCAGCCGTCCCCCCGGCCGCAGGATCCGGTACAGCTCCCGCAGGGCCCGATCCAGGTCCGCCACGTTGCGGATCCCAAACCCCACCGTGGCGGCGTCGAAGGCCTCATCCAGGAGCGGGAGAGATTCCGCGTCGCCCTGCACGAACCACAACCCCTCCCGCCCTCCCGCCCGTTCCCGGGCCACCTCCACCATGGGTCCCGCGAAGTCCACCCCCACCACCCGTCCACCGGGCCGCACCCGCTCCCAGAGCAACAGCGCCAGATCCCCGGTCCCACAGCAGACGTCGAGGCCTGCACTGCCGGGTGCGAGTCCCGTGCACGCGGCCGCGAACCGCTTCCACCGGCGGTGCAGCCCGAGGCTCAGCAGGCCATTCAGGAGGTCATAGCGGCGGGCGATGTGGCTGAACAGGGCACGCACGTATGCCCGCTTCTGCTCCGGAGGGGAAGAACCACGGCCGACCCCGATCGCCACGGGGAGTATTGTACGACATGGGCCCGCCAGGATTCGAACCTGGAACCAACCGGTTATGAGCCGGCCGCTCTGCCGTTGAGCTACGGGCCCGCCCGGAATTCAGTATATCCCACCCGCACGAGGTACAAGCCTCCTGGCTCCACCACGGGACCCGCGAGCTGGCTGTTCCGGGCCGCCAGCAACTCCTGCACGGACTCCGGAGACCGTTTCCCCGACCCCACCTCCAACAGGGTCCCCACCACCATCCGCACCATGTGCCGCAGAAACCGATCCGCCACCGCCTCCACCACCACCAAGGGGCCCCGCTGGCGGATCTCCAGCCGGTACAGGGTGCAGAGGGTGGTCCGGGGATGGCTCCCGGTGGCACAGAAGGAAGCGAAGTCGTGCCGGCCCACCAGGTGCGAGGCCGCCGCATGCATGGCCCCCAGATCCAGGGGACCCTCCCAGAAGAGGGCCCGGTTCAGGAGCAGGGGATTCCGCCCCGGCCGGTTCCAGATGAGGTAGCGGTAGGCCCGCCAGCGGGCGTCCCGCCGGGCGTGGAAAGCCTCCGGCGCCTCCTGGGCGCATCGCACCGCGATGTCGGGCGGGAGGTAGTGGTTCAGGGCGCCCACGAACCGGTCCGCGGGCAGAGCAGAGGAGGTGCGGAAGTGGGCCACCTGGGCGAGGGCATGCACTCCCGCATCCGTCCGGCCAGCCCCCACCACCCGGACGGCCTCCCCCGTCACCCGCTCCACAGCCTTCTCCAACTCCTCTTGGATGGAGGGGGCGTTGGGCTGGCGCTGCCAGCCCGCGTAGCGGGTCCCGTCGTAGGCGATCACGAGCTTCAGGGTGCGCATGGGACTTCCCGCTTTGCACAATGGTGGGGAGTTGGAGGCCGGTTATGCAACCCGGGATGGCCATCCGGAACGAGGATCCGAGGCCCCTCCTCCAGCGCCTGGTGGCCGTCTACCGGAGCGCCTACCGGGGTCTCGAGGCGTACGCCTACCGCACGGACCGGGAGGTGGTGGCCTACCTCCAGTGGCTTTATAAGCGGGATCCGGAGGGGTTTCTGGTGGCCTACAGGGACGGAGAGGTGGTGGGGTTCATCGCCACGGACGCCCGGTGGGTGGACTACCGCGGGGAGCGGATCGGCGAGATCCACGAGCTGGCGGTGGACGCAGCGTACCAGGGACGGGGGATCGGCAAGGCCTTGTGTCTCGCGGGCCTAGAGCACCTGCGGGACCGGGGGCACCGACGGTTCGGGCTGTGGGTGGGGGAGCACAACACCCGGGCCCAGGCCCTGTACGAGAAGCTCGGGTTTCGGAAGGTGGGCCAGTGGGGCATCTGGGTGCGGATGATCAGGGACGACCTGCAAGCCGGATCGCCCGGCTGAGGACCCGGGCCGCTTCCGCCACCTGCCGGACCTCCACGTGCTCGAAGGCCGTGTGGGCCACCGCGAGCCGCCCGGGCCCAAACACCACCGCGGGGATCCCCGCGGAAACCAGGTTCTCCGCATCCGTCCAGCTTCGGATAGCTCCCACCTCCGCGGGCCGGCCCAGGGCCTGCTCGTAGGCCTCCCGGAGGAGGCAGAGGACGGGCGCGTCCTCGGGGAGTTCAAAGGGCGGGCTCTCATCGAGAATCTCCGCGTTTCCGCCGTGCGCCTCCACCACCCGCAGGACCTCCTGCCGGACCGCCTCCATCTCCTGACCCGGAAGCACTCGGAAGTCCACGCTGAGGGTACACCGGTCCGGGACCAAAAGGGCCAGCTGGCCCCCCCGGATCTCCATGACGTTGAACCCGCCGCGCCCAGCCAGGGGATGCTCGGCCCGCACGAACTCCATGGTCTCGAAGGCCCGCAGGAGTTCGGTAGCCCGCAGGATGGCGTTCCGGCCCGCCTCGAACTCCCCCCCGTGGGAAGGGATCCCCGCGAGCTCGATGCGCACCTCGAGGCTGCCGGCCTGTGCGGGGCAGATGCGGAGCTCCGTGGGCTCCAGCACCACGGCCGCCTCCGCCCGCACCGCCTCCGGCAGCACCTTGCTCCCCAGTCCCCCCTGTTCCTCATCTACGGTGAAGGCCACGGCCACAGGCAGCTCCCGGATCTCCGGGATCTCCTCCAGGGCGAGGAGGATGGCCGCGATCCCCGCCTTCACGTCCGCGCTCCCCCAACCCCACACGCACCCGGCCTCCACCCGGGGCCGGTCCGGGGGGTCGTCCACGGGGACCGTGTCCGCGTGAGCGGTGAGCAACAGCTTCGGCGGATCCGCTCCCCTCCAGATCAGATTCGCCCGGTTCTCCTCCACGGGCTGCCAGAAGGGCACGAGCCCCAGGGATTCCAGCCGGGCCTCCAGGTACGCGAGGAGGGCCTGCTCCCGGCCCGTGGGGCTCGGGATGGACACGAGCCGCAGCAGCTCCCGACGCGCGCGCTCCCAGAGAGGCTCCATCGAAGCCGATCATACCGCACGGAACCAGGAGTTTGGGCCGTACAGGAGGAAATGCTCTCTCTTGATGCTCCTGGATGCCGCGCTTCCCGTGGGCTCCCTGCGCCGGGTGCCGGAGGTGGCACGCCTTGCGGAGCGGCTTGGGGTGGGATGCCTGTGGGCCAGCGAGACCCAGCACGATCCCTTCTTACCGGGGCCGCTCGTGTACGAGCACACGCGGCGGCTTCGGTTCGGCACCGCGATCGCGGTGGCCTTCGCCCGCAGCCCTACGGTCCTCGCCCACGTCGCCTGGGACCTCGCGGAGCACAGCGGCGGCCGGTTCATCCTGGGTCTTGGGACTCAGGTGCGGGCCCATGTGGAGCGGCGGTTCGGGATGCCCTGGCCAGACTCGGCGGTCGCCAAGCTCCGGGAGCAGATCCTCGCGGTCCGGGCCCTGTGGCAGTGCTGGCAGGCAGGCGAACGGCTCTCTTTCCGGGGTCGGTACCATACCCTCACCCTGATGTCTCCCTTCTTCAACCCGGGTCCCATCCCGTCCCCCAAGATCCCCATTTACGTGGCGGGCGTGAATCCGGGACTGGTGCGCCTGGCGGGGGAGGTGGCCGACGGGTTCTGCGTGCACCCCCTGCACTCCCCGGAGTACCTGCGGACCGTGGTCCTGCCCGCCCTGGAAGCGGGAGCCCGCCGGGCGGGCCGCAGCCGCAGGGACGTTGCGATCTCCGCCTCGGTGATGATCGCCACGAACCCGCAGGAGCGGGAGTTCCTGCGGTCCCAGGTAGCCTTTTACGCCAGCACTCCCTCCTACCGCCCGGTACTGGCGGTACACGGGTGGGAGGAGGTGGGCGCCCGCCTCTCGGCCCTGGCCCGGGCGGGGCGGTGGTCGGAGATGCCCAAGCTGGTAACCGACCGGATGCTGGAGGCGTTCTGCGTGCTCGCAGGCCCGGAAGAAGTCCCAGACGCCCTCCGCGCCCGATATGCGGGTCTCGTGGACCGGTTCACGCCCTACCTCCCCCTCGTTCCCGGGGAGCGGCAGGAGCTGTGGTCGGTGCTGGCGCGGGCGTTCGGAGGGGCCGCGCGCCTGGATCCCGAGGGAGCCGACCCTCAAGCCTCTCCGTGAAGACGCGGCATCACGGACCCGTCTCGCCCCGCAGGATCGCAGGGGGGGTGCGCAGGAGGATGAAGAGGTCCAGCCAGGGGGTCCAGTTGCTCACGTACCACCGGTCCAGGAGCTGCCGGGTCTGGAAGTCCAGCGCGTTGCGGCCGCTCACCTGCCACAGCCCCGTCAGCCCGGGCGGCACGTCCAGCATCCCGTCTCCGCTCAACAGCTCCGTCTCCTCCGGGAGGTAGGGCCGCGGACCCACGAGGCTCATCTCGCCCCGGAGCACGTTCCACAGCTGCGGCAGCTCGTCCAGCGACCACCGCCGCAAAAACCGGCCCACCCGGGTCACCCGGGGGTCGTACCTCCTGAGCTTCCGGTAGCGCTCCCACTCCTCCCGGGCCTGGGGATCCGCGACGAGGTGGGCCGCCAGCCGTTCGGAGGCGTCGAGGTACATGGTGCGCAGCTTAAAGCAGGGGAACTTCCGGCCGCCCCGCCCCACCCTCGGCTCCGTGTGAAACGCAGGACCCGGGGAGTCCAGTTTCACCGCGAGGGCGGCAATGGCCACCACGGGGAGGGCAAAGAGGGCGAGCACGCCTCCCAACCCGAGGTCCAGGGTCCGCTTCACCAGCACGTTCCAGGGTTTGAGGAGGTTGTTGGGGACCCGGAGGAGCACCAAGCGGTCCTCGAAGAGCCCCACCACCTCTAAGGTAAACACCGGGACCTCCGCCACATCTGGGACGAGCAGCACGTTCTCCGCCACGGGGCGCAGGGCCTCCACCAATCGCAGGGTGCCGGACGTTTCGAGCCCGCGGGCAAGCACCACCACGTCCCGGGCGCCGTGAGAGCGAGCGGCCTCCGCGGCTTTCTGCCAATCCGAGAGCACCCCCACCACCTCGTAGCCGAGCGACGGATCCCGGTTCAAGGCACGAGCCAGGGCCAGGGCGGCCGTGGCTTCTCCGACCACCACCGCCCGCCGGCGCCAGGGACCGAGGGTGAAGAGCACGCGCTTTGCAACGCCCCGGGCTACCGGGAGGGTGAGGAGCAGCCCCGCCCACGTGAACACCAGGACGGGCCGGGAGATCTCCTCTTGGAGCTTGCCCACGGACACCAGGGCGAAGGCCAGCACCGCCCCCGCGGTAGCCGCCCCAACAGACCGGCGGATCTCCTCCCACCGGGGGACGCGCCGGGTGTACAGCCCCGCGTAGGCGAAGGCCCCCAGAAACGGAACCGGCAGCCACCACAGGTGCAGGTAGTGGGAGAGGGGGTAGGGAGGTCGGAAGAAAGCGGGAAAGAGGGCCGGGAGGACGGCGTTGCGCACGCCCACGGCCCCTAGAAGAGCGATGCCGAGGGCTCCGAGGTCAAAGAGGAGCAGGCCGAGGACGCAGAGGGCCTGCAGGGCGATCTGAGGAAGCGCCCGAGAGCGCCCAAGGGGAACCGCCTGGCTCGTCAATTCCTCCTGTGCCTTTCCCACACCGCCCGAAGCACGATCCAGAAAAAGGCGAGGTCGTCCACGAGGTACCGGCGCCACAGCCTCCGCGGCTCGTGCACAAGCCGCCACAGCCACTCCAGCCCCGCCCGCCGCATCCAGTGAGGGGCCCGGGGCTTCGTACCGGCCGCGTAGTCCAGAGCCGCCCCGCAGCACACCGCCACCCGGACCCGGAGCCGATCCCAGTTCCGCCAGACCCACAGCTCCTGAGCCGGCGAGCCCACCCCCACGAAGAGGATGTCCGGGACCACCCGATTCACGGCCTCCAATGCGGCCTCCTGGTCCTGGAGGTCTTGAGCGAATCCCTCCACCGGGGTGTAGGTACCAGCAACTTTTAGGCCACGGAACCGGTTTTTCAGGATCTCCGCCGCCCTCCGGGCCACTCCCTCCCGGCCGCCCAGCAGGAACACCGAGTAGCCCTGCCGGGCCGCGAGTTCACACAGCTCCGGGAGGAGGTCGCTTCCGGCCACCCGCTCGGGGAGGGGGTTCCTCAAGAGGCGACTCGCCCACACCACCGGCATCCCGTCGGCTAAGCGCATCCACGCCCCGTCCACCGCCCTGCGGAACTCCGGGTCCCGGTGGTAGCGCACCACGTGGTCGGTGTTGGGGGTGACGATGTAGCCGCGCTCAGACGAAGAGAGGACCTGAGCGACGAGCTCAAGCACCGCCGTCATCCGGTAGGGAGCCAACCCCTCTCTCAGGAGATCCACGTCCTACTCCTCCCGCCGGGCCCTCCGCTTCTCCCAGAGGTCCCGGTCGGAGCCAGCCCCAAAGCCTCCCCGCTGCCCCGGCTACGTAGGAAAGGGTCGCTCCCGGGCGCAACAGGACGATGGAGCCCACCGCGCCCCCGAGGGGCCTGGCTAGCATGTACAGCGAGAAGAGAATCGGGCAGCGGTGCTTCCGCAGGACCCGGCCGATTCCTTTCCCGTACCGGTACAGCCGTCCGGCAAGAGCCAAGTTCGGCTCCCGCCTCGGGTGGATCACGTAGAGACTGGGTTCGTACCAAATCCGCGCTCCAAACTGCAGTGCCCGAAGCACGTAGTCGAGTTCCTCACCAGATCCCCAGGCAGAGCCAACTCCCAGATGCTCGTCAAACAGGCCCACCTTCTCGACCACCCGCTTCCGGACAAACAGCCCATACGCCACGCAGCGAAACCACACATTGCGGTGTCCGATCCATCCAGCCGTCCTGTGCCACCGTCCTCCCGACGCCCTTCCTTTCGGATCCACGGACCGCACGCTCACTCCATCCCAATCCGGGTGGTCCCGCAGTAACCCCGCCACCCGTTCCAAAAGCCAGGGCGGATACCGGCAGTCATCATCCGGAAAAGCCACGATCTCCCCTCGCGCCGCCTCCATTCCAGCGTTCCGCGCGCGCGCAAGCCCCACCTCGTTCCTCTTTCGGATGTACCTGATCTTCACAGTTCCGGCATAGGTTTCCAGCCGTCCCTCTAACCCGTCCTCTGCGCCCTGATCCACCACGATGACTTCCACATCTGCCCATCCGCTCGCTTTCACGGATTCCAGAAACTCCTGCACCTCGTGTTGTCGATCTCGGGTCGCCAGGATCAGGGAGAACATCATCGGCCGATCTGCTCGTCCTAGCGAGTCTTATTCAGGACGCCCTCGTAGACGGCCAAAAGCCTTCGGGCCACTTCCTCCCAGGAGACGAGCCTCGGCGGCGGGCTGACGCACTGGCAACCCCGCGGAGCCCCCCATGTCTCCAGGACGGCCTTCCGAATGGACCCCACCGACCGTGGGTTGCAGTACCAGGCATAGTCCCCGAAAAGTTCCCGGAGGTACGGGAGGTTCGACATAACGAGGTTCGCTCCCGCAGCCGCTGCCTCCAGAGAGGCCATCGGATGGGCTTCCGCGGCCTGAAACACCCCCGCGAGCACCGCTGAGTCCGTATGTATTGCCTTTCCCTGAAATTCCCGAGGTTCCTCAGCACGCCCTCCCCACACCTCTCTCTGTCCCCGCGCCCTGCTGTTTCCCTTCATTACCGCGCTTCACAGACCATCACCATTGCATTCTCCAAGACCTTTGCTCCTACATGGTCCCGGAGCACCTCGCGTCCTTCACATTGCTCGATCTCCTCCCTCCATCTTTTGGTCCACTCATATTTCGGATCCACAATTTCCTCTTGCCATCGCCACCACATATGCCGAATCCTATATCCCATCTCCTCCAGCACCTCTAGAAACTCCTCAGTTCCCGTCTGGCCCAAAAGATAAGGATGCACTTCGAGAACCAGGATTGGACGCCACTTCCTTAGTGTATTCTGCGCACCGCACAGCACATCCAGTTCTCCCCCTTCCACGTCCATCCGCAGCACGTGAACGGGCTCCTCCCCCTCTACGATCTCGTCTAAGGTATATACCGCCACTTCCACCACGTCCTTCGGCCGCTCCTCTCTCGCAACAAGACTGTTCCAGTTTGCAGCTCTGTACACAAATAGCTGTCCCTTGCCTGACCTCCTGCCCACCGCGTACGGCAGCGCTCGCACATGGTCCACTCCGTTCAGCTGGATATTCTCCAACAAAAGCTGGAAACTTCGCGGGTACGGCTCTATGGCCAGCACGCGCCCCTCGCGTCCCACCGCCTGGGCCGCCACCAACGTAAAGTAGCCCAGGTTGGCTCCGATATCCACCACGTGCATTCCCGGGCTCAGCAGCGTTCTCAGGGCGGCCGTCAGTCTCGGCTCATGGACTCGCTCTACGGCGATCTCCGGCGAAAGTCCAAAATCATCGGGATTGAGACGTAACCGAAACCCCTGAACCTCAACGCAAAGCGCATCAGGGGATCTTTCGTGGACCCAGTTCACCCAGGCCCTCAGGCGGTACCGATGACGGAGGTTCCTCGCACGCCAAAACAACATATCCGCTATGAAGTGCTGAATGCCCCCAAGGCCATGTCGCTGTACGTAGTACATCAATTTTCGAAGTGGGCGACTCGCCCGCATCAGCCGTCTCCTCCGAGGCGCTGCACCTGCGATCTGAGTAAATTTGCGAAGGCCCAAGTGTATAGGGCTAATTGTACTGCACCCCGTAAAGCGTATCCCACCGCGGCCCCCGTGACGCCTCCTGTCTTGATGAGCACAACGATCAGGGCCATGTACGGTGCGGCGATCGCGAGCGTGATGCGTGCCGGAAGATCCGGCCTTCCCAGAGCTGTGCATGCGATGGAACACACGTAGGCGCTCCCCAACAACAGGCTTCCCGCAGCCATGATCTGTAACGGAGCCGCAGCGCGGACCATTTGCGGGCCAATCCAAAAATGCAAGATCTCACGAGGGAAAAGGATAAGCACGAGCGATAAGGAGCCCAAGATCATTATGGCCAGCCGTAGACTTTCGGCAAAGACCTTTCGGACACGGTCAACGTCTCCCGTCGCGTGGTCGCTGCTGAGCAACGGATAGGCGGCGCTCATCACCGTCGTGGGGATCATCATCAGCCGCAGCAGAACTTCTTGCGGGACTACATAGAGCGAAAGATCCACCGGCCCTTTGAGGACCCCGATTACGAACCGGTCTCCGTACGTCAGGAGGGGGGTCATCCAGGCGTGGAGCATGACCCAACGGCCAAAGTTCAGAAGCGCAGATGCGGTGCGTAGATCGAACTGAACCCCGGCCCGGATGCCTGGTATTGCGCGACGGAGGATCCAGGCAAGCGCAAGGAAATACCCGGTCCGGCTGATGGCCATAATCCCGACCAGGCTGGGAAGGCCCAATCCAAGCCGAGCGGCCACACCCAGGGCCAGAGCCGTGACAGCCCCGGACACAGCCCGAGCCACGGCTAAGGGAGCGAACCGCTGAAGGCCCTCCAGGACCGCCTGAAGGGCCCAGGCTCCCAGGAAAACCGGCAGGGCCGCCCCGGCCAGCCGGAACGTCTGCAAGGCCTCCTCGTTCACGGGGCTGGCGAATCGGAGCCATGCCACACCTATGGGTGCAAGAAGCCATAGCAGGGCTCCCGTGGCGGCCCCCATCAGGACCAGGAGGAGCCCGGAGGTCCACACGATCCTCGGAAGGCTCCTCTCATTCCCCAGAGCATGGGCTTGAGCAACTGATCGAGCAGTACCCCGGCTGAGACCGAGGTCGAAGAGCGTGAGGTACGAGAAGAGCGTCCAGACAACAGCGAAGACGGCAAAGCGGTCGAGCCCCAAGCCGTGGATGAGAGCGGGAAGAACCAGCATGTGCGCCAAAGCCGGTAAGGCCTGACCGCACCCGGTGACCAGCGAATTCCACCATAGAGGACGGGGGATGCGGTGACCTAGGGCATTCGACGGCCAGCCTGTCGTGCGCGCCACGGCAACCTTCGTGAACCGGTGATCCATCGTCGAATCTTCAGGCACTGTGCGGATGACAGACCCCCCTGTTCAGGGGTTTAGCAATTTTTATGCCATCAGCAGCCGGACCACCTCGGCACGGGAGCCGGGAGCCTTCGGGCAAACCCGGATGGCCGATCCGAACGGCATTGCCCCCGTACCTCGGCCTCCCGGAACAGGACCTCTAGGCCCTCCCCCTTCCCCAGGTGCCGTATGGCCTGCGCGATCCGCTTCACGTCCGCTCCACCACCTCCAGGAAGCGGAGCCGACAACGCACACCGCCTGGGCGCCGAACCGCTCCCGAAGCACCCGGGCGCACGTCTCCGTGATCCGCCGCGTCCCTTCCCGACTCATCCGGGCTCTCTGCACGGAACCTCAGTCCCCATCCAGGAGGTCCACCCCTCCCCGGATCATCCGTTCAAGGGTCGGCCAGAGGGCCTCGGCCTCCTCCTCGCTCAGTACGTGCGGCTCAAGGCCGCGGATGCGGAGGGTCTCCCACACGATCCGGTAGGCATCCGCCTGGGTTGGCCCTGCGTAGACCACGAGGAGGTCCACGTCGCTGCGGGCCGTGGCCCGACCCTTCGCCCAAGAGCCGAACAGCACGACCCGTCGGAGGGCAAGACGGCGGGCCAGCTCCCCGACCCGCTCCCGCAGGTACGCAACGAGGGCTTCACGGCTATAGGCGGGAGAGTAGACCCGCACAGAACCGGACGATCGCATCGGCATGGTCCACCATCCGTTCTGCCTCCCGCCGGGTGTACCGCCGGCGCGGAGAGCCCGACGGGTGCGCATCCGGGTACCGGGAAGCGATGTCGGCCTTGTCGAGCTCGAGGGCCACTTCCCGGAGCTCCTCAGGGACCGCTTGCAGCGTACCGAGTTCTACGAGGAGATCCGCCACCGAATGCCCCCCATGTCTCCAGTCCCAAACGCTGCAGCACAGCCTTTACAGCCTTCTCTGCGGCCTGCTGGGCGGAGAAGCATGCCCAGTCGTAGAACCCATGGGCCAGATCCGCCCGGGCATGGTCCAGGTCGCCCTGGGCCTGGTCCATCCAGTCCGCGCTGCGCTCCACGTCCCCGATTGTATCGCGGTCCTCACCAGCTTCGTCTCCGGTACGTGATGAGGCGTACGGAGGTCACGGCCCGGTAGTCCCGCGCCTCGGCGACGAAGGCCATGGGGAGGATCTCGTCCCGGACCACGCGAAACCGCCAATCTCCCTCTTCGGACCACCGCTCGATCTGCGTCCGGTCGAACCGCGCTCCGGTGAAGGGGATGTAGGTCCACTCCCGCACACGGGCTTGGGCCAACTTCCGGACGACTTCCCGGAGCGCCTCCGGTCCGTCCACGCGCAGGAGGACCCTGCGGAAGTACAAGTGGACCACGGCCCGCAGGACGGGCTCTGCCCCGCTCACGAGCACCGGCGCGGATCGGCGCTCCACCTCCTCCGAGAGCGCCGCCAGGGCCGCCACGTTGGATCGGATCGCCACAAAGCCCGCGGTCTGCACCCCGAGCCCCCCGGCCACCAGAATCGCCACGGCCCACCGGAGAACCCGGCCACCGCTGGGCCAGCTCCGCGCGGAGTGGGCCAGGGCGGGAAATACGGCCCAGGCGAAGAGGGGGACTGCGGGCAGGAGGTACCGAGGCCCCCACTGGAGACCGCCCACGCTGGCCGTGGCGAGTACCGCCGCGGTGTAGAGGGCTCCCACGAGTAAGGGGAGACGGACTTCCGGAAGCGGACTCCGCACGGCCAGCGGCAGGGCAGCGAGGAGCGGCGTGGTGGGCAAAAGCCCCATGAGGTGCTGGCCGGTGACCGCGGCCCAGAGCGGGCCGAAAACCGCGACCACGGCACCCGCCAGGACCCGGGTCGGATCCTGAGTCCGGACGCCCCAGACGAGGAGGGCGCCTCCCGCCGCCACCGTGCCCGAGACGGCGAGGGAGGCCGGGACCCGCGCGGGCTGCTCCCCGTCCTGGGGCTGCTCCGTGCTGATCAGGAGGTCGTAGGCCGCAAGGATCCTCCGCCTGGTCCAGGAAGTCACCGTGCGCAGGGCGGAATGCGCCTCGCTGAGTCGGGCTCCCACGGCTGCCTCTCCCTTGAGGCCCAGGGGGTGGCCGAAGAGGTGGAGGTTGAGGGCCCACACGGCCAGGGCCGGCACCAGCGCCCAGACCGAGAGCCGGGCCGCCACGCGTCTCCCGAGCACCCGCCACGTGGCAAGGATCAGGGCGAGGGTGAAGAGGTACATCTCGGTGCGGAGCCAAAACCCGAGCCCCGCCAGCATCCCTGCGAGGAACGCGAGGGGCGGAACGCCCCTCCAGGCCGGCGGGCTGGAGAAGCGCCACCGCACCTGCAGAAAGCCCCACGGCGGGAGCGTGGTCCCAGAACAGCAAACCGTAGACCGCGAGGGGGGTACTCAGGACCGCAAGCACGGCCAGAGCCGTCCACGGAGATCCCGAGGCCCCCACGGAGCGGGTGGTCGTCCACAGCACCGCGACCACTCCGGCGAGGGGCAGGACGAGGAGGCCGGGGAAGCCCAGTACCTGATACGGGATGGAGGCCAGGGCCGGGAAGTACGGCGGATACACGATGTAGAGGGCTCCTTCCCGACGGCTCAGGAACCAGCCGCCGAAGGGAAGGTAGCGGGCCTCCGGATCGAGATGAGCCCCCGGGTACGGGATGGACACCCGCCGGTAGCCCTGGCGGATCAGGGCCTCCACCTGCACAAAGCGCAGGCCGGAGTCCGGGGACCAGAAGACCCGATGGCGTGATCCCGAAAAGCCCGCCAGGACCAGTACCGCGGCTCCCGCGGTGACCGCTACGAGCGCCCCCGAAGCCCTCCTCACCGAGATCCCTCGAAGGTCACGAGCCGCAGTCCGCTTTCCGGATCCATACGGTCCTCCGCCACCTTATAGGGCCAGCCCGCCGTGCGGGACCACCGGAGGACGTAGACCGGCGTGAAGCGCGCACCGGAGGCCGGGACGTAGGTCCACCGGGGAACCTGCCGCCGTGCGAAGTTCCGCACGAGCGCCTCCAACTCCTCAAGACTCCCGACGAGCATGAGCTTCTTCTCGAAGTACACAGGGCCCGCGAGGAGCGCGATCCACTCGAAGGAGGTCACCACCACCTCCGTGGGCGCCCGCCGCAACCCCTCCATCCTCGCCCGGTTCCTGGCCGTCCACTGCTCCAGCTGGTCCACCCCTGAGGCCTGGATCAAAACCCCCGCCCCCACGAGCGCGGCGGCAACCCCGCACAAAGCGGGCCAGACTTCCGGGAAGCGCGCACGGCAACGGTCCACGGCGGCGAAGGCGAGCCAGCTCAGGGCCGGCAAGATCGGGAGGAGGTACCGGGGGCCCCACTGGACCCCACCCCGAGTCCCTGTGGCCACGACTCCCACCGCGAAGACCAGGCACACCGCCCACAGGAACTTCTCCCACCGTTCCCTCCGGCCCGGGAGAAAGGCCAGCAAGAGCGCGGGAAAGGCCGGGAGAAGACCGCTCACCGCGGAACGCCCCACCACCACGAAGAGGACCGACGCCACCGCCAGGATCCCTCCCAGGGCGACGAGCTGCTCCGACCGTCTCCGAACGCCTATCCGGAGAACAAGCACGGCTCCCGCAAGCGCCCCGGTGACCCCCAGGGAGGTCCACAGGTGGTGCCAGGTAAGGCCGTAAAAATCGGTGTTCACAAGTTGGTAGTAGGCTACGAGGAGGCGCTGCCCGATCCACTCCCGCCCTCCACCCGCCGCGGTGGCAAGGGCCTCGGCCCGGGAGACCGCAAGGCTCGCGCCCTTGTAGCCGAGGGGATGGCCGAAGAGGGCGGTGTTTGCGCTCCACAAGGGGAGGCCGGCGGCCAGCACTCCACCTCCCAGGGCCACCGCTCCGTGGACCCGCGGCGTTCCCCCGAAAAGCCAGCCCACCAAGACCCCGACCGCCAGCACGTACATCTCGTTGCGGATCCAGAACCCCAGGCCCAACACGAACCCCGCCAGGCCGAGCATCCGAAGCGAAGCCCTCTCCAGGGCGCGGACCGCGAGGAAACACCCCCCCGCGGCGACGGCCACCGCGAGGGCGTGGTCCCAGAAGGAGGCGGCGTACAGGAGGAGGGGAGAGCCGAGCCCAAGACCCAAGCCGCCCAGGGCCGCTCCCCCCGATGCCCGATCGCCCAAAAACCGAAGGGTGACCCACACGGACGCAAGGCCAGCGAATCCTGGAAGGAAGAGCAGCCCGGGCCACCCGAACGTCGCGTACAAGGGCGCGGTGAGGGCGGAGAAGTACGGGAGGTAGCTGAGGTAGTGCTTTCCGGCCCGCGCGAAGTGAAACCAGCTCCCCGCGGGAAAGAACCGGCCTTCCGGATCGAGATCCGCCGCCGGGTACGGCACAGGCACCTCTTTGGACCGCGCCAGGACCTCCACCTGCACGAACCGCACCGCCTGGTCCGGGCTCCAGAAGGCCCGGTGCCGCAGGAGGACGGAGCCTGCCACCGCGTAGGCGAGGGCGCAGGCCACCAGGACGGCAGAGCCCGCTCGCATCCAGCCCGGTTTGGGAGCATCCTCCATGCCAGGACGGAGCTACCCCTCCGGCGAGAGCGGGAGGTCGCAGCGCACCAGGTCCTCGTAGGTCTCCCGCCGAACCACCACCTGGGCCCTCTCCCCTTCCACCAGGACCATGGCGGGCCTCGGGAACCGGTTGTAGTTGCTCGCCATGGAGTAGGTGTAGGCGCCCGTTGCGAACACCGCCACGACGTCGCCGGGCTCGACCTCCGGGAGATGAGCCTCCCAGATGAGCACGTCCCCCGACTCGCAGCACCGGCCTGCCAAGGCCACCACCTGGGTGGGCGGTTCGTCCGGTCGGTCCGCCACCACGGCCTCGTACCGGGCACCGTAGAGGGCGGGCCGGGGGTTCTCGTACATCCCGCCGTCCACCGCCACGTAGGTGCGCACGCCCGGGATCCTCTTGACCGCCCCCACCGTGTAGAGGGTCACCCCCGCGGGCCCCACCACGGACCGCCCCGGTTCCAGGTACAGGGCCGGTAGCGGCAGACCGTGCTCCGCGCAGGCTTTCTGGACGGACTCCGCCACCGCGCGCACGAAGTCCTCGATGCTGGGGGGGTGGTCCTGAGATGTGTACCGGATCCCAAGACCCCCACCCAGGTTCAGCTCCTCCGCGGTGTACCCGAGTTCTTCGCGCACCCGGGCCGCAAACGCCACCAAGACCTGAGCGTTGAGCCGGAACGGTTCCAGGTCCAGGATCTGGCTCCCGATGTGGCTGTGAAATCCGCGAAGTCGCACCCCCCGGATCTCCAGAGCCCGCCGCACCGCCCGATCGGCGGCCCCTTCCGGGATCCCGAATCCGAACTTCGTGTCCACCCCGCCCGTCTGGATGGCCCGGTGCGTGTGGGGCTCGATCCCAGGGGTGACGCGGAGCCAGATCTCCGCCGTCTGGCGAGTCTTCTGGGTCAAGGTCTCCAAAAGTTCCAGTTCGTAGAAGTTGTCCACCACGATGCGGCCCACTTTGGCCTGTAGCGCCATTTGGAGCTCCTGCGGGGTCTTGTTGTTCCCGTGGAAGCACAGGTCCTCCGCTGGAACCCCGGCCCGGAGGGCGGTGTAGATCTCCCCGCCGCTTGCGACGTCGAGTCCGAACCCGTACCGGTGCACGAGCTGGCAGATCCCTACCGTGCACAGGGCTTTCGAGGCGTAGTAGGGGCGACCGGCGGGGACAAACTTCCGGAACGCCTCCCGGTACGCTTCCAGGTTCGCCCGCAGCCGCTCGCCGTCCAGCACGTACAGGGGGGTGCCATAGGCCCGAGCCAGATCCACCGCGCTGAGGCCTCCAAGCCGCAGATGTCCTTCCTTCGTCCGACCGAACGCCTCCCGCACGCCTCCCTCCGCACGATCCCTCTCCGCACCACTGTACCAGACGGCCCGCAGGACCGCGGTAGAATCAGGGTAGTGCCACCCCGGAGGGAGCCCCATGCGGCAGGCGGTGATCCTCAGCGCGGTCCGCACCCCCATCGGCCGGTTTCTGGGCAGCCTCAGCACGGTTCCGGCTCCGAGGCTGGGAGCCCTCGTGGTGCGGGAGGCGGTGCGGCGGGCAGGGATCGCACCGGAGCAGGTGGATGAGGTGATCATGGGGAACATCCTCTCCGCGGGGCTGGGTCAGGCACCGGCCCGGCAGGCTGCCATGTACGCGGGCTTACCCTCCTCGGTCCCCGCCACCACGGTGAACAAGATGTGCGGTTCCGGGCTCAAGGCGGTGATGCTGGCCGCCCAGGCCATCCGGGCAGAAGACGCGGAGGTGGTGGTGGCGGGTGGGATGGAGAACATGAGCCAGGCGCCGTATCTCTTGCCTCGGGCCCGCACCGGGTACCGGCTCGGGCACGGGGACGTGGTGGACTCCATGATCCACGACGGGTTGTGGGACGTCTACCGGAACTGCCACATGGGCTCCTGCGCGGAGCTGCTGGCCCAAGAATACCGCATCACCCGGGAAGACCAGGACGCCTACGCGGTGCGCAGCTACCGGCTCGCCCTGGAGGCCCTGGATCGGGGGCTGTTTCGGTCGCAGACGGTACCCGTGGAACTCCCCGACGGAACGGGAAGGGTGGAGGAGGACGAGGAGCCCCGGCGGGTGAACTTCGAACGGATCCCCCACCTCCCGCCCGCCTTTGAGCCCAACGGGACCGTGACCGCGGCGAATGCGAGCAGCATCAGCGACGGGGCCGCGGCGGTGGTGGTGGCCGCGGAGGAGGTGGCCGAGCGGCTGGGACGTTCGCCCATGGCCCGGATCGTGGGGTACACGACCGCGGCCACGGAGCCCGAGTGGTTCACCATCGCGCCCGCCTACGCCATCGAGCGGTTGCTCCGCAAGCTCGGATGGACCGCGGAGGAGGTAGACCTCTACGAGATCAACGAGGCGTTCGCCGCGGTCGTACTCGGGGTATCTCGGAAGCTGGGGTTGGACCTGGAGCGGGTCAACGTGCACGGCGGGGCCGTGGCCTTAGGACACCCCATCGGTGCGAGCGGCGCCCGCATCCTCACCACCCTGCTCTACGCCATGGAGGAGCGCGGGGCCCGCCGGGGGATCGCGGCCGTGTGCTTAGGCGGGGGGGAAGCCGTGGCCCTGGCGGTGGAGCGGGCATAACCTCGCTCTGAGGCCGCGCGGAGAGCGGAGCGTCGGCGGCGGCCCGGATCGGCAAAACCGCAGACGGTACAATAGATCCGACCGACCGGGGGTGAACGGTGGAGCGTTCGGTCGTCGAGGAGGTCCGGTTCGAGCGGTACGAAGATTTCCGGCGCTGGGTTGCGGACCGGCCCGGCTACTGGATTCTCGTGCGGGGTGTACCGATGCCCAGTCCGTCGCCGTCCCGGAAACATCAGGCGGTCTCCCTCCGCTTCCAACTCCTCCTGGTCGACGCGGTCCTCCGGCCAGGTCGGGGGGAAGTTTACGACGCTCCGTTCGACGTCAAACTCCGCGAGGACACCGTCTACCAGCCGGACCTGTTGGTGGTCCTCCGGGAACACGCCGACCGCCTGCGGGAGACCCACGTGGAAGGGGCTCCGGATTTGATTGTCGAGATTCTCTCACCTTCCACGGCCCACCTGGACCTGTGGCAGAAGCGGTACGACTACGCCCATGCCGGGGTCCGGGAGTACTGGATCGCCGACCCGGACACGCGGCGGGTGGAGCTCTACGTGCTGGAGGGGGAGCGCCTGGTGCTGGCCGAAACGGCCCAGGGCCAGGGACGTCTTCGGAGCCGTCTAGTCCCAGAGCTGGAAGTGGACCTGGAGGCGCTCTTCCGGGACCTGTAAGCCAGCTCCCGTACCTGCACGTCCCGCGCCCGGCACAGCGCCCGGATCCGACTGACCGCCCACTGGAGCTCCTGCGCCGTCACCCGAGCCAAGACCTCCTCCGGTCCCGGGACCACCTTCTCACCCCCTCTCCGACCGCAGCCGCCGGTGTCCTACGTCCCGGCACCGCCAGAGCTGCTGCGCCTATCGTACCCGCAGGGGCTCCGCTCGGAACCACCCGTCCCCCCTGCCAAGCACGCAGCTACGCCACCAGGGCCCACTGCTCGGACAGCACCTCCGCCTGCTCCAGGACGGTCTGGGTGGCCTTCTCCTGCTTGTCCGGCGGGTAGCCGTATTTTCTCAGCACGCGCTTCACCAGACGCCGCAGGTGCGCCCGCACGTTCTCCCGCTCCGCCCAGTCCACGGTCACGTTGC
>Ga0209143_1000102_pt1 | contig 38902 bp, 39 predicted proteins | sample FaiFalFF_MnMetaG_3_FD_184739 | JGI IMG/M metagenome (GOLD analysis project Ga0209143, IMG submission 184739) | Freshwater microbial communities from Yellowstone National Park, Wyoming, USA - Fairy Falls B (FF_Mn_B) MetaG (SPAdes) (version 3) | ecosystem: Environmental > Aquatic > Freshwater >...
CTCAAACGGTAACAGTAACCACCACTATCGAGGTCACCAAAACGAGCATTTTAACAGAGACTATTAGAGAGACACGCACTATAACAGAAATCCTTAGAGAAACAGTAACACTCCCCCCAACCACCTACATTGTAACTGAGACTAAGACGGTAAGGGAGCCTGTTGTAGAAAGGGATAATGTAACTCTTACCATTACGGAGACTACAACCGTTAGAGAGGTAGACCTGCAAACAACATCCATAATTGCGTTAGCAACAGCAATCCTCACAGGGGCTACTCTATGGTTAATACTACGTCCTAGAGCCTCCCGGATACTCCCTTAACCCTATACACGTAGAGTGCAGAGTGTAAAGGGGGAACTCCTGTGGTAGGTTAGCTGTGGAAGGGTAGCCCTGCTAGTGATCATGTTGGTAGTGCGAAACGCCCCTCTCCTTACAGTATTCGGGGTGAGCCCCAGAATATCTTGCATGCGTGGTTTAAGGTTTTAACCTATCCTTCGGCCTCTCGTTTAGGGTTTTAAGGTTTAAAGTTTATGGTTACCTCTGGTGTTCCGGGTTGGGTGCTAGGGTTAAGGTTGTTGCTGAGATTGAGAAGATTATGAGTAATATTGAGCAGGTTAGGAATATAGGTATTATCGCTCACGTCGACCACGGTAAGACTACTACTAGTGATAGCCTTCTAGCAGCGGCTGGCATCATATCTGAGAGGGTTGCTGGTGAGGCTCTCGTCCTAGACTATCTTAGTGTTGAGAAGCAGAGGGGTATAACTGTTAAGGCTGCCAACATAAGCTTGTACCACGAGTACGGTGGTAAACCCTACGTTATAAACCTCATTGACACACCTGGCCACGTTGACTTCAGCGGTAAGGTTACTAGGAGCTTGAGGGTTCTAGATGGGGCTATTGTCGTTGTCGATGCAGTGGAGGGTGTTATGACCCAGACTGAGACTGTCATAAGGCAGGCTTTGGAGGAGAGGGTTAGACCTGTGCTCTTCATAAACAAGGTTGATAGGCTCATTAAAGAGCTTAAGATGACACCTGAGAGGATGCAGGAGAGGTTCCTTGAGATCATAAAGGAGGTTAACAACCTAATAGACATGTACGGGGAGCCTGAGTTCGCCAGGAGGTGGAAGATAAACCCTGCTGAGGGTAACGTTGTATTCGGGAGTGCTAAGGATAAGTGGGGTTTAAGCGTACCACTGGTTAGAAAGAAGGGTGTAAGCTTACAGGATGTCATTAGAGCATACGAGTCTGATGATAGAGAGTTCATAGCGCAGCTCTCGAAGAAGGCTCCACTACACGAAGCTCTACTAGATATGGTAGTGAAGTTCGTTCCAAACCCCAGGGACGCCCAGAAGTATAGGATTCCAAAGATATGGAAGGGGGATTTAAGCAGTGATCTGGGGAAGGCTATGCTCAACGCAGACCCCAACGGGCCCCTAGTATACTTTATAAACGACGTTAGAGTTGAGAGAGCAGGGCTTGTAGCAACAGGTAGGGTTTTCTCAGGAACTCTAGAACCCGGTACTGAGGTTTACCTTGTGGGAGCAGGTAAACAAGCTAGGATACTACAGGTTAGCCTCTACATGGGCCCCTTCAGGGAGATAACGAAGATGGTAACTGCAGGTAACATAGGAGCTATTATGGGAATAGAGGATGTTAGATCAGGTGAAACCATTGTAAGCATTTCAAGCGCACAGCAAGCAGCTCCATTCGAACAACTCAGATATGTTAGCGAACCTGTAGTCACAATAGCAGTAGAGCCCTTGAAAATACAGGAGCTACCTAAAATGATAGACTCTCTCAGAAAACTTGTCATAGAGGATCCAAACCTAGTCCTAAAGATAAACGAGGAGACCGGAGAGTACCTGATATCAGGTATGGGCCCACTACATCTAGAGATAGCGTTAACACTACTCAAGGAGAAGTTTGGAGTTGAGGTTAAGACAAGCCAGCCTATAGTAGTTTACAGAGAGACCATAAGGGAGGCAAGCGAAGTGTTCGAGAGCAAAAGCCCTAACAAGCATAACAGGCTCTACATAAGCGTCGAACCTCTCAACGAGGAGACTATAAGCTTGATAGCTAAAGGTGTCATCAGAGAGGATCAGGATAGTAGAGAGAGGGCTGCAATACTAAGGGATAAGGCCGGCTGGGATTACGATGAGGCTAGGAGGATATGGGCTATAGATGAGAATATAAACGTGTTCGTTGATAGGACAAGCGGAGTCCAGTACTTAAGAGAGGTTAAGGACACTATTATAGCTGGGTTCAGGCTAGCCCTAAAGGAAGGACCTCTAGCAGCTGAACCTGTAAGAGGTGTAAAGGTAGTACTACACGATGCCATGGTGCACGAGGACCCCGCACATAGGGGTCCGGGACAGCTATACCCGGCTACAAGAAATGCCATATGGGCCGGGATCCTAACAGCAAAACCAACTCTACTAGAGCCCGTACAGAAACTCGACATAAGAGCCCCAATGGACTACGTGAGCAACATAGCAGCACTCCTAGCGAGAAAGAGAGGTAAGATCTTAGAGGTCATAAGCCATGGGGTGGCAGCAAGGGTTATAGCGGAAATCCCTGTAGCTGAGAGCTTCGACTTAGCTAGCGAGCTAAGAGGGGCAACAGCTGGAAAAGCCTTCTGGGGCGTAGAGTTTAGTAGGTGGGCTCCAACACCTGATACATTGTTAGAAGATCTTATTAAAAGCATTAGGAAGAGGAAGGGGCTCCCGCCAAGCCCACCCACGTTAAACGACCTTCTAGGCCCCTAAACTCTTTAAGATGAATAGTAGGCCTCCTAGCTGGAGCGTTTAAAGGTTTAAAACCCTTAGTTGTAATCGTATGCTTATGGGATGAAGTCCTACGCCATCGGTTGATCGGTGAAAGAACCCGCCTCTCAGACCGCCTCTCCTATTATGTTTTTGAGAGTGGAATTTTAAGTTATCCTTGTATGTAGAATCCTATTAGTTTAACTTTTTGACTCAGACGGAACGTTTATAAACTTTGGTTTCCTAGTAGTAAAGCTTATAGGGAGCGGTTATGGGTTTAGGTAGAGCAGTGTTATCAATAAGGGAGAATTACGCTCAGGCTATGGCTGTTACAGCGCCTCTAGGTAGTGTTGTTTCTACAACTACCGTGGCTGTCGCATATGCTGGTGGTGGGGTGGTTTTCGCAACTATAATGGCCTTTATAGCTAGTGCTTTCTGGGTATACACTCTAACCCTGTATAGTAATCGTATAGCTAGTGCTGGCGGCTATTACACCTTTGTCTATGCTGCGTATAGGAGTAGGTTTCTAGCTTTTAGCGAGGCCTTGATAGAATTGATGTCTTTTATAATGCTTAACGTTGTTAACGTCCTAGCAGTATATCTGATGATAGAGGCTGTGTCAGCCTTCTACGGGGTTAAGCTACCTTCCTGGGCTGCACTCCTGGTAATAGTCTTCAGCTTAGCCTACCCAACCTTAGCCTCAACACTACTCGATGTCAGAAGGCTTCTAAACTCTATAGTGATTGTGGTTGCCACCCTCGAAGTTGTAGTCCTCCTAGCCTTATTCACCCTCTCCCTAACCCGGGGGGTTAGGGCTGACATCGTCCTACCCCCATCTGATGCCAGCCTAGCCGGGCTGGCTATAGCATTCCTATTAATACTTGTTAGCTTCGATGGAGCAGGGGCGTCGACATATTTGGGTGAGGAGACTAGGAGGCCCTTAGATAACGTAACTAAGGGCATGTGGCTCGCCTTCCTCATAGGAGGGATTGCTATGATAGCGGGGACCTACGCCTTGGTAACCCTATGGCCATATAGCTATGCAGATCTAGCTGGGAGTAGTCAGCCGCTTATAACGATAACAGCGGGATTCGGTATAGCCTATGCAGCCTTGGTTATAGGTATAGCTGCTAAGAGTCTTCTAATCTCTAACATAGGGACTACGCTGGCGGCTGCACGTATCCTATACAACCTATCTAGGGAGGGGTCCGCCCCCGAGATTCTATCCAGTGTTAACTCTAGAGGGCAGCCTGTGATAGCTACAGCTCTAGTAGGATTCCTAACAACAGCTATAACGTTAACCGCCATAACAACTCTAGGTGTTAAAACAGCCTTCATAGAGGTGGGAGCTCTAACAGGGATCTTTTGGATAGCAGGTAGGATTCTAGACTCCCTAGGAGCCCCCCTGTTCTTAAACAGGGTGGGCGAGTTGGGGAGAGGCATTCAGGTTATCCCACGTATACTTCTCCCCATTCTAACTTTCTTCATGAACTTTGCCGGGTTAACATTATCATTCTTAGAGATTACAGTAACACAGATTTCCATCCTAGCTCTAACAGCTGTTGCAGGCTTCACTTGGTACATGTTGCTAGCTAGATTCGGGGCTCCCGGAAGTCTGGCTGTTGATAACTACAATAACGTGGTTAGAATAGAGGATCTTCTTGAGGGGAGGAATGGTAAGATTAAATGATACCTAGTATGAGGGGTGCTAGGAGGCCTAGAGCCGCGGTGGCAACCGCTCCTAGTACGAGTGCCGCCTTGTAGCTCGCCCTAACCTCCCTCACTACCACCTCTGGTGGTGTGGTTATATCTCTTAGAGCTCTCACATAGTACGCTGAGCTTACACCACTATTAACCAACGCTATCACCAGGACTGCTATGGAGAGGCTGGCTATGGGTATGAACATGTAGAGCTTCCCCCAGAACCCTAGGAGGGGTGGTATACCTAGCAGGCTGGCTAAGAGTGTTGCCGTGGATATAGAGGATAGCCTATCCCTAGCTAGTAGGCCTCTAAGCTCGCTCTCTAAGCTCCTCCCAGCCTCGGAGGTTAAAAGGAATAATGGTGTCTTAGCGAGAGTGTAGGCTATAGACTGCAACGCTATACCAGCAAGAGCCATCTTGTAAAGGCTACTCCCGGGCTGTGTTAGCATGAGCACATATATTGCTGCTGTTATGTAGCCTATATGAGCTATGCTACTGTAAGCTAGTAGTCTTTGAAGATCGGTGGTTGTTAAAGCCGCCACGTTACCGTAGGTCATGGTGAGAACAGCTAGGACAGCTAGAGCTGTAGGGGCATAGCCCGGTCCCGTAAAGCTTTCGGTGGCAAGCCTAACTATGAATGCTATAAACCCTAGCTTAGCTATACCAGCTACAACAGCTATAGCCCTACCATCAGCCCTACCATAGACGCTTGGAAGCCACCAGTGGAAGGGGACGACTCCAACTTTAAAACCGAAGGCTGAAAGTGCTGATACTAGAGCTAGGAGTGCTAGAGGTTTACCCAGCCCGCCCCCCAGCATTCCCACCTCAACTAGCCCACCCTCCCTTAGAGACACGTGTATAGAGGCCCATAACGCTATTAGTATTGTGGCCACCGCACCTACGTAGACGTATTTAACAGCAGCAACCCTACTATCACTATCACCGGGTAAAGCCACTAGCACGTATGAAGCCACCGATACAAGGAGCCATGATGCTAGGACTACCAACACATTACCGGCTCCCGCAAGGTAGAATGTACCAAAGAGCGTTAAAGGTAGGAGGCTGTAGAATGCTGGGTGGCTAAACCATCTATAACCGTCATACCCTATGGCTAATAACGCTAGGCAAGCCGATAACCCGGCTCCAACTAGTATCAGGGAGGTGAACCTATCATGTCTAACGAGGCCTGAGTAGAGCTCAACCCCACCATAGGCTAGCACAATCACAGCGGCTAGGAGGAACGCTACAACGCCAGCCCACGATATGGCTAGGATAGACCTAGATCTATGGTAGCCCAGGGACGCCATAGGCGGTATTATGAGAGACGAGAGCAGTGTTATATAGAGTAGTACCTCAACCACTAACACCTCGCATCACCTCGTTAAGAGCAATACTAGGATTATGACGGCAACCGAGATTAGGTAGAGTGCTATATAATACTCTGTCCTCCCTCTATGCAGAGATCTAAGAATCCAAGCCCCTAGAGAGCCTGCCTTAGGTGTTAGCGAGTGGTAGAAGTAGTCAATCCCCATATCGGCCTCCTTGAGGAACCCGGTCGCCCTAACACCACCACCGAGGAAGACCATGTATATGATTGGGTTCCCGTACCACCTATCATAGAGGAAGTTGTATAGCTTATCAAAGGGAGCTTTCTGAGCTAGAGCGTAGGGTCTAGCCCCTAGGATGGAGTATAGTATTGCAACTGCTACGACCGTCACTAGGATGACTAGGATTGTTACAAGGGTTAAGCCTGATAGCTCTACATGAGCTTCAACGGGGGAGCCTACAGCTAAGGTTAACTCTGACATCCTAGAATACACCTTAGAGATCGTGGGCCACGATAAGCCTATGGCTACTGATGCTAGGGCGAGGGCTAGGTATGGGAGTAACATTGTTGGAGGGGCCTCGCCTGCATGCAAACTCTTACCAGCTCCACTGTACGGTGGTGTATGTAGTACCCTAACAACCACTCTTAGAGTATACGCTGCAGTAAGCACTGCTGTGATAACAGCGGCTACTGCTAGGAGCGGGTCTGCGGTGTACGCCATGTGTATAACCATCTCTTTACTGAAGAACCCTGAGAGTGGTGGAACCCCAGCTAGGCTTAGACCTGCAAGCCATAGTGCTAGGGCTGTTAACCTCATATGCCTAGCGTAACCACCCATTGGGTCTATGAACCTACTGTGTGCTACGTGTATAAGCCACCCCGCTATCAGGAATAAGGCTGCCTTGAATATAGCATGGCTTACGAGATGAGAGAACCCTGAGACAACGCCCTCCGCAACCATTCCTAGGAGGAGGCCTGAGGCTGAAGCTCCTAAGAACATGTAGCCTATCTGGCTTGCTGTAGAGTATGCTAGGATCAGCTTAAGCTCGTCTGAGACGAGAGCCATTGATGCTAGCATGAAAGCCGTGAAAGCCCCTATGTAGGCTACTATAGTGAAGTATTCTTGTAGTTGAGCTGAGACTAGGGTATAGCTATTTGTAGTGGTTAAGGCGAAAGCCCCGGCTAGTAGGATTGGAGTTAGCCTTAAGAAGAGGTATATACCCGCTTTAACCATGGTGGCAGCGTGGATCAACGCTGATATGGGGGTTGGGCCTGTCATAGCTGTTACAAGCCACTCGTGGAAGGGGAATTGAGCGCTTTTAGCTAGAGCACCTAGAGTTAGTATCAAGAGGGTTGCTGATAGAATACCTTTAGAGGCTAGGCTTGAAAGCCACTCCGGGGCTGCTGAAGTTAGAGCTACTATGTTGAAAGTGCCTGCAACCATGTATAAGACTGCGATGCCAACTAGGAATCCGAGATCTCCTATCCTAGTGAACAGGATAGCCCTCACACCGCTATGGCTAGGCTCGAAGTACATTGGATATCCTAAGACCCTCCTACCAGGTCTACCAACCCACTTATCCTCCTCATCCGTATACCAGTGGCCTATTAAGGCGTAGCTACAAAGCCCCGTACCCTCCCATCCTATGAACAAGAGTATTAGGTTGTCTGCTAAGACCAGGAGCATCATGCTGCCCACGAAGAATGTGAAGAAGAAGAAGTACCTACCATAACCCCAATCCCCCTCCATGTACTTAACACTATAAACGGCTATGAGGAGGCTAACCCAGGAGACGACAACTGCCATAAGAGCTGAGAGTCCATCGTAGTAGGTGCCGAGGCTGATACCAAGCCATGAAACCCACGTTAAATCCCTCCCAGCATAGAGAGGGCCTTTTGAAAGCACATTGGCAGCGGCATAGGATGATACTATTGCTGATACCAGGATGCTTAACACGCTAGTATACCCGTAAACCCTCTCATCCTTAACCTTAAGCATCCAGGCTACCGCTATGATGAGAGCTCCTACGAACGGAGCTAGCCACGAGAGAGACCAGGGTAGGAATGGCACATAGTGTGTTTCAACCACCTCTAACCACCCCCTACGAGTTCGAGAAGCGGGCTAACCGAGGTTCTAAGAGGCTCTAGGAGGAGTTCAACAGCTAGGAAGGCTATAACTCCGGATACTGCTATAATTAGGATAGTTACCTTAAACTCGTCCATAACCTCTCTGCCTTCAAAAGCTTTACCCTGTCTTAGCGGACCGAAGAATATTCTACGCATCGCTATGAAGGAGTACGTGGCTGTGACCATGAAAGCTACGATTACAAGCAGGGCTATGGTGATTAGCGTTAAAGGTGTTCCAGGATTATACCCTCTTATTATACCTAGTAGTATTAGTATCTCACTCCACATACCAAGCGAAGGTGGCATGCCAACTAGGTGCATAAAGCCTATCAAGGATACAGCTGCAATGGTGGGATACGCTCTGGCGAGCCCGCCCATTAACAACATGTTCCTAAGCCCGCCCATCTCTGTTATAAAGACCCCTGCCACCATGAAGAGGACTGCTTTACCTATAGCATGGCTTAGATAGTGTAGCATGGCCCCGGCTACCCCGAACCCTGTTAGTGTTGCGACTCCAAGAAGTATGTAGCCCATCTGGCTTATACTAGAGTATGCTAGGAACCTCTTGAAATCGTTCTCCCGTAAAGCTACGAAACCTCCATAAACTATGGTTACGAAGGCTAGGAAGACCAGGATATCCCTGATATCAGCTACAAACTGAGGGAACATAGTGGGAGAGAACCTTGCTAGGGCGTAGCCAGCTACGCCTATGAGGTTGGGTGATAGGAGGGCTGATATAGGCGTAGGAGCTTCTGCGTGAGCGTAGGGGAGCCACATGTGGACACCGAAGACCGCCATCTTCACGAGCAAACCGAGTATGATGAAGAGGGGTGCTAGGACGGCTAGGCCCTCGATTCCAACGCGGGCCATAGCCCTATTATACTCCATGGTGTCAACCACGAGTATGTCGAAGGATCCAACGTTAACCCCGTAGTATAGGATGCCAGCAAGAAATAAAGCTCCACCCACATGGGTCCAGATGAAGTACATCAATGCTATTCTAAGCCTATCACCGTAACCATAGAAGGCTATCAGCAGAAAAGATGTGATTAGAGAGAGTTCTAGAAAGACGAAGAAGCCTACAAGGTTAGACGAGTAGGCCATACCGAGCATAGACGAGGAGAAGGCATTGTAGAGTATGAAGTAAGCGTTTAAACCTGGAACCCTAACCCCCTCACTGTGCAACTCGCCAATCCTATGCTCCATGTACTTGACGTTGTATACTGAGACTAAGGCTGTAACTAGTGAGATGCCGACAGCTATAGGGGCTGAGAGGCCGTCTAAGACCAGCCCTATAGACCCTATGTTGTAGGCTGACAGGTCTAAGACGAGAGGGTCTACTAACGCTCCAACCCTCCTATAGCCTAGATAGTATGCTATCAATAGCACTGGAGCTAAGAGTATTAAAGCTGACACGTAAGCTAACACTCTAATAGACTGCCTAGATCTAAACCCTAGGATTTGAAATGCTATTGCTAAGAGTGTAGGAAGCACTACTGTAGCCCAGAGTACGGGCGCCATCAACACCTCCAACTCAAACACCCCTCTCCTCCAAGACGTCGGATGATAGTGTCCGCGAGGCCCTGTACATCGATATAACCAAGGCCATGACTATTATGACCTCACCTGAAACAACAGAGACTAGGACCACAAGGAGCAGCGTGAGCATCCCCGGGTTTGCGGATGCGATAGCTGCTACCAGGAGGACGACTCCGTTGAATAGGACTTCTATTGATAGAAGCTGCCTCACAAGGTTATTAGATGACGTTAAACCATAAACTCCGATGGCTACAAGCGCTATGGATGTGGCTAAGACAACGTATTGAAGGCTCACCTCTAACCCCTCCTAGCTACCGATATACCCTCTATTACCGTAGCTGCCAACGCTACTAGTAGAACTACAAGGGCCACAGCGTAGTCTTAGAGCAGGCTATCGCTAACAACCCTTACATCGACATTGACAGGGAACGTGCCGGGCGGGATACCAAGTGTTATTAATGCTACCGTGAACGCTACTAAGGTTACCGAGGCTGCTAGAACCCCCCTTAAGTTGTTACGAGCTTCAACCCCTCCACCGCCTAGCATAGACACTGTCAAGACTATGAACATGACCGCTGCACCCACGTAAACTATTACTATGAAAGCCGCTACTATATAGTAGCCTAGTAGGGCTAGAAACGCTGCTACCAGAGAGCCTAGCACCGCTAGAAGGCTGCTGGAGTAAACTAGATCCCTTAGAGTGACCGTTAGTAATGCTACTATTACAGATGCTATAGCTACGAGCACCCCTAGGAGTAGCATTACATCCACCGCCATCACCTCCTCCTCTTAATCAAACCCCTCTCCTCGTCAACCTCATACACAACAGGTGATCCCTCGCTAACAGAGGGCCTACCGGGCTCTAGCTGGAAGGCTTCAAGGGTGAGGAACATGTCTGCTAGGCTCTCATAGACTACGTCTTGGAATGGAGTATGATATAGCGCTTCCGTGGGGCATATGTCAACGCAGTAACCGCAGAATATACACCTCTGATAGTTTATGACGGGGTACTGCTTCTGTCTAGGCTTATCAGGATGCTTTGGATCCACCTCGGTAACTCTAACCATCTTCATCGCGGCCGAAGGGCATATCCTAGCGCACGCTGCACAACTAATACATTTATCCTTAATGAGTACTATGAAACCTCTATAACCAGGTCTATGCTCTATGTACTCCTTGGGGTAGAGAAGAGTGGACCTCTGCGGATCTATGAAGTATTTAACTCCAACCGCTAGAGCTTGGATATTAGATTTAATACCCTCGAACAACCCTCCCCTTCTCTTCAAACTCTTCAACGAGACCCTAGCCGGCATAACACAGCCACCTTAAGGGTTAACAGCTCATTTAATACATTTTACAACTGCAATATTTAAATTTTATAGTAGACGTTATATGAGATTCATGTAGGCTAAGATAATGGACCAGCCTAGGCCTAGCAGAGCTAAGGGTAGAGCTAGCCTCCACGCAGCGTCAAGAGCTTGATCCAGCCTATACCTCCCATATACTGCTCTTAGAAAGCTCATGATGAGAACTACTATGCTTGCTTTAACAAGGACTATTAGAGATGGTATTATAAACCCTGTAAAAGGATTTAAGCCTGGGGTGTATGGGGCCCAGCCTCCTAGGAATACGAGGGCTATTATAATGGCGTAGATGAACCTCCTTATATAACCACCTCCCATGTTTAGAGCGTAGAGTATACCGCTATACTCCGTGTACGGACCCGCTACAACCTCGTGCTCTGACTCCGGGATCTCGAAGGGGAACGCTGATGTGGACATGAGGACTGCTAGGAATGCTGCTAGGAACGCTAGTGGGTTTAGTATAGCAAGCCATTTTACCGGTTGCTGTGCTTCAACAATGTACACTATGTTAAATGATAGTGTTGAGGCGGCAGGCGCTAGTATGGCTAGTACCGCTACTAGTTCGTAAGCAGTTATAACATATGACTCCCTAAGGCTTCCTATAACAGAGAACTTATTACTACTAGCCCATCCCAGCACGACCGTGAGTAGGGGTGGTAGTGTAGTCAAGGCTAGGGCTATCAAGAGGCTGTACTCCATAGATGCTACAGGCCAGTAGAGCTCGTGAGGGCTTAACGGTATAAATGCTAGGGGTAGGATTGTGACTACAAGGACAGCTACAGGTGTTAGTAGGAAGGCTATTTTATCCACGGTAGTAGGTATGATAACTTGTTGTGTCACATATCTAATCATATCAGCCACTATTATCATAAACCCGCCTAGCCTCGGGCTAGCCCAGTAAGGCCCAATCCTCCTCTGAACCCTGGCCGCTGCCTTCCTCTCAAACCATATTGCCACCATTGCTACGAGTAGAGCTCCAACGAATCCTAATATGAGAACCTGCCATAGGGGCGGGTAGGCTATTAAATAGAGGATGGTCTCCAAAACCACCTCGATCACCTATCAGCCTCAGGTGGGAAGTAGTCTATGCTACCGTAGATAGCTGGTAGATCCATTAGCCTATGGCCTGGGACTATGTACTTAAACACTATAGCGTTCCTAGCCGAGGGGGTTACGACTCTAACTCTGTAAGGCGTTGTACCCCCATCGCTCTCAACATAATATATTATCTCGCCCCTGCCCATCTCACCCCTAGCTATGGCCTTACCAGCTGGGATCTTCATTGTAGCATGTACTGGAAGTAGTTTAACCCTACCAGTCTTCTCGTAGACCTCCTTGTGGAGTTTAGGTAGCTTATCGTAATCCTCTTTAGGTATGATAGGCTCCCCCTTATGCCTCTCAAGCCAATCTACAGCCTGCTCTATTATGCTTAAACTCTGCTTTATCTCCTCAACCCTAACCCATGTTCTAGCTAGTGCGTCGCCCTCCTCGAATACGGGTATCTCGAAGTCTAGCTCGTCGTAAACCTCATATGGCTCTGCAAGTCTGACATCGTATCTGATGCCACTAGCCCTAACGTTGGGTCCTACTATGCCTAGTTCAGCAGCTTTATTCCTACTTATAACTCCGACTCCTTCAAGCCTCTTAACTATAACCGGGTTATCAACGAATATCCTACGGTACTCTTCAAGCCTCCCCCTCATATACCTAACAGCCCTCCTAGCCATCTCCGGGAAGTCCTGGGGCATATCCCTTCTAACCCCTCCAGGTATTGGGTATGAGTGTGTTAACCTAGCACCTGTTAGGACCTCGGCTAGCTCCACGAAAACCTCTCTATCACCGAAAGCCCACATGTACATTGTAGAGTGTCCTAGGAAGACTCCGAATATGCCGAAGCCGTATAGATGCGATGCAACCCTGTTAATCTCGCATAGGAGGACTCTTAGATAGCTGGCTCTAGGCGGGGGGCTCTTATCCATCAGCTTCTCTAAAGCATTAACATAGGGTACTGTTATGTTACACGCATCTATAATAGTCATCCTCTCCAGAAGCGGTATGGGTTTAAGCCATTCCCTGACCTCGCTAAGCTTCTCCATAGTCCTATGAACGTAGCCGATGTCTGGATCGGCTTCGACAATAACGTCTCCATCGAGCCTAACTATTATCCTCATGTGGCCCGAGCCTGGATGCTGAGGTCCAATGAATACCTCGTAGAGCTCCTTCTCAACCCTCCTAACAACCATACCCTGTAATTTCTGGCCCTCCAACATCCCACTACTACTGGTACCTATGGGGGACTCCTTCATAGATACTCTCCTCCTTTACCACAAAATCCTTTCTCAGAACCCTCCTCTCCGCAAGCTCTGGGATTAGAAGTAAAGGTCTTAGATCAGGGTGGCCCCTGAAGGTAACCCCGAAGAACTCGTAGACCTCCCTCTCCTGGAGCTCAGAGCTCCTCCACACTCCAGTTAGGCTCTCCATGACGGGGTTGTCTCTTGGTAGATCTACGGATAGCCCGAGTATTGGTTTAGCTAGGTCCTCTCTTAGATAGCTTGAAACATGGTATGTAACTCTTATCTTAGACTCCTTAGGGTAGTCTGTTGCTGTTACACTCTTAACGTGGTCGAAGCCTAGCTCCTTAAGCTTGTTAGCTACCGGGACGACGCTATCAGCGTCTACGAGAACCTCTACATAGCCTTTCCTCACAGTAACCTCCTTAGCCAGCCCTCCTAGAGCGTGTTTTAGGAGTTCTAGGAGCTCCTCGGGCTTCAAGGTCTCCACCATTTACAAACATCGTCAGCGGGTTTAACAGGATCTCTATCGTGCCTCCATCCCTCAATTAACCATCTACTAGCCAGCTTCTTCTCTCTAATCTTCCTTCTGAGATCTATAATAGCTCTAGCTACAGCCTCAGGCGGTGGTGGGCACCCTGGTATGTACACGTCTACGGGAACTACCTCCCACGGTCTCACGATATTATAGCTGTTATAGAATAATCCTCCGTCGAGAGCGCAGGCTCCCATGGCTATGACGAACTTGGGATGTGGCATCTGCTCGTAGGTTATCCTAAGAGCGCAGGCCATCTTCCTAGTCACTGTGCCCTCTATTATTATGAAATTAGTCTGCCTAGGCGCAACCCAGGGTAGTGCGCCGTACTGTTCAGCATCGAACCTAGGACTCCATGTAGCGGCGAACTCAGCACCACAACAGCTGGTCATCAAGTGCACAGGCCATAAGCTGAACGTTGTAGCCCAATCTATAACATCTCCTAGCTTCAGTTTACCTAGGAGGAGCTCCCTAGCCCTCCTAGCAGCTACATTAATATTACCAACATAAACTTTATCCACAGCCTTCACGTCCATGCATCACCACCCTTCAATCTAGAGTCCACAACTCAACCCTCCTAGACTCCCTAACACCGTATACTAGTAGTGGTGTAAACACAAGTATTAAGATAAGGTATATAGCGAGGAGGTTCAACAACCTATCAGAGGGGGCTAGCAGAGTTAAAGCTACTAGTATGAGAGCGGGTTCAAGAGCTAGAAAAAGTACGAGATAACCAAAATACTGCATAGATAGAATCCTCCTAGCCTCACCCTTCATAGGATTTCCAGACTCATACCTAAGAAATTTAAACCTCTCAAGAGACTCAACATCAGGCCTACCTTGAGTTATAAGAGCTAAGAACAGTACAAGACCAAGAGTTAAAATTAGAACAGTTAAAGGTACAACTACAACTGAGGCAAGAGTCCTTACAAGCTCGCTATACAAAAACTCCAAAACCATCTAAAAGCCACCCAAACGTATTAATTTAAATGTAACCTTATAAATTCTTTTATGTATAAACTTGTCATCCTCAGAGCAACCCTCACCATTAGAAAGCCTCTCACAGCCGAGAGTAACCCCTTACCTTGAAAATACGAGCCCCCCGCTTAGCCGAACACGCTAACACAGCCTTCCTATGCAGCAGAGGTCTTGTAAGCTTATAAAGCCTCTCTGCCTTTAAGAGAGCGAGGTTTCTAAGCGTGAGTGGTGAGGAGAGGTTTTACACGCCAGATGAGGTAGCAGAGCTACTTGGAGTAACCCATGTAGCTGTTAGGAAGTGGATTAAGGCTGGTAGGCTTAAAGCCTTCAAGAACCACTATGGAATGTACAGGATTCCTGAAAGCGAGGTTAAGAAGTTGATTGAAGAGAGAAGCTCTCTGAAATCTTTCACCATAGATGTAGAGGAGCTCAGGCCTGAGGGGAGGCCTTGAAGATCTCCACTCTGCAATCCTCAGGTTCGACATCTAAAGCTCTCCTAACCCCACTCTCCATCTTAGCCAGTGCTTCCGCATCTCTAGCAATTAAGACCACTAGGCTTGGACTTAAACTCTCCCTGACAACCCTAGCAATGCTCTCAGAAGCTTCACTCACATCAAGACCTCCTACCCCAGCTCCAAGAGCTGGAAATGCTATTGATTGAAAACCTCTCTCTACAGCAACTTTTAGCGAAGCCCTTACAGCTAACTCCACAAACCTGGGGTTTGAGGGTGAGCCGGGTCTCTCAACTGTTGGAGCGTGTATAACGTATTTCGAGGGGAGCCTCCCAGCCCCTGTTACAATAGCTTCACCTATTGGTACCGGTGCGTATCTCATCGCCTCCAACTCTATCTCGTCGCCTCCAACCCTCTTTATAGCTCCAGCAACACCACCACCCATGACCATCATTGTGTTTGCTGGGTTTACGATAGCATCTAATGAAACCCTGGTTATATCACCTTGAGTTACAACTAGAACCCTACCGCCAGGTAGTTTAAAGCACTTCACGACAGCTAGACCTCCGGGTATAGGTTATTAAGCATATTTTAGCTTATAAGTGTTGGGGGGTGCGCGTTTGAGCGGGTGGCCTCGTTGGCTCTCCATACTATGGGCTCCTTGGAGGCTAGCCTATATAAGGGAGGCTTCCAGGCGTGATACATGTGTTTTCTGTGAAGCACCTAGGATGGGTGATGATGATGAGGCTTTGATAGTTTATAGGGGTAGGAGAGCTTATATCATATTGAATCGCTTCCCCTACAACTCAGGGCATTTGATGATAGCTCCTTACAGGCATGTTGCCAGTCTAGAGGATCTTAGCTTTGAGGAGTTAGTGGATGTAATGGTTTTAGTTAAGATATCTCTTAAAGCTCTTAGGGAGGCATACTCACCACATGGTTTCAACATAGGGGTTAACGTTGGGGAGGCTGCAGGTGCGGGGGTTGCAGGCCACGTCCACGTACACGTAGTCCCTAGATGGGTTGGTGATACCAACTATATGACTGTAACTGGTGGAGTTAAGGTGATACCACAACTCCTAGAGGATACCCTTAAGACACTAAAACCCCTCGTAGAGAGGATTGCTAAGGAGCATGAGGGGGAGCTTTTTGAACGTTAACCACCTCTACGTGATTACACATACAGACCTAGACGGTATTGGGAGTGCAGCTGCTATCCTCAGAATAGCTGGTAGGAGGCCTGGTAGAGACTCCACAGTGGCCTTCACAGAGCCCTATGAGTTGCACGAGCTCCTAGAAGGCCTTGAAGGCTACCTTGAGAGGGGGGATGGGCTTGTCATAGCTGATCTAGGCTTAAACGAGGATACAAGAGAGCCTGTTACTAGGATCCTAGGGGGGGTCGTAGCTAGAGGTGTTAGGGTTGAATGGTATGATCACCACGTCTGGAATAACGGTGATGTAGAGGGTTTAAGGAGGGTGGGGGTTAACATCTACGTTGATAGGAGTACGTGTGCAACAGGTGTTGTGGTTAAATACGCTCCAACACTATGGGGTGCTGGGGCTGACGGCTTCCTAGAGGAGCTCTCTAGAGCTGTGTGCTCAGCAGACCTATGGAGGTGGGATCACAGCCTATCACCAAAACTCTTCAGAGCAGCAGGGTCTAGGGAGGCTAGTAACGAGTGGAGGCTAAGGGTTCTAGAGAAGTTCCTATCAGGAACCCTCTGGGATGAGGAGATGGAGGCGAAGCTTCAAGAGTATGTTAACGAGGAGCTTAGAAACGTAAGCCGCATACTGAAAACAGTCTACGTAGGGGAGGCTGGGGGTGTGAGAATAGCATCAGCATACAAGGATAACGGGCCCCCGGCTAATAGCATCGTAGGAGCCCTACTAATAGCCAGGTATAAGGCTGACATAGCTGTAATAGTTAGACCCAACGGAGGAGTATCGCTTAGGAGTAGGAGGGTCAACGTACAAAGGATAGCCGTGAAACTAGGGGGAGGAGGCCACCCAAGAGCAGCAGGGGCAAAGATAGAGATACCACTATGGGTTAGAATAGCGAGCATGCTAACACCAAAAGCCCTCACGTACTACATAACGAAGAGGGTGGCAGAAGCGGTGAAGGGGGACCTAGAGTACATAGGTGAAACAACGCAAGCATACGAGTACTAAGCAGACATTCACCTAGCCCTCCTAAGGTATAAGAGCGTGTAGACGACCACTGTAACCGTTAATATAGTAGCTGAGAGCCATAAAGGCTCCTGTACGATGTTTAGAACCCCAAGAGCTAGGAGTATAGCCCTCTCCAACCACCCAATAGGCCCACCATGCCATCCCTCTATAGCTGAGCTTAGTGTAAGCACTGTCATCACCATGCCCCCTAGGCCTAGGAGGAACGCTATTACTGTCTCCAAGTTCCAGCTAACGGTTAGTATCAGAAGTGTTGGGTTTAAAGCGAATATGTATGGGACTAGGTAGCCTGCTAGGGAGAGCTTTGTGGCTGTTAGAGCTGTCTTCCAAAAATCAGCTTTGGCTAGAGTTGAAGCAGCGTAGGAGGCTAGAGCTACAGGTGGTGTTACGTCGGCAAGGATGCCGAAGTAGAATACGAACATGTGTGCTACGAGCCTAGCGGAGTCTAGAGGGAGGCTCGTCCAGGAGTTTATAGCTATGGCTAGAGCTGCCCCGCCTATAGTTGATGTTATGATGTAGTTTGCAGTCGTAGGAACCCCCATGCCCAGAACTAGGCTCATTAGCATAACGGTTACCATGACTAAAAACACGTTACCACCCGTTAGATCTAAGATTATAAACCCTATTGATGCAGCAAGCCCTGTTAGCGTTAGAGATCCCTGGATTAAACCTGCTAGGGTTGCAGCAAGGAATACCGGGGATACGGTCTCTATTGTATTTTTGAAAGCCTCAAGTAGAGATTTAAAGATGAACCTTGCATTCTTAAAAGCTAGAGAGAGAGCTAAGAGTATGAATATAGATGTAACCCCTAGGGTGAAGAGGGCTAAGGCGACGCTAAACCCTATATGGAGGGTGAAGTAGGTTAGAGTGGAGGCTATTATTATGAAGAGAAGCTTAGGGATGACGCCCAGCCCTCCGATTGAAAGCCATACTAGTAGGATGACAAAACCTAGGGAGCCTAAGGCGGCATACTGAGGCTCTAGACCCCAGAGTAGGAGTAGTGCTATTAAAGGTATGGGGATTAGCAGGTAGACTCTGGTAAGGAGGGGTTTAAGAGGGGGGATATCCTCACTTCTAACACTCACCAATCCAAGCTTCTTACTAATCCTATCTATGAACACGTAGACCCCGAAGAAGTATAGAAGCGCTGGAATAGTAGCAGCTATCATGATATCCCTGTAGGGTCTATCGAGGAACTCGGCCATAACAAAAGCCGCTGCCCCAAGTATAGGTGGGGCTATCTGCCCTCCAGTCGATGCTGAAGCCTCAACTGCCCCAGCTATATGCGGGGGGTACCCGGCTCTCTTGCTAAGAGGTATTGTGTACGTCCCAGTTACCATGACGTTTGCTACGGAGCTACCGCTAACAGTACCTACCGCAAGGCTGCTAATTACAGCTAGCTTAGCTATACTCTTAACCCTCCTACCTAGTAGCGCTAGGAGGAACTCCGTTATGTACCTTCCAACCCCTAAGCTTGTTAGTATAGATCCGAAGAGTATGAATGCGAAAACATATGAGACCATGACGAAGAGGGGTATACCGAATAAACCCTCCTTAGCGTAGTAGAAGTGGTTTAACACAAGCCTCGTATTATAACCCTCATAAGCCCAGGCTAAGAGGACTGCTAAGGTGGCTAAGGCGGGGAGAACATAGCCTATAACTCTCCTCGAAGCATCAATGAGGGCTATAAAAGCTAGGAGAGGCATTAAAAGCCTATCCCAGGTTAAGGTTAAATAACCAATCCTAACAACATCCTTGTAAACGTACACTATATAGAGGAATCCTGTGAGACCAAATAAGATCATAAGCACGTCATACAATATGGAGACCCTACCTAGGCTCCTCGTAGGCTTCAAAAGGATTACAGAGGCTGTAGTTATAGCTAAGATTAATGCCATAGACTGTTGCAAATCCGGGATCGCAAGGAGTAGCCTTAAATCATGCCCTAAAGCTTTTAACATAGAGTATGCTATGAAGTTTAGCTTCATAACATAGAGTAGCTCGTAGAACGTGAGGAAAAACCCTGCTAGCACGGCCACGATAAACACGATCTGCTGCCTTTCCCACCTCAACCTAGATCCCCGAAGGATCCTAGTTCGGAGACCTCTTATTTAAACACCAGATAATACCTTACAAGTTCGTCTAGGAGAACTCTGAGGAGAGCTCTCTCTTCTAACCTAAACACGTGAACACCACTAGTGAAATGTAAACCGTTAACCGTAAGCCTCCCCTCCACCATGTAGTCGAGGTTTACTGTAATCGACTGCCCTAAGCATCTATCTACCTTAACTTCATATAACCCCTCGTTAACCCTTAGAACACCTTCGATATCACGTAGAGAAGATGGCATTCCAGCTCCGTGACCCTGCCATATTAAGCTCACTAATCGTATACAATCACTTCCGGCCTCCAGGGTTTCCACGACCTTCCCTTTCTCAACACTATGGTTGTACTCAATGGTTATAACACGTGGAGCTCTTAGTGTGAAACTGCTACCATTGATAGATTCCACTACGAGGACATCTACTCTTACTAGGCTACACACTAAGACACTTGATGTGAGAAACGCTACTACTAGTATAAAAAGAGGAAGAGCTAGTTTAATGGAGGAGCCCCTGCTAAGTGTCATGGTTGGAGCTCTGGTGGAATCGTTATACCTTTATCCTTGTAGTATTTAACTACACCTGGATGCAGTGGTATCGGCATACCCTCTAGGGCTTTCTCAAGTGATATTGCTTCAGCTCTTGCGTGTGCCGCTCTAAGCTCTCCTATGTAGGTAAACATTATGTCTAGAACCATGTAGACGACATCCTCTGGTACATCTGCTCTTACAGCTAGCATTGCTAGTACAGCTAGTGTTTGAACATCCTCGGTCATGCCGGAATACGTTCCCTTAGGCACATTGACCGGGATGAAGAACCTATAGCCTTGTGCCACCAGCTTGCTATGGAGATCCTGTGGGATGGACACTAGGTTTACAGGTGTTGTTGCAGCAAGCTCTTGGACGGCGGCTGTTGGGATCCCAGCTACAATAAATGCTGCGTGCACGGTCCCTAGTTTAAGAGACTCAGCGGCCTGCCTGAAATCTAGATATTGTGGTGTAATCTTATCCCAAAGCCCTGCAGCCCTGAGTATTATCTCAGCTTCAACAGCAGTCCCGCTACCTGCAGCTCCTACAGCTACAATCTTACCCTCAAGATCCTTTAGAGATCTTATACCACTATCAGCTCTCACGACAATCTGTATTATCTCAGGGTACAGTACAGCTACTCCCCTGATCACCTCAACCCTGCTCCCTTCGAACATGTATATCCCTTTGTATGCGTAGAACGCTATATCATTCTGTATGAATACTAAGTTGGCATCCCCTGCAGCTAGGGCCCTAGCATTAGCAACGCTAGCACCACTAGTTGATGCTGTTGCCTTAATCCTACCAGCTGAATACTTGTTAAGCATATCAGCAAGCTTGGTACCCAAAGGATAGTAGACACCACCAGTACCACCAGTAAAGATCTTAAGCTCGTATGGAGCTGGAGGAGGTGTAGGAGAAGGAGTTGGAGATGTTACAGGGGAGGGGGTAGGTGTTGTAGGGGATGTTGCGGGAGCCGCACCCCTTTGAGCTAGCAATAGGGCCATAGCAACTAAGATCACCAACACTACCACAGCAACCGCTACGACTACATTTCTTGAAGCCAACGAAGGACACCTCAACCGTGTAGTAAGTTGTCCCGAGATCTTATATATGTTTAGTTTTCGAAGCACCCCCTTCTGAGGAGCCTACTTTAAAAAGGTAGTTTAGGAGGGTTTAGGGGCTCTCCTAGCTAATGGTGGTGGCCGCCTCCTGCTTCTCCCGCTGGCGTTGCTTTTACCTCGATTTGTGTTCCGTCGTCGAATGTTAGCCTTATTGTGACTGTCTTGTCCGCTGTTATGGCTTTTATGGTTTCGCTGTCACCCATTATCATTATGTGGTATCCTCCTGGTTTCATTTCTAGTGTGCCTCTTGGTGATATGCATAGCCTCTCTACCGGTCTCATCTCGTAACCCTTCTCTGTCATTACTGTCTCGTGTATCTCAACCATTGCCATCCCAGGTTCCGCTAGCTCTGCTCTGACGAGGCATACCTCTCCTAGCTTCCCATTGTGTATTTTCATGTACACCGCTATGGCTCTCGATGTCTCAGCATAGTATGGTTTCTCGACTGTTACGGAGCTTAGGGTTGTGTAGGCTAGCACTGCTACACCCGCTATGACGACCACAGCTACCAGGACTGCTAGGAGCCTTACGTTAACCACCACTACCACCCCTCATGCCCTCAACCTCCCTCCTTATGATATCATATAGTATGCTTGCCACACTAGCTGGTTTAGCCCACCCCTCAGCTGTTGGTACTATAAGGTATTTAAGCTTTTCGTCAACGACTATTAGGAAGCCTGCGAAGTGATTTACCAATCCTGTCCTATTATCCTTTTCAACGTATATACTGTACTCCCTCCAAACCTCCTCCATTACATCAAGCTTATCGTAAGCCCAGGCCCAGTAGACCCCCCTTTCAATCCAAGACCCGGCTTTAACCATCTGATAACCCCTAGCTACATCGAGGTTCTCAGACCACGGGTCAACACTGATAGTTATGAATGCAACCTTATCCACAAGACCCCCCTCGTAGACGTACTGGAATAAAGCTACAAGTATAGCTGTTTCCCAATGACATACATCAGGGCATCCAACGTACTGTGGCGTAAGCACATTAACCCTACCTTCAATAGGGATAGTTATAACACCGAGGGTTGAGTTGAGAGTGAAGCTCCTAACAGTCCTGTTAAGCATATCGGGGCCGACAACGCTAGCATAGCTGCTAGACCCTACACCAACCCTACCACCAGCCATCCATGGAATCACAGCTGATCCAACGATGTAAGCTACAATAAAGGCTAAGATCAAGGTGAGGGTGAAAGCACCACCAATAAACGCTATAAGCCTTAAAGCCATCTCAAAAGCCCTGAATGGAAGAGAGTCCCGGATCCTAATAAATTGCCTTTCATACAGCTGCAGAGCTACAGAGAGGTTATTAGATTCTAACGTACTCCTTGTTTTAGCTGAGTGTACACACTAAAAACCCTTTGGGCTACCGTTATAACTGTGAGCACCGTTAGTATTGTTAAAGCAACTGTTGCAACCCAGACGTCCACCTGGGCTATCACCGCTATTAATAGTACTGCTACAACCCTCTCCTGCCTCTCAACCAGGCCTACACCTTTAAGCCGCACTCCTAGACCCTCACCTCTAGCCCTAGAGTATGAGACTAGGTATGATAATACTAGGAGTACATAGCATAGCCTCCAATCCAACCCCATCAAAGCTAAGGTTAGCAGGTAGGATGCATCTGAAACCCTATCACTTAGGGAGTCTAGGAAGGCACCCCACCTACTCTGAAGCCCGGACACCCTCGCTACAAGGCCGTCCAGGACATCCATGAGAGATGATAGCACTATGAGTAATAGGGTTAAGACGAAGTAGCCCATGTAAGCTGAGAGGGGTGCTAACAGAGCTAGAAGTAACCCTAGGATTGTGTACACATTAGGGTGAACCCTATGCAAACCAAGCCTAACCACCATGCCAGCCAGACCACTGTAAACCAGGTCGACTAGACCCCCACCACTCAAACCACACATCCCACGTGTGCCGTATAGATGGCACTTAATAACCTGAAAGTCGGCTTTAAACAACTAGAGGGAGGTGTTGAGGATGGTTAAAGTCGGAGACATAGCCCCCGACTTCGAGGCCCTAGACCATAACGGTGAAACCTTCAAGCTAAGCAACCTTAGAGGTAGATATGTAGTGTTGTACTTCTACCCTAAGGCTATGACATCAGGTTGCACGAGAGAGGGCATAAGGTTCAACGAGTTACTAGAAGAGTTCAAGAAGCTTGGAGTAGAGGTTGTAGGAGCGTCTACAGATCCAGTTGATGTTAACAGGAAGTTCGCTGAAAAATACGACTTTAAATTCAAACTTCTAAGCGACACGAGAGGAGTAGTAGCGAGAGTCTACGGGGTCCTAAAAGAGGATAGCTTTACGGCCGAGAGGACAACATTCATAATAGACCCTGAGGGGAGGATAAGAGCTATCCTATCAAACATAAGACCAGCAGAGAAACACGCAGACGAAGCTCTGAGGATAGTGAAGGAGCTCGTAGGAACTAAAACTTAGAATCTAAAACTGCCATGTAGAATCTCTAGCTTCGTTACATTTCATCCCATCACCATTTCATCCTACCATTCTAAGTGAACACGGAATCCCTGTGGGAGAAACGCTAACACGAGGCATAGAGAGCTTACCTGGAGAGATCGGAGGTTTGGTGTTTATGTTGGGAGTTCAATGATACAGTGTTAAGGTGCATGTTTAAAATTTCTTAGCTACAGCGTTTCTATGTGGTTGGTTTGTATGGTTTTGGTTAGGGTTGCTCTGGTTCAGTTTGAGCCTGGGAGGTCTAAGGTTGAGAGTCTTAGGGTTATTAGGGGTTTGGTTGAAGACTATGAGGGTAAGCTTGATTTGATTGTTTTCCCCGAGTATTCTATGCTCGATCCTACGGGGCTTGATGCTGGATTTATATATGGTGAGGCTGAGGATCTCGGGGGCGGATGGGTTGGGTTCTTCCGCGATCTGGCTTCTACTCGTAACTCTTGTGTTGTAGCTACTTTGTTTGAGAGGTCTAGGGAGCCTCCTAAGGTTTATAACACTGTTGTTGTCATCGATAGGGGTGGTGATATCGTTGGTGTTTATAGGAAGACTCATTTGTTCGATATTCTTGGTTATAGGGAGAGTAGCTTTATAACCTCTGGTGGTAGCCTCTTCAAGCCTGTTGATGTCTGTGGTCTGAGGCTTGGCGTTGCTGTATGCTTTGAGCTTAGGTATCCTGAGGTCTTCAGAGTTCAGGCTTTGAGGGGTGCTGAGGCTGTAGTGGTGCCTGCAGGCTGGTATAGGGGGCCTCTTAAGGAGGAGACTTTAAGGGTTCTAACTCAAGCTAGATCTCATGAGAACGTTATATACACTATCGTAGCTGCACTCTACGGTAGCAATTTTACCGGGAGGAGCATGGTCGTAGACCCCTATGGTGTCGTTGTTGTGGATGGAGGTGTTGGGGAGAAGGTTGTCGAGGCCGTTATAGATACAAGCCTTGTCTACAAGGCTAGGGAGAAAATGCCCCTACTAAAGCTGGGAAGGTGGAGTATGCTCTTAGAGGAGTTTAGGGAGGCTATTAGACTCTAACACTCCACAGGTTCTAGCTCGTATGTTAGATAACCCTCAGGCTCCCTCTTTACGACAGCAAGTTTAACCTTCATCCCGGGCTTTAGCTTGCTCGGATCCCTACATCTAACCCATGCTAGCACGTTAACACCATTAGCCATCCTAGCTATACCCACAATGTAGTCGTCGTAGTGGCTGAAGCTGTAGGGTTTAATGTTTATAACAGTCCATGTGAGGAGCTCCCCTTCAACGGGCATCTCAACCCATTCAACCTCGCTACCCGGAGCTTCGGGGCAGTCCACCTGCGGGGGGAATAGTATGGTGCCCGTGGCTTTACACCTCGTAGCTAGGACTTTACCCTCGCTCAGGGCTTCGAAGAACTTCTTAATCCTCTCCACGCCTAGAATATACCTTAGCTTGAGCTCCCTCTGATCATACCACATTGTGATGCCACTCCTAGGATCTATGATAGCTGGTACCCCAACACTCCTCTTCATAGTCTCAGAGAACTCCTCCATCTGCTTTATGAAAGCGTCGGCCTGCTCCCTCTGGCTCACAGCCCTCACCCCCTAGGCTTGATTAGACTATACAGGGTTACGTAGGCGTAGTGGCCTGTGCCTCCAACGTTGTGCGCTAGCCCTCTACCAACCTTTACTGGAGCCTGTCTCCCCCTCTCAACCCTACCCCATAGCTGTCTGGCTATCTCAACGGCCATCGAGACCCCCGTGGCTCCTATGGGGTGTCCTTTAGCCTTAAGGCCACCGCTTAGGTTTACCGGTATCAAGCCCCCAATGTACGTTTGACCCTCTCTTACCAGTTTAACACCCTCACCTCTCCTAGCGAAGCCTAGATCCTCGTATGCCATCACCTCCGCTATGGTGAAGCAGTCGTGGACCTCCGCTAAGTCTAGTTGTTTAACCACACCCTCTGGGTCCAGGCCGGCCTTCTTGTATGCTTGTAGTGCTGCCTTCCTAGCAGCATCTAATCCTAGGAAGTTCTGTCTCTTGGATAGGTTGCTTGTATCACTTGAAGCCCCTATAGCCTCTATCCAGACCGGTGAATCCGTTATCTTACCGGCTACATCCTCGCTTGCTAGTATGACCGCTGCAGACCCGTCCGTTATGGGGCTTGAATCGTAGAGTTTGATAGGCCAGGCGACATACCTACTCTTCATGCAATCCTCAACAGTTATCCTCCTCTGGAACTGAGCCTTAGGGTTCATGCTAGCGTAGTAGTGGTTCTTTGCAGCAACCTGGCAGAAGTCCTCCTCGCTAGCACCGTAGTTGAACATGTATGCTGTAGCGTAGAGAGCATAGTAGCCGGGGAAGGTGAGACCGTAGTTCTCGAACTCCCAGAAGTAGTTGCCAGCCCTCCCGATGAACTCGACGACAGTAGGGGTGGGGCTCTCGTTCATCTTCTCAACGCCGACGACCAACGCTACTTCAGCATCACCAGAAGCTATAGCATCCCTAGCAACTTTAATAGCAGAGCTCCCCGTAGAGCAGGCTGCCTCAACCCTAAGGGTGGCCTTACCGGAGAGCCTGGAGTACTCGTTAACAACTATAGCTGGGAGAGGCTCGCTACTCCATCCACCAGCATTACCAACAACAACGAGATCGACATCATCTAAACCAATCCTAGCCTCGTCGAGAGCCTCCCTAATAGACTCGTAAGCGAGCTCAGCGAGGCTAACATCAAGTCTAACACCGAACTTAGAATGCCCAGTGCCAACTATGGCAACTCTTCTACCCATACACGACACCTGGTGAGATAGGGTTCCCAAACCTAATTAATCTATATACTAGAATCTAGAAGAATTCACTGAATACAAACTACCGAGGCGTGTTACCCCGAGAGGCCCCGGTTATTAAATCCTTTAATGGCGATCTCCGCATTATTAGAATATGAGGATATGTTTAGATATATAAGGACTGAGTTTGCATAATCCATATTGAGGTTGAAGGTGGCCAGGTATGTCTCTTGAGGAGCTTAGGGCTAGGTTCACAGAGTTCTTTGACAAGGCTCTCACTAAGGTTCCCGAGGCTAGGACTTGGAATAAAGTCTACCAATTCGTTATTGATGGGCAGGAGTTCTACGTAGAGATTAGTGGTGGACGCCTTGATATAAAGGAGGGTAGGCATCCAAGCCCTATAGCTACACTCTCAATGTCAAGGGATGTTCTAGCTAGGATTTTGAGCGGTGAGCTGGATGCTATGAGAGCTTTCATGACCAGGCAGATGACTATTACGGGGAACGTGTTCGACACTGTTAACCTTAAGAAGATAATTGATGCAGGTCTCGGTAGAGCTTAGGCCTCTTTCATGTCAAAATCCTTACGTTATAACTGTTTTTTAAGCTTGAAGCCTCTACATTTTATCGGTGTACCGTTTGTCTTACTATTACGAGAATAGACTGTTGAGGATAGCTTTAGGGCAGGCGTACATTATAGTGTACTCTGTGCTTGCAGCCTGGCTGGGTGTTAACTATAGAACATTCATAGTAATAATGCTCCTGATAATACTAACAAGCTACCTACAGAATAGGTTCCTCTCACGTAACCCCATGAGCTCTGTTAAGGCTAGGGTTGAGGATGTTAGTAGTGCTAGGAAGCTTGTGGAGGAGAAGAATTTAAGGGAGCTACAGTCTAAGGATGAAGGTTTAATCGCTGATATGCAGTCTCAGCTTAAATTCACAACGTTCATGATGCTGAGTACTGTGGTAGGCCTACTCTACTTCTTCCTGGCCTGGGGGCGTGTAAATGATATCTACTGGTTCTTCAAAGGCTACATTGGATATGATTTCCTATCCCATATGCTTGCGTTCCTCGTATACCTAGAGGGGTTTTTCATCATATCACAGGCCTCCATAGAGATAGCCTTGAGGAGGGCTGGGAAGATAGTAGCGATTTCTATGCCTAACGAGTACATAGTAACAACTAAAGGCATAGTTTACAGAGGGCTCCTCTCAAACACAGCACTAGCGTTTCCATTAAACCCCCATGTGGCTATTAGAGTGGAGGAGAAGAGGGGGTTCGTTGACATAGTTAATGAGGGTAAGGCGAGCTTAACAATACTAAGACTCTACTCTAGAGACCCGAGAAGGCTCTATGAGGTGTTGAGGAAGTACGGTATACCCAAGGAGCCTAGCTAGCGCTACCATGGGATAACCTGTCTAGAGCATTCAACTAAACCCGGTGAGACCCTATGGGGTACGATGCCGTAGTCATAGGCGGAGGTCATAACGGTCTTGTGGCCGCATGTAAGCTTGCACTAAGAGGTTTAAGGGTAGCTGTTTTCGAACAGGGAAGGTATATAGGTGGGATGGCTTCGAGCCCCGAGCTATGGCCTGGTTTCAGGGTTCCCGTTGGCGCTTATGTTCTAAGCCTTTTCAAGAAGAGTGTTGGGGAGGAGCTAGGAGTACTGGGTAGGCTTAAGCTTATACCCAAGGATCCAGGTATGACGGTGCTCCTAGGTGGAGGTAGAGTTTTATCAACCTGGTCTAATGTTGATAAGACTGTTGGGGAGATAAGGAGGTTCTCAGAGCTAGATGCGAGGGCTTACATTGAGTGGGATAGGATGTGGAGCGCGGTAACAGAGGTCTTAGACGTAGCCTATAGCAGCCCCCCTCTTGACATGTGGGAGTTCCTGGATACCGCTGGTAGGCTTTTGAAGCTCGCTAGGTTCAGGTATGGAGCGTTCCTAGAGGATCTAACCTGGATACCCCTAGCTCCAGCCTCAAGGCTCCTAGACGAGTTTTTTGAGAGCGATGAGGTTAAAGCTTTGCTCGTAGAGGATGCTGTTGTCGGGGAGCTCCTAGCCCCAAGCTCTCCTGGGAGTGCTTTGACCCTAGCACACCACTACATGGGCGATATTACTGGTGTTAGGGGGCAGTGGGCTTACGTAGCTGGGGGTATTGGTAGGCTCTCAGAGGTTCTAGCGGAGAGGTGCGGGGAGCTCGGTGTAGAGGTACACCTCGGTAGTAGGGTTGAGGAGATAGTAGTGAGGGATGGTGTTGCCAGAGGTGTTAGGGTCAACGGTAGGCTCTACGAGGCCCGCTTCATACTCAGCAGTCTCGACGCTAGGGTTACACTGTTAGAGCTCCTACCAGAGGATGCTGTGGATAAGAGGCTTAGGAGACGCCTCAAAAGCCTTAGATCGCCTGGAGCCTCTTCTAAGGCCATCCTAGCTGTTAGAGAGCTCCCAAGGCCGAGGGGTGGCTACGCTGGGTACGCTGACAGGATATACAGGTCCTCGACACTAACGATACCAAACGTTGAGTACGTTGAGAGAGCTTACAGGGATGCCATAACGAGGGGTTATAGTGTGGAGCCGTGGGTTTCGATCAACACACAGAGCTACCTAGACCCAAGCGTGGCCCCCGAGGGCTGGCACCTAATATCACTATTCGTACAGTACACCAGCTACGACAGCCCGAGAGGGTGGGGTGAGGAGCCTAGAGGGGAGCTCCTAGAGAACGTATACAACGTCCTGGACAGGTATTTCGAAGACGTTAGGGGTAAGGTGGAGAAGATCCTACTACTAACACCGAAGGACTACGAGGAGATGTTCGGAGCACCGGGAGGACACATATTCCACCTAAACATGACACCAGACAGACTCTGGATCAACAGACCACTACCAGAGCTCTCAAAATACAGAACACCAATCAAAAACCTATACCTATGCGGATCAAGCACACACCCAGGAGGAGGAGTAACAGGACTCCCAGGATACCTAGCAGCAAGAACACTACTAGAAGACATAGGCCTTGTGAAGAGGAGGAGACAAAACCCCATAAACATCCTAGTAGAAAGGCTAAAGAAGAAACTAAGGATACCATGAGGACAGCGTGGAAACAACACAAGAGCTCCAACACCAGGAAAGAGGGGAACCCCCCGGGCTAGACCCGAACCCGATAGCCTGGGGAGGGTGAACAAGCTGATACTAAACCAAGAGGTGTACTGGAAACCTCAAGTCCTAAAGCAGTTGTCGAATCCAGCCAACTGTTGTCTCAGGCTTAGATTTATTAGGCTTAGCTCTCTCTCTCTGCATTGGTGTAGTGTAGGCTATGAGGGGGCTTGGCTGGTTTAAGGTTCTAGCCTCCCTCACGGTAATCTCGATAGTGCTATCCCTACCAACACTACAATCCCAAATCACTGGTTGGACTCTGTTAAAGGGTGTAAAGGTTGCTGGGTAGGGTTAAATATTGTATGGCTTGGTGGGATTCCATAGATCGTAGGGAGCGTTCTTCTTTGCTCTACATACTTCTTCTTTTCCATATTTCTTTGCTTGGTTTACTTGCGCTCTTCATAGGCATTCCAATTACCATCCTTATTCTCGTGTTTGATTTCTATGGTCTAAGATGGTTCCCCCTTCTCGTACTCATAGTTTCCATGGAGTTCTTTAGAAGAGCTCTCCTCCAATGTGATAGGCTTTATTGCTTTCTAGTTGGGAGACCTTTCTACTACATAATGGTTCTAAGTGGTGTGATGTTGAGTTTAGTTGTTGCTCTCATAGTAGCTATTGCCTCCTACCTAATCCTATCACTCGTGTTTAGGTTTGATGTCTACGCCTCACTACTATTATCGTTGATGCTCGCTATCCCCACTTTTGCTCTGGCCACACTAATCTACTTTAGGAAACCATGGTACATGATGTCACTCCTACTACCTCCACTTGCACCACTCCTAATACTTCTATCTGCAATCGACTATTCTATTATAGGTGCTACCAATCCATTCCAATGGTATCTTAGGAAGCGTGAGGAGCTCCTAGCCAAGGGGGTGTGCAAGCTGAATGATGGAGCATAAGATCCCCTCTAGCTCCAAGGTCTACGGGAGCCGGGGTGGAAGGATATGGAGTCTGTTGATACGCTTGTCTCTATCTACAATGCCATCAGGGTGGTATTTTGGATCCTAATGGTTCTAATTTCGTTGAGAATACTCTATTTTGAGGTTTTCTTGGATAGAAGCCGTTTCCTTTAAAACGTTGGAGGCTAGGCTACCTAGCCGTGTGGTCACCCTCCTTAGGATTACAGTTTCAGCCTACCTTGTTTTAGGTGCACTCCTCTTCTCATACCTGGTATACCATGCTCTAACATCGCCATTGGAGTTTAAGAGGTCTGGGTATGAGATGTACGAGAGGGATCCACAGCTCTTCCTAGCTCTAGTTGTTCTAGGCTTACTAGTTGTGCCCGCGATGTTTGTAGGCTTGATACTAGAGCTTGCTAGGGCCTCACGTAGGATGCGAGTGTATATGCCGGCTTGCTGGATACTGTTAAGTGGTGATGTGAGGTATTAGTGGTATGAAGCTCGTGGAAGCCCTAATCCACGTGGTTAACCTCTCCGCAGTCATAGTTTTCTCCGTGGTAACTATAATGTTGCTAGTTATACTAGGGAATACTGTTATGGGTAGGAATATTATTCTTAGATCCCTGGAGGCTAGGCTACCTAGGGGTCTCTCTCTAACTCTCAGGATCATAGCTTCCATCCTACTAGTTGTTGGTATAAGCTTCTATGCTTGGATTGCATATAAGGGTTTAACGGGCTCCTTCGGATATGAGGTCTACAGGTTTGGTGGAGCTCAACTACTACTGTTAATGGCCTTATTTGGAACTATACTCTCTCTCTTCTTCATAGCAGGCTTTACAGTATTAGCGTTAAAACGGGTGAGGAGCTCCACTTTCAAAAGCTAACCCCCCTGATGGTCTACCCTTCCTTAACTTCCACTAATGCCTTTAACTACTACATGGTCTACGGGGGAGCTCTGGTAATGGTTTAGAGCTTCTCACCTCAAAGTCTTTGGTTGGAAACCTCTAGCTCCCACTGCCACCCCGCATCACCTACGGGTTGAGCCTTTAAACCTCCACTGCTCTAAGAGTAGAGCTCCGGGTATTAGCTGGCTACGAGCTGAGGTTGGGGTTTAACGGGTTCTAGTGGGGCTCCTCCGCTCCTATTTCTAGGAGCTCTCGCCACCGTCACACTAAGTAACCTCTCATAGGGGGCGTTCGAGCTCTCGGAGCTGGTTGTTGAACCTCAGCGTAGCCCGTGAGGTTAGAGGTGTAAGGGTTTGTATGGAGATTGAGGTGGGATTTCAGGGCACAGGGGTTACCCTATGGTGGGCTGGGAGCTCCTGGGGTCACTGCATTAGAGGGTTCGCCTAGGCTGTGATCGGAGGGTTAGCATGTTTTCTTCTTCTCCTCCGCCTCCTTCATCTTCCTCAGGTTGTATCCTATCCAGAACCTGGAGTACCATAGTAGTTTCCATGCCTCAACTCTATCAGGGTACTCTTCCACAACTTTATCAGCTATCCTGTACAGCTCCTGAGCCTCCTCTAGCGTTAGCTCATCCTTGTTCAGGAGCTCCAAAGCCCTACGCTTCTCCTCCTCAGTGAGCGGATTCACTACTGCTACCGTGAAGAGCCTCTGAATCTCACTCCTAGCCAGTATATAGGCCTCCCTCCTCATCAAACCCTCGTATGCCAAGAGGTCTACGAGGAACTCCTGAGAGCTCCTAAAGAGCCTAAGAGCTGTGTCAATTCTCACCTCTAATTGATCAAACCTCCCCTCTAGTAAGCCTAGCCTCCTACCAAGCCATAGGAACCCAGTAGCTATAGCTACAAGTGACGCTAAAACACCTATGGAGGTAACTATCTCAGCTACGCTAGCCACGCCAACCCCCAAGTAGTAGTTTATTCTGGAGAACGTTTATATGTATACTTTCAACCGTTAAACCCATATCAACGCCTGAGTAAACCCTGGCTTCCCTCATCGTCTAAGGTAACCTCTCATAAGGTCGACGACCCCGTGGGCTAAGTAGGGCTTGGAGGGAATAGAGCTCCAACACAGCTAGTGGGGCTAGAGCGTGGAGGGAGGTGCAAGTGTTGCTTTAGAACTCCAAACAATGTCTGACAACTCCCAACATTCTTATCCTAAACCGTGTTCGTGGACCCTAATAACTCCTACCATGCTCAAATCGATGGCCATCGGACACCCTAGGAGTCATCCTATACTACAAACAAGAGGTCTTCGAAACCATTAAACTAGTAGCGGACACAAGCCATGGCCATGGGATTTGAGGAGAACACATGCCCATAAAGCAATAACCAAATAAGCGTGGAAAACCGCCAACCCCCTTCAAAAAGTTAGGTGAAAGCGCTATTAAAAAGAAAAATACTGTAGCCTTGAGCTCTCACCAAACAGATACATTGAATAGAACCATTAGAGGCCTATACCTTATGTCGAAGTACGTGTTGTTAACGTATACCAGGGTGGTCTTACGCACCCAAACAGTAGCGTCGCTCACGTAATTATATGCCTCAACTCCAATGGCATACGATAGCCCAATGGCATGGAGATCTTCGTAGACGTAGTCGACAAGCCTACTTGCAATTTCCAAAAATAACCTACAGAAACCAGGGTTTGGTGTAAGCGGACAGCCTATATCCTGAGCAGTATACCAAAGCAGGTTGAGGAGCAGGTTGCCGACGAGAGATGCTAGATCCGGGTTGGAGACTATATTAGCTACATCGGAGCTAGAATTCCTATACACTGTGCCCGGTTGGATGTTGAAAAGACGCCTATAGAACGCTGTGTACTCATACTTCTCATAAGTGAGATTACGTAGGAGTGGAGGATCCGTACGTAGTGTCCCGTAGATGTCAGGGTATAATGTGACACTCTGCCTCGGCACAATAGTAGGGGTTGCCACAGTAACCCTCCAGTATGAACCGCAACCTGAGATCGGCCAAGTTCTAGCGACCTCTAGGCGTACGAGCATACCATCTCCAAGGTATCTATAGGTGGAGTTAACAACTGCATAATGTATAGTACGATGCTGGGGAGCCACCAAAGGTATGTTTATCGTAGTTATGGGAGTTACACCTTCACTGCCAATGAATATGAATCCAGCTATTCCAATCCCATGCTTATAATACCTGTTCTGGAATATGGCAAATGACCCGCCTACAGCAAAAGGCTTATTATTTGGGTTGTGTAGGTAGATTCCGAGGAATGGATGCCAGCCACTCCACTCTGTCGGGGCATTAGGGTTCCTCTCATGGTAATCTCTCCAAGCGTAGATTGGCGTAGGGGTGGGAGACTGCCTTAGCTCGTTCATGAAAGCTCTATTGACCCAGCTATCCATTGAGTATAGCCCTTCTCTGTAAAGACGCGTAGGACTATCGGGGCGGAAGGATAGCTCGTAAAGGGCGTATTGTTTAGCTTGCTCTAAAGTGTAAAGGCTCTCCCTATAGTAGTATGCTAGGCTCCAGTTCCTAGCGTAAGCCCTCCAAACCCTTAGCTTAAGGCTATCTGGTACCGGGCTACCGTCAGTATAGTATATGTTGCTCATCCACCCACCAGGGGGGCTGTTCATGCTATTGTATAAGTCGGACCACCAGACCTCCGTGAACCATGCTGGGCACGTGGACTGCTGTGCTATATCACCTGGGGCAACCAGACCATCCAGGGGGTTCTCTCCGGTTATCCTTACACCTCCACCCGCTACCCTCCTGAGATCCTCTACTATAGGGCTTAGATCACCGCATGTAACCTTAATCTCACTCTTAGGCATCCTAGGAGTCAATGTTATCACAAGGGGTTTCCTAAGGTGGGCTAGTGGATCAGCTCTAGAGCTCTTCACTGCTTGCTCTAGCTGTAAACCATTCTCAATGAAGTAGTCTACAGTGCTGTAAGTGTACTGCGCAGTACACTCCAGAACCCTATCACCCTCAACCTTATCAAGGGTTATGGTTATGCTAACCGCTGGTAGAGGTGGAGACTTTAAAACATCAGGGTTATCCTTGTAGAACTCCTCCCAGGATCTAGCGACCCTCCTGAAGTCGAGTAAAAGCCTATCACCAACAACATCCCTAAGCCAGTAAGAGTAACCCTCATAATCCAAAGGAGACATCATGGCTATGAAGAGCGAACCCAAACTATAACCCTGCCCCTCAAGCCACCCAACGAAAGCTCTAGGAACTACAACGTAAACCCTACCATCAACACCACTAGCTTGAAGAACAGAGGCTAGAGGAGCTACAATAGCGAATAATATGATAGCAACCACAGCGAGGCTGGAGAACAGCCTAAGAACCCCCAATAACACCACGCTTCACCTAGAGAGAGAAGACAAAGGTTTAAAAGCAAGAGTATATACGGGGTTTACGGATCACCACATGGAGAGCGAGACAAGTGTAGCCTCTAACACCCTCCACCCTATTAAACGTACAGCAGACAATTCTCAACTCCCACCTGCAGGCCTTCTCCTGCGGGAGCTCTTACCCCCACTAACTAAGGGCTTCAGAGCTCTACAGGAGAAACCTTGTTGGGCTCTCAGCTAGCTTGGACTGGAGCCTTACCGCTAGGCCTTTGCCCCCCGGGGAGCTCACTTAGGAGCTCAAGAAGAGGGAGTTGACCCTAGATTCCACATCATTAAAGTTCTACGGGATCCTCAAGCCTGGATCCTAAGGTTGGTACTAGAACCCAGTTGTCATTGGGGGGTTACCTTTTATACTGGAGATGTTGGCATCGGGGGGTCTCTGGGATTTCAGAGCTTCCATGGCCTATTGTGGGTTACTCTAGGAGTTTTTCTCTGCACTTAGCGCATTCTGTTGTTGGTTTTAGTGGTACTTCGTCTATTGATGGTTTTAACGAGTCTATGACTATTAGCTTGTTGTACGATGGTTGTCCTATTTTTGTTGCTAGTTTTAATACCTCCATTACCTCTATTGATGCTGTTATTCCTACTGTTGGTGCTACTATGGCTCTGCATCCTGGTTCTGGTATTGGTTTTGGTGTTATGCATGCTAGGCATGTTGTAACCCCTCTTTGTATCACCGTTACCTGGCCGTAGTAGCTGTCTGCGGCTGCGTGCACGTAGGGCTTCCCTGTTTCCCACGCGTACTCGTCTAAGACTAGCCTTGTTCTCCAGTCGTCGAGACCATCAACTATTATGTCTGCTTCCTCTAACACCTCTGCAACATTATCTCTGGTTATCCTGGCATTCCTAGCTTCCACCTCGACTAGTGGATTTAGCGCTTTAAGCCTCTCACCTGCTACAGTTGCCTTAGATTTCCCTATATCATCTGTTGTGTATAGTATTTGTCTGTTAAGGTTCTCAACTCCAACCTCGTCGTAGTCGACTACTATGAGCTTACCTACACCAAGTGCTGCCAGGTACATGCTAACAAGGCTTCCGAGACCTCCTAAACCTACCACCGCTACTTTCGACTCAAGTAGCTTAACTTGGCCCGCTGCTCCTAGCAGGGGTAGTTGCCTCGAATACCTCACTATATCAATTCTATCCAGCTCTTGTAACACCTACCTCCCCTCCCTAACCCACTCCGTCCTATCCTTATAGTCTACTAGCTTAATACCTAGCTTTGAAAGCCTATCCCTTATAGCATCTGATAGATCATACATCCTCCTAGCTCTAAGCTCGCTCCTAACCTGAACTATGAGCTCTAGAAGATCGCCCTCAATGCCCAAGGCCTTAGGGGCTTCGATTATATCATCTATGACAGCATACACCCTGTTAAGCTCATATAGAACCCTGTAGGTGTAGAGTAGAACTGAATGGCTTTCACTAGCCTCCACATCCCTATAATATGTGTTTGTAAACTCCCAAACCCACCTCATCGCCAGGCCTAAGTTGAAGTCATCGCTTAAAGCTTCATGCCATGAGCTTTGTATGGCTTTAAGAGATCTTAACACCTCTAAGCCTCGGGAATCCAGGTAGTGCGTAGGCTCGCCCCTCTCAAGCCTCCTAGTAACCCTTGAGGCTATATCCCTAAGCCTCTCGTAGAGTCTAAGAGATTGCTCTAAACCCTGCTCGTTATAGTCAAGGTTACTCCTATAATGTGCACTTAAAAGCCATAACCTTAGGGGGCCCGAGCCCCACCTTGATTGAGCGTCCTTGAAGGGTATTATGTTGCCTAAACTCTTACTCATCTTCTCCCCACCTATCGTTAAATACGATGTATGCAACCAATACTTAACCCAAGGCCTTGTGTTGAAGTACGACTCGCTCTGAGCCCTCTCGTTCTCATGATGGGGGAAGACTAGGTCGACGCCACCACCATGAATATCTATGCCGGAGCCGAGATACCTGCTACTCATAACACTACACTCTATATGCCATCCAGGCCTCCCCCTACCCCAAGGGCTATCCCAGCTAGGCTCCCCAGGTTTAGCCGCCTTCCAAAGAGCGAAATCATAAGGGCTCCTCTTCTCCCTCAAGAACTCCTCCTCCTGCCTCCAGGCTTCACGTGACAGGTTCCCGCTAAGCCTACCATAGTCTGGGAACTTATCCACGTCGAAGTAAACACTACCACTCTCAGCTACATAAGCGTAACCCTTATCAATGAGACCTTGTATAAATTCAATTATATCCCTTATATGCGCTGTAACCCTAGGGTGTAAGTCGATCCTCACCTTTAAAGCCTCCAGCATTTGCATGTAGTCCCTTGTATACTCCTCTACAACCTCCTCCCAACCCCTCCCCTCCTCCCTAGCCCTGTTAATGATCTTATCATCTATGTCGGTTATGTTCTGAACATGATAGACGCTAAACCCTCTTAGACCTAGATACCTTTTAATAGCATCAAATACAGCAAAGGTCCTAGCGTGGCCTATGTGAGTGTAATCGTATGGAGTGGGCCCGCAGACGTACATAGATACAAATGGAGGTTTTACAGGCTCGAATAGCTCAAGCCTTCTGCCAAGAGTGTTGCGAACTCTAATGAACACAATGCCTCAAACACCCTCCTTATAATAGGGGCTTGAACCTTATAAAGCTAGGTGTCCGGGTTAGTTTAACCTACTATAATCCTTTAAAAGGTCTGAACCCCCCACAGCATACAGGGATATGAATGGGGTACAGGGGCTCCCGGGAGGATCACCCGGTAGTTAAAGCCATGAGGGAGATCTCCCTGTATATCCTGAAAGCCTCTGAGTCCATGGACTTAGAGCAGGTTGATAGTTTAATCAACATCCTACTTAAAGCCTATAATGATAAGCGGAAAATCCTAGTCATGGGGGCTGGGAGGAGTGGTTTAGTTGGGAGAGCTTTCGCTATGAGACTCCTACACCTAGGGTTCCACTCTTACGTCTTAGGTGATACAATTGTACCTAGCATATCAAAGGGGGACGTAGCTATAGCTATATCAGGCTCTGGGAGAACCCAGCTCATTCTAACTGCTGCGGAGGCCGCTAAAAAGGTTGGTGCTACGGTGGTTGCAGTAACGAGTTACCCTGATAGCCCTCTCGGGATGCTAGCAGACCTAGTAGTCTGGGTACCGGGTAGGGCTAAGACTAGCCGTGTTGTAGATTTCTTTGCAAGACAGATACTAGGGATCCACGAGCCCCTAGCACCTCTTGGAACATTATTCGAGGATACAGCTGCTGTATTCCTCGATGGAGTCATATACGCTTTAATGAAAGAACTCGGGGTTAATGAGGAGGAGATGGCCGCTAGACATGCGAACATAGAGTTGTAATAGTGCGACCATGGAATCCCCAATTGAAAGCTGGATTGTGGAGTCAAGTGTATTAGGGTCGAGAGAGCTTTGGATGGTGAGAGGGTATAGGCATCCCGAGGACTACGTGGTGGTATCACCTTACATTATAGGAAGCTCTAAAGTTAAACAGTACGATTGGAGTGGAGTGCCCGAGTGGATTATAAAGCATGTTCCATGTATAGGTAGGAGGGCACCACTACTACCTAGGAGGAGTATAACTAGGATTATAGACCCAGCAGGAGTTTTGAAGGCTAGGAGGAACGATATACCCCGAGCTATTGTAGAGCTCCTAGACATAATAGCCCCTGAGTGGGCTGGAATTACGGGATCCTGGGCTGTGTTCGAGGAGAAACCTTCAAGCGATGTAGACATAATAGTCTACGGTAACCATAAAGCAATCTATAGGGTTCTCCTAGACCTTAAGGTTGACGGGGTTATAGAATCTTGTATGGTGGAAGAGAGATATCTTAAAGTTAAAGATAGGCTGTCGTGGACATCCTATAGTAGGCTAGCTACATTAAAAGTGCTGGACTCCTGCTATAAAGGCGTACCATACACTATAAAAATCCTAAGAAGGCTCGACAGGGAGCCCTGCGAAGACTTCATAGTGGATATGGGAGCTTACAGAGGGGCTCTCAGGATAGTTAAAACCCTAGAGTCACACCTAACACCCGCAAGATACATAGTTGACATTGGCGGGATAGAGGCTTTAATGGAGACGTGGCATATGAGGTATATGGAGTTACCAGAGGGGCTCTACATAGGGCACCTAGAGTTATTCGATGAGAGGGGGGCCATGATATGCAGCCCAGACTTAGTGGGTAGCTTGGAGGGGCCTCTATGAAGGTAACCCCCGCCTTAGACCCCGAGCAT
>Ga0209143_1000110_pt1 | contig 37671 bp, 37 predicted proteins | sample FaiFalFF_MnMetaG_3_FD_184739 | JGI IMG/M metagenome (GOLD analysis project Ga0209143, IMG submission 184739) | Freshwater microbial communities from Yellowstone National Park, Wyoming, USA - Fairy Falls B (FF_Mn_B) MetaG (SPAdes) (version 3) | ecosystem: Environmental > Aquatic > Freshwater >...
TTTGAACGACGTGCTGTCGTTTGTGCAGAGAGTCCTCTCCGACTACGACCTGGCGAAGGCCGTCTACGATGCTATGAAGGCCATCGACCAGGCTGCTAGCGAAGCAACCAGCTGGCCATCGGTAGTCGATACCATTAACAACGTAAGGAACCAGCTCCTGGCGCCAGCCTTAAACGCCCTGGACTCCATCCAGGGATGGCTGCGCGACCTCGCTAGCGGCCCTGCCCGAGCATGGGTGGACAGACTGCTGGTGGACTCCGCGGGGTGGGCTGAGCGCGGCGAGTTCGCCCAGACAGCCGATAGCTATGCCCGCGCCCGGGAGATGGTGACCCGCATGACTCATGAGCTGAGCGAGTGGTGGACCTCCGTCAACTCCGTCTGCGAGAACACCCAGACCTGGATAGAGTTCGCCCGCAACGCTGTGGGAGGGCTCCAGATCGCCGCTGCCCTGGGCAGCCTCGTGACGGGCGGTGCCACTTTGACGCTGATGCCCATGCTGAATGCCATCAACTGGACGCTGCTAGGCACCCAGGGCATCCTCGGCCTGGCGTTCGCCTTCGTCGGGGCGCGTCCTGAGATCCACCCTGTGGGCGAGTTGACGAAGCAAGCCGTCTATGCTGCCTTCGACAAGATGGGGCAGGACGGGCAGGCCATCGTGGAGGTGCACTCGCCCGTCCATCTCGCCGCCGTTGACAGGGAGGGACGCATGGTGGGGATGGACGGCCAGGGGAACACCTACATGCAGGTGCCGGGAGCGGTCCACCTCAGGGGTGGGCAGGTGGAGCTGGTGGACGGCGAGGGGCGGACTGCGCAGGCGCCGGAGACGCTGATTCTGCCTTCGGAGCACGGGCCCTATACCCTCCTGCTCTATGGCACCGGCAGCGGCAGCTACAGCCTCGAGGCTCGCGTCTTTCGAGGTCCTCGTGTTCTCCTCTCGGAGGACTTCACGAGGGGCATCCCTTCCACCTGGCAGGTAGTAGACGGCGGCTCTGGCGGAGGGGAGGCAGCCACGTGGACCACAGCCAACCCTGGTGTCCGCTCCATCGAAGCACCCTTCAGTTCGCCCTTTGCCATTGTCGACTCAGATGCGGCGGGCGAAGACGCCACCCAGGACGAGCAGCTCATCACGCCCGATGTGGATCTTCGCCCCTGCTCCGGGCGGCCAGTCCGGCTGTCCTTCAGCAACCTGTTCAGGTACTACTCGGGAGGCAGGAACGAGATCGCCGACGTGGATATCTCGGTGGACGGTGGCGCCACCTGGACCAATGTCCTGCGGATGCAGGGCCGGGATGTGGGGCCGGAGACCAGGGTGCTGGACCTCACGGGGCACCTGGCCGGGGCTACAACGCTCCGTGTCCGGTTCCATTACTATAACGCCTCATACGAGTGGTACTGGGCCATCGATAACGTGATCATCACCTGCGGGGATGAAGGCGGAGGAGGGGCATGGCTGGATGCTGGACAGGTCACAGGAACCATCGGCGCCGGCGATATCCATGTTCTGACCCTGGGGCCAGGCGACGGCAGCGAAGTCGGGCTGGGCACGGTGCAGCAGGGGCTGGGCGGGTTCGACAACCTTGTCCTGGCGACGCCTGAGCCCGCTCCTATTCGTATCCCTGTGGGCCAGTCCTTTGGAGTGGTGGCCCTTCTCGCTGATGACCAGGGACGCTGGGTGCCGGCGCCGGCGAGCTGTCTCCAGTGGCAGTCAAGCGACCCGACGGTGGCGAGGATCCAGCCCGTGGAGGGCACCGGCATCGCCACCGTCGTCGCTCTCAAGCGTGGCAGCGCTCACATTACCGCCACCTGCGACGGGCGAGAGGCCTCCCTTACGGTGACGGTGGAGGCAGGCCCGCCTGCCGCGGTGCGCCTGGAGCTGGACGGCGGGTCGCGCGTGACGGCGGGACAATCGGTGCGGATTCGGGCGCGTGTGCTCGATGCCGGGGGCGGGCCCATTTCTGGCATGAGTGTCCGCTTCACCGTCGCCGGAGAAGACGCCGGAGCCAGGGTGACGGGAGTCGACGGCTATACGCCATGGGTCGACATCATGGCCCCGAACGCCATCGGCCCGGCAGTGGTGACCGCTGCCGCCTCCTGGGGTGAGCTGCCCAACGTGCTCATGGGGTTCGCGGTGCTGTACGTAGCTCCTGGCGAGCCCGCCGTCCCGGAGTACATCGTCATCTTCCAGGGAGACCGGGTGGTGGGCCGCCTGGAAGTGCCCGCAGGGGCTTTCGCAGACGGAATGGCGCCCATCGTGAGTGCTGCTGCCCTCGGCGCTGAAGTGGAGCTGCCGCCGCCGCCCACAGGATGGACCAGCACCCTCACGGTAGCCGTCAGCCTCCTCGATGCCGCTACGGCCACTCCCATCCAGGCGCGGTCGTCCCTTAGGCTGACCCTGTTGCGGGAGGGCGACAGCTCATCTCGGGCGGGCCTCTTCCGGCTCCGGGGGAACAGCTGGGAGCCTATCGACACCGAGATAACTACCGATGGCCTCTCTACCACGCTCATTGAGTCGGGTGTGTTTGCGCTGCTCACGGCTACTGGCTCGCCGCCGCTGCCGGCTCCTTCGAACGTGCAGGCGGCACCCGGCGACGGCCAGGTCACCCTGAGCTGGAGCCCCGTTGAGGGCGCCACCTCCTATAACATCTACATGGCCACCGAGCCGGGTGTCACCAAGGAGAACTGGCAGAGCAAGCCCGACGGGATGAAGCACGAGGGGATCACGACCACCAGCTTCACGCACCGTGGCCTCCGGAACGGGATCACCTACTACTTCGTGGTGACGGCTGTGAACGCAGCACGGGAGTCGGCCGAGTCCCGCGAGGTGTCAGCTACTCCACAGGGCAGCCATACCCTGACAGTAATCATCTCCGGCTCCGGGTCGGGCAGGGTCAGCAGCAGCCCCGAGGGCATTGACTGTCCGGGCACCTGCGCGGCCCAGTTGCCGCATGGAACACACGTGAACTTGACGGCCATCCCCGGCCAGGGGGCAGTGTTCGCCGGCTGGTCGGGCGACTGCATCGGGAGCAGCGCCACCATCACGGTGACGATGGACTCCGAGAAGACCTGCACCGCCACCTTCCAAGTGGAGGCGGTGCAGCATACCCTCACCGTTGGGGGTGCTGGCACGGGCAGCGGCACCGTAACTGCCGTCGGCATCGCCTGCTATATCAGCGATGGCAGGGTCGCTGGGGACTGCACTGAGGCTTATTCTCACGGCACGCGGGTCACCCTCATGGCCACGCCAGCAAGCGGCAGCACCTTCGCCGGCTGGTCAGGCGACTGCTCTGGTGCCTCGCGCTTGGTGACCGTCACTCTGGACAGCGATAAGACGTGCACGGCCACCTTCGGCATCCTGATAGAGCCTCCACCGCCGCCACCGCCGCCTCCACCACCGCCACCATTCATAGAGGTGGTAGTGCCCAGCCCCACGGGCACAGGGGACCTCATCTTCGCAGTCCCTTCGTCTCTTTCCTTGGCAGTGACGCCTCACAGGGGCACGCTCCCCGTGCCGCCCCCTGCGGACTACGAGCTGCCCCATGGTCTCTACTCCATCGCCGTCTCCGGCCTGACGCCTGGGGACACCGTCACCCTCGCCGTCATCCTGCCATCGCCAGCTCCCGTGGGCACCGTGTGGCTGAAGCTGGTGGGAATCAGGTGGGCGGCCCTGCCGGTGGGTGATGACGATGGGGATAACGTCATCACCATCACCCTCACCGACGGTGGCCAGGGGGATGCCGATGGGGTGGCCAACGGCGTCATCACCGACCCTGGCGGTCCTGCCATCCCAGCCTATGGGCAGATGAGGTTGCTGTGGGGGGACGTGGATTGCAGCCGCGGTGTGGACGCTGTGGACGCCCTCCAGCTCTTGCGCTACGTGGTGCTGTTACCGGTGGAGCAGCAGGACCTTTGTCCCGACGTCGGCTCCACCGTGTCGGTGGACGGCATCCCCAGGTTGTGGGGCGACGTGGACGGCGATGGGGATGTGGACGCCGTGGACGCCCTTAAGGTCTTGCGCCACGTGGCCGGGCTACCCGTGGGACGGCAGCCCGACACATCACCCATCGGGAGGGAGGTGCGCGTCGCGCTGCCTCGGTAGCTCAAGAGCTGGCGAAACGGCTTGACAGGGGTTGATGGTGGAGCAGAGCGCTATCGCCAAGGGTAGCGCTCTGCTCCTTACTGAGTGGTAACACCCTTACATCCTGAGCCTGGCACGACATCAATATTCAACGCCGTCCCCATCTTACGTCCTCTAAGGCTTGACATGGTTGTCAGCATGCATAAAATGAAAGGGAAACTTGCAGGTTAAGCGCTTGCTAGGGGGAGGGGCAAACATGGATAAGGATATGCTCTACAAGCTTACGCACGACGAGGACTTGCCGCCATTGCGGTTGGACTGGCTGAGGCCTGAGGATCGGGCGCGCATCGAGGCCACGCGCCTGCGCCCTACTCGCAAGGGCCTGACCATCGAGCAGGTGGAGGCCCTCACGGCAACGGTGGACGTGAGCGACGACTATTCCGCCCGCCCCAAGGGGGCGCAGCGGCACCCAGCCGCCGCTCGCCACAACTGGTACTACCCAGTGCGACATGAGACATGGGCCGACAACGTGCGCCTGCTCTATGAGGAAGCTGTACAGCGGCAGTGGTCCTCGGCCACTGACATCCCATGGCACACCCTCAAGCCCTTGCCCGACGACATAGAGCGTGCCTGGTGCCAGTTCGCCACCTTCCTTACGGAGGTAGAGTTCATCGCCGGCGACACTCCAGGCCAGTGGTTGGAGCGCATTAACCCCGAGTGGTACGAGGTGAAGCTCTTCCTCCTGACTCAAATCATGGACGAGGCCCGGCACCTGGACGTGTTCCGCAAGCGGGCCCTGGCCAATGGCGGCGGCCTCATGCAGGAGAGCACGGGGGCCGGGCTGCGTATCATCCTGGAGTGCCAGGACTTCAGCGAGTTCTCGGCCATCATGCATGTCTTCGCCGAGGCCTTGGTGCAGACCCTCTTCCGCTCTGGCGAGGCTTTGGCCTACAGCGAGGCGGAGAAGACCATCTTCCGCCTCTGCGCCCAAGACGAGTCCCGCCACATTGCCTTCGGCGTCATGCACCTCAAGCACATCTTGGAGACGCAGCCCTGGCGGCGGGAGGAGATCCATTACTATCTGGACAAGATCGAGGGCCCCCTCTCGCTAGACATACAGTCGGGCCACTCGGCGGCCTCCCCCGTCTTCGACGAGGCCATCATGGTTCTGGCTGGTGGTGGCCGCAAGAACATCGACAAGGGGTTCGACTGGCTCATGCAGCTGCGGCGGCGCCAGGTCCACGAATATGTCCACCGGCTGGAGGTGGCTGGTCTGCCTGAGCGCCGATACCGCCTCAGCCCCGCCCTGCGGGCCTTCCTAGACAGCTGAGCCTCACTGGGCGGTGCGCCATGGGTGAGGAGCTGCAGATTCCGGAGGATCTTGCCCAGGTAGCCCATGAGAAGGGCTTCCCCCTGGATCTGGTGCGCCGTGCCCTGGCTCTGGGGTTCCCTCCATCCCTGATAGCCGCTCAGATCAGGGCAGGGGCGCAGCCCGAACAGGTGGCCGCCTACCTAGATGAGCAGGAGCGAGTGCGGGCAGGGGGCGAGGTGCACATACCGCCGGAGGTTCAGCAGCTGGCCCGCCAGCGTCGCTGGCCAGAGGAGCTCATAAAAAGGGCCGTGCGCGCTGGCCTATCCATGCAGCAGGTGAAGGATCTCCTGGAGTCGGGACTGCGCGCCGACCAGATGGAGCGTGTGGTCATCCTGCGGGAGAGGGCCCGCGAGGCGGGAGGCCCTCCTGTCACCCTGGAGTGGATGAACGCCAGGACGGAATGGGGCATACGCGTCAAGCCCGGCAAGAAAGGGCTTACCTTGGGCTCCCTCAACGTGGGCTCCTACGGCGATATCCCCGACTACTGGCCGCGGCAGACGGAGATGCCCCGGGGGGCGGCACCCAACCCCCTCTCCCCATCCATGGGGTACAGCATCTATGAGAAGGCCGAGCTTTGGGCCGATCACGCTGCCGACCTCTATGAGGAGGCCATCCAGAGGCAGTGGAAGCCGGCTACCCACATCCCTTGGGACGACATCCCTCCCCTCCCTGAGCCGTTGGAGCAGGCCCTCTGTCAGCTATGCACTTATATGTGCCAGAACGCCATGGTCATATCCGACACCATAGGCAAGTGGCTCAAGGAGATGAGCTACGGCTACCACGAGGTGAAGGTTTATATGGCCACGGCGGGCTTCGACTATGCGCGTCACATGGACGTGTTTCGCAAGCGGGCCTACCTCAACGGCGTGGGGATGGGGCGCCAGAGCCCTGGCTACTACTTGCGGCCCATCAAGGACGCCCGCCGCTGGACCGAGGCCTCCACCATGATGTTCATCTTTAACACTTCTTTCCTCATGCATCTGTGCCAGGTGGGCTACTACACGGCCCGCAGCGAGGGCGATGCGCTTATCTTCGCGCTCACCATGCAGGACCTGGCCCGCCAGACGGCCTATGGGGTGGAGCACCTGCGCTACTTCCTGCTGCGTAAGCCCGAGTGCCGCCTAGAAGTGGACGGCTACCTGCAGAAGATAGAGGCCTTCTTCGCCTACGAGGACGATAAAGACCCCACCCTCCAGGAGGCCCTAGTGGTGCTTCTGGGTGGTGGCCTGGGGAGGGAGGAGCTGAAGCGGGGCTGGCAGCTGCTGCACCGCTTCCGCCGGCGCTGGATAGCTGACTACCTATGGCGGCTGGAGGCGGCGGGCATGCCCGAGAGGCGGCAATACCTCTTCTTCTACCTTAGGCAGTGGCTTCCCCAGCACCAAGAGGTCACCGTCACCACGGGAGGGACGTCATGACTCAGGAGGTCGCCCAGGCAAAGGCGGTGTTCCCATCTCTGGAGTGGTTCCAAATCCTGAAGGAGATGGTCAACCATGATGAGGGGTTCCGCCGCATAGGCACTTGCGACACCACTATGGGCATCAAGATCACCGACCGGCAGAAGTACTATCTGGTGACCTTCGAGGCCTTCGAGGTAGCCGACGTGCGGGAGGTATCGGAGGAGGAGGCAGAGGAGGCCGATTTCTGGCTGGAGGGCCCTTTTGCCCTATGGCGAGAGATGCTGGAGAACATCAAAGCCCACGGGAAGGCCGACCACCAGCACACCCTCAATACCATCGACCTGGAGATGCCCGAGGGATTTGCCCGCTCCCATGATGGGCTGCGCCGGGACGCTTTTTACCGCTTCAACCAGTCCCTGCAGTACTTCTTTAACGCTTCCTCCCGCATCGATACGGTCTTCGAGGATTAAGGGTGGAGCAGGACCTGCATATGTAGGCGTGCCTCCACCTCCTGTAGCATTCGTTCAGCCAGGGTGGCGCCCACGGGCGAGAGGATGCGCTCGAGGAGAGGGCGGCGGGGCCGCACGGAGACTAGCTGTCTGGGGGTGCGACCCATCTCGCAGGCCATATCTAGAGCCATCTCCAGGTCGCCCAGGTCGTCCACAAGGCCCAGCTCCCGTGCTCGGCTGGCGGTAAAGAACTCGCCGGTGGCGTATCTGCGCACCTCCTCCAGGGGCAAGCGGCGGGCCTCCGCCACCCTTCTGATGAACCACTCGTAGTACTCATCACGGAGGGCGGCCAACTTCTCCACCTCCTCAGGGGTGGGCTCTCGCCAGGGTTGCATCATGTCCTTGTGCTCTCCCACGCGGCTGACGAACATGCGCACGCCGATCCTCTCCAGCAGCTCCCGCACCACTGGCCTGGCGATGATGACGCCGATGGACCCCACGAGGGCAGTGGGCGGGGCCACGATGCGGCGGGCGGCACAGGCTACCAGGTAGGCACCCGAGAGGGCCACATTGCTCACGTAGGCCACCACCGGCTTGCTCTGGGAGAGACGGCCCACGGCCCGGTGAAGCTGCTCAGCCAGGGTGGCCGAGCCCCCGGATGAGTCTATGTCCACCACTGCCGCCCGCACCCAGGGCTGTTGGGCCAGGGCGGTGATAGCCCGCGCTAGCTCTCCTACTCGGCCACTTTGGAGAAGGGGGCCGTGCACCTCCACCAGGGCCACCTTAGGGGGCTGCCAGGGCCATGGCTTGACCATCCAACGCATAGGCATCCCTCCATCGTATATGGGCTCCTTTTCGGGCCCAGGGCCTGCTGCTATCATATCGGTGGACTTGAAGGGAGGGAAGAGATGATCGGGCCCTTGGACGAGTTCTTAGTCCACCAGACGGAGAAGCCTACCGCCCAGGTGGCCTCCGACCACCAGGCTTGGCAGGACCGTTTCTACTTCAACATCCACGACTGGAATGGCAGGTTTGTAGCTATCACTGGCCTAGGTGCCTACCCCAACCGCCAGGCCATGGACGCCTACCTATTTGTGGTCTATGAGGGGCAACATTACTCCTGCTACCGCTTCCGCGCCATGGAGGGGGACCGCCATAACATGCAGGTGGAGGGGCTCTCCTTCCAGGTGGTGGAGCCCATGAAAAGCTGGCGTCTGCAGCTCTCCGACCCCGAGAACGATATCGCCGCCTCCCTGGAGTTCCAGGCCCGGTGCCCGCCCTTCGCCTTCTCCCCCATCGAGTGGAGCAAGGATGGGCGGCTGGTGGTGCGCCAGTACCACTATACTCAGGCCGGGCGCTACCGTGGCCAGTTCCGGATCGGCCCGGTGACGTTATCAGAAGGGTTGGTGGGGATGCGCGACCGGTCTTGGGGCATCAGGGTGTTGCAGGACGTGGACGTGTGGATCTGGGTCTCCGCCCAGTTTCCCCAGTACTGCATCACTGCCTGGCTGTGGGAGACGCGGGCCGGCCAGGCAGTCCACTTCGATGGGGCCAAGGTGCCCGAGGAGGGCCCCATCACCAGGTTCTCGGGCATGGCACATGAGCTGGAGCTGTGGCCAGGGACGCGTAGGCCCCGCCGAGGCCTCTTCCGCTTGGCTTTGGAGGGGGGTGGGCACTGGGAGTTGGAGGCCCAGGAGCTGACATCCATCTTCATCGGTGGCCCAGGGCCCAGGTGGTCAGAGGACGACTCCAAGGCTCTGGCCCAGGCCGACCAGCAGGCCGTGGGGTTCGACCAGCTGTGCCGTTTTCGGCTCGGGGACGACGAGGGGTATGGCATCGTGGAGTTCTTCGTAGTGGGGGGGAGCGAGCGTTACGGCATCCCGCCCGTACCCTGGCCTGGCTGAGGGCCGAGGCCTTGCACCCCTCTCTGAATTAGGCTTAGCCACTCGCCCATGGTGAAGGCTGGCCCCGCCTCCTGGTCCAGGAGGCGCGACCAGTTCACGGAATAGGCATTACGGCGGCCCACCTTCTGCTTGGCGATAAGGCCAGCCTCCTCCAGATCGGCCACCAGGCGGTAGACAGCCCTCTCGGTGAGGCCCAGCCCTTGGGCCATCTGGCGCAGGGTGGCGTGGGGGTCACGGGCGATGTAGGCCAGCACGAGCCCGTGATTGCTCAGAAGGCGCCACCTTCGCCCCTCCGCCATCGTCCTCTCCTCGCCGTCTCCCCTTGTGGAAAACCTTTCGAAAACTGGCCCTCATCCACAGGCCCATCCGCCTCTGGCACGGCTATGCTAGAATTGAATTTCCCGTTTGAAAAAGCTGCTTTGAGCTTTCAGGCAAAAATTTTCGTGTTTGGTTTTGCCTGAAAGGCAAAGCCTGAACTGAACTTCACAAGTTAGACGGGGAGGGGGAGGGGGAGATTACAAGGGAGGGCAGGTCTATGGACCAAGGGAGAGACGATGGGTGCCACCGGGCCAACGGCCCGAGCCAGGTGGAGTTCTGCCGTCTGTACGAGGCCTATTTCCCACGCCTCATGGCCTATGTCCTGAGTCGTCTTCCCCAGCGGGAGGTGGCCGAAGACATCGTGGCCGAGGCCTTCCTGCGGGCCTATCTGCACTGGGACAGCCTGCGGAACAAGGGGGCGGTGGAAAGCTGGCTCTTTAGCATCGCCCACAACCTGTTGGTGAGCTATGTGCGGGCCCAGGCCAGGACCTCGCGGTGGTGGGAGCAGGCGGAGAGGATCGATGACTCGCCTGAGGAGGCAGCCTTGGACCAAGACGAGCGAAGGCGCATGTGGAAGGCCATGGCCCGCCTGCCCCAGCGATACCAGCAGGTGCTCTCCCTCAGGTTCGAGCTGGGCCTCTCCCACCGTCAGGTGGCGCAAGTGATGGGCGTCAGCGAGGGCAACGCACGGGTCCTCCTCCTGCGGGCCTTGCGCCGACTGCGGGCTATAATGTCGCAGGAAGAAGCCATCAGGCACGGGGCCCGATGACCCCCTCCCGCCTTAGGGCTTCGATCTCCTCCCAGGTAAAGCCAAACTCCAGCAGCACCTCTTCTGTGTGTTGGCCGAACTCAGGGGCGGGGCGGCGGATGGATGGGGGCGTCAGGCTCAGGTTGACCCCAGTGTTGACCATCTTAATCCGACCGTACTGGGGGTGATTCACCTCCACTATCATGTCGTTGGCTATCACCTGGGGGTCGTGCGGTAGGTCGGCGTACTCTTGCACCACCTCACAGAGAAGATCGTGCTGGCGGAAAAGCTCCACCCATTCCTGAGCTGACCTTTGCAGGAATAGCTCGTCCAGCTTCTGGATGAGCTGCATGAGCTCGGAGGCGTGAAAGCGGAGCCACTGGATATCCAGCACCTCTGGCTCCAGCAGGACGCCCGTGGCCTCCTGCATCACCCTGCGGAACACGGGCCAGTAGCGGCCCAGTTGGGCCATGGCCAGCTGGATCCAGCGCCCATCTCTACACCGGTAATGGTTCCAAAGGGGACTGGTGAGGCGACGGGAGATACGGGGAATAGGCTGGCCGCCATAGGTGCCCGTGAGTAGGAAGGTGTTGATGTTCCAAGCCTGCACAGCGAGGGCGGCTTGCAACAGGGAGCCGTCTACCATCTGGCCCTGACCGGTGCGTTCCCGGTGATAAAGGGCCACCATCACCCCCAGGGCCAGGAGAAAGGCCCCCACCTGGTCGGCCAGGCCGTTGACGGTGCGGCAAGGGGGGCCATCGGGCTCGCCGGTGATGCTCATGATGCCGCCTCGGGCCTGCACCAGGGGATCGAGGGCCGGCAGATGGGACTCGGGGCCCCGCAGCCCGAACCCAGAGGCGGAGGCATATATAAGGCGGGGGTTGAGGGGACGGAGACTATCGTAGTCCAGGCCCAGCCGCTGGGCCACCCCAGGGCGGAAGTTCTGAACTAGGATGTCCACCCCACGCACCAGGCGCCGCAGCACCTCTCGCCCCTTCTCCTGCTGCAGGTCCACCACGATGCTCCGCTTGTTGCGGTTATGGGTCTCGAAGTAGGCGTTGGGGGCGTCGGGGCGGAGGGCGTACATCACCAGGGAGCGGCCAGGGTCGATGGCATTGGGGCCCTCCACCTTGATGACGTCCGCTCCGAAGTCAGCCAGGACGGCGGAGGCCATAGGTCCCTGCTGCCAGATGGTGAGGTCGAGCACCTTGATGCCTTCCAGTGCCAGCATCGTTTCCTACCCCCTTTATGGTCTGTGGGAAAGCTCCTTCAGCTTCCCCACCAGCGCCGGCAGGGCGACGCCCGCCGGGGCCCGGATGACCACATCGCACAGGTCGCTGAGGGCCGTCTCCATAGGGTTCACCTCGATGAGCTTCCCCCCTTGTCTTTTCACGTCCACAGGGAAGCCTGCAGCGGGGTAGACTACGCCCGAGGTGCCCACCAGGAGCATGCAATCACACATGGCCGTCTGGCGGATACATTCGTCCAGGGCATCGGGAGGTATGGGCTCCCCGAACATGACGGTGTCCGACTTTACTATGCCCCCACAGTGGGGGCAACGCGGCGGTATCTCCTTGATCTCGAATTCCTCCACCCACCAGCGGGTATGACACCTTATACATCGCAGCTTGCGGCGGTTGCCATGGATCTCCGTGATGTTGCGGCTCCCTGCCTCTTGGTGCAGGTTATCGATGTTCTGGGTGATGATGTGGTGGAGGAAACCCAGGTCTTCCATCTCCTTCAGGGCGTAGTGGCCGGGGTTAGGGCGCGCCTGGTCTAGGGCTTCTAGTAACTCCCGGTACACTGGGGAAGGGCGCATCCGCTCCTCCCACCAGCTCTTGGGGTCTTCCAGAAAGCGCTGGTAGCCCAACATGTCGGGCTCCCCATACTTGGTCCAGAGGCCCCCTGGGCCCCGGAAAGGGGGGATTCCTGACTCCACGGAGAGGCCTGCCCCCACCAGGGCTACCACGTGCCGTGATCGGAGGATGATGTGGGCGGCCTCCTCCACCCGTGCCTCTTGCTCCTGAGGCAGGGTCATGGCGCTCCTCCCGGGGTGGGTATCAAGGTGACGATGACGGTCCTCTCCCGTGGTCCATCGAACTCGGCCAAGAAGATGCCCTGCCAGCGGCCCAGGGCTAGGTCGGCCCCCTCCACGGGGACCCAGGCCCCCTGCCCTACTAGGCTGCTCTTGATGTGGGCGTCGGCGTTGCCCTCCAGGTGATGGTAGCGACCGTTGCGGGGCACTAAGGCCGCCAGACGCTCTAGGATGTCCTGACACACCGAAGGGTCGGCGTTCTCGTTGATGATGATGCCGGCGGTGGTGTGAGGCACGAAGAGGTAGCAAAGGCCCTGAACAAGGCCGCTTCTTCGCACCACCTCCCTCACCTCGGAGGTGATCTCCTCCAAGGATTCCCTGCCGCGTGTCTGCACCTTGATGTGAGCGCGCATGGCTGTCCTCAGGCTGCTCCCTCATTATATTAGGCGCCCGTCCTGACGTCAGCTCTGGCTTGACCTGTCCCTCGGATAGGGATACGGTGCTGGGGGATGGACCGCACCCCATGCGTATTGAGCATCGCTGGCTCCGACCCCAGTGGAGGGGCAGGTATCCAGGCTGACCTCAAGACGTGTGCCGCGCTGCAAGTCTATGCGGCCACGGTGGTTACGGCCGTCACCGTTCAAGATACCGCGGGGGTCAGGGAAGTATTTCCCCTGCCCGCTGCCTTGGTGGCTGCTCAATTGGACGCCATTGCTCGTGACGTGGCCTTGGCATCTGTCAAGACGGGCATGCTGGCCACGGCGGAGACGGTGGAGGTGGTGGCTGCCAAGGTGCGGGAACACTCCCTCCCCCACCTAGTGGTGGATCCCGTCATCTCCTCCCACGATGGCTTCCCTCTCCTCACGGAGGACGGGATAGAGGCCCTGAGGCGTCTCCTCCTCCCCCTGGCCACAGTGGTCACCCCTAACCTGCCGGAGGCGGAGAGGCTGGTGGGTCACCCCCTGCGGGATCCGTCTGACATGCGGTTGGCAGCCAAGGAGATCCGGTCCCTTGGGCCAAAACTGGTGGTCGTGAAAGGTGGGCATGGCGAGGGGCCGTTGGCAGTGGACCTTGTCTATGACGGCCAAGCCTATCTGGAGCTCTCGACCCCTCGGCTGCAGGGGGTGGCGGCCCACGGCACCGGCTGTACGTTCGCCACGGCCATTGCTGCCTTCCTGGCGCGGGGGATGGAGCCCCTGGAGGCTGTGCGCCAGGCCAAGGATTTCGTGGCCCAGGCCCTGGCCCATGCCTTCCCCGTGGGTCGGGGGCGGAGGCCTTTGCACCACTTCTGGGCCTGGTGGCGGGCTCCCCCGGAAAGGGCGAGTTGACATCCCTTGGGCAGGGGTATAAGCTGACGGTAGAGCCTGCCGGTGGACAGGCCCGATCGGGAGCTCGGGTGCCTGGGCTCTGCCCGGGCCGGCCGGGCTGAGAGGCCCCGACCGTAGCGGGGCGACCGTCGGAACCTGACCTGGGTAATGCCAGCGGAGGGAAGGGCACGGCAGGCCAAGCTGAAGCCCTCTTGGTACCGCCGTCCCCTCCCGCTGCAAAAGTCAGGTCCCCCGGCTAAGGCATCGGCCTTTGGAGGTGAGGCAAAGGTGGCACAGGCGTTGGAGACCATAAGGGCCCCCATCCCCCCGGCGTTTCCCAACAGCCGCAAGGTGTACGTGGTAGGCTCGCGCCCTGATATACGCGTGCCCTTCCGTGAGGTGCTTCTGTCGCCCACCAAGACAGCGAGGGGCGAGGAGGAGAACCCCCCGCTGCGCCTTTACGACACCAGCGGCCCCTACTCCGACCCGGCCGTGGAGAAGGACCTGGCACGGGGACTGCCTCCCATTCGTCTGGCCTGGATCCTAGAGCGGGGGGATGTGGAGGAGTATGAGGGCAGGTCTCTGGACCCTCGGGACGATGGTCTGCGACCGGGAGAGGAGCGCCGTTTCGGCCTGCCTCAGCGACGCCGGCCCCTGCGGGCCAAGGCGGGGCGGGCGGTGACGCAGATGCATTACGCCCGTCGTGGCATCGTCACCCCGGAAATGGAGTTTGTGGCCATAAGGGAGGGGGTAGACCCGGAGTTCGTGCGACAGGAGGTAGCCCGTGGCCGGGCCATCATCCCCGCCAACATCAACCACCCTGAGCTGGAGCCCATGATCATCGGCCGCAACTTCCTGGTGAAGGTCAACGCCAACATCGGCAATTCGGCTTTGGCCTCCTCGGTGGCCGAAGAGGTGGAGAAGATGATCTGGGCCATCCACTGGGGGGCGGACACGGTGATGGACCTCTCCACCGGCAAATACATCCACACCACCAGGGAGTGGATCCTTCGCAACTCCCCGGTGCCCGTGGGCACAGTGCCCATCTACCAGGCGCTAGAGAGGGTAGGCGGCAGGCCGGAGGACCTCTCCTGGGAGGTGTTCAGGGACGTCCTCATCGAGCAGGCCGAGCAAGGGGTGGACTACTGGACGATACACGCTGGCGTGCTCCTGCGCTACATTCCTCTAACGGCTAAGAGGGTGACGGGCATCGTCTCCCGTGGGGGATCCATCATGGCTGCCTGGTGCTTGGCCCATCACCAGGAGAACTTCCTCTACACCCACTTCCGCGAGATCTGCGAGATCGCCCGCACCTATGATGTCTCCCTCTCCTTGGGCGATGGTCTACGCCCTGGCTCCATCGCCGATGCTAACGACGAGGCCCAGCTGGCGGAGCTCCGCACCCTGGGGGAGCTGACCAAGATAGCCTGGGAATATGATGTGCAAGTGATGATCGAGGGCCCGGGCCACGTCCCTATGCACAAGGTGAGGGAGAACGTGGAGCTGCAGATGGAGTGGTGCCATGAGGCCCCCTTCTACACTCTGGGGCCCATCGTCACCGATATCGCCCCTGGCTACGACCACATCACATCGGCCATCGGGGCGGCCATGATCGCCATGTATGGCACGGCCATGCTGTGCTATGTGACCCCCAAAGAGCACCTGGGCCTGCCCAATAAGGAGGACGTCAAGCAGGGGGTCATCACCTATCGCATCGCCGCCCACGCTGCCGACCTGGCCAAAGGTCACCCCATGGCCCAACGCTGGGACGATGCCCTCTCCAAGGCCCGCTTCGAGTTCCGGTGGGAGGACCAGTTCAACCTCTCCCTGGACCCAGAAACAGCTCGCGCTTACCACGACGAGACCCTGCCCGCTCCTGGGGCCAAGGTGGCCCACTTCTGCTCCATGTGCGGCCCCAAGTTCTGCGCCATGAAGATCACCCAGGAGGTGCAGGAATATGCCCGCCGACGCGGTATCCCCCTGGAGGAGGCCCTTCAGGAGGGCATGAAGGAGAAGGCGGAGGAGTTCCGGCGCGCTGGCTCCCGTCTCTATGTGGAGAGCGAGTAGGGAGATGAGGGGATGGAGGACTACCTAGAGATCGCTGGCAAGAAGTTCCGCTCCCGTCTCATTGTGGGCACGGGGCGGTTCCGGTCCATGGAGGAGATGGTGAAGGCCATCGAGGCCTCAGGGGCGGAGATGGTGACGGTGGCTATAAGGCGTCTCCCCCTGGATCGGCCAGGTGAGCCCAACCTCATGGACTACATCGATTGGAACAAGTATCAGATCTTGCCCAACACGGCCGGTTGCCGCACCGCTGAGGAGGCCATCTTTATCGCTCGCTTGGCGCGGGAGTTGACGGGCACCAACTGGATCAAGCTGGAGGTGGTGCCCGACCCCCGCTACCTCCTGCCCGACCCCATCGGGACACTGCGGGCGGCGGAGCAGCTAGTAGCGGAGGGGTTCGTGGTGCTGCCCTACATCCACGCCGACCCGGTGCTGGCTAAGCAGCTGGAGGAGGTGGGGTGTGCCACGGTCATGCCCCTGGGCTCGCCCATAGGCTCTGGGCGGGGCATCTTTACCCTGGAGGAGATCCAGATCATCGTCGAGAATGCCAAAGTGCCAGTGGTGGTGGATGCTGGCCTTGGGGCCCCATCCGACGCGTCCTTGGCCCTGGAGGTGGGGGCCGATGCTGTACTGGTGAACACGGCCATCGCCCAGGCCAAGGACCCAGTCCTCATGGCGGAGGCCTTTCGTCTGGGGGTGGAAGCGGGACGCAAGGCCTTCTTGGCGGGCCGCATCCCCAAGAAGGCCCTGGCGGAGGCCTCCAGCCCCATGGAGGGGGTGCCCAGGCCAGCCTCTTGAGGTGTTGACCTCCCTCCCTGGCCTTGGCACTCCGATGATGAAGTTCCTTCGTTCACCCTCATGTCGTGAGCGAGGGGGGTGAAGGGGTGAGAGCATCATCTTTGCCCCTTCCCTGCCTCATGTTGGTGACCGACCGCCACCTGTCCTCTCTGCCGTTGCCCCAGGCGGTGGCCCAGGCGACGGCAGGTGGGGTAGGGGTGGTGCAGCTCCGAGAGAGAGACCTCCCGGCTGGCCAGCTGCTGGCTTTGGCGCTGGAGCTGCGCCGGGCCATGGCAGACGAAGCCCTGTTGGTCATCAACGACCGGGTGGATGTGGCCCTGGCCTGCCATGCTCAAGGCGTCCACCTCCCCGAGGCGGGCCTGCCAGTGGCCGCTGCCCGCCGTCTGGTGGGGGAGAGGATGCTGGTGGGCCGGTCCGTCCATGGCTTGAAAGAGGCCCTGCGAGCACAAGAGGAGGGGGCGGACTACGTAGTGGTAGGGCCTATATATCCCACTCCTTCCCATCCCGGGGTGGCAGGGGCGGGGCCTCAACTTGTGCGGGAGGTGGCCAGTGCCTTAAAGATACCTGTGCTGGCCATCGGTGGCATCGACGAAGGGCGGGTGACGGAGGTGGTGAGGGCAGGGGCGGCAGGTATAGCTGTCATATCTGCTATATTGGGTAGCGGGGACATGATAGCGGCGGCCCGGCGCCTGCGGGAGGCCTTGGAAAGGAGCTGGGCAGGGCTAAGGGCATGAAGGTCATCATCAATGGCGAACAGATAGAGCTCCCGCGCCCCATGACCATCGCCGAATACGTGGCGGAGCTGCCGGCCGATGCCCGACATGTGGCCGTGGCCCGCAACGGGGAAGTGGTCCCTCGTCACCTGTGGGCCCAGGTCACCCTTCAGGAGGGGGACGTCCTAGAGGTGGTGCGCATGGTGGGCGGTGGCGCTGGGATGCCACACTGCACAAGCACAAGATGGGGGGCGACATCTTTTTGGCGGTAGAATGGTGTTAGATGTTCGAGCGGGGGGTGGAGAGCGATGCGCGGCTTGTTGGTCGGCTTCTTGATGGGGCTGGTGGTAGGACTGGCCTTGGGCCTTATGGTGGCGCCCAGCGCCGGGGCAGAGATGCGACAGCGCATCCGGGAACGGACGGCCCCTGCCCTGGAGAGAGTGCGCGAGAGGTTGCGGCGGCAGCAGGAGGCAGCTTAGCGCAGACGGGCCAGGAACCCGAACCCTTGACCCCACAGGCGCATAATATCGGCCAGGAAAGCCAACGGGTTGGCCTGCAGGGCTGGAGTCACGTGCCGGAAGATGGTCAGCTCAGAGTAGATGGCGTGGCGATCCATCGCCCGCAGCTCATCCCGTAGCGCTCTGGACTGTGTATAAGGGACGAATGGGTCGTGCCGGTCGGCCACGATGAAGACGGGTGCCCTCACATTCTGTAGATGGGTACGGGGGGAGAGGATGTCCAGCACCCGCGCCAGCTCCGGCGGGGCCTGGGAGAGGGCCTGTAGGGCCAGCAAGGGGTCCTGGGCGTTCAGGACCTGGTAAATAAGGCTTGCCGTCAGCGAGACCTCGCCAAGGGGAAGGCGGCCCACTTCCAGGGCTATAGCCAACCTCTCGCGCTCCCTGGCGTCGGGAACATAGTACAGGAGGCTGCGCTGCAGCACCTGGCGGGCCCTAGGGGCGGGCTGCCACCTCTGCCATCCTTGGGCGGTGGGCATGGCCCCGGTGGCCACGGCAGCGATGAGCTCACGCACATCGTAATAACCGCCGAAGGACCCCACGCTGTGGACCAGCTGGCTTATTCTCGGGTCGGCGGCGGCGGCAAAGGCGATGCCCTGACCTATGGAAAACCCCAAGATGCCTATCCGATTGGACTCGACATAAGGCAAAGCCCGCAAATAAAGGAAGGAGGCCACCACCGCCTCTTTATCGTCGGGGTGCAGGACATCATGGGAGAGGTAGGGGAGGACTGGCAGCATCACCACGCGGCCCATACGGGCCACGGCTTGGGCCAGGCGCACCGCCTGGGGGTGATGACGGGCCTCAGGCGCTGCCCCCATGACCACCAGCAGGGCACCGTGAGGGCCACTTCCTGGCGGCCGGTAGACGTCTGCCTCCACGGTGAGGCCGTTGGGGGCGGCCAAGACCAAGGTCTCCACCTGGGGCTGGGGGCCCTGCAGGCGGGCGAGGGGGGCGGGAAGCTCCGCTAGGATATGGGGGTAAAGCATCAGGGTGCGGACAGCCAGGCGCGAAGGCCCCCAAGCCCATAGGAAGGATCCTATGGACACGAACACCAGGCAGATGGCCACGGCGAGCCAATAACGTCTCAGGAAGGCCTTCACCGTCCCTCCCCTGCCTGCTATTTTAGCGTCGGGTATGTCCACCACTTGGGACCATAGGTTGCGGGGGCTGTACGTCATCATCGACCACCAGGTGGCCGGTGGCCGGGACGAGGTGGCGTTGGCGCAGGCCGTCCTGGAAGGGGGGGCGAGCATCCTCCAGTGGCGCGACAAGGCCCGCCCCAAGGGTCTGCAGTTGCCGGTGGCCGAGGCTATATCCCGCCTATGTCGGGAGGCAGGCGTCCCCTTCATCGTCAACGATCATCTGGACCTGGCCCTCGCCTGCGGGGCACAGGGAGTGCACCTGGGCCAGCACGATTTGCCAGTGGCGGTGGTTCGCCGTCTGGCCCCTAGGGATTTCATCGTAGGGTGCTCCACCAACAACGTGGCGGAGGCCTTGCGGGCGCAGCAGGAGGGAGCTGACTACGTATCGGTGGGGCGTCTCTTCCCCACGGCGTCCAAGGCCGATACCCGGCCCGCCACCTTGGACACGCTGCGAGCGGTGAAGGGGGCGGTGAGGGTGCCTGTATGTGCCATCGGCGGCATCGATGAGAGCAACGTGAGGTTGGTCCTTGAAGCGGGGGCGGACATGGTAGCCGTCATCGGAGCAGTCGTGTCCGCCCCTGACCCCCGGGAGGCCACCCTTCGGCTGGCCTTCCACTTCAGGAGGTGAAGAAGCGGGCGGGAGAGAAGGGCTCCAGGCCCGCAGCCTCTCCGCGCACCAGCCAGCGGGCCAGGGCCTGGCCGGTGATGGGGGCCAAGAGGACGCCATTGCGGAAGTGCCCGGTGGCCACCCACAGCCCCTCCCATTGGGGTAGAGGGCCGATCACGGGCAAACCATCGGGCGAACCCGGACGCAGGCCTGCCCAGGAGGAAGCCACCTCTGCCCTGGCCAGAAACGGGACCAGATGGCCAGCCATGCGACGTAGACGGCGGAGGCCTGCCCGTGTGGTATGGGGCCGGAACCCCACCCTCTCCACCGTAGCCCCGGCGTAGGTGAAGCCCCGTGTCTTGGGCACCAGGTACCCCTCTGGTCCCCAGATGATGTGGCGCACCACCAAACCACGGTAGGCCACCATCTGGCCCCGAACGGGAGGAGTATCGATGGGGATACCCACAGCCTTGAGAAGGCGGCCGCTCCAGGCGCCGGCTGCCACCATCACTGTGGCAGCCAGGAGCCGGCCCCGGGATGTACGCACGCCCATCACCCGCCCTTTGCGGTGGAGGAGGCGTAGAGCCTCGGCCCCCACCTCGATGCTAGCACCCAGACGCCGTGCCGCCTCGGCCAGAGCCTGGGTCAGGGAGCTCGCCTCCACCTGCCCCTCCCGCGGTGAGAAAAGGGCCATGGTCACCTGGGGCGATAGCCGCGGCTCCAGGAGGCGGGCCTCCTCCCCTCTTAGCAGCTCCACGCCCATGCCGAGGGAGGAGAGCCACTGATAGCGTGCCCTTAGCTGTTCATCATCGGCGGGAGAGAAAGATACCCGTAGGAGGCCACACTGCGAGTATCCCGTATCGATGCCTGTAAGCTCCCGTAATTCCTCCACCAAAACGGGGAACATGTTCAGGCTTTTCAAGGCTAAGTCCAGAAAGGGGCCAGGCCCATGGACCTCGGCCAGGGGAGCCAGCATCCCTGCTGACGCCCCTGATGCCTCCCCCCCTATCTCCCCTCTTTCCAGGACGGTGGCTCGTACCCCCTCCTTAGCCAGGTAGTAGGCCAGGGCGCAGCCGATGATGCCCCCACCAACGATGAGGACGTCAGGCCTGCTCATGGCTGCCGCCTCACCGGGCCAGCTGTTCCACCAACCGACGGAAGGCGAGGTGGGCCTTCCCCTTGAGGATGCCTCCGTGGCCGAAGCAGGCCACCTGAAATTCCAGGCCAGCTATTCGTCGTAGGGACTCCTTGGCCTGGTCCATATCCAGGGTGAACAGAGCAGGCGGAGGGCGGAGTCCCAGGACGTTGATGGCGGCATCCCCCACCAGCAGGACGCCCCCGTGCCGCTCCCACAGCAGGCATATGTGGCCTGGGGTGTGCCCGGGGGTGTGGACCACCCTCAGCCGGGCGGGAGTTATCTCGTCCCCATCTTGGACCTCCCAGTCCACAGCTGTCTTAGATGCTGCGGGCATCAGGCGGCTCAGGGCCTGCGCGGCGATGCGGGCAAGGCCCGTCAGCTGGGGGATGGAGGGCGCCTTCTCCCCCCGAATATATGGTGCGTCGGCCTGGTGAGCATAGACGGTGGCGCCTGTGGCATCGCGCAGCTCCTTAAGGGCGCCCATATGGTCAGGATGGTGGTGGGTAATGACGATGTGGCGCAAGGCTTCCTTGCCCCGTCCTAGGTCGCTCAGCGCCGAGAGGACGCGCTGGCCCCGCCCCGGCAACCCCGTGTCCACCAACGTCAGTTCCCCATCAGCCTCCACCAGGTAAGCGTGAACGTAGCCCATGGTGATCTGATAAAGCCCTGGCATGATCAGCGTGGCCATGGCGATACCTCCTTGCCGCCGGGCCTATAGCCATCCTCATCCCCCCTTGATAGAATAGCTGTCGAAATTTGAGGGTGTAAGGGTTATGCGCTGGGGAGTCACCATTCCGCTGGAGGGCATCCCCCTTTCTAAGCATGGGGAGGCGCTGCGTCTGGCTGAGGAGATGGGCTACACAGACTTCTGGACGGTGGAGGTGGATGGCCTGGATGCCTTTGTGCCAGCCGCCGTGGCCGCCACAACCACCGAGAGAGCCCACATCGGCACGGCCATCGCCAACATCTATACCCGCGGGCCGGCCCTTTTGGCCATGAGTGCCGCTGCCGTGGCGGAGGCCGCACCGGGCCGCTTCATCTTGGGGCTGGGAGTGAGCACTCAGACCATCGTGGAGCGTTGGAACGGCGGGAGGGTGGAGCAACCCTTGGCGCGCATGCGGGAGATGGTGCGTTTCCTGCGCTCCGTATGGGCGGGCGAGCGGGCCTCCAGCCAGCTCTTAGGAGTGCAGGGGTTTCGTCTCTCGCGACGCTTGGCCTCTCCCCCGCCCATCTTCGTGGCGGCCCTTAGGGAGGGCATGCTCCGCCTGGCGGGAGAGGTGGCTGATGGGGTTATCATCAATTGGCTTTCCCCCGATGATGTCCCCAGGGTGGTGGCCGTGGCCCGGGAGGGGGCAGCCAGGGCGGGCAAGGACCCCCAGTCTCTAGAGGTGGCCTGTCGCATCTTCGTATTGCCGCCTTTGCCCGATGGCGCCATCAGGGCCATCGGCCGGCGCTTGATGGCCGCTTACCTGACAGTCCCCGTATATGCCCAGTTCCATGCCTGGCTGGGGCGGGAGGAGGTCATCCGGCCCATGCTGCAGGCTTGGCAGGCTGGGGACAGGCAAGGGGCCCTGGAGCTCATACCCGATAGCCTCCTGGAGGAGCTGTTGGTCTTCGGGTCGCGACAGGAGTGTCTGGACAAGATCGAGGCCTATTGCCGCCAAGGCGTGACCATTCCCGTCCTCCTCCTGCTGGCCGTGGGGCAGACGCCCGAGGAGCAGGGGGAGATGGCCTTGCGCATGCTTAAGGAGCTGGCCAGGCCATAGGAGGGCTGCAGATGGACTTGCCAGGCAAGGTGGCCATCGTGACAGGAGGAGCCTCGGGCATCGGCAGGGCTACCGTTGTGGCCCTGGCCCGCCATGGAGCCAAGGTGGTGGTGGCCGACATCGACCGCTCTGGGGGAGAGGCGGTGGTGGAGGAGGTGCGGGCGATGGGGGGAGAGGCGGCCTTCGTGGCCACCGACGTCACATCCTGGGACGAGCTGGAGGCCATGTTCGCCTTCGCCGAGGCCACCTTCGGGGGTGTGGACATCTTGCACAACAACGCAGGGGTGGGCACGGGTCGACCCCGTTACCCTCAGGCCCCTCGCGAGCGGTGGGAACGCACCTTGGCCATCGACTTATGGGCGGTCATCGCTGCCACCCAGCTGGCGGTACCGGCCATGCGCCGCCGCGGGGGAGGCGTTATCGTCAATACTGCCTCCTTGGCTGGAGTCACCACCTATGTGCCGGACCCCATCTATGCGGCAGCCAAACATGGGGTGGTGGGCCTCACCCGTGCTCTGGCCCCCCTCAAGGACACCTATAACATCCGCGTCAACGCCATCTGCCCGGGGGTGGTGGACACGCCCCTGATATGGAAGGGGTTGGAGGGTCTTAGTCCTGAGGAGAGGGCACAGGCAGAGGAAGCTATCCGCCAGATGCCCAAGCTACGGCCGGAGGAGGTGGCGGAGGCTGTGTTGGAGATAATACGGGACGATTCCATGGCTGGGGAGGCGGTGGGCCTGCTGCCGGGTCGTCCCCCGCGCATTATCCCGCCCTCCATCACCCTGCGGGGCGACCCTGCCCAGAGGTTCTAGCCCCTCAGCTCGGGCATTTCGGAGTGATCGGCGATCTCCAGGCCGCGGCGGGCCAGCATTATGGCCGTGTCCCCCACCCGCTCAAAACCCTCGCCCACGGTGCCCCCTGCTAGGTAGCGGGCGTACATGTTCTCCAGGATGACGCTGAGCTTGAAGTGGGCCAGGACCACGTAAAAGTCCAGGTTGCGCAGGTCGCGACCGCTCTTCTCGGCATAGCGTTGGGCCACCTCGTGCCACTTGAGGAAACCCGGCAGGGCGGTGACAGCGCCTGCTGCCACCCGCAGGCTCTCCTCCTCCCGTTCCGCCCAATACATGCGCAGCATGCCCACGTCGGCCAGGGGGTCGCCTAAGGTGGCCATCTCCCAGTCCAGGATGGCAATGATGTGGCCGTCCCGGTCCACGATGGCGTTGTCCAGCCGGTAATCGCCGTGGACGATGGAGTGGTCGCTCTCGCTCATGGTGAAGCTGTTGAGGCGGCGACAAAGCTCGTCCAGCTCCGGCACGTCCCGGAAGCGGATACGTTGCCACTGCTCGGTGAAACGTCTTACTTGGCGGGCCAGATATCCCTGGGGGCGGCCGAAGTCAGCCAAGCCCACCTCGTTAGGGCGCAAGGCGTGCAGCTCCGCCAGGATGTCCACCAGCTCCTCCGCCATGCGCCGGCGTTGGGCTTCATCATAGCGACGGGCCACCTCCTGGGGGTCCACGGGGATGAACCCCTCCACGTACTCCATGATGTAGAAGGGGGCCCCTATCACCTCCGGGTCTTCGCAGAGGGCCAAGGGCCTGGGCACGGGCACCTTAGTGTCCTTGAGGGCCGATAAGACGCGGAACTCGCGCTTCATGTCGTGGGCTGTGGGTTGTACGTGAGACAAGGGAGGGCGTCGCAGCACCCAGGAACGTCCTCCATCGGTCACGCGGTAGGTGAGGTTGGAGCGGCCGTGCCCGATGAGCTGGGCCTCCAGGTCGTCTACCTCTGCCACATGGGCACGGAACCAGGGCAGTAGCCTTTCTATGACGATGCCTGGCACGTCCTTGCCCATTTTTCATCACCTGCCCTTCACGGCCGATACCCATTATAATAGCGGAGAAGCCAGGGATAGCTCATCCGCCTAGGAGGACGGATATGGCCATCGACTTCACCCTGCCCAAGGAGATCGAGGACATAAGGCAGTGGGTGCGCCGCTTCATGCAGAACGAGGTGGCGCCGGTGGAGGAGCAGCTGCGCAAGGAGCGGGCGCCGCGGGAGGCCTGGGTGCGGGCCATCAGGGACCTGCGGCAGAAGGCGCGGCAGATCGGCCTGTGGAACCCTCACCTGCCGCCTGAGTGGGGAGGCATGGGGTTGGGCCCCACGGCCATGGCCTTTGTGCACGCTGAGGCGGGCCGCACCGCCATCGGCCCCTTCGTCATGAACGCCCAGGCCCCTGACGAGGGCAACATGCACACCCTCCTCCACTGGGGGACGCCGGAACAGAAGGAGAAATACCTGCGTCCCTTGGCTGAGGGGCTATGCCGCTCCTGCTTCGCCATGACGGAGCCAGAGGTGGCCGGGTCCGATCCGACCCTTATCCGTACGCGGGCTGTGGAGGAGGGCGACTACTGGGTCCTCAACGGTCACAAATGGTTCGCCTCTGGGGCCCGCGGCGCCAAGTTTGCCATCGTCATCGCTTGCACCGATCCCGATGCCGACCCTCCCCAGGCCCGCAATTCGGCCTTCATCGTCGACCTCCCCGCCGAGGGGTGGCATCTGGTGCGCACCATCGAGACCATGGCTGGCGAGGGGAATCACGGCGAGATCTGGCTCAACGATGTGCGAGTTCCCAAGGAGAACATGCTAGGGGGCCGGGGGCAGGGGCACCTACTGGGCCAGTACCGCCTGGGCCCCGCCCGCCTGGCCCACTGTATGCGCTGGATCGGGCAGGCGGAGGTGGCCCTGGAGATGATGGTAGATAGGGCCCTTAACCGCTTCGCCCATGGCTCCCTTCTGGCCGAAAAGCAGGCCATTCGTTGGATGATCGCCGAGTCGGCCATGGAGCTCTACATTGCCAAGCTCATGGTCCTGCACGCCGCCTACAAGATCGAGAACGGCCTTCCCTTCCGACAAGAGGTCTCTATGGCCAAAGTACACGTGGCCAACACCCTATGGCGGGTCCTAGACCGGGCCATCCAAGTCCACGGGGCCCTAGGCTACTCCACCGATCTGCCTTTGGAAAGGATGATGCGGGCTGCCCGCGCTGCCCGTCTGGTGGACGGGGCCGACGAGGTGCACATGGACTTCATCGCTCGCCATGTCATTGAGGCCTTCCAGGAGACGGGCAAGGTGAAGAGGGCTCTGGGCGACCTCATGTGATGGGATCCATACTCCCAATCTCTCCACTGACCATCTTCGCTGTTGGCGGCGCCCATGGGTACTGTGTAAAAAGGTGTCATCGGTGCGGTGGCTGACGAGGTGAGGGATGATGGCCAAGAGAAGCCTTTCCCGCTGTGTGAAGCTGGACCTGGGCTGCGGTAAGAATAAGGTCCCCGGCGCCATCGGCGTGGATGTGGCCCCTGTGGAAGGGGTGGATGTGGTGGCCGATTTCAACTGGGGCCTCCCCTTCGTTGATAGCTCGGTAGACGAGGTGCATTGCTCGCACGTGTTGGAGCATGTGCCCCACTTCCTGGCTTTTATGGAGGAGATCTGGCGGGTGCTGCGCCCAGGGGGCCGGGCCTACATCCGTTTCCCCCACGCTTCCTCTAGCTTCCACACTTGGAAAGACCCCACCCACTACCGCCCCCTACTGGTGGCTACCTTCCACTATTTCGACACGGCCACTGAGGACGGCTACCTATACGGGTACTATAGCCGCGCCCGCTTCCGCATCGTCCGCTCCCGGCTGCGGTTCGTACTCGCCTCCGCGCGGCGCTCAGGCAAGCTATCGCCGTTGCGCAGGCTGCTGGCGACCACGTTGGAGGCCTTGGCCAACCGTAGCCCTCGCGCCCAGTATCTGTGTGAAAGGTATTGGGGTCCCCTGGTAGGCATCGAGGAGGCGGAGGTGGTGCTGGAGGCCGTCAAGCCTGAAGCCGCCGCCTGAGGGCCCTAAGAGCGGGACGTAAGGCCCGCTTAAGGGATGGCGGCACGAGCCGGCTCCCCTTCTGCCACAGGAGCAAGGGGATGGACTCCCCCAACTCCCTGAGTTGACTATGGGCCTGCGCCAGCGCGCGTTCCCGATCCTCCAAGAGCTGGCGAATGTGTCCCGCTGCCTCTCGCAGGGAGCCCACCTCCTGTCGCAGCGCCGACACCTCCTCTCGAAGTCGTCCCACCTCCGCTTCGGCGGCCTCCTTGGCCCCTTGCAGCATCTGGATGGAGACATCGCGCCGTATGAGCTCCCGCAGGACAAAGTCACTGTAACGGGGTCCCAGCCCCACATGCGGTTGGGGATGGGGAAGGGGGCTATCGGAGGCCAGGGCCAGGAGGTAGAGGCAGTGGCTGGGCTGGGCCGGCTCCTCCTTGCTCACGGCCACAGATGGCGCAGGACCCTGTACGGGGAGAAGGCCCTTGGGGAGGGCGGCGCTGGCCAGCCAAAGGTCCTGGAGCCACAGCTCCGTCTCCCGGAACCGTTCCTGCAAGAGGGATATGAGCTCATCGGCAGTGAACTCCCTGAGGTGATAGGGGTTGCCGGGAGGATAGACATCCTTCTGAGGGGTGGAGAGGACCAGCAGACCATCACGAGCTAGGACGCGGCGCACCTCGTCCAGAAAGGCCTCAGGGTGCTCCAGGTGCTCGATAGTCTCAAGAGACACCACCAGCTGGAAGCTTCCATCGGGGAAAGGGAGATGGTGGGCATCCCCTAAGACGAACATAGGGCCCGGGTAATGACGCCTGGCATAGGCGATGGCCCCGTGGTCGCGGTCGATGCCCACCACCAGCTGGGCGCCGGCCTGGGCCAAAAGATGAGCGCCATAGCCGCTCCCGGTAGCCACGTCCAGAACCCGTCGTCCTGGGGCGAATTGGGCGCAGAACCGGTAGCGGAGGATGTGCTCCAGATAGGATACCTGGCCCTGGTGGGCCTCGGGCACCATCCTCTCTTCCGGCGCGGGGGAACTCATGGCCTTTCACCGTTGATTGTGCACCTTTTCCGCCCGTAACGTAAGGGCCTGGCCCTCAAAGACGGTGGCGTATAATATCAGGAGTTAGATGACCTGGGGAGGGTGAGATGCGTGTGCTAGTGACTGGCGGTGCCGGCTACATCGGGTCCACTCTCGTCCCCATGCTTCTGGAGCGCGGCTACGATGTGCGGGTGGTGGACTCCGGCCTCTTCGGGGTAGAACATCTCCCCACGGAGGCGGAAGTAGTGCTAGGGGACGTGCTGGACTTCCAAGAGGAGTGGCTGGAGGGAGTGGAGGCGGTGATCCACTTGGCTGCCCTCTCAAACGACCCCATGGCCGACTTCAGCCCTCGCCTCAACTACCAGGTGAACGCGGCGGGGGCAGCCCTGGTGGCCCAGATGTGCCGACGCCGGGGCATCCAGCGGTTCGTCATGGGCTCCACCTGCTCCGTCTACGGGTTTACGGAGCAGGAAGTGGACGAGGAATGGGACGCCCGTCCATCTTATCCTTACGCCATATCCAAGCTCATGGCCGAGCGGGCCCTGCAGTGCCTGGAGGGCGATGGCTTCCATCCCATCATCCTGCGCAAGGGCACCGTCATCGGCTGGAGTCCGCGCATGCGCTACGACTTGGTAGCCAACACCATGGTGAAGACCGCCCTGACGGAGGGGCGCATAGTGGTGCGTAACCCCCGCCTATGGCGCCCCATCCTGGACGTGAGGGACGCCGCTGCTGCTTACATCTGTGCTCTCGAGGCGTCTGCGGAGGTGACAGGGGTCTTCAACGTGGCCCTGGGCAACTACACCGTGGCCCAGATCGCCCAGGAGGTGGCTGAGGTGCTGGCCGAGCGAGGCATCAGCGTGACCATCGAGCACCAGAACCTGCCCGATGTGCGCAACTACCGCGTATCCACCCGTAAGGCGCGGGAGGTGTTGGGGTTCCAGCCATCCATATCCCTTAAGGACTCGGTCCGGAACATGCTGGACAAGATACAGGCAGGCATCAACGCCGACTTTGAAAACCCCCGTTACTACAACATCGAGTGGTGGCGGCGGGTAGTTGAGGGGGGCTTACCTCACAAGGCCTAACAGTCGGGCCACGTGTCGGGCAATGGCCAGGGAGGCGGTGAACCCCGGCGATTCGATGCCCCCCAGGTGTACGTACCCCTGATGGTGCCAGATGAGGAAGTCCTTGGGGCCCTGTCCGGGGGGATGGAGCTTAGGTCGGTAGCCCACCTGCCCAGGGGCTAGGTCCTCCGCCCGCAGGTCGGGGAAGAACTGTCGCCCCCCTTCCAGGAACTGGGGGAGGGCTTCGGGACGGGAGCGGAAATCGAGGGGCGCGTCCTCGGGCAGCCATTGGGCATCGGGTCCTAGGTGGACGTTCCCCTCTACGTCTAAGGTGACGTGAAGGCCTAGGCCCGTGCGGTCCTGGTGAGGGAGGGGGTATAGTAGGTGGCGCACCCTGGCGGCCACCTCTTTCCGCACCACGTCGAAATAGGCGCCGCGATTGATGAAGTGACGAAAGGGAGGGTTGTGGGGGCCGCCATCGGGCTCGTAGCCCAGCATGCTCCCGATGCGGTCAGCCTGCAGCCCAGCGCAGTTGACTACATAGCGCACCCCCAGCTCCTGATCCGCGCCATCGGGGCTGCGGTAGCGCACCAGCAAGCCCCCTCCATGGCGGCGGAGGCCTATCACCTCATGGCGGAAGGCCACAAAGGCGCCATGCGCGCGGGCCTCCTCCAAAAGGGAACGCATGAACGCCATCTGGTCCACCACTCCGGAGGTGGCGGAGAAGATGGCCCCCGCGGCCCGTAGGCCAGGCTGAAGGCGGGACACCTCCGCTGATGATAAGAGGTGAAGCTCGGGGACGCCGTTGGCCCGCGCTCCTTCTAAGAGCCTGTGCAGGGCTGGCAGCTCCTCTTCGTGCCAGGCGATGATAAGCTTCCCCAGGCGGCGGTAGGGCACCTTGTGCTCGTCTGCCCACTGGTAGAGGAGGCGGTTGCCCTCGATGCACAGGACGGTCTTCAGCCATCCGGGCGGGTAATATATACCAGCGTGTATGACCCCCGAGTTGTGGGAGCTATTCTCCATGCCAAAGGTGTGATGGCGCTCCAGGATGGCTACCGAGAGGCGAGGGGCCAGTTGGGCAGCTACCGCTAGCCCCACCACTCCCGCGCCGATGATGGCGACGTCGAGGTCCGCTGTGGGGCGCATGGTAAAGGCCTTCAACCTTTGCGGGGGGCTCTCCCCTCCACCTTAACATGTCCTGGCCTGGCCAGCAACGAACCCTCGTGCTATCCTTCGCTTTGGCCTCAGGGAATTGGCTATGGGCAAGGCATTGGAGAGCGGGGTCCCAGTTTATCCCACGCCGCGGGCCAAGAGGTGGATGGACGTTACTTTGGCCACTCTCGCCCTGGCCGTCCTATGGCCCATCTGGCTTCTGGCCTGCGTGCTAGTGCGCCTCGACTCCCCGGGCCCCATCCTCTTGCGCCAGAAGCGGGTGGGGAAGGACGGGCGCCTATTCCAGTTCTACAAGTTCCGCACCCTCGCTCGCGGAGAGGAGGACCTTTGCGTCCGTCTCCCCCAGGGGGACCTTTCACAACAGCTGCTGAGTCCGCCGGGTCCTAATCCCTGGGCTGGGGCCATTGGCCGTGCCCTGCGGGCCACCACCGTGGATGAGTTGCCTCAGCTCCTGAACGTGATCAAGGGCGATATGAGCCTTGTGGGGCCGCGGCCAGATCTGCCGGAGATAGTATCTCGCTGGCCTCCCTATTACCTGGAGCGACATAAGGTGAAGCCGGGCATGACCGGTCTAGCACAAATCAATGGGCGCTCCGACCTCACCTATGAGGAAAAGATCAAGTATGACCTGGAATATGTGCGCTACCACCCCCTACGGCGAGACATAGAGATTTTATGGCGGACCGTCTGGCTGGTGCTGAGCAAGCGTGGGGCCCGCTGAAGGCTGGCCGATGCTATGAAGGTCCTCTTTCTCACGCCTAGGTTCCCTTATCCCCCGCGGGGTGGAGGCCTGCAGAAGACGTGGGCCATGGTGGAGCTGCTGCGGCAACATGTGGACCTGTGGCTCTTCTGTTTTCATCAAGGCCAGCAGGACGAGCAGTGGGCTTCTGCCTGGGGCAAGAGGCTACGGATGCTACCTCTCTCCCGAGGGCGTAACCCGTTGAACTTCTTGGCCAGCTTGATCCGCGGCCTACCCCTTAGCGTGTACCGGAACCATTCCCAAGCCATGGCTCGTCTGGTGCGGGAGGCCATCGGGGAGGGGTTTGAGGCCGTAATAGCTGATCACCTATATATGGCTCATTATGTGCCGCCCGACTTTCCGGGGCGCCGCATTCTGCATCTGCACAACGTGGAGTCCCTGATGTGGGAGAGCCATGCCCGCCTCATGGGGGTAGTGGGGCCATTGATGCGGTGGGAGGCGGGGCGTCTGCGCCGACATGAGCTGGCTCTGTTTCCTCGCTTCCACCGCTTGTTAGTAGTGTGTGAGGAGGAGGGGAAGGCCGTAGAGTCCCTGGGGGTGCCAGGGGAACGGGTGATGGTGGTGCCCAACGTGGCACTCCCAGACCTGCTGCGTAGGCCTCCCTTGTCCCCCTCTCAAGGGATGACGGTAGCCTTCCTGGGCACCCTGAGCTGGCCTCCTAACGAGGCTGGCCTGCGATGGTTCATAAGCCAATGCTTTCCCATCCTGCGGCGTCTGTCCCCTGGGGTGCGGCTGGTGGTGGGAGGGCATAACCCACCACCTTGGCTACGGCGGGCGGCCCGCCGTGGGGAAGTGGAGCTGCTGGCTCCCCTAGGCCAGGAGGACGAGGAGCGTATATATCAGCGGGCGCGGGCCCTGGTGGAGCCGGCCTGGGGCGGTGGTGGCACACGGGTCAAGGTGCTCAATGCCCTGGCGCGTGGTCTGCCGGTGGTGACTACGCCACGGGGCCTCCAGGGGCTGGACCTTAAACCTGGCGTGCATGTGCTCGTGGCCCATAGTCCTCATGAGATGGCTGTGGCCCTCTCTCGCCTCATGGTGGACGATCAGCTGTGGCGAAGGCTGTCCCAGGCGGGGCGGGAAGTGGTGGGCCGGCTATATGTGCCGGAGGTGGCTTTGCGTCCCCTGTTGGAGGCCCTGACGTGAGACGGGTCACCCTTTTGGGTGTTCGCATCGACCTTCCCACGCGGCGGGAGCTGTTCTCCTTGCTGCGACAGGCGCTACAGGGCCCTTCTCCAGGCCTTGTGGACATCACCACTGTCAACGCCGAATGCCTGGCCATCGCCCACGCTGAGCCTGCCTATCGGGAGGCGTTGAGCCGCTGCCGCCTCAACCTGGTGGATGGTGTGGGAGTGGCCTTGGCTTTGGGACTCAAGGGGATAACGCCGGTGGAGAGGGTCCCTGGCCGGGAGCTGGTGGAGGTGCTGGCGGCCTTATGTCGGGAGACAGGGGCGGGGCTCTTTCTGTTGGGCTCCAGGGAGCAGGTGGCTAGGGAGGCGGCGTTGCGCCTCATGGCCCGCCACCCTGGCCTGGTGGTGGCCTGGCATTGTCCCCCCTTTTTACCAGGCCCCCAGATGCCGCCATCGGTGGAGCGAGCGGCCTTGGGGGCGTTGAGACACCACCGTCCCAAGGTGGTATGCGTGGCCTTGGGCATGCCCAAACAGGAGCTCTGGATTGGGCTCTACCGGCGCCGATTGTCCAGCCTGGGGGTGAGGATCGCCATAGGGGTGGGTGGGGCCTTGGATTACCTGGCGGGCGTGGTCCCTCTGCCGCCGGCGTGGGCCGCCCATTGGGGCCTGGAGTGGCTCCTGCGGCTTGTGCGACAGCCACGCAAGAGGTTGGGGCGGCAGGTGCGGCGTTTGCCCCTATTCATCGCACTCGCCCTGGAGGAGGCTTTGCATGCTCGACTTTCGGCCCTCGACAGGCCGCGTCGTCTCTGCTAACATCCCTTGCGGGAAGGGTCGGGGTGTAGCTCAGCCTGGATAGAGCGCACGGTTCGGGGCCGTGAGGTCGGCGGTTCAAATCCGCCCACCCCGACCATGCGGAGTCGGCATCGTCCTCACGCAACCTGTAGCCCTTTTTGTGGTGATGGGATGGGGGGGTGCCGGAGCGGCTGAACGGGGCGGTCTTGAAAACCGCTAGGGGCCTCGCGCCCCTCGTGGGTTCGAATCCCACCCCCCCCGCCAGGCACTTTTACAGACGAGCTCCCGATGGACCGCGAAACGTGCCGATGCTACGTGCGTGCTCGCTACCCCATGCTGAGGTCTGTTGGGTCGGAGACAGAGTGAAGGCATCTGCCCCTTCAGACACCACGCTCACTCGGAGTTGGCGCCCGCGCATCTGGTCGCCCATGGTGAAGACCACCAGGGTCAGGAGGGCGATGCCAAGGATGGTCTCCAACGAGGATGCCTTCTCCACGGCCGGCCCCTGGGGACGCCATCTCCGGCCTTGCCAGGTAGAAGAAGTAACAGGCGGACAGGGTGTAGTCGGGACCATCAAGAAGCTAGCTGCCTCTGTAGAAATGTGGCCGGGATCCCCTTGGGGGTCTTAGCTGGCAGGCCGCAAAGTCGGTAGGGGCCACGACAACGCATTGAGCAAGCGCAGGTTGTAGGTGAGGCCGGAGGGCAGGGCCTGCTTACACTGCATATGGACGGTGTCGCCAGGCGCCAGGGCTTGTGTCAAGAAGTTTGTGTAGACCTCTGTGTCTGGGGGGCATAGCGCTCACGGAGCATCTCCTCCAGGGTCTCCTTGGCCTGGTCAAAGCCTTTCAGCCGCCTCTCCTCCCATCTCCCCTCCTGCCTCTCGGCCTCCAGGTAGAGGAGCTTGTAGATGGCCTCCTCCTTGGAGAACTTGTGGTCCCGCACCTTGGTGCCGCGCCGCACCTCCCGAATGAAACGCTCCATCAGGTTGGTGCTCCGCAGATAGGGCCACAGGGCCCGCGGATAGCTGTAGAACCGCAGGAACGCCCCAGACTCCCGCCACCACAGGCCCACCACCCCAGGGTAGCGACTTCCCCAGGTGACCTTGAGCCGCTCCAGGGCCTGGAGGGCCTCCCTCCGGTCCTCGGCTAGGTAGACCTGCTTGAGGTCTTGGGCCAGGAGGGCCCGCTCCCTGGCCCGCACCTGCGCCAGGCTCCACCGCACCCCATGCACCACGCACCGCTGCCACTCCGCCTGGGGGTAGACCCTCCCCATGGCCTCGGGCAGGCCGGGAAGGCCATCGGTGATGAAGAGGAGGACCCGCCGCAGCCCCCGCTGCCACAGCTCCCTCAGGACGCCCTCCCACCCCAGGGCCCTCTCCGTGGGCAGCAGCCAGTAGCCCAGCACCTGTCTCCGGCCCTCCGGCGTTACCCCCAGGGCCACACTTGCCGCCTCCCGGCCCACACCTTCCCCCTCCCTGAAGACCTTCAGGAACAGGCCGTCCAGGTAGACGAAGGCCATCTCTTCGGGAAGAGGCCTTCGCCGGAAGGCCTCCGCCGCCCTCAGGACCTGGTCGGTGAGGGCGCTCGGGGTCTTGTGGGAGTAACGATGGCCCAACAGGAGGCCCAGGACCTCCGCCGCCTTACGCTGGGAGAGCCCCGCCGCATACAGGGCCACCGCCACCTCTCCCACGTCCACCAGGCAAGGACGGGGGGCTTCAGGAAGGCGGGATAGTACCTGCCTTCCCTGTCCCGGGGGGAGCTGGAGGCTTACCCGGCCAAAGCGCGTCTCCAGGGTTCGGGGGTAATGGCCGTTCCTGGTACCACCGTGTTCTCGCAGGAAGGCCTCTCTGTCTAAGTGCAGCAGGGTTTGCAGCACATCAGCCACCGTCTCCCCTACCGCCTCCCGCAGAAGGGCTCGCAGGGCATCCTCATCCATGAGGCACCTCCATGCTGGTCGTGCCCCCCTATTAAACACAGACTCCTACACATAATTCCTTACACGACCGACCGTCGCCTTGCCTTTCGCTGCTGCAACAAGTATCATTGCTTATACAATATCGTGGCGTCCCCCGCTGGTCGACGGCGCTGGGAGGGTCAGGTCTAGACCGTGGACAGGAAGCCCTGCACCATGGGGGAACTGAGGGGCTCCGGCTACAAGATCCTCTCCCTACAGGCGGAGATGCGCAAGAACCTCTCATCGAGAAGATGCGGCGCCGGGCTACTTCTCTTACCCCCCCAGCCCCGTCACCATCCGCAACACGCTGCCAGAGGTGAAGCGCTGCACTCAGAAGGGCATCGTCATCAACACCTTCATGCTGGACCGCAACTACTACCTGGAGGAGTTCGTGAACCAGATCGCCAAGATGAACAAGGGGCGCGTTTTCTACACCAGCCCGGACAAGCTGGGATAGTACGTCCTGGTGGACTAGGTGGCTCAGAAGCGCAAGCGGGTCATGGGTGGTAACCTCCGGTCCCGGCAACAGATGCCTGTGCTCACAGCGTCAGCAGGACGCCGCTGGCGCTGGCTCCAGGCCGGTGCCCTGGCGGTTCTTTTCTTCGGCCTGTTGCCCCAGCTGGTGTACCTGGGCCACTACGGCCCTGGCCATGAGGAGATAAACTCCCCCCAGGAGGCGGCTGAGCATGCCTGGCACTGCCATCTGGGACCCTCCATCTGCGCCGACAGCGGCGGCAAGGTGGCCGTGGCCCCGCCTGTCGCTTCAGTCCTCATCCTGGCCGCCCGCACCCTCTTCCTCCTGCTGACCAGGGAGACGACGCCTAGACCCCAGCTCCTCCTTCAGCGGCCCTTGCAACCCCCTCGCGCCGCCCGAGCGTACACCTAAAGGCAGGCTCTACTCACTTCCAAGGAGGGAGGTAAACGCACCATGTGGCGACCACTGTTGCTTTCCCTTCTCGCTCTCGGCTTCGCCCTGTGGGTACTGGTGCCGGAGGCGGCGCTGGCCCACGAGCGGCGAACCGTGGGCAGCTACACCTTCATCGTGGGCTTCATGAGCGAGCCGGCCATTGCCTACTACCCCAACGGCCTCGACCTGCGGGTCCAGGACGCCTCCGGCCAGCCAGTGACGGGGCTGGAGCAGACCCTCCGGGCCGAGGTCATCGTGGGTGGGGGCGCCGAGCGCCGCGAGCTGGAACTGGAGCGGGCCTTCAACCAGCCGGGCCGCTACTTCGGCCACTTCATCCCCACGCTGCCGGGCGACTACACTTTCCGCATCTACGGGCAGGTGGGAGAGCAGACGGTGGACGAGACCTTCACCTCTGGCCCGGGACGCTTCCACCCGGTTGAGGACCCGGCCGAGCTGCAGTTCCCACGCCAGTTGCCCACCACCCTTGACCTGCAGCAGTCCCTGGCTGACCTGCAGCAGTCCCTGGCCCAACGAGAGGGGGGCTCCGACGGCCTGGTGGCCCTGGCGCTGGGCATCGGCGCCGCCGCCCTGGCGGTGGCCTCCATCGACGCCGGCCTGCGCATCTGGGGAGCTATGGCCGCCCGCCGCGAGAGTTAGGTGGGACAGGTGAGAGCTAAGGCGGCCCAAGCGCTGGTATGCCTGTTGGCCCTGGCCGTGGCCTGGGCCCTGGGTGGGATGCCCAGGGCCCAGGCCCACGCTAACCTAGTGCGCTCCGACCCGCCCATGAACGGCTCCGTCTCCCAGGCACCCTCGCAGGTTCTGCTCTGGTTCAGCGAGCCTGTGGACGCCCGCTTCAGCCGCATCCAGGTAGTGGACTCGTCGGGCCAGCGCTGGGATAACGAGGACGTCCACCTGCACTTCGACGACACCAACCTGGGCGTAACCCTGAAAGGGGGGATGCCGGAGGGCACCTATACGGTGGTCTGGAGTGCCCTTTCGGCTGTGGACGGGCACCGCACCGTCGGCAGCTTCGCCTTCACGGTGGGGACCGCCGCCACGCCCCCTGCGGCCGCGGTGGTGGCCGAGAGCGGAGGCCCATCGGGGCCGCCCAAGGCCATGCGCGCCCTCGCCACGTGGCTGGAGCTGGCTACCGTCATCGGGCTGATGGGGGCGGTGGCCTTTTACCTGCTGGTGGCCCGACGGGCCACCGCTGCGTTGGAAGGCGGCGGCGAGCTGGCAGAGGTGAGGGCGGCGGCCCTGGCACGGCGCTGGACCGTCGCGCTGGCCGTGGCCTGTCTCCTGGCATCGGGCCTGGTCCTATGGGTAAGGGCCTGGGAGGCCGCGGAGAACGCGGCTGCCTGGAAAGCAGCGGGCCAGCTCCTGACAGACTCGTCGTTCGGCCGGGCCCTCATCGTGCGGGCAGCGCTTCTGGCGACGGCGGGCTACCTGGGGTTGCGCCTGTTCCGCCCCGGCCTACAGCACGGGGTCTATCACTGGATGCTGCTGGGGGTGGCAGCGGCGATCCCAGCCACCGTTAGCGTGAGCGGGCACGCCAACGCCCAGGGCCCGGCCGCCCTGCGGGTGGCCCTCGACTGGGCGCACCTGACGGCGGCGAGCATCTGGGTGGGGGGCCTAGTCCAGATGGCCCTCTTCCTCACCCCGGTGCCCGCACACGGTGGCTCCCGGCCCGCACTGCTGGCAGCCCTGGTGCCCCGCTTCTCGCTACTGGCGCTGGCCTCGGTGGGGGCCATCGCCGTCACGGGGCTGACCCAGGCGTTGCTGACCATGGGAAGCCCAGGCCAGCTGGCCAGCTCTGCCTATGGCCGCGCCCTGGTAGCCAAGAGCGCCCTCTTCCTGCCCTTGTTGGCCCTGGGGGCCTTCAACCTGCTGCTGGTGCGGCCCCGGTTGGAGTCCCTGGCCCGGACGGCCCGCTCCGCCCTTCAGGCCCTCCGGCCGTGGGAGTGGAGGCTGCGGCGGGCCGTGCTGGCCGAGGTGTGCCTGGCTGTGGCGGTGGTGGGCATTACCGCCTTTCTGGTCAACACGGCGCCCCCTGCCAGCCCGACAGCCTCGGCGGGCCAGCAGGAGCCGGTAGGCATCGTCAACAAGGCTCGCGCCGATGACCTGTCGCTGACCCTCCTCGTCAGCCCCGGCCGCGCCGGCCCCAACTGGGTCCAGCTATACATCACGGACACCAACGGCGACCCCCGGCCCGTCCAGCTGGTCCAGGTCCGCTGGCGCTACCTGGAACAGGATCTGGGGACGGTGGAGGAGTGGATGGAGCCGCTGCATCCGCCGGAGCACTACATTCTGGAAACCCAGCAGCTCAGCCTGCCCGGTCGCTATCAGGTGCAGGTCATCGTGCGGAGAGAGGGGCTGCTGGACAGCCGGGCCACCTTCCAGGTGGACATTGCCCCGTAGGAGAGGGAACCAATTGCAGTGGGGAACGGCCTTTCTGCACGCCATCGGCCACGAGTCCACCTTTGGCGTGACTCTGTAGAAAAGTGGGTGGGTGGGGTCTAGAATGGGGGGCTGGTGCGGAGGTGCAAAAGCGATGGCCCAGGTGGGTCTGGTGCGGCTGGCCCGGGTGGCCAGGGAGGTAGCGGGATCGGTGCTGCCCCTGGGTCGTCCTTCCCCGCTCGAAAC